>WUUC01021058.1_pt1 | contig 12318 bp, 14 predicted proteins | sample 6278441 | NCBI WGS metagenome assembly WUUC01 (sample SAMN13675441, study PRJNA597444) | soil metagenome | isolation source: soil | place: USA: Washington | collected 2017-10 | reverse complement strand
GTAGACGCGCAAGATTCAGGATCTTGTGGTCGCAAGGCCGTGGGGGTTCGAGTCCCCCCTTTCGCACCAAGCCTTTCATCTCCAACCCCGACACAGAATATACGAAGTAGGGTTCATCGGATGGGCCCTTGTGGGTCCCGGTCCAGCCCCCTCCCCTGGCCCCTCCCCCGCGGAGCGGGAGAGGGGAATCTCATCGACAAGCTTTGTGGGTGGGGGCGCCCTCTCCCGCTCCGCGGGGGAGGGACGGGGAGGGGGTCTCAGCTCAGCACCGCCTCCTGCCGCACCCGTTCCAACAGCTCCTCTTCCTCGAAGCCGGGAACCTGCCGCAGCTCGTTCCAGTTGCTGAACGGCCCGTTGGCCGTCCGGTAATCGACGATGGACTCGGCCAGCTCACGGCCGACCCCCTGGATGCGTGCGATCTCAGCGACGGGATCTGTATTCAGATTGACCGTCGCCGGCTGGACCCGTTCGTGTCTCGGCATGCGTGAACCTCCTTCTACGGGCGGATACCCGTGGCGGAAGAGATTCGCAAGCACGATGCCAGATCGGTTGGATGCTCAGCGGGGAGCCAGTGTCACCGGGTCCCGCTCCGGCAATCGGGTGACCGGCCCCCGCACCAGCGATTCCATTTTCACGCCGGCCCCGGCCGCCCCTCGGGAGACGTCCGACCACTTCCCCACCACAAGCGCGACCATCCGCTCGGGCTGGAGATACCGCTGGGCCACGCGCTGGACCTGCTCGGGGGTGACCCGGCGGATGCGGTCGCGGTAGGTGCGCCAATAGGCGTGCGGCCGGCCGAGATAGTCGTCCTCGGCGTAGAGGCCGGCGACCGAGGAGGCATCTTCGAAGCGGAGCGGGAAGCTGTCGATCAGGCCGTTGCGGGCGAAGGCCAGCTCCGCCTCCGGGACCGGCTCCTCGCGCAGCCGGCGGGCCTCGGCGAGCGCGGCCTGGATGGCACGGCCGGCCGAGGCGTTCTCGGTCTCCAGGAAGACCTGGAAGATCCCCGGCTCGTGAAGCCCGACCTCGAACGTGGCCGAGGTCCGGTAGGCGATCCCCAGCTCTCCGCGCAGCCGCCGCTGGATGCGCGACGCGCCGCCGCCCAGGACTTCGCTGAGGACCAACAGCGCCGCCTCGTCCGGATCGTCCCACCCCCGCCGCTTCGCTCCCAGGTGACCAAGGATGATCTTGGCCTGCGGGATGTCCCGGTCCACGTAGAAAAGGCCGGGGCTCGGCGTTTGCCCGGAAGCCGGCGGCGGCCAGGAGGGGGCCGTGCCGGTGGAGGCGGGCCAGCCGGAGAAGCACTTCTCCAGCCGCGGCAGGACGTCCGCCGGCGTGACGTCACCCGAGACGGCGATCACCATCGATTTGGGATCCGGCCGCCAGGTGGCCCGGTGGAGAGCGGTCAGCTCGGCCGGGACGAGGCTCTCCAGATTCCGCGGTGTCACCTCGCGGACCGAGTAGTGGCCCGATCCGTACAGGAGCCTCCCCCACTCGCGGGTCAGCACCTCGAGCGGATCGTCCGTCCGCCGGCTCAGGCTCTCGCGCAGGTTCTCGCGGGTGACCGCCACCCGGCCCTCGTCGAAGCGCGGCGCGCGGAGCATCTCGCAGTAGAGGTCCATGGCCTCGCCGAAGGACCGGCTGGAGACGTTCAGCGTGGCGCCGCTCCGCGTGGTCCCCGCCACACTGTTGATCTGTGAGCCCAGGAAGTCGGCCTGCTCGTCGAATTCGTCCGGGCTCTTCGAGGCGGTCCCGCCGCGCCGGATCAGCGCCCCGGCGAACGAGGCCAGCCCCACCCGGTCGGCCGCGTCGACCCAGTCGCCCGTCCGCACGGCCACCGCCACGTCGACCAGCGGCAGGCTGTGGTCCTCCACCAGATAGACCGGGATGCCGTTGGAGAGCTGATGCCGATGCCCCTCCGCCGCCGGAGGCTCGAACCGCCGCTCCTCGAAGCGCAGCCGCTCCGGGCGCTCCGGAATTGTCACCGAAGGCACCGGAGGCGCCGCGGCCATCAGGAGCACCGCCAGACCGGAGAGAAGCAGCTTCCTCATCGCCGCTCGAACACCCCGACCGTCCGCTGCTTCGGATCGAAATGCGCCGCAATCACCCTCTGGAGATCGGCGGCCGTGACCGCCTGCGTCGCCTCGGGCCAGCGGTCGACGAACCGCCAATCGCCGAGGGCGTCCCAGGTGAGGAGGCGGAGAGCCAGGGCGACGGGATCGCTCAGACGGCGCCAGGAGTCGGTGAGGATCTGGTTCTTCACCTTCTGCAGCTCCCGCTCGGACACCGGCTCGCGGCGCAGGCGCTCCAGCTCCGCGTCCCACGCCGGAACCAGCGCCGCCGGAGCCACGGTCCCCTTGGATTCGAGCACCACCCCGAAGGTGCCCCCCCGGCGTCCGGGCTCGTGCAGGGCATAGGCGGCGAAGGCGGCTCCCTGTTCGAGGACCAGGGAGCGGTAGAGGCGTCCGGTGCGGCCATTGAGCACGCCGGCCAGCACATCGAGCGCAGAGGAGTCCGGATGCCCGAAGGAAGGCGTCCGATAGAGAACCCGCGCCTGCGGAGTGCAGGCACAGCGCTCGGTGATCCGCTTCTCGGAGGTGCGAGCCGGAGCGGCCGAAGGCTCGAAGGCCGGAGCGGGCGTCGAGCGGCGCGGCAAGCGTCCGAAGTAGGCGCGGGCGAGAGCCTTGGCCTGCTCGGGATCGAAGTCGCCGACGAGCACGGCGCTCATCCGGTCGGGCCGGTAGTGCGCGGCGAACCAGGCTTCGAGCTGGGAGCGGCGGAACGTGGCGAGATCCTCCATTCGTCCGAGCGGAGGCCAGGAGTAGGGGTGCTCCTCCCAGTGGGCGGCGTTGAGCTTCTCCACCGCCAGCCCCTCGGGAGTGGTCTCCATCCGCTGGCGCCGCTCCTCCTCGACGATCCGCCCCTCGTTGTAGTACTCGCGGAACACCGGATCGAGCAGCCGGTCGGATTCCATCCAGAACCAGAGCTCCAGCTTGTTGGCCGGGATCTGTCCGTAATAGATGGTGTGGTCGCGGTCGGTGACGGCGTTGGTCCCGACCGCCCCCGCCTCTCTGTAGAGGCGCGAGAACTCGCCCCGCATCATCAAAGGCTGGTGGTCGGCGAGCAGCTTCTCCATCCGTTTCTGGAGAGAGGCGATCTCGGCGTCGCGTTCCGGAGAGGCCGGCTGGGCACGGAGAGCCGCCAGCCGGTCCGCCACCTCGTCCTGGCGGGCCATGATTTCGCCCTCGCGATCCGCGAACCGGGTGCCGATCCGCCGGCTGCCATGGAACATCAGATGTTCCAGCAGATGGCTGATCCCCGTGCTCCCCGGCGTCTCATCCCCCGACCCCACCCGCACCACCCACCCCGCCGTGACCAGCGGAGCCCCCGGCCGGCGCAGCAGCAGGAACCGCATCCCGTTCTCCAACTCGAAGGTCTCCACCGGCAGGCGCGGCGGAGCGTCGGCCGCGAAGGCCGGGGCGGAGAGCAGACCTATAGAGATAAGGACGAGGGCCGCGGTCCGGCGGAGGGACCGAAGGGGGGAGAGGCTCGGCACGGGTGGAATGGTAGCAGGAGGCGGGGACGGGCAGATCGCCCGGCGATGAATCGCCGGGCTACGTCGCAGCGCCGGCTGAAGGGGGCTTCAAGCGCGCTTGAAGCCCGCTTTAGCCGGCGCTGCGACGTAGCCCGGGTATTTATATGCCCGGGCGGGGCCGGCAGGCCACCGCTGTTTGACTTAAGTCGAAGCGGCTCGTACCGTAGTCCGGGGGGAAGATATGGTCGCGACGAAACCACGACTCACTCCGGAAGAGTATCTGGCGATCGAGAGACGCGCGGAGACAAAGAGCGAGTACCTCGACGGCGAGATGTTCCCGATGACTGGCGGGAGCTTCCGTCACAACGTGATTGTGGCGAATCTTGTGGGCGAGCTGTACAAACAGCTCGAGGGACGGTCCCTGACCGTGGTTCCCAGCGATCTCCGGGTCCGGATCTCCGCGACCGGTCTGTATACGTACCCCGATGTGGCGGTGGTCGCCGGAAAGCCTGTTCTCGAAAGTCACGTGATAGACGTGCTCCTCAATCCTCTCCTGATCGTCGAAGTGCTCTCTCCCACCACGGAAGCCTACGACCGCGGGAAGAAGTTCGAGCACTACAAGACGATCGACTCCCTGGCCGAGTACGTCCTGGTCTTCCAGGACACTCCCCATGTCGAGCAGCGCGTTCGACAGGACAACGGCGATTGGCATTTTGAAACCATCTCGGGTCTCGACCAGAAGGTCATCCTGTCCTCCATCGGATGTGAGCTGGCGCTGGCGAAGATCTACCTCAAGGTCCTGCTGGAAGAGCTGGTCCCCCTCCGTAACCCTGTTTGCCGGTCCGAGAACCCTCTCCGAGGGGGGAACAACCCTTGTTGAGGGGGCTGGCTTGGCCATCAGAGCGGCTGAGAATCGTCCTCAGTCCAGACCGCTTCGGGAAAGCTCTCCCGGATATGCCGATCCTTGGTGACCAAGCGCATTCCCCGGAGAGCCGCCTGGCTGACGATGAGCCGGTCGAACGGATCTCTGGTCCAGGACTGAGCGAGAGCACTTTCGACGACGGCCTGGAATGGCAGGTCGCAGACGGAGAGCCCTACCTCGCGCTGCAAGGAGGCAAGGACGGTCTTCGCTGGCTCCACCGTCCGCCGGATCTCGTAAAGATACTCGAGCTCCAGAATCACCGCAGGAGAGACGAGAAGATCGTGCTCCTCCAGGAGAGCCTGGACCTTGTCCGGGAAGAGGTCGGTCCGTCCGGCATACATCCAGGCGGCGACGTGTGTGTCGAGGTAGATCAGGGGCGCCATTCCCCGGACCAGTCGAGATGCACCAACTCTCCAGGATCTTCCGTGAGATAGGGGCGTGGCTGCAGGTTGCCCAGCTTGCTCTTAGGCTTGTCGAGGACGATCTTGAGAATCTTGCCCTGCCGCTCGATCTCGATCGGCACACCGGTCTCTACGACCTGATCCAGGAGGCGGTAGATGTTCTCGCGTAGCGCAGAGGCTTTCAGAGGCTTCGACATGACGTCAGCTTAACTTGGAGTCGTACGACAGTCAATGAGGAGAGCGTACGACTTGGCGCTGCATCGTGCCTACGAGCTAGGCTCCCGCGGGTTAAGATAGAGGCGTCGTAGGAGATCCGGGATATCCGGATTCGGCTGTATGGCATCCTCCAAGGGGAACTTGCCCATGGCTGTCGCGAATATCGAAGCCCATCGTTGGACGCGGAAGGAATATGAGCGGATGGCCGCCAAGGGATTCTTCGCGCCCGAGGCCAGGGTCGAGCTGATTGACGGGGTGGTCTACGACATGGCACCACAGAACAGCCCGCACAGCAGTGCCCTGCATCTCGGATTACGGGCTCTCCAGCAGGCCTTTCCGGACCACTACGTCCGTATCCAGTCTCCCCTCGCTCTGGGGGAGGATTCCGCCCCTGAGCCTGACCTTGCGGTGGTTCCCGGAACTATCGAGGACTATTACCACAGCCATCCCACCACTGCCGTGCTCGTCGTCGAGGTTGCCGACGAATCTCTGCACCACGACCGGAAGAGGAAGGCTCCTCTTTACGCACGCCATGAAATCCCCGAGTTCTGGCTGGTCAATCTGAAGACCAGTTCCCTGGAGGTCTTCCGCGCTCCCGTGGATGGCGCCTACCAGAACCGGACTGTATTTCGGAGTGGCGACAGTGTCTCTGCTCTCGTCCGCCCTGAGGTCAGGATCCTGGTGGCTGAGCTCTTCCCTTCCCCGCGTATATAACTCCGCGTTGGTTGTATATAGCCGCAGAGCGGTCCTATATACGCGCGCTCTGGGCTTATATAGAACCGATCCGCGCGAAGCTTGGGCGCAGGGCGGTGTATATATCTATGTGGCGTTCGTATATAGAATCGTAGACGTTCTATATACGAACGTCGCGGGTCTATATAGAGCTTCAGCGGGCGTATATATAGACGTGACGCGCGTATATAGGCGGCCGCCGCAATCCGCGAGCTTTTTCAGGCGGGAGAGGAGCCATTGCCCAGAAGACCCCGGAGATCCACTCCATGGTATCCTCCGTAAGCAATCTTCTATCTGGAAGTGCTACGTCCTTGAAGATCTCAGAAATCATCTGGCTTCAGAAGATCGTCGACAAGATCGACGTAAAGCATGGCCTCACCAAGGAAGAGGTCGAAGAGGTCTTCACGAACAGGCCCCAGTATCGCTTCGTGGAAGCCGGCGACGTGGAGGGAGAGCCTCTCTACTCGGCTCTCGGGCGGACTGACGCTGGTCGCTACGTCATCGCGCTCTTCGTCTTCAAACCTGGAGGCCGTGCCCTTATCATTACAGCCAGGGACATGGAGCGGAAGGAACGGAGGCTCTATGGGAAGTAAGGTCAAGAACATGTCGATCGAGGAAGCTTCCGAGTACTGGGACACCCGCAGCATCGCGGATGTCCCGACCCGGGTTGTGAATATCGAGTATGCCCCCGGGGGCCACACGACCCTGGTCGCGATCGAGGACCATCTGCTGGACAGGCTGACCCAGAATGCCAGGGAGCGAGGTGTCTCTGTGGAGACGCTGATCAACCTATGGCTTCAGGAGAAGCTGACGGCCTGACCGCTCCCCCATGGCGCGCCACAACTTCCGGTATCCTGAATCCATGTTGAGCACCGCGACCGTCGAGCCAATTCCTCTCTCGACCGATGCCAACGGGGTGATCCGGCTCGTGGGAGCTCGCGTCACCCTGGAGACCGTGGTGGGTGCCTTCGAGACCGGCGCCACGCCGGAGGAGATCGCGCAGGACTTCCCCGTCCTCCGCCTCGCCGACATCTACGCGGTGGTCACCTACTACCTCCGCCACCGTAAAGAGGTTGAAGCCTACCTCCTGCGGCGAGGAGCACTGGCTGAGAAGGTCCGCCGGGACATCGAGTCTCACACCCCTCAGGCAGGCTTGCGCGAGCGCCTCCTGGCACGGCTTGGCCGCTGAGCTCTCCGCCCAATCTTGTCCGGGCTTCTCGTAGAGACGTCCCCAGTCCTCGACCACAACCGGTTCGGCGACCACAGCCGTCGGGGCGTCTCCACACTTGAAGGCACCACGATCTCGCCGGATGTGCGTTGCGGGTTCGGTCGCTGTTCCACAACCTGTGGAGACGCCCCGACCGCCGTGCCGGTCGAACCGGCTGTGGTCGAGGACTGGGGACGTCTCTACGAGCAGCCTTCTCCGCTGGTCGCCCTCTGGCGCGTAGGTCCGCGATAGACTCTCGGCAATCCCTCAAGAGCCGAGCCAACCATGGAACCCACCCCCACCCGCCCGACAATCTTCATCAGCTACAGCCACGCGGATGCCAAGTGGCTGAAAGCTCTGAACACCATGCTTGCTCCGGTGGTGCGGACCGGCATCGCCTCCGTTTGGTGGGATGGCCAGATCAAGCCGAGCCAGATCTGGCGCCAGGAGATTGAGGATGCCATGGCCTCGGCCCGGGTGGGTGTCCTTCTGGTCAGTCCTCACTTTCTGGCTTCGGACTTCATCCAGAACGAGGAACTGCCATACCTGCTCGATGCAGCCCAGCAGCGAGGGGTAAAGCTCCTTTGGTGCCTGGTGGAGCCCTGCCTTTTCGAGTACTCGCCACTCCAGAGGATCCAGGCGACCCATGACGTGGCGCGGCCTCTGAAAAAACTTCGAGGAGCTGACCGGCAAGAAGTCTTGGCTGGTATCTGCCGGACTATCGCGAAGGCGGCGGAATCGGCGAACGCGCTCCTGCTCGCCCGGGAGAAGGAGAAGGGGCCAGAGGGTGAGACCAGCCCGCTCCACAACCTCCCCTACCCCCGCCTCGGCGACCTCTTCACAGGCCGCCAAGAAGAGCTCGATGCCCTGGAATCAGGCGAAACCGCCGCAATCACCCAGAGCGAAGCCATCTCCGGCCTCGGCGGTATCGGCAAGACCCGCCTAGCCGTCGAGTACGCCTGGCGGTCCGGCAGTCGCTACGCGGCAGCCTGGTTCGTCCGCGCCGACTCTCCAGAAGGCCTTACGCGCAACCTCGCCGCGTTGGCCGCTCCAGACCTTCTCAATCTCCCTCACTGGGAGGCTCAGGTCGAGGAGAAGACCATCGCGGCTGTGAAGCGCTGGCTGCGGGAACACCCCGGATGGCTGATGATCCTCGACAACGTGGATACCCCAGAGGCTCAGGAGGCCGTCCTCCAGATCCTGCCAGCCCTATCCAAAGGACGCGTCCTCATCACCTCCCGCCTCCAGAATTGGCCTGCCAGCGTACAGAAGCAGTCGCTGGAGAAACTCTCCGGTTCGGAGGCGACCCAGTTTCTTCTCCACCGGACCGAGAGCGGAAGAGCGAAGATCCAGAACGATGCGGCGCAAGCAGCCGATCTGGCAGGCGTGCTTGATGGCCTTCCGCTAGCTCTTGAGCAAGCAGCGGCCTACATCGTGCGGCACCAGATGAGCTTTGCAGAGTACCTCAAGGCCTGGGAGCAGGAGCGTTCAGAGGTCCTCAAGTGGCACCATCCAGGAGTGATGCAGTACCCCGCGTCGGTTGCTGTCACCTGGAAGCAAACCTTCGATGAGCTCTCTCCCACAGCGGCCTCTCTCCTGCGCCTGATGTCATTCCTAGGAGCCTGCGCGGCAGGAGTTGAGAAGCGAGTGCCTCCTCTCGCCAGTGGTGGCTTCGGAAAAGCAGTCACTGGAGGGGAGGGGGCGTTTCCGACCTCGTGGGCAGTGCAGAGGCGGCGCCCAGGCGGTTATGTGCCTTCATTCCCGGCTTATTGCCACCCCATGCGCGGACTCATCTGACGAAGATTGAGCGCGAGGCAAACCAAGGTCCATTCCCCGGCCGCCTTGGCCAAGCCGCGCAAGCTGAACTGCCGAAATCCAAGCACGGACTTGATCCAGCCGTTGACGGGCTCGACAATTCCCTTACGACGGCCGTAGGTCTTGCGGCCTGCCTCCGTCGCCAGCTTCTCCTGCATACGACGCGTCGCCGGATTCTCCTCCCCGGTCACCACCGCCCCCGACTTCCCTTCGCGTCCCAGGGAAACATACCCAGAAATCCCCTTGTCCTCTAACTTCTGCAGGTTGGATTCCGAGCGGTACCCGGCATCCGCCAGCACCTCCCGCGGAGTCTCTTGAACCACCTCGGCCGCCTTCTCCACCATCGGGAGCAACTGCTCGACATCCGCTGCACTCTGCGTCAACCCAGTTGCCACAATCAGGCGATTCTCTGAGTCCACAGTCAGTTGACCGTTGTAGCACTGATCAAAGCCAGACGAAGTCTTCATGATCCGGCTCTCGGGGTCTGTAAAGTTGTCTTGGCTCTTCTTCTCCGGCTCTCCAAAGGGACGCTTGGCGCGACTCTTCTTCTCCGGGCTGCGACCCTTTTGACGATCTGCCTCGGCTTGGCGGCTCTTCAGTCGATCCATGGCAGCACGGATTTTCTTCAGGCGCTGCTCGCGACGTTTCAACTCCTCGGGAATGTCCTCCCCAGAGCATTCCTCACCGTACAACGCATCTTCCTGAGCATCGGCCTGAGACGACCGGGAGGTCAACTCCTCGATCTGCGCCTGCAGCCGCTGCTCTTCTTCCTGCATCCGACCATAGCTCATCGCCTTGTGCTTGCTCGCTGAGGCCTTTACCTTAGTCCCATCGATGGCCACAGTCCCCAAACTCACAAGACCGACTTCCTTGGCCACTCGAACCACTTGGACGAACAAACCCTGGAAGGCCGTCAAGTGTTGCTGACGGAATTCGGCGATCGTGCGATGAGCCGGAAAGTTCTCTCCACTCAGGACGCGAAAAGCCACATCCTCGTGAAGCTTCTTCGCCAGCTTACGAGAGGAAAACGTGCCGGTCGCGTAGCCGTACAACAACACCTTGACCATCATCCGGGGATCAAAGGGCCGGTTACGCCGACCGTCTCCCTCGTAGAGCTCGTAGAAAGAGCTCAGATCCAGGTTGTCCACCGTGTCTGAGATGAAGTACGCCAAATGGCCATCAGGAAGCCAGTCGCGAGGGGAGGGAGGAAGAAGGAGCGTCTGTTCCGGACTGTAGCGACGGAACGTTGTCGGCATGCAAAACATTGTATGCCGAAGACCCGGCCTTGCCAACTCACCTGAACCTTCTTGGCGTAACAAAGGCGGATCTGGTTCTAGGCCCAGCCCCAGTTCCTGCCGCGCAGGCTCCTAGCCCCTGAGCCGATCCTAACGTCCCTACTTGAGCAAGGGGCTGAATACATCGAAGAGGCGACCGCGCTTCTCTGCGAAGAAAACGGTAAAGAGCCGGAATCGCAGACGGTCCGAGCCGCAATCGGTGATCTGGCGGACTACTCCATGATTTCTCGGCAGGATCATGGGGCGGTGACGGTCCATCCAATGGTTCAAGAAGCTCTGACGGACCGGATTCCTCAGGAGCGCGCGAGGGCCTGGATCGAAACTACGCTGCAGCTCGTCAATGGCGCTGCAGTGGGCGATCCCGGGGATGTTCGTACGTGGCCGGTCTGGGATTGGCTGAGGCCGCATGCAGCCAAGATTGTGGCAGTTGCGGATGAGGCGGGGATCTCGGATCCCACTAGCCGGCTGATGAGTGGGCTCGGGCTGCTATTCCTGGGAAAAAGTCTCTACTCTGAGGCCGAGCCTTTAATGCGCCGCGCTCTCGCCATTGATGAAGCCGCCTTTGGAAACGACCACCCAAACGTCGCCATCTACCTCAACAACTTGGCCTTGCTGCTCCAGGCTATGAACCGACGGGAGGAAGCCGAGCCGTTAATGCGCCGCGCCCTCACCATTGGTGAGGCTTCCCTTGGAAGCGATCACCCAAAAGTCGCCCTTCGCCTTAGCAACTTGGCCCAGTTGCTTAAGAACATGAACCATCTGGAAGAAGCCGAGCCGTTGATGCGCCGCGCCCTCGCTATCGATGAGGCTTACTTCGGAAATGACCACCCAAACGTCGCCAGACACTTCAATAATCTAGCCTCGTTTCTCCAGGCCACGAACCGTCGGGAGGAAGCCGAGCCGTTGATGCGCCGCGCCCTCACCATCAGTGAAGCGTCCTTCGGGTACGACCACCCAAATGTCGCCATTTGTCTCAACAACCTAGTTAATCTGCTCCGGGCCACGAACCATCTGGAGGAAGCTGAGCCGCTGATGCGCCGTGCCGTCAGTATCCTCGAGAAGAGCCTGGGCTTGGACCATCCAAACACGCAAATGGCGCGACGGAACTTGGAGAGGCTCTTGGACGCAATGGGCTCCTCACCCCCCGAAGGAGACAGCACCACCTAACTTGGCGCACCCTCCCCTCCCCCCACCTTGTCTCCATCCCGAGCTTGTGACATCCTTCACATGCCTGGAATCCGAGCTTCCGGGTGCGTGGTTGTGTCTCGCGAAGCATGTCCCGTGCCAGGCAGCTCTTCGCCCGGCGCGTTTCGTCTGTTTCAACACGTTCTGGAGGAACGACCTTGCCGGCAGCGTACTACCCGGTTCTGCTGATGATGGGGATCGCCATCATCATGGGCATCGCGATCCTGGGCATCTCCTACCTGCTTGGCGATCAGCGCGGCGGGCGGGTCAAGCTGACGACCATCGAGTCGGGCGTCCCGATGCTCGACAAGTCGCACAAACGGATCTCGGTCGCCTTCTTCCTCGTGGCCATCGACTTCATCGTCTTCGACCTCGAAGCCGCCTTCCTCTACCCCTGGGCGCTCATCATGCGCGAGGGGGGATGGGACCTCTTCTGGGCCGTGATGGTGTTCATCTTCCTGATCCTCGTCGGGTACGCCTACGTCTGGCTCAAGGGCGGCCTCGACCTCGGACCACGCCGCGAGAACGTGGCCCGCCATGGCATGACCGGAGGCCGCTCATGAGCGTCAGTGAGCACCTGATCGACCAGAATCCGCAGAATCCCCCGAGCCTGCCGGCCGAGGTCAAGGCCGAGCTCGACGAGATCCGCAAGCGCTATCCAACCAGCGAGGCGTCGCTCCTGCCCGCCCTCCACCTGGCCCAGAAGGCCTGGGGCGGCTGGCTCCCCGACGAGGCGATCGCCGCCGTCGCGGCCGAGCTCAACCTGCCGGTCTCCAAGGTCTACGGCGTCGTCACCTTCTACGACCTCTACCACCAGAGCCCGGTCGGTCGCCACCGCATCCGCGTGTGCACCAACCTGTCCTGCGAGCTGCGGGGGTCGATGGAGATCATGGAGACGCTCCAGCAGGAGCTCGGCGTCGGCGAGGACGAGATCACCCCCGACGGACGCTGCTCCTACGTCCACTTCGAATGCCTCGGCTCGTGCGACACCGCGCCCATGATGATGGTCGACG
>WUUC01227506.1_pt1 | contig 12319 bp, 11 predicted proteins | sample 6278441 | NCBI WGS metagenome assembly WUUC01 (sample SAMN13675441, study PRJNA597444) | soil metagenome | isolation source: soil | place: USA: Washington | collected 2017-10 | reverse complement strand
CGGGACACGGCTGTCCTAGATGTCCAACTCTATTCCTGGGCGATCTGGTTCCCGTGTGGGGAGGCTCGCTCCCCGGATGCGACGATATTCGGCATGTCAGCAACCACGCCCATGCCCGGCGACGACCTGATCACCGTGGCCCGCGAGGTCGAGGAGTTCGTGGCGGGTGGCGGGTGGGATCAGGCTCCGCAGCTCTTCGCGCTGGTCCCGACGGCCGAGTTGCTGGCACGTCAGCCTGAGCTCGCCGACCAGGTGGACCCCGACTCGCCGCTGGTCCCGGTCGCCCAGGACGAGCTGCCGAACGACGACCTCGGCGCCGCGCTCGCCGGCATCATGTGGCCGGACGTGGTCCACGGGTGCGCCCTGGCTCAGGAGATCCTGGTGCTTCCGCCGGAGGCCGAGGCGAGCCTGCCGACCGGTGACGACGCGCTCCGGGCCGCCGCAGAGCACCCGCAGCGCCAGGAGGCCCGGCTGGTGGCCGCCGTGTTGCGGAACGGCAGGGCGGCCTGCCTCCTGCGCCTGCGCAACCAAGAAGACGACCTGATGACGGGCGCCGACCTGGCCCCGAATCTGACCAGAGCCTTGCTCGCGACGCTGGAGAACTAGCAGCTGGGCGTCGGGCGGCCGGCGGTTAGATCCTCGACGGCGTGCACCGCCGTGTCCAGGGTGTCCACCTTGATCAGTCGCAGGCCTTCGGGGGCCTGTGACTTGGCTTCGGCGCAGTTGTCCGCCGGCACCAGGAAGGTGGTCGCGCCGGCTTCTTTAGCGGCGACCATCTTGAACGGGATACCGCCGATGCTGCCGACATTGCCCCGTGGATCGATGGTTCCGGTGCCCGCGATCGTCTGACCGGCCTCCAGCTCGCCGGGGGTGAGCCGGTCGACGATGGCCATCGCGAAGATCAACCCCGCCGAGGGCCCGCCGACGTCGGCCAGGTGGATGGTGGTGGTGAACTTCACGTCGGCCCGCTCGGACGCGGCGAGACCCATGAACCCTTCGGTGCGCTTGTCGTCCGGGCTGAAGTCGGAGGCACGCCCCAGGGTCACTGACTCCGTCTGCTCCGGCCCGTCGCCACGTTTGAACGTGACCATCACCGACTGCCCTGGCGTGGTCCCCTGCAGCGAGGCGCGCACGTCCTCCGGCGCGGTGATCGGCTTGCCGTTCACGTTGATCAGCCGGTCACCCGGGTCGAGGATCTTGTCGGCCGGCGCACCGGTGGTGATCTCGCGAGCGATGACGATGATCGGCTTCTTGAGGTAGCGCAACGCGGCGACCTCGGCGTTGCTCTGTGACTCATCGAACATCTGCTTGTTCTCGCGCTCGACATCCTCCTCGGACTTGCCGGGTGGGACGAAGTCCTCGCGGGGCGCTAGCGAGTACCGGCTGCTCATCCAGCGGCCGAGCGCGGAGAACAGGGTGACGTCCTGCTCGACCGAGACGGTCGTCATCCGCAGCTGCCCGCTGGTCGGGAAGGTCTGCTCGCCGGCGACCTCCACGATCGGCTTACCATCGATCGAGCTGAGCGTGTCATAGGTGGGCCCAGGGCTCACCGAGACGTACGGAACTCGGACAAAACCGCCGGTCAATGCCAAGGCGACGACGATGACGAAGCTGAGCAGCACGGTCCAGCCGCGCCGGCTCAGCCGCCACGGAGTCGGATTGCTGGTGGGCGCCGGCACCTCGACCTCGGCGCTCGGGGTAACACTCACGAGGTAACAGCCTACGGTGAGTTCACTTGCGGCAGATCACCGCGCGTCCCCAGCGCTTCGAGCCCCGCGTACCGTTGGGGGCATGAGTGACACTCCGTTCGGCTTCGGGCCGCCGGATGACGACCGGAACAAGAAAGATCCGGCCGAACGCGAGTCCGGCGGGGCGACCCCTGGCGGGCCGGAAAGCCCGTTCGAGGCCTTCAATCAGCTTGGCCAGATGCTCAGCCAGCTTGGTCAGATGCTGAGCCAGGCCGGTGCGTCCAGCGGAGGCGGCCCGGTCAACTACGACCTCGCCAAGCAGATCGCTGTGCAGCGGCTCGGTGGGCAGGCCGGATTCAGCTCGGCGTCCGACTCCTCCAGCGCGGTCACCGACGCGGTGCACCTCGCGGAGATGTGGCTCGACCCGATGACCACGTTCCCGGCCGGCGCCACCTCGGTGCGTGCCTGGACCGCGCGGGACTGGGTAGAGCACACTCTCCCCACCTGGCAGCGGCTCTGCGACCCGGTCGCCCGCCGCGTGTCCGGCGCCTGGGTGGACGCGTTGCCGGCCGAGGCCAAGCAGGCCGCTGGGCCGCTGCTGTCCATGGTCGGGCAGATGGGCGGCATGGCGTTCGGCTCCCAGCTCGGCAACGCCTTGGGCCAGCTGGCCGCCGAGGTGCTCACCTCCACCGACATCGGCCTGCCGCTCGGCCCGGATGCCACCGCGGCCCTGATCCCGGCCAACATCGAGGAGTTCACCAAGGGTCTCGAGCGGCCGGCCAGCGAGGTCCTGGTCTTCCTCGCCGCCCGTGAGGCCGCCCACCAGCGGTTGTTCACGCACGTCCCGTGGCTGCGGCAGCGCCTGCTCGCGACCGTCGAGGAGTTCGCCAGCGGCATCAAGGTCGACACGTCCGCACTTGAGCAGTTGGCCACCCAGTTCGACCCGACCAACCCGGCGAGCATCGAAGAGGCGATGCAGTCGGGCATGCTCGAGCCGCAGACCACCCCGGAGCAGCAGGTCGCCCTTGCCCGGCTGGAAACCCTGCTTGCCCTGGTCGAAGGCTGGGTCGACATCGTTGTCGGCGACGCGCTGGTCGAACGTCTACCCGGCGCCGACGCCATGCGCGAGACCCTGCGCCGCCGGCGAGCCAGCGGCGGTCCGGCCGAGCAGACGTTCGCCACGCTCGTCGGCCTTGAGCTGCGACCAAGGCGTCTCCGCGCGGCGGCGTCGCTGTGGCGGCTAGTCGGCGACCAGCACGGCATCGAGGTTCGCGACGGCATCTGGGCGCACCCCGACCTGGTGCCCACTACGGCCGACCTTGACGACCCACTGGAGTTCTCCGAGCGTCTCGGCCAGATCCCGGTGCTCGAGGACGACCCGATCGCCCAGCTCAAACGCACCGAAGAGGCCGAGCAGCGGAAGGACGAACCCGACTAGGGCTCAGTCCTCGGTGATCCCCCAACCCGCGGCGGCGGAGAGGCCCTCCAGATAGCCGATCGCCCGGTCGGTGCGCGGGTAGTCGTGGACCAGCTCCCAGAACTTGGCGTTGTGGGCTGACACCAGCAGGTGGGTCAGCTCATGCACCAGCACGTAGTCGAGCACCCAGCCGGGCACCTCACGGAGCCGCTCGCTGACCCGGATCGTGCCGTCCGCCGGGGTGCACGACGCCCAGCGGGTACGCATCGGGGGCACCCAGCGCACGCTGGCCGGAACCGCCCGGCCGCCGAGATGCTTCTCGGAGAGCTGCTCACAGCGAGCGAGCAGCGCCGCGTCAGAGGCCTTGGACGGAGCCCGCCGCTTGGTCTCGCCACGCAGCAGCCGGCGCTGCATCTCCATGACCCAGTGGGCTTCCTCGGCTTTCGACAGTCGCGCTGGGATCAGCACGACCAGCGTCTCGCCCTCGCGATACGCGGTTACTGTACGGGTTCGGCGCTTGCTCCTGCGCACCTCGACGAGCGGTTCGGCCACGTTCAACACCGTACGGCTTGGGACCGACATCGCGGGAGCCAAATAGGTGTGTGACGTCCGAGACGCCGAGAGCCTGTGGATAACGATTTCGTCATCCGGCCAAGTCGCGCGAGCCTGTTGGTATGACTGAGCAACAGCGCGTGGTCGACCTGCCACACCGGCCTCGGGTCGTGCCCGGGCTCGCCGTGCTGCGGCGCCGGGCCGGGGAGATCCAGGTGGGTCTCGACCCTCGGCGGGCGACCGTGGTCAGCGGGCTGCCGGAGTCGGTGGTGGCGGTCGCCGGGAGGTTGACCGGGCACCGCACCGCGGAGGATCTGCTGGCCGAGGTCGGTGGCGACGGTCCGGCCCTGGAGACCCTGCTGCGGATGCTGATGGAGGAGGGCCTGGTCGAGGACGCCCACGCCGAGGTGGCCGAGCACGCGTCCAGCGCGGTGGCGGTACACGGCGAGGGGCGGCTCGCGGTCTCGGTGGCGTGCCTGCTCGCCGCGGCCGGGGTGGGCTGGGTGCACGTGGCGGCGCGCGGTTCGGTCGGGCCGGAGGACACCGGCTCCGGCTACCTCGCCGACGACATCGGCCGGTCTCGGGCAGCCGCGGCGACGGCGGCGCTTCGGCGGGTGGGCCGCTCGGTGCGCACCGGCCGGTTCGACGCCAGGCGACGCCCCGACCTGGTGCTGCTGACCGACGCGGTGGTGCCGGACCCGTCGCTGGTCGACGTGCTGATCGCGGACGGTGTGCCGCACCTGCCGGTGCACATCCGCGACGGCGTCGGCATCGTCGGCCCGCTGGTGATCCCCGGCGTCACCAGCTGCCTGCACTGTGCCGACCTGCACCGATCCGAGATCGACCGGTGCTGGCCGAGCATCGCCACCCAGCTTGCCGGCCGGCCACAGCAGGCCGATCTCGCCGCCGTCGCGGCCACCGCCGGGTTCGCCGCCGCGCAGGCGTTGGACACCCTGCGTTGGTCACGCTCCGCACACACTCGTCCGCGAGCCTGGAACACCAGCGTGGAGATCGACATCGGGTCGGCGAGAACCCAGTACCGAGGGTGGCAACGTCACCCGGCGTGCCCTTGCTGCCCGTAAGTTGCTGCGGATTCGATCCAGGCCAAGGCACAATCGCCAGGTGACGGATCTGCCACGGAAGACCGCCGCACGAACGGCACGGCTGGCCAGCATCCCCCTGGGAGTGGCCGGCCGAGCGGTTGGCGGTTGGGGGAAAAGACTGGCCGGACAGAGCGCTGAGCAGGTCAGCGCGGAGTTGTCGGCGAAAACGGCCGAGCAGCTCTTCGCCGTGCTCGGGCAGCTCAAGGGCGGAGCCATGAAGTTCGGCCAAGCACTGTCCGTGTTCGAGGCCGCGGTGCCGGACGAGATGGCGGCGCCCTACCGGGACGCGCTGACCAAGCTGCAGGCCGCGGCGCCGCCGATGAGCACCCAGGCCACCCACCGGGTGCTGGCCGAGCAGCTCGGCAGGGGCTGGGCCAGCAGATTCGCCGAGTTCGACGACACCCCGGCGGCCGCCGCCAGCATCGGCCAGGTGCACCGCGCGACCTGGCACGACGGCCGGACGGTCGCGGTGAAGGTGCAGTACCCCGGCGCCGACGAGGCCCTGCGGTCCGATCTTCGCCAGCTGCAGCGGTTCTCCCGGCTGTTCCAGGCGCTGGTGCCGGGTGCCGAGGTCAAGCCGCTGCTGCAGGAGCTCTCCGACCGGATGACCGAGGAGCTCGATTACCGGACCGAGGCCGACAACGAGCGCGCCTTCGCCAAGGCGTTTGCCGGCGACCCGCAGGTGGTGGTGCCTCGCGTGGTAGCCAGCTCACCCAAAGTGATCGTCACCGAGTGGGTTACAGGCAGGCCGCTGGCATCGATCATCCGCGACGGCGACCGGGCCACCCGTGATCATGTCGGGCGGCTGCTCGCCGAGTTCCACTACTCCTCCCCCGCGCGTGCCGGCCTGCTGCACGCCGACCCGCACCCCGGCAACTTCATGCTCACCGACGACGGCCGGCTCTGCGTGATCGACTTCGGCGCCGCCGCGAAACTGCCCGATGGACTGCCGCCGATTCACGGTCGAATGATGCGCCTGGCGTTGGACGGCGAATCCGATGAGCTGCTCGCGTTGCTGCGTAGGGAGCATTTCGTGCGGCCGGGAACCGAGGTGCCGGCCGAGCACGTGTACGCCTATCTCGCGCCATTCGTGGAACCGCTGCGCACCGAGACCTTCCATTTCACCCGCCGCTGGATGCAAAAGCAGGCATGGCGGGTGAGCGATCTTCGCGGGCAGGACTTCCGAACCGGGCGCGCGCTGAACCTGCCGCCGCAATACCTGATGCTGCACCGAGTTCTCGGCGGTTCCACCGGCATCCTTTGCCAGTTGGACGCCGAACTGCCGGTCCGCGACATCATCACCCGCTGGCAACCCGGGTTCGCGTAGCCTATTTCCGGCGACCTGTCAAACGACCATCCACAAGGCACCCACTTATCCACAGACAGCTCATCGCGCCCTCCCCCACCCGTCGCCTCGACGCATCATTGACGCATGACCGAATTCATCGCGGAACTCCGGCACACCACCCCGGACGGCGTCATTCGAGCCGACGAATTACGCGCGGCGGGTGTGTCGAACCACGCGGTGTCGGTGCGCTGTCGCCCGTCGGGGCCGTGGCGGCGGGTGCTGCCCGGGGTCGTGCTGATGACCACCGGCCCACCCTCCCGACGCCAGCGACTGCGCGCCGCGGTGGCGTACGCCGGCGGCGTTGTTTCCGGCGCGGATGCCATGCGGGCACAGGGCATCCGGGTGCACTGCCCCGGCGAGGTGCTGGTGCTGCTGCCGGCGGACCGGCGCGCGGTCAGCCGGTCATACGTGACGGTCGAGCGAACCACCCGGTTACCCGACCCGATCTGGCTCGACGGTCTGCCCATGGCACCTGTCGCGCGGGCGACGATCGACGCCGCCCGGCGTGAGCACGACCTCGACCGGTTGCGCTCCTTGCTGGTCGCACCACTAGATGCCGGCGCGTGCACTGTCGCGGAGTTGCTGGGTGAGCTCGCCGCCGGCAACCAGCGGGGCAGTGCGGCGCCTCGGGCGATGCTCGCGCGGCTCGACCCTCACCAGTACTCGTCGGGAAGCTTGCCCTCGATATCGCGGACGTGGTTACGGGCGCAGTCCGGGCAAAGCCAAACCTGGCCTCGTGGCCCGTTCTCGACCACCCACGCGAGTGCCAAGATAGGCGGCATCTCGGCCCGCGATCGGCCACACAGGGAGCAGCGAACGTCGGGCTGATCTGCCACGAGGCGACGCTACGCCGTACTTACCGGTAGATATAGCGGGTGTCACCCGTTCAGGGCGGACATCTTCCTGCCAAGGTGCACCGTCGACGCACTCAATACGAAGACGTCGTCCCGCGCGCCGACATACGCCGGGTCCACCGGGTCGAGCAACCGAGTCAGTGCGGCCTGATCCGCGTCGCTCATCCGCTCCGCCGCCACGGCCGCACACCACGTCAACCAGTCCACAACCGCCTGACGCACCTGCTCCGAAGGCGGCGCCGGCCAATCGATCAGATAGCTGAACGACGACACCTCCGCCAACCCCACGTCGGCCATCGCCTTCGTCCACCCCACCGGCATCCGGGTAACCCCCGGCATCCCGGCCCGCATATCCGCGAACCACGCGCAATGCGCCGCGGCAAGGCGATCCGCCAACCCCGGCTCGCCGACCCCAACGTCCCACGGCAAACACTGAGTGTGCAGCCCACCTTCGGCCAGCGCCAACCACCCACCATCGGCGAGCACCCGCCCCAGCCCGGCAATTCCCTTCAGTTGATCAGGGAGGTGATGCACAACCCGCGAGGCCCACACGAGGTCCACCTCAGGCACCAGCGCCGGCAACTCGTCACTAGCCGCGTCCACCTGAACCGCGCGGACCTCAACCCGCCCGGACGGCACCGCCTGACGCACGTGCTGTTCAGCCGCGGCCAGCAGTTCAGGAACCGCGTCGACGACGACTACAGTTCCCCCACCCCGCGCCTCAAAGGCCAACGCGAACGCCGCACTCATCCCACCAGCACCCGGCCCGATGTCGGCAACCACGGCGCCCTCGCGCAGCGGCTCAACAAGCCGGTCGGCGACCGTGCGCATGGTCGACGCCTCCAACTCGTCGTCACGCCGCATCGCCGCCAACCGCGAAGGCCAATCGATCCCGTCATGGGTGTGGGTCATGCCAGCGACACTAGTAGCCGTAGTGACCACGGCTTCAGGTGCCTGAATCGGAAACACACACGCCCGCGACCACCGGCGAGTGCGCACCCTCAGCACGCGGATTCTCAGCTCCACACGCGACACCGCACTTCTGGCCAACCAGCCGCCCGAGATTCCACCGGGTTCACCGGCACGGAAGATCCACAGTCAGGCCCGAGCCGCGCCCGCACGAGTCAAAGTCGGCGTAGCCCCGCCAGTACGCGCCGCATCAACGCAAGATCAGGAGCCCGATTCCCCGTGCCACCATGCACTACAACCAAACCCGCCGTAGCCATGTCGACGAGCAGAACCCTCGCCACCCCAAGAGGAATCGACAGCAACGCCGCCACCTCGGCAACCGACCGCGGCCGCACACACAAGTTCGCGATCATCCGCTGCTCCCATGTGCGATACCGCTCAACCGCCGCACAGGTCAAAACCAGCGACTCAATAGCCAAGTCGTGCGCCGGCTTGGTCCGCCCACCCGTCCTCGCATACGGCCGAATCAACACGTCCGACTCCGACGGCAGACCCTCAACGTGCGACTCCCGGGAATCGCCCCCTGGACCCACCCCACCGGGCCTCGGCGCATGCGCCAGTTGGATCGGACCTGTCTGCCCGGTGTCAGAGTGGCGGAACCGCTCCCCGCCATCCACCGCGTCAGCATGGCGGAGCCGCCCCTCCTGATGCCCGGTGCCACCATCCCGCAACCGCCCATCGCCATGTATGGCGTCGCCATCGCGGAACCGCTCGCCACCATCCACGCCGGCCGAGTGGCGGACTCGTTCGTGGCTGTGCACGGAGTCGCCATCGCGGAACGGCTCGTCCTCGGCCACCTCGGGCGAGTTATGTGCTGTGTCGCGTTTGCGGCGGCGTTGGGAATGTGGGCCGAAGCGGGCGCCGGTGAGGTTGGGGCCTGGTTCGGGTTGGGTTGCCTGGTCGTCGGCGGAGGGTTGGGGTTCGTCTCGATCTTGAATGCCGATAGGCCCGAAGCGAGCGCCGGTGCGGCCTACTTCTGTTGTGCGGCGGCGTTTGGCGGGCGGTGGCACGGGTGTGGATCTGCCATCTACTGATGTCATAGATCGACTCCCACTCTCAGGCACTTTAGCGACGAGCGGGTCACTTGTGGTGATCGGCGTGTTACTTGTGCGTTCCGCTGTTGTGACAAACGGCGGCGGGCGCCGTCTCCTCGGAATCGAGGTGACGGCGCCCGCCTGGGTTGGTCTGTGGTTCAGACCAGGTCACGGTCGAGTGCACGCTGAGCGCGCCGGGCTGCCCAGGCTGAGACACGTTCCCAGCGCCGAGCGACGCGCACGTGGCGGACCAGGTGGCTCTCGCGCGCGACCCGTTCCGCCTCACGCATTCGTTCTCTTGCAAGGTCTTCGTAGAGCAACATCGCCTTGGTTCCCTTCGGGCTTTGGCTTGAGGTAACTACCAACTCATCGATCAGGTCACGTGCCGGACCCGGCACGGGGGTGGTCATCAGCGGATTCATGCGGCTGCCTCCTGGGCATTTGCGGCACTCTCGGCCGCCTCACGTGCGACGTCCTCCTTGCGCGGACGGCCACGGGGCCGCTTGCGGGCGATAACCGCACCGCGCTCGAAGATCTCGCCGCCCCAGACACCCCATGGCTCCTGCCGAGCCAACGCGCCGGCAAGGCACTCGGCACGGACCGGGCAGTCCACGCAGAGCAGCTTCGCCCGCTCGAGGTCGGTCGGGGTGTCGGCAAACCACAGATCTGGGTTGTCGCCCGACCGGCACGGGAGGTCCAGACCAGCCGATGGCGCGGCGTCGAGCAGATCGCTCACACCGGGCCACGGAGGCGCGAGCAGGTCAGGCATTGCCCCACTGGAGAGTGGGACAGTGGCGGTAGACATGACGTCCTTCTCCTTCATCTTCTCTTGTGGTGTAAAGGTTTTAGGTCGAACAAACACGAAGGCCGCGGATCCGATTCCGGAGTCCGCGGCCTTCGTGAGCCTGGTTCTTGACGTTGCGTCAAGTCCTTCGCACGAGAGACAAAGCGGACCTGGGGCCCGGAACATCAGCGATCACCATCAGGACATGCGCGGAAGCGGCAACGCGCACAAGCCGCTCGCGCTGGATACGGGTCCCCCACAGACCCATGTCTTTCGCGGAAAACGCGCGCAAATCCCCGGACACCTGGTAGCCAGGGGTGCACTCGTTAGTGTTGATCTTCACTCTGGCCACCTCCTCCAGTACTCCTGGGACTCACTTCGGGGCTTCTGATTTTCCCCCGGCTCCTGCAGGCTATTGCCCTTAGCCGGGACCGTGCAACAGGTTTTTCGAGAAGTTCTTCAAGAGCGTTACATCTTCTCGTCGCCGTCACCCTGCGTAGTTTCACGAGCTACGAGGGCAAGCACCTCGATGCCGAATTTGTCCAACTTAGCGGCCCCTATCCCGGAAATGGCCACCAGTCCGGCCGAGTCGACCGGCCGGCGCTCGGCAATCGCCGTCAGGGTGGCGTCGGTGAACACCACGTACGGCGGAACCTTGAGGCCCCTCGCCCGCTCGGTCCGCCACTCCCGCAGCTTGGCGAGCAGGTTCTCGTCAAGGTCGGCGGGGCAACCCTCGCACCTGCCGAGCTTGATCGGCATCGCGCCGATCAACGCGCTGCCGCACACCCGGCACAGGTTCCTCGGCTTGCCACCCGGTCGCTCCCTGGTCTGGACCTGTCGCGACGCCGGGTGCCCATCGGGAATCACCCCATAGAGAAAACGGCTGCGCCGGCGCCGGCGCTTACCACCCTCGGTCCGAGACAGCGCCCACGACAACGTCAGGTGCGCCCGCGCGCGGGTGACGCCTACATAGAGCAGCCGGCGCTCCTCCTCGATCGCCGCGTCGTCGCCATCGGCGTGCTGGATCGGCAGAGTGCCGTCGACCAGCCCGACCAGGAACACGGCATCCCACTCGAGGCCCTTAGCGGAATGCAGCGAGGCGAGGGTGACGCCCTCAACCGTCGGCGGGTGCTGCGCCTGAGCCCGCATGTCCAGCTCGGTGACATAGCGCGAGAGGTCGGCGTCCGGAATGGTCGAGACCAGTTCCTCGGCCAGCTCGACGAGGGCCAGCAGCGACTCCCAGCGCTCGCGTGCGGTGCCGCCCGTCGGCGGTTCGGCGGTCAGCCCGAGCGGGACGAGCAACTCCCTGACCACCTTGGGCAGTTCACCGGTCGGCTCCTCGGCCGCGGCCCTGCGCAGTGCCACCATCGCCTGGCGGACCTCCTGCCGGGCGAAGAACCGCTCACCGCCGCGCACCAGGTAAGGAATGTCTACTTTGGACAGCTCCTGCTCGTAAACCTCGGACTGCGCGTTGACCCGATACAGCACGGCCATCTCGGACAGCGGCGTGCCGGTCTCGTGCAGCTCCTTGATCCGCGCTGCCACCGCGGCAGCCTCCGCTGGCTCGTCCTCGTACTCGGCGAACCGGGGCTGCGGGCCGGGCGGGCGTTGGCCGATCAGCCGAAGGCGAGTGCCGGCCGGGCGATCCTTGGCGAACGCGATCACCTGGTTGGCCGTGGCGACCACCTCGGGCGTCGAGCGGTAGTCACGCTCGAGCCGCACGATGGTCGCTTCCGGGTACCGGCGCGGGAAGTCCAGCAGCGGGCGGGGTGACGCGCCGGCGAAGGAGTAGATCGTCTGGTTCGGGTCGCCGACGACGGTCAGATCGTCACGGCGACCGAGCCAGGCGAACAGCACCCGTTGCTGCAGCGGGGTGACGTCCTGGAACTCGTCGACGACGAAGCAGCGGTAGCGGTCCCGGAACTCCTCGGCGATCAGCGGATGATCTTCCAGCGCCGCGGCGGTGTGCAGGAGAAGGTCGTCGAAGTCGAGCAGCTTCGCCTTGTTCTTCAGCGACTCATACATCCGGTAGACCTCGGCCACCTGCTCGGGCGCGGTCGGCGGCTGGCGATGGGTGCGCTCGGCCGCCGCCGGGTAGTCCTCCGGCGCCACCAATGAGGCCTTCGACCACTCGATCTCGGTGGCCAGGTCGCGAAGCAGCTCCACCTCGGTGCCCGCGCCCGCCTTGTGCGCGGCCTGCCCGACGAGCCGCAGCTTCACGTCGACGAGGTCCCACTGCTCGCCGCCGACCACGCGCGGCCAGAAGTAGCGAAGCTGGCGAAGCGCCGCGGCGTGGAAGGTACGGGCCTGGGCAGCGTGGATGTCGAGGGCCCGCAACCGGGTACGCATCTCCCCCGCGGCGCGGGCGGTATAGGTGACCGCAAGCACCTGACCAGCCGAGACGTGCCCAGAGTGGATGAGGTAAGCGATGCGGTGCACGATCGTGCGGGTCTTGCCGGTACCCGCGCCGGCGAGCACGCACACCGGACCTCGGGGCGCACGCACGGCGGCCAACTGCTCCGGATCGAGCCCGGCAAGCAGTTCGCGTTCGGCGGTTGACCCCATGCCGG
>WUUC01156188.1_pt1 | contig 12319 bp, 9 predicted proteins | sample 6278441 | NCBI WGS metagenome assembly WUUC01 (sample SAMN13675441, study PRJNA597444) | soil metagenome | isolation source: soil | place: USA: Washington | collected 2017-10 | reverse complement strand
CCTGCCACCGCGCGCCGCTTCTGAGTATCCAGAGGACGCCGTTGACGACCTCGCGGGTGTCTTTCCACGGGCCTGCCGCGCTTGTCTTCGCGGCGGGGCGGCTCCGGTATCAGCGGGGCCAGCACGGCCCATTGTTCGTCAGTTAGCTCTTCGCCTCGTACCATGCAGAAATGCTAGCACGGGTATTTATGAGACTGCTTCTAAGCCCTCCGAAAAGGTGAGAGGTCTTGTGCGGCGTCGGGGCACCGGCGCATCATGCGCATGAATAAAACACTTGCTCTACTCTGTTGGGGTATTCCGACACGCAGCAACAGGCGAGTTTTTATCTCGCGAGCGCCATCTGTAGGGCGGCCTGCTTCTTGTCATAGCCACTCATCGCCCTAAATCTCGACGACTGCTCCACCGCGTACACCATACTCACCAGCGCGACCATAGGGGAAGCATAAGCTGTCCAAAGCGGCCAACTTATGCTTCCAGTCACACGACAAAAACCTCTTGTAGGTTCGTGCATAAAATGAAAATTCCCATAACGGGGAATCAACAACTTACGCGTGTTATTCGCTCATAAGGTGAAAATGTTTTCGCGCATAAAGTGCAAAAATCCTATAGGTTTCGCGCGTATAATGAAAATACCGAAAGGGGGAGGTAGAAAGCCTTTTCGATGTTCCCCTAATTTGCGCTTCATGATTTGTATGGAGTGTGATCTACTTTTTCGCCCAGTATCGCCCCATAAGCTTCCAATCTTAGTAGCCACTCTTTATTGCCTTTTCTATGTATTCAAGCGTGAGGTCTAGGTCTGTCATCTGCTCCCCTCCCCCCTTAAAGCCACAACGATTAATTGTCGTTAGGTAGACATAATTTTAAGAACATCAGAAAGTTCCATCGCTTTATAAACCTTCTACTTCCTCACAAATGCTGCCAATGTTCGTTGGGCTAAGTTCTGATGGCCGCAGTAACTGCGCAAACTCCTAAACTTATTGACATTATATTCAATATAGAGCTAATTTTCCTCCGACTTACTGTCCGCAGACTTTAAAAAGCCTTCTTCCGTCACTCTGTTCAGCTATAAAATTTGGGTTAACCAAAGCTCGTGCTAAGGGACGTTAAACCCCATGCAACTCCTCATCCTCTTGCTTTTAATTATTGAACAGGGAACTGCGACACCGCCCGCCACCCCCCAAGGAGTTGACAGTGACTTAAGTTTTTGGTCACAGCTCTCTGAAATCTTTGCCCTAATCTTAGCAATAATTTTAGCCACATTGGTTCCTTTCCTTTCACGGCTACTATCGTGGATCAAAGCCGTCTTGGACAGACGCTTCGTCATGAAGCGCACTGGTGCGAAATTACACCCTGGTGTCTTATCAAATGAATCATTCCGTTACTTTGTCCAACCGACGTGCCATTATATCGTCCCCTCTAGCGGCGAAGCTGCCCCCGCTGTGGACGGTTCTCAGCAACTCTTCGATGTCCTAGACGAAAGGTTTAGCCGCCCTGAAGTTTACAAGTACTTAATGCTGCTTGCCGACTCTGGAATAGGTAAGACTACTGCTCTCATAAACTATTACTTGCGCCATACGCGCCGCTGGAGAAACCCGAACTTCGATCTTGCTCTCATCACGCTCAACCTCCCAGAAGCAGATTCACTCATCAAAGCCATTGATGATAAGGCAAACACAGTCCTTATGCTTGACGCCCTTGATGAGAATACAATAGGGATTGATGATCATGTCGAGTGTCTTGGGCACATCCTGAAACTGACCTCGGAGTTCCGGTGCGTCCTGATAAGTTGTCGTCCCCATTTCTTCTCTAAAGACGAGGAGATACCTGAAGACACAGGGATACGCAAGGTAGCGGGCAGGCGAGCCGGGCAGAAGGCCGAGTACAGCTTGCACCAAGTCTACCTGCTGCCCTTTGATAATCAGCAGGTCAAAAAATACCTAAGGCAGAAGTACCCAATCTGGAGGCAGGAACGGAAACAGGCATTTGACATCATTACGAAGATTCCTAAGTTGGCCGCACGGCCGATGCTGCTCGCTTATACTGATGATCTTGTCCGAGCTAAGAAGAAGTTTAAGTATTCATACGAGTTGTATGAGGAAATGGTGAATGCGTGGCTCGACAGGGAAATTAAAGAACAAGGCCCTCTGAGACAGTTCTCCGAGCTACTCGCAGTGAACCTCTACCTCAACCGGGAGCGCCGGAAATCCGAGACGATACCGAGAACCGAATTAATCAACCTCGCCAAGGAATGGGGAGTCGATATAGAGGATTGGAAGCTGAGCGGGCGGTCACTACTTAGTAGAGATTCAACGGGTAATTTCAAGTTCGCTGATAACTCGGTCATGGAGTATTTGTTAGTCTGCCAAGTCTTCCGCGGTGCCCTTCAGACGCTACAGACACCTTGGACGGATCAAATGCACCTCTTCTTCTGGGAGAGGGTTATGAAACAATGGGAGGTGAGTAAGTATCCGTGGTTCCCGCCGGAGCCCTTTAGGATCCTCTTGGAGCGCCCAAACGGGCTAGACATGCTCATAAGGTCATACAGTGTTTACTCCCAGCGAGGTGACGGGCGTATTTCTGCCGAGACGTGGGATAGGTTCAGCGTGAGCCTGATCGCGAACCTGCTACACATGTCGGGGCACATGAAGCCGTATGTGCTGTTCAAGAGGATAAAGGGCGTCTCGCATTCTTATAACTTCGGAGAGCAGAAGATCAAGTTCGACTTCGTGAACGGCGCATTCTGCCAGTACGGGGAGGCCAAACTTTTTCACGGGCCGTCCGGCCCCGAGAATCTCGCCGTCTACAACTTCGAGTTTAGCGAGATTCTGCCGGCCGAGGGCGAGGCCGTGAAAGAACTCCCGCCGCAAGTCTCGAACTGCTTTTTCACCGTCTTGGATTTTTGGATAAGGCGGGCGTTCGTGATCAAGACCCGCTCCGGGACGGACGCCATCCTCGGATTTCAAACCTTCATCCCAGTCAACGACCAACTACTGGAGAAGATGATTCGTCGTGCTGGCGTTCTCTTCTAACCCCTCCCGCCGAAGTTCTCACCTGCTAAGGTCCAGCCGGCAGGTAACCGCTCAGCGGCTTTGGTGGTAGAGGAGGCTGGTCGTCCCTATTTGGATTTTATCACCATCGCTCAGCGGGCAATTCTTCAAGACGGAGTAGCCGTTCACCAAGACCTTCGCCTCCATCTTCTGCGCCTCGGGCGGGACGAGCAGGGTCGGAGCCTCGTTGGTGTAGCAGAGGACGGCGTGCTGCGCGAATACCTCCTTGTCGGCGGGGAGGTAGATGTTCGCCCTTAACTCGTCTGAGCCGATGAGGGCCTGTGCGCCGCGGCCGCGCCTCTCCCGGCTGACGTACTTGGTCACGTCGTACTCGTGCCCGGCGTACTTCCCATCCAACACTTCGATCCACGCGCGCCTCAGCAGAGTCGGAATGAGCGCTGTCGAGAGGCCGATGAACCCGCCCATGAGCGCAAGACTGATCGCCTGAACGATCTGCTGGGAGTCGCCTGAGTCCAAGACGTACCCGTATGCGCGCGCGGTCTCGTGGACTCCCCCGCCGACGATGCCACCCGCTACGCCTCCCAGCAGACCCTTGTAGCTCTGCGTCCCCTTTCCGATAACCTCGACGAAGCCGATGATGCCCCCGAGGATCGCCCAGCATAGCGTCCCCACTAGGAAGGTTCTGGGCGAAAGGCCCACGGCTGCCCCCGCCTGACCCGCCGGCCACAGGTAGCCGAAGACCCACTGGGCCAGCGGGAGCGCGACGCCGCCGGCCGCGACGCCGAGGAGCAGGCCATTGCGCCCCAACTTCCGAAACCTCCCGAAGGAGCGGCTGACGAGCCCGTCGTAGGCGGCGACGGATAGTCCGATGAGTCCGCCAAGGATGACGCCGCGTCCCGCTAGAGTCAGAGGCCCAAGGTCGTCCGCACCGCGGAAGACGAGGGCGGTGAGGAACCAGCCGGTCAGCCCGCCGAACATGCCGAGGAGATAATAGTAATAAATCCTATACTTGTTGACTCGGTTCTTCATGAGGGCACGCTTTTATAACCACATGCGGGCAGAGCAATGTGTCCGTCACCTCGCGAGAGCCCGGCGGGGAGGTTGACGTGACTTCGGCGAGAGAGATCTAAAGTCCTACGCCGATTTTATACTATGCCTCCTTAGGACGTGTTCGGGTATGGGCAGTTCCCCCGTGCAGTACCGCACCATACATCGGGACTTCGCGTAGAGCCAGCAGTCGAGGTGGTGCGCGCGCCCGCACCGTGGGCAGACTATAATCACGTCCCCCAGTTTGATCGTGGACGAAGGGTCGTTAGGGCACTCCTTACCGATGTAGGGTGAATTCTTCTGGACGGCGATTACCGAGTTTGAAACCGCACGCTCCTGCGCCCTCGCCCATGACGCCTGCTGTATGCGCAGCAGGACCATGGGGATGACGGCCAGTATCCCCAAGCCCCCTAGCCCTAATGCGTAGATGGCGCTGAGGCTGATGGGCATCACCTCGGGCCGGGGCGTGGGCAGGAAAGCTGTCGTGAAGACTTCCGGCTTACCCGTCTGTGGCAGCGTCTCGCCCTGCTTCCAGGAGAGAGGGTAGCGCACGGCGGGGAGCGAAGTGCCCCCGGCCGGGAAGACCATTTCCAGCGGGTGTTCCTTGCCGTCCTGCGGGAAATCGTGGAGTTCCAGTTCGAGCGAATACCCGTAGTAAAACGACTGCCGAAACTTCTCAAGATGCTGTCGGAGTTTGTCTGCCAGCAGCGCCTGATAGGAGGCGGTGGAATCCTGCTCGCTGGCGTTCAACTCGGGAATGTCTATGTACCGGTGGAGCCCCCCCACGTTCTCGTCGGTGAAGTTGTTGAGCGTGTCGGCGTCCACGTATTCGAGGTTATCGGGGTGTTTCCACGCGGCGTTCTTGTTCCCGATGGCGAGCGTGAATATCCTCACGCCGTACGCGCGCGCCCGCCTCGCGACCTCTTCCTCAAACTCCTTCTTGTACGCTGCAAAGTCACCTGGCGAGCGGAGCGCCTCCCTCGCCCGACTCGTGTCCTGCATGCCGTCCGAGATGATTACCAAGCAGCGGACTTTCTCACTTTTGGCCTCTTCCAAGGCTTTCAAGACCGAGCCGTAGAGGTCTGTGGTGTCGCTGTACTTGTCTCCGTCCGGGCCGACTCCCGAACGCGGCTCGAACCCGTTGACGCTCCTCCCGAGAGACCTTGGGTCGTCTGTGCGCTGCGCGACGCGGTAAAAGTCTGAGTCGAAAGCGTAAATGCTTAGGGTGTCTTTCGGGCGAAGGTTGTTGATAAAAGCACGCAGGGCGTCCTTGGCGGCTTCGAGTTTATTCACACCCGCGCGCTTGTCGCGCATGCTGCCGCTACCGTCGATGAGGACGATGGCGTGCGCCGACTCAGCGGCCGTGAGGCGGAGTGCTTCCTCTTTGACCGCGACCGTCCGGCCTTCGAACTCGGCCTTGACATCGGAAGCCTTCAGCCAATCGAAGTAGGTGTCTGATTTGCTCCGCAGGTTGAAGTCGAAGCGCACGGTGGGCCACTTGTCGAACGAGATGCTCACCGGCTCCAGCCTGTAGCCGTCGCTAACGACAGGCTCCGCGGCGGCCAGCGACTGTACCTCGGGGCGGGGCGACTGCGGCGGCGACGGCTGCTGCGCCCGTGCCAGAAGCGGCAGAAGCGCCGCGAGCGCCGCCAATGCCGCGAGCGCCGCGAGTTGTCGGAGCGAGGGCGACCGCCGCCCCCTCGCGGTGTAACCGTCTCTACTCATGGTAAGCGCCGCCATTCACACCACGACGACCACGTCCCGGGCCGCGGTCGTCGCGGCCGCGGTCGTCCGCATCGTATTTCAGCACGGTCATGTTGGCGCCGGCGGCCCACCCCTCCTCCCGGTTGCGCATGAACACGTCGAACAGGTCTGCCTTGGTCTGGCTGTCCTGCGGCGACCAAGAGACGCCCTTGTTGCTTGTCACGAGGATCTTGCCGGACTTGCCGACCGCCCAAGCGTACTGTGCATCCACCATGTACAGGCCGTGGAGGTTGCGGCGTTCATCCCTGGCTTTAAACTCGCGCGGGGTCATCAGGAACCATTGCCTGCCGCCGTCATCCGTCCGCAATATCGTGCCCCACCGGCCGACGATGATACCTATGTCCCCCTTGAACTCAACGTCGAGCAGCTTAGGCCTGGGGGCGGAAGTCCTCTCGCCTTCCGGGATGGGGAACTGCTTCACCTTCCAAACCACCCCGTCGTCAGTGTACAAAATGGTGCCCTCTTCGCCGACGATCCACCCGTGATTTCTGTCGGCGAAATACATCTGCGCCATCAGCCGACCGCCGGTCTTCAAGTCCGTCGTCCCCCACGTCCGCCCGCCGTCACGCGTGTACAGCAGGTAACTTCCGAGGAACACGTCTTTGCCCTTGATAACTCCGCACAGCACCCACCCCTCGCTTTCGCTCACGAAGGTCATGTCCAAATACCCGACGTTGGGCGCGGGGTCGTTTCGGCCCCGAAGTCGGATCGACGGCACGGGACGGCGCATGTCCTCCCAGATCTCCAAGTGGTTCGTTGATTTGAGCAGCCGACTGCTGGTCAAGAGGTAAAAAGTGCCCCCGCGCCGACTCCCCGCTACGATGTCTTCACTGGCGTGGCCGTCGAGTGGAGGTAGCTTCGGGTTGCGCCACGTAGTGCCCCCGTTGCGCGTGAATCGGATGAATCCGTTGTTGCCCGCGATCACACCTGTCTCGCGGTCAAAAAACTGTACGTAGTTGATGGCGGGGCCATTCGCCGAGTCAACCAGACCGACCTTCCCCCATCCGTCCTGCGCCTGCGCCCGAACCGAGAATGCTAATAGTAGAAAGATGCAACTGCTGAGACGGGCCTTTCTCAAACCACCCATTCAGTCTCTCCTCCGGCAAACGATGCCCGCCGACTCTTCGGACGGCAGCTGAGCATGACACTCACTAATGAGAACGCCATCGTGAATGAGCGGCAACCGGCCCCGCGATCCACACGGTCTGCCCGCGGTCGCTCAGTCCCAGCGACGATTTCTCCAAGGGTCTGCCGGCTTTGGTGGCTGGCGCTGCCCCTTAGGCTTCTTCGTCTTCGCCCCCCCGCCGGACTTAGGCGCGGAACTCTGTGGCCCGAGCGCGTCCTCCCTGTGTAGGTAAACCGTAACCGGGATTTCCGCCCCTTGACTGTTTGCGCGCGAGAAATAGACAACAAGCATACTGGTGGAGGTGTCCGGCCTTTTGATGTTTTTCATCGCCTCCGTATTACTCAAATCCACGACGGCTTCATTCTTATTCCATGAGACTGCGGCGGGACGCCCTTCCATTTTCGCCTGCAAGTCGTCAAACCTTTCGTTAAAATTCGCCGCCAGCTTGCACTTGAACCCCGGACAGCCGAATAGACGATAAGCCGGCGTAGGGGCTCCTAAGCTTTGGCCGGACGGCGTGGCGGGGGAAGAACCAGGCGCGTCACCCCGCTCCGCGTCCGCCGAAGCGCCGCCCGCGGTCGTTGCCGGGGACTCAATCCCCGCTGCGGAGGCTGCCCTTGAGGTGCCGCCGATCAAGTTGGCGCGCCAGCCGAGGAAGAGTGCCAGCAGCAGCAGAGCCGCCACGCCCACAAACGCCCGGTTCTCCTTGAGCCACTCAAGCGTCCTCAGGTGCCAGCCCGGGGCGAGCGTCGCGCCCCGCAGGTCGATGACACCGGCGAGTTGCGGCGCACGCTCCTCGCCGGTCTGGCTGTCGAAGCACTTGTAGTTAGACCAAGGCATGTGGGTCACGGTCGGGGGGCACCTGACCTCGCGCAGCTCGTAGAAGTCAATCATCGCGTGCAGGCCCAACTTGCCGTCACGCCAGCAGAAAAAGCCGCCCTCCTTCTTGTTCGGGTCTATGACCAGTGCCACCGTCCACTGCGAGGGGAAGCGAACCCTGTGCACCTCGTCGTCCTTCGTCGAGAGGAAGGCACCCTTGTCGGGGTGAGAGTGGTACCAGCCGAGCGCCTCCTTCCACCGAAACTTACTCTCCTTCTGGTCGATGAAGTCTTGAAAAGTCTCGTTCATGAACTCTATGGAGATCGGCCCGCTGGAGGCGTGCTTCGCGGGCATGTAATTATCTATCTGTACGAACCTGACCTTCGTGTTCGGGCAGAGGTAGCGGTTACCGAGGAGGAAACCGCCCAACTCATTCACGAGGTCTGTCGAGACATGTGCGTGGGTCTTCGCGAGTACTTCGGAGGTGACGATGAGTTTGAACGGGGGCTCTTGTACCTCGGGCTGTCTGCCCGTCGGCTTCCAATGCAGGAGCCGCGACACGGGCAGGGGCTTCGAATCTTCGTCTTCCGTGAGGTCGCCGAAGATGACTTTAGGCTTGCCTGCCTTGTCCCCATTGGCGCTCGCGTCGTTCTCGGGCGTGGCCGCGTCCAACATGATGCCCTCGGCATCCACCCCCTGTGCGCCGCCAGCGGCCGGCAAAGGCACGCAGGCCACCTCCACTTCCGCCGCCACCACTCCCCCGGCGGCAACGGCATGCTCGCCGCGGCCTGAACTGGCCGAGGCGCTATCGGCCGTCGGCGACTCTTCGTGAACGGCCTCCGCGACTATGCCGGCACCCTCCTTGACCGGGCTGGTCTTCTCGGACGTCTCGCCGCCCGAGTCGGCCGTGCTGAGACCCGACAGCACTTCGTTGAGAGCCGTCGGCACTTCTTCGCTATGAGGCTCTTCCGCCTCGCCGTCGCCCGCGGCGCGACTCGCGTCTTCGACCAGTTCCCTGGGGTCGAGCGGCATGTCGGGGCCGATTATGCCTTGCGGCTGTGCGTACTCTGTGAGCCATTCGGCCGCCTTGGGGTTCTTGACGGGGCTTGGCGAGCCCAGCCAGTTGCGGTAGAGCTTGTACTGCAACATCCCGCCGACGTAGACGAGTGACTTGGCGACTGAGCCGACCTCATCCCAAGACACGACCGCGCCCGCCAGATCGACGGAACGTTCCTCACCCCACGCCACCCCCGGGTGCCAGACCGGCGTGAGGAACCTCATCCGCGGCTCTCCCTCCGGGAAGCGGCTGAGATCTACTTCCAGCACGTGCTCGCGCGCCCCGCACGGAGTCCCGTCCGCGCCAACATCAGTGACCCCCTCACAGGAGTACCTGATGCGGTACACCTCCGGCGCGGGGCCGTCCGCTTCGGGCACGCTGATGAGGCTGCCCGGCCCGTCAAGTTCCAATACCCGTTCGTACTCTTGCGCTAAGCGCGTCGTGTCGTTGGACATAAAACAGCTCACCTTTCCAAGCACGCAGACGAGGCATACGCTTAGGGCGTGAACACCGTTGTGAGTGGCACTGTCCCTAACTGTCGCGGACTGGCTTCCCGAAAACTACTTTCGGTTCGTCGGACTCCAGCTCGCCGAAGACCACCTTCCGTCTCCGTTTAGAGTTTGCCTTCAGGAAGAAGAGCGAGTCAGGCTTCGCCGCCTCCGCCGGCGCAAGCGGCATCTTGCGCAGAAGTTTCCTGCTGTCGAACGGCTTATCCGGGCCGACTATGTTGTTCGGCTCGGCGTAGCTCGTTACCCACTTGGCGGCCTCCTTATCGACCGGATACGGGGTGATCCACTCGGCGTGATAGCGTTTGTACTGCACCATCTCGCCCACAGCTAGGACGAGGCTGTCTAGGGACTTCGTCGGGAACCAGCTTTTCGGGTTGTCGGTGCAGACCTTTCTCGGCCCGTCGTGCTCGATGTTCGGGTGCCAGATCGGCGTCAGCCACTTGAGTATGGGCTCTTTCGCGGGGAAGTCAATGAGGTACATCTCGACCTGATGAAACTCGGAGGTCACTGGCTCGCCATCCGGCCTAATCCGCGCGATGCCCCGGCAGGTGTACGTGATGAGGTACTTCTCGGGCGGGTACCCAGGCTGCACATCGACCGGCTTGACTTTAATGAACTTGCTCCGCCGTTCGAGCTTCAGCAGCTTCTGGTACTCTTCAAGCAGCCGGTTCAACTTCGCGTCGTGCATAGTTCTTTACCCGGGTATTTCCTTCGTAGATATGATGAAGGTGTCTTGGTTGGGGATTTTCGCCTCGGCCAGCGTCATCCCCTCGTGCATGGCATCGCCCGCGGTCTTGCTGAACAGCTCGTAGATCTTCCCCTCCTTAAGCCTCTCGTCACGAGCGGGCAGCCCGTACTTCCTGATGATCTCATTAAGCACCTCCCCGACTTTCTGGCTAACGCTGAAGGTTTCGAGTTCGGTGCGGTTTAAGTCGAGTAGCTGGACGTAGACGTTTACCATGCCCTTAGCCGGCGGCGGCAGGGGGCGCGCACGCCTATCGGGGACGGCGACGCTGGTCGAAGCTTTTAACTCAAGCACCTCGTCCTTCTGCACGCCGACTCTGGCGAGTGGCTCCGCCTTCGGGAGCCGCTCCCCACTGCCTTTTTCAAGGAAGTACTCGATCTCCTTCTGGTCATCGTCCAGAAGCGGGTAATCCAGATGGTCTACCACCATGTCGATGAGTTCCTTAACGGTGAGCTCGGGGTCGTACTCTTTGATGGGGAGCCTCATGCCGTTAAATGCTCTGATTTCAAAGTTGGGGGGCACCATATTCGAGATCCCTCGGCTTTGGAGGTGTTAACAGTTCAGGTCCGTCGGAAGTGGAGACTGGGTCTGAGGTCGCCGGTCAACTCGATATCAAGACTCTTCGGGGTGCGGAGCCAAGGGCCGGCTTTGCCGCCCCGGCGAACCCTGCGCCTGCTACTCCCCCTCACGCGGATGATGTCGAGCGGCGGAACCCCGATCTCGGCCAACCTGAGCTTGTGCAACTCGGGGGCGGAATCCAAGAGCGACTTGCTGACCTTGTCCGCCAGCATGAAAGCCCCGGCGTGCGTCGGCTGGAAGTTGCACCTCTTACACCGCACGTCTTCCATGTAGAGTTTTTCCAGCGGCTGCATGATCCGCCTGCCTTGGCGGCAGTTACAATTCAGCCTCAGGGCGAGCACGAAATTCAGTTCGAGCGCGACCTCGGAGCGCAGCAACTCGCCTGCGGCTTCAAACAACTCGCCCACGGTCGTTTTGCCCGCGGTGAACTCGCGGGACTCCACGAGCCGCTCGGGACACATCCCTGTGTGCTTCGGGCAGTCGGGCCGCCTCTTGAGGTTGATGACCATGGAATCGCTGCCCGTGCCGTTGAAGACGAACTTGCGGCTGGAGAGGGTGCGTCCCTCCCACTTGTCCAGGTGCAACAACTTCAGCGCCTCTTGGGCCTGCACGCCCCCGACGATGGATGCCATTGTCGACGTGGTCGCGACCTTCCCCTCGCTGTCGTAGCGGCTCGCCAACCTATTGCACGGGAGGCCGAGGTCGAGCAACTCCGGCGGCATGTAGCACTCGTAGCACGCGCCATAGTCCGGGCGGTAGACGCAAACATCTCCGTTAAGGACGCCTATCCCGGCCTCAATCCACGGGCGGCCCGTATTGAGGCACATATCGTTGAGCCGGCAACGCGCACGAACATTGTCGAGTCCAGCAATGACGACGTCCATGCGCCGCACGACCCCGAGCCCGAGGTCGTACATTAAATTGCCGACCTTCCAATGGGCGGTGACGCCGGGGTTAATTCGTTTGACGCCCCGCGCCGAGACGAGTGCCTTCGGCTGCCCAGTGTCTTCAGCACTGAAGAGGATAGAGCGTGATAGGTTCGACATCTCCACTGTGTCCCGATCAAGAATGAAGATGTTGCCGACGCCGAGCATTGCGAGGTTTTTCAGCACTTCGTTGCCGATTGCTCCGGCCCCTACCACTAGGATTCTAGCAGCATGTACCCGCTCGACATCAAACCAGTCTATTAATCTGAGCCTTGCGTCGCGCCCGCCCTCATCGATTGTTGTGGTGTGAGCTTCGATCATCTCCTACATGCAGTCTCGTCTGGGCAACAGTATAAGGAAACAGACAGTCAGTGTGGGAAGTCGGTTGATGGCCCCCTCTATTCCGTGACGGCCCGGCCACGACGAGACGCGCGCTTACGAAGGGAAGCTCTTCTGTCCGATGGATGAGGGGACGTTTAAGACGTTTACCATTGCCAAGTTAGTCAAACTTCAATTGGCCTGACTTAGATATGGGACACGCGGAAGTACCCTCAGGCAATGGGAGGCTATTACTCTTATACGGACGTGTCAAGAGCTACCAATATTCTAGCGTGAGCAGGGGTTCAACATAATGCCAATTCTCAGACTCTTTAGAAGCGGTCTCATAACTAACCCAAGTTGCCAGTTAGGGCTTGATAGCTCTTTGAACAAAAGAATGTCCTCTCCTAAGATTTTGTTG
>WUUC01147046.1_pt1 | contig 12319 bp, 11 predicted proteins | sample 6278441 | NCBI WGS metagenome assembly WUUC01 (sample SAMN13675441, study PRJNA597444) | soil metagenome | isolation source: soil | place: USA: Washington | collected 2017-10 | reverse complement strand
AAGAGATCATCGACGTCCGCCGCCGCCTCGACGAGATAATCGCCAAGCACACCGGTCAGCCGTTCGAGAAAGTCACCAAAGACACCGAGCGCGACTACTTCATGAACGCGGAGGAGGCGAAGGAGTACAACATCGTCGACCGCGTCATCGATCACCACTGATGCGCGCAGGGCGACTCGCAGCATTACTCGCGCTCGTCGTCGGTCTCGCTTCCGTGGGCGTGGCGAGCGGCGCCGGCGCTCCCGAGACGATCCTCAGCAAGCGACCCAGGGGAGAGATCCACGCCCCTCGCGTCACCTTCCGCTTCAACGCGAACGCCGCCGGCTCGACCTTCCAGTGCAAGCTCGACGACAAGCCGTTCCAAGGCTGTGCTTCGCCGAAGACCTACAAAGGCCTCTCCGAGGGCAGGCATACCTTCGCGGTGAGGGCGATCGGGCCGACCGGCCTGGTTGACCCGACCCCCGGCAAGCGATTTTTCAGGGTCGACCTCTGAGCGTTCGCTGCGCCCTCTGTGGGCTTGCGGCAATCGCTGCCCTCGGGGTCCCGGTCCACGCCGCGCAGGCGGCCGGTCGCGACGGCGGCCTTCCGTACTACGGCCACGTCTTCCCGGTGCAGGGAGCGCATGGGCTGCGGGGGGCGATCGGCGAGTACCGGGCGCCGCGCAGCGGGGGGCGGATCCACGAAGGCTTCGACATCACCGCAGCCTGCGGGACCAAGCTGGTCGCGGTCCGCAGCGGCAAGGTCGTGCGCCGGGGCTTCGACCCGGTCCTCTACGGCAACTACCTGCTGATCAGAGGTGCAGGGGAGAGGCGCAGCTATTTCTACGCCCACCTGGTGCGGCCGGCGGCGGTCCGGCGGGGGGAGATGGTGCTGGAGGGACAGGGCGTCGGTGCGGTGGGCGAAACCGGTAACGCCGTCGGCACCGGCTGCCACCTCCACTTCGAGCTCCACGTCCGCGGCGACCCGGTCGACCCGGAGCCGTCGCTGCGGCGCTGGGACCGCTACAGCTGAGCGCCCTGCTGGCGTTTGCGGACGCGCCGCAGCGGCGCGGTGAGGCGCCAGCTATGGCTGCCGAGGAGCGTCTCGTTCAGGCTCCGGACCCGCTCCAGCTCGGCTTCCAGCTCCCCCTCGCGCTCAGGCCGGCGCCCGCCCGCCGGCGTCGGCGCCGAGCGCAGCTGCTCGAGCTCGTCGATCAGGCGCTCGACGTTGTGAGCGAGGGCGACCGCCTCGCGGGGGTTATCTGCCGGCGGCTCGAGGTCGGCGGGGGCAAGCCGGACGTCCCGGCGCCGCAGCACGACGAGGCCGTGGTCGCCGCCGGGCTCGGCGGCGGCGAATCCGGCCGGCCGCAGGTCGACCACTTCGAAAAGCCTCCCCCAGTGCTCGCGGATCCACCAGGGCGAGTGGAAGATCATCGGCCCGCCGAGCTCCCATGACTGGCCGGGCCGCATGACCATCATCCCGACCCGGTCTTCGTCCCATGGCTCCGCGGCGAAGTCCCCCCATCGGCCCGGCCCTAGGAACGTCGCCAGCAGCAGGCCGTCGGGCTTGAGGACGCGGTGCAGCTCGACCAGCCACTCGCTCCAGCTGCGCGCCAGGTGGGTGAAGACCGAGACGCAGTAGACGAGGTCGAAGCTCGCGTCGGGCTGCGGCAGCGGCGGCAGCTCCCCGTTGACGAAGACGTGGAGCGGGGGGCTCAGGTTCGCCTCGAGCCAGCCGATCGACTCCTCGTTGACGTCACAGCCCCAGTACTCGGCCCCCGGCCCCTCGCGGATGAAGTGCCGCAGCACGCGGCCGGCGCCGCATCCGAAGTCGAGGACGCGCCGGCCCCTGAAGTCGAAACCCTCGGGAAGGGCCGCCAGCAGCTCCTTCCTGGCGGTCCTGCCGACCGCCTCGTAGAGCTCGGTCGGATCCCGGTTCTCGTGCCGCAGGGAGCCCGAGCGCGCGGCGATCTCCAGCGGCGGCATCGGCAGCCCCCCGGCAGCGGCCGTCGGCGGGGTCTCGGCGGCCGGCGACTGCGCCGGCGCGGCGGCCTCGCCCTCCTCCGCGGTCTCGACCCAGGGCTCGAGCCAGAGGCCCGGGGTCGTCCCGTGGTTGCTCCAGTGCGCGGAAGAGCGGCCGGCGCCGCGGCGCTCGTAGACCGCGCCCCACCAGCTCCAGCGGGGGTTGGGCAGCGGTTCCAGGGTCTCTTCCTCGACCAGCTCGAAGCCCTCGCCCAGCATCGCCGCGGTGAGGAACGACGGGGTCATCCCCCAGATCCAGTGGGAGTGGTTGACCTGGTTGGCGTCGAAGGCCTTGACCTCGGCCGCCGCCTCGCCGAGCGGGTAGAGCCGGTCGACCGCCGGGTTGCCGGGCAGGTAGACCAGCGAGCCCTGCTCGGGCTGCTCCTCGAGCATCGGGTGAACGACGCAGAAGCGTTTCTCGACCTTCTCCAGCAGCAGCGTCAGGGTCCCCAGCATCGCCGGCTGGTGGAGCAGGATGTCGAACGCGACCCCGAGCTCGAAGCGCTCCTGGACGCTCGCCATGAAGAGGGGGTCGGAGAAGTCTCCCTTGCGGAAGTCGATCTCCGGGTGCTGTAGCCGGTCCCGCTGCCAGGCGGGGGTCTCGAGGCTGTCGATCAGCATCACCCGCTCGCATCCGCGCGCCGCGCACTCGAGCGTGTAGCCGCCGTCCACCCCCCAGATGTCGCCGAAGACGACGGCGCCGTCGGCCGGCGTCGATCGCTCCAGCATCGCCAGCTTGAAACGGATCAGTGGATGGTCTCTGTTCAGCAAGGGCGCGTCACCGGTACGGGTCAGGTCGGGAACGACGGTATCCGCTCGCGGGGGGAGAGGTGTTGGCCCCAGCGCCGGGCCACCGCCCGCCCGGCCCGCATGTACTGCTCGTGGTCGGCCCACGGCTTTTGCATGTGATGCATATAGGGCACGTCTTCGCAGACGACGATGCCGCCGTTCCGCCGCACCTGCAGGCAGAGATCGACGTCGTAGCCGTGGAAGTCGCGGGCGAGGGCGGGATCGAAGCGGAGCGCGCGGACGACCCAGGGGGAGAGGACGAGCAGGGCGCCGTCCACCACCTCGACCTCGTGGGGACCGACGGAGTGGTGGGCGTCGACCAGCGGGGTGCAGGCCCTCCCGTAGAGATCCTCGGTCTCCCACCAGCAGTGCGGGGGCACGGCCCTGCCGCCGAGGATGCCGACGACCCCGACCCCGGGCTCTCGCAGCAGCGGACGCACGCGGGGCACCAGCGAGCGGTCGGTCAGCTCGATGTCCTGGTGGATCAGGACCAGGGCCTCCAGCTCCTCGAGCTCGGCCGCCTCGTCCAGGATCTCGTTGTAGGCGCGCTGGATCGAGTCGTAGCCGTGGCGGGTGAGGAGCGGGCTGTCGGGCTCGCCGGCGGCGCGGATGCTCGGCAGGGCGACGGCCTCGAACAGGCGGGGATCGGAAACGGCGCACCCGAAAGCGATCACGCGGCCATAATACGGCGGTGCCAGGGAGCATCTCCGCCGCTGCCCGGGAGCCGGAGCTCGCCCTCGACCGGCGGGAGGGAGAGCCCTTTCTCGGACACAACCAGCTCTTGATCACGGGCCGGGTCTCGGCGCCCGGCGGCGTCGAGGCGGTGACGGTGACGATCGCCGGCGCCGAGCACGAGGCGGCGATTCGCGGCTTGCGCTTCGAGCTTTCCCTGGACACCTCGCGCTGGCCTGCGGGGGCGACGCCCTTCTCCGTCGCGATGCGGGCGTCCGACGGCCGCCGCGCCAACGCCGAAGGCGTCGCCGAGGTGAGGCCCTACGCCGCACCCCCGGCCGACGAAGCCGGGCTGTTGGCGGCGGTCGCGGCGGGGCAGCCGGCGATGTGGTGCGAGGCGCCCGCGCTCGAAGGCGGCGCGATCGACCCCGAGAAGGCGGAAGTGCGGGGCTGGGCGATAGCGCCGGAGGGCATCGACAGGGTCCTCGTCACGATCGACGACAGCTACAGGGTGGCGGCGCTGCTGGGGCTTCCCCGACCCGACCTGCGCTGGTGCTTCGGCGAGGCGCCCGCCGCCGCCGCCGGGTTCGCCGTCCGGCTCGACCCCGAGGAGCTCGGCGGCGACAGTCACCTGCTGACCGTGGTCGCGGTCGCCGCCGACGGCAGCGCGCAGGGCATGGCGGGGACGGTCGAGACCAGCCGGGCGACGCCCTCGCGGGCGCGGGCCGCCGCGGGTGGTCGCATCGAGCCGTTACCGCCGCAGCGCCTGCCGCGCGCCGCCGCCGTAGAGGCGGCGCCCGACCTCGGCCTCGCGGGCGAGCGCTACGGCTGCTACGCGCTCGCCGGCGCCCTCGGGTTGGGCGGCCGCGCCCTCGACGTCGGCTGCGAGACCGGTTGGGGCACGGCCATCCTCGCGGCGAGCATGGAAGGCGCCGTCGGGGTCGAGGTCTCACCCCTGGCGGTCGAGGAGGCGGAGAGTCGCCGGCCGGGGGTCGCCGACTTCGTCTGCGCCGACTTCACCCGGCTGCCGTTCGACGACGGCGAGTTCGACCTCGTCGCCTGCTTCGGCGGCCTCGGCCATGTCGCCGACCCGCGCGCCGCCCTGGCCGAGATGCGCAGGGTGGCGCGCGAGGGCGGCCTGCTCGCGGTCTCCGTCGAGGAGGAGGGGGCGGGAGAAACGCTCCTGCGCCGCGACCCGCTCGGTCGCGAAGCTCTCGCCGAGTGGCTCGCCGAGAGCTTCGCCCACGTCTCGGTCCTGCGGCCGCGCTGGGTCTTCGGAGGCGTCCTCGACGAGGCCGGAGGATCCGCCGCCCTCACGGGGCTGGGCGGAAGCGAGGTCGGGGCGCGGCGCGGCTGGATCGCCCTCGCCTCCGACGCCACGCTGCCGACGCCGCCTCCGCTCGTGCTGCTCGACACGGCCGGCGTCGAGGACGAGCGCCGCCTGCTGACCGAGCAATGGCGGGAGCGCAGCGTGCTGGCCGAGGTGAGGATGGCGACGCTTCGAACCGAGGTCCACTACACGACCCATGCGCTCCTGGGGACGCTGGAGCGAGAACAGGACCGCGCCCTCGGGGCCGAGGACGAGCTGGCGGCGGCGCGCCGGCAGCTCGATCGTCTGGAGACGGAGCGCCGTTCGCTCCTCGAGTCGACCTCCTGGCGGGCGACGCGACCGATGCGCGACCTCGCCGCCAGGCTCCGGGCGCGGAGGGGGCGCGGGCCAGGGCCCGTCTGACTCAGCCGCGGCGCTGGAGGAAGCCGCGCGGGTGGCAGGTGAGGCCGTACACCTCGAGGTCGCGCCGCACCTCGAACGCGGCGCCCTCGGGGGTCGACAGCCAGCGCTCGAGGGCGGGGAGGACGCCGCGCGGCCAGTCTTCGCCCGGCGGCCGCATCTCCTCGACGTCGACGCAGCCGTCCTCGACCACGAAGTACCCGCCCGCGGGGACGAACCCGGAGAAGCCGGTCAGCGCCGCCCAGGTGGTCTCGAACCGGTGGGCCGAGTCCTCGATGACCATGCAACGGGCGCCGGGCCGCAGCAGACCGGCCACCCGTTCGGGCAGCGCCGGGTCGGTGACGTCCCCCTCGACCAGCTCGATCTCATCGGCGAAGCTCGGGTCGGCGGCGCCCACCGCGCCCCGGGCGAGCGATTGGTCGACGTCGATCGAGATCACCTGCGGCGGCCGGGCGATGCGACCGTAGGACTGCAGCGCCCGCAGGCGGTCGCGGAGCCAGAGCGCACTCGCCCCGTAGTACGTGCCGAGCTCGATCACGGTGTCCGCCGCGGAATCCCAGAGCAGGTGCTCGTAGGCGCGGAGGTCCTCCGGAAACTTGCAGAGCGTGACCCCCGCGTAGCTGTCCTGCGTGTGCTGCGCGACCCGGTCCAGCCAGTAGGACCGAAGCTCGCTTCCCGTCAGGTCCACTGCGACGGCAGGGGGGCCGCTGCGGGCCTGCGCCTCGGGGCTCATGGGAATACTCTAGGCAACGGTGAGTGGTCCCCCCCGAGTCTGCCTCGTGTCCGCCAGCTGTCAGAACGTCTTCTTCGCGGAGATCCTGACCGCCTTCGGGGAGGCGCTGCGGGAAAACGGGTTCGAGGTCGAAGCATCCGTCGATTGCTTCCCGCCGCTCGCTCCGGACCTCGTCTACCTGTACATCCCGCACGAGTTCCACGCCCTGGTCGACGAGCTGGCGCACCCGAGCCCGGAGCAGCGGCGCCGCTCGATCGTGCTTTGCACCGAGCAGCCGGGGACCCCCTGGTTCGACCTGACCTGCCAGGTCGCGGCGGCGGCCGGCGGCGTCGTCGACATGAACGCGATCGGCGCCCACGAGCTGCGGCGGCGCGGAATCGCCGCCCACTACACGCCGCTGGGCTACGTCCCGTCCTGGGACCACTGGCACCGGCAGGAGCGCGAGCGCCCCGTGGAGATGGCCTTCCTCGGCGGCTACACCGAGCGCCGCGCCGAGGTGCTGGCTCGCTGCTCGCAGGCGCTGGTCGGTCGCAGGGCGGCGATCTACCTGACCGAGACGGGCGCCCCGCACAGCGCCGGCAGCGCCTACTTCCTCGCCTACGAGCGCAAGTGGCGGATGATGGCCCAGACGCGGGTGATCCTCAACGTGCACCGAAGCGAGCTTCCCTACCTCGAGTGGCATCGCGTCCTCGGCGCCATCGTCAACGGCTGCGTGGTGCTCAGCGAGCAGCCGGTGGGGGCCGAGCCGCTGGTGGCGGGCGAGCACTTCGTCTCGGCGCGCCTGGAGGACACCCCCTGGGTGCTGGCCGGGCTGCTGGACGACCCGGACAGGCTGCGGAGAATCCGCGAGGCGGCCTACGGGCTCGTGCGCGAGTCGATGCCGATGAGCGAGACGGCCGCCCCGCTGTTCGCCGAGGTCGAGCGGGTCTGCAACCAGCCTCTGGAGGGCTCGGCGATCTCCGCTCCGACGCTGCCGATGCCCCGTCCGCTGGCGGAGCGCCCGCCGGGCTGGGAGTCGCACGCCGGCCATGCCGGCGACGACCTGGCGGTGCGGATGGGGCTCAAGCATCTGGTCGTCGGCCTGCGCGGCCTCGAACGGCGCGTCTCCGAGCTTGCCCGTCCCCCCGGCCCCGATGAGGACCGGGTCGAGCGCCTGGGGCCTGTTATCGAGGAGCCGCTCGTCAGCGTCCTCCTCACCGTCCACGACTACGCCGCCTACGTCGGGGAGGCGCTGCGGAGCGCGGCGTTGGCCGAATGTCCCGGAATCGAGGTGATCGCCGTCGACGACGGCTCGACCGACGGGTCCGCCGAGGCGATCAGGACCGCGTCCCGGGAGCTGCCCTGGTTGCCCGTGACCCTGGTCAGCCGCGGCCGCAACCACGGCCTGCCGGCGGCCCGCAACCTCGCCCTCGACCACGCCCGCGCCGACCTCGTCTTCGTCCTCGACGCCGACAACGTGATCCGCCGCGGAGGCCCGCAGAAGCTGGCCGCGGCGCTCGGGGAGCACCCCGATGCGGCGTTTGCCTACGGCTTGATCGAGTGTTTCGACAGCACGGGCCCCTGCGACGTTCTCAACTGGATGGACTGGGACCCGGCCCGTCTCCGGCTCGGCAACTACGTCGATGCGATGGCCATGATCCGCCGCTCGGCGCTGGAAGCGATCGGCGGGTACCCGCTCGACCCGGCGCTGTTCGGCTGGGAGGACTTCGCCGTCTGGCTGGCGATGGCCAGCGAGGGCATGGAGGGGATCCGCGTGCCCGACTTCGTCGCCCGCTACCGGCGCTCGTCACATTCGATGCTCGCCCTGACTGGGATCGACAACAGCGCGGCGTGGTCGGCCCTGATCCGCCGGTTTCCGAAGCTGGGCGAACCCGAGGGCTTCCGCCGGGTCGTGGACGCCGAGAGCGAGCCCGCCGGGCGCTAACCGCGGCGCAGGCGGGAGGTCAGCGATCTCAGCGGCCTGGTCAGGCGCCAGCTGTGCGAGCGCTCGTAGACCGCGCGAACGGCCTCGGTCTGGGCTTCCGCCTGTTCGACCCGGGCCTCCGCCCCTTCGGCCTGGTGGCGCAGCGCCGGAACTTGCGCCAGCGCCTGGTTGGCCGCGTAGAGGGCGTCGGCGGTCTGGGTGAGGCGCTCCCTCAGCTCGCCCTCACGCGCGGACGCCTCCGCCAGCAGCCTCTGAGCCTCGACTTCCACGGCGCCGACCGCCTCGCGCGCCTCTCTCTCCGCGGACTCGACACGCTCGATCCACCAGCGGACCTCGAAGTCCCCGCCCAGCACGACCAACTCATTGAAGGTCGACAGGTCGCCGTGGCCGGCGACGACGATCCCGTAGGTCTCCTCGCCGTCCTCGAGCTCGGCGATAGCGCGAACCTGGGTTTTGCGGTGGCCGTTCGAGCGGTCCCCGCCGCCGGTCTCCGCTGCGCTGTCGATCGCCGAGGCGAGCCATGGGTGCTGCCGGTAGGTAGCGACGGCGTCGAAGTGCCGGCCGACCAGAGCGGCGAGCTCCCCTGGCCGGTACTCGTGGACGTGGTGCTCGTTGCCCGCCGGGTAGACGGCGGGGTTCGGCGAGGAGACGAGGAGGATGCCGTCCGGGCGCAGGACTCGCCGGAACTCCTCGATGACCCGCTCGCCGTCGGCGACGTGCTCGATCGTCTCCCAGCAGGCGATCAAATCGAAGCTGTTCGTCTCGAAGGGGAGGTTGCGGACGTCGGCCTCGTGCACCTCGGACCCCTCGCCCGCGTGGCGCCGGGCCGCGGCGACGGCCTCAGGGTCGAGGTCGACGCCGGTGACGGACCTGGCGCCGGCCGCCGCCAGCATCTCCATCCCGTACCCGGTTCCGCAGGCGGCGTCGAGGACGTCGCGCCCGGCGGCGATCTGCGCCGCCCACCAATAGCGGGCGCGGTGCTCGGCCTCCATCAGCCGGCCCGCGTGGTCGCCCGGGTCGAAGCGCTCCGGATGGCTGTTCTGTGCGTCGGCCTGCTTATCGATAGAGATCGTCATGCGCTCCCGCTACCCGCAACAGGGTACCCCCGTACCCGACCAGGCTATTGGAATCTGGCCCTAGAACCGGCGTTCGAACCAGAGGTCGGCTTTGGGATTCTCGTTGTAGGCGGGGACTTCGCGGTAGCCGGCCGCCCGGTAGAGACCGACCGCGGGGTGAGGTAGTCGGAGGTGTCGAGACGGACCGCGCGGCAGCCGCGTTCGAGGGCGATCTCGTCGAGCCGGGCGAGGAGGCGGCGACCGAGGCCGGCGCCGCGGTAGGTGGGCGCCACATACATGCTCTTCACCTCGGCGACCTCCGTGTCGAGGTGGCGGACTCCGCCAAGCCCAGCCGGCTCGCCGTCGACCCAGGCCAGCAGCAGGAGCCCGTTGGGCGGCGCCAGGTCCGCGGGCGGCCCGGCGGCGATCTCCGCCTCGAGGTCGATCCCCGCGCCATCGCGGTCGTAGACGAGCGGTCCGTCGGCCTCACGGATGAAGTCCGCGTAGAGCCTCTGCACGGAGGGGTCGCATCTTTCTGCCGGCTGCAGCCGAAAGGTCACCCGGGCGACGCTACCGGGTCATCAGCGGAAGCGACCGATCGTCTCGCGGGTTATTCGACAAAGACGCCGACGTGGTTGCCTAAGGCGTTCTCTCCTGTGAGAGTGAAATTGCCAGTGTAGGTACCGGTGGTTCCGCCGGATGGGCAGAAGAAATCGTTTGTCGTCCGGGTCCAAATGACCCCGGAGACATTGGGTGCTATGCGAATTTCCTTTGTGCTGCCGGTACCGGTGTTCTGATAGCTCGGAGTAGCGAGTTTTGTCTGGGTGCCTGTGGTGTATTTACAGATCGAACCGACGATGAATTCCATGACTTTCCCAGTCGGGCACTCAATGTCTGTAGACCCACTAAATTTTTTAGCATCAATCCGAAATACGTACTTACATTCATTGGATTTGAAGCTCGTTGCCGCCCCCAGAAAGGTCTCACAGTTCGTATGTGTCGGGATGAATTCCAACGTTTCAAACGATTTCACGGAGCGTGTTGCACTGTCGGCGGTCATAGTTGTGCATTCGATTGCCAACCCACCGGAGGTGGGGGAAAATTTCTGCATTTCATTTGAGCCGACTGTCAAAACCGTGTGTTCTGCTTCGCTTCCAAAGCGTCCCACAGATTCTCCGCCTTCTTCTTTGTGCCGAGTTTCGTTTCCGGTCGTAAGCAATTCGAATCCGGTCGGAAGTTTCGCCAGTGAGAAGCTCAGGCGCTGGAAGTAGGCGACTTTTCCTTCTTCGGTGCCGCCTTCCAGGGTGACTGCCACGTTGTGGCCCTGGATCACTCCGGGCGCCGCCTGAGAGAAGGCCGGAGCCCCGCTGTCGCCTTTGCCGGCTTTCCCTGATTCCAGTTTCAGCTGGGCGACCCCTTCCAGCGTCGTGACTATGCCCGGTGTGTATTCCATCGGGATTGCCGTGTTCGCGCTTTCGACCGTCCCGCACTGGATGCCCGACCGCTGCCCCGAGATGCAGGAGACGGTGCCTTTCACCGGGTCTTCGCCTTTGGTTACCGCAACTGGTTCCGACTCTTTTTCAGCGCTCCACGCCGCTCGCGTCGGCGAAAGCGGCGGATCTTTCGCCGCGGCCCAATAGCCGGATTCAACCTTGATCACGCCGGCGTCGGTGCCGTGCAGACCCGGGACCAGGTGTTCGACGGATTTTCCGATCGCTTGTTCTTCCCCTTTTGTGTTGAACGCCGACCAGGTTTTTTCGTTTCCGCCCCAGTATTTGAAACAGTGCCCGGCGCTGAGCACGAAGGTTTCTGTGGCTTTCGCGGTGGTCGAGCGGTCTTTTCGGATCAGCAGTGGCCCGGCCGTGCAGTCCCCCCTGCTGCCGCCGATGGTTTGGCTCTTGATCGTGACCCCGGAGGCGATCGAGGGATCGCAGTTTGCTGCTTTGGTTTTGAATTCGGCACATCGCGCAGATGGGACCGTGTCGAATCGAGAAGCAGGAAGGACGTCTATCGAGGCGCTGACTTCGTCGGCTGCCGCCGACTGCTGGATCTGAGTGCGCCTCGAGGAAGGCGCGGTCGAGCTGAGGTCGATCTCGACGGAGTTGGAGTCCGGGGCCAGGGACGTCATGACTTCGCGGCGGGCAAAGAGGTCAGCGAGTCGCTGCCTCCACCTGATCTGCGCCCGCTCGAGCTGGTCCCAGGTGGAGCGGACCGGGGTGACGGTGAGATGCTCGGCGAGGCCAACCTGCGCCGCCACCGCTTCCGCGGTCCGGCGGCTCTCCGAGGAGGTGGCGCCGACATGGAGCTGGAGAGTCGACGGCTCGAACCAAACCCCGCCAAAGGATTTGCCGAGGGCGTCTTCGAGCTTGCCGGGCAGGCCGGTGCGGTAGATCTCCGCTTCCACGGCTTCCCGTCGCGGGTCCGATCGGAACCCATCTTCAGCTGCGCGCGATGACGAGCTTTGCGCGAAGACGCAGGTAAAGACAGCTAGAGCGAGGCCGAGAATGATCGCGAATCGAGCCTGACCTACCTTGGGGTGAATCATGCCGTCGCCTCCTTGTTGCCACCCCGCCTCCAGCTTCTTCTATCAGGCATAGAGAAATTTATCAAGATTTATTGATTAAATACCCACCTGTGTGTGACTCTTCGCGTCGGTACTCGTTCTCGAGTCACCCGCTTTGCGATTGATGCTCAGGGTTCGCCGAGAGCTCGTAGGTGAGCCACTGCGATCGCTCGGCGCCGGTCGCGTCGTAGAGGCGCTGGGCGGTGTGGTTGTCGGGGGCGGTCGACCACTCGACCGAGGGAGCGCCGCGTTCGCGGGCGACCTCAGCCGCCGCCTCGATCAGGGCCCGGCCGACACCCTTGCCCCGTGCCTCCTCGCTGACGAAGAGGTCGTTCATCAGCACCGTCTCGACCGCCCGGGTCGAGCTGAAGTGCCAGTAGAGGCAGGCGTAGCCGACCAGCCGCCCCTCGTCGCGGGCCCCGAGCAGGAGGCCGTCCTCGCTCGGCGCGAGGAAGCGGCGGAAGAAGCTGCGGTTGCGCGCCTCGTCGATCTCCTCGACTTCGTAGAAGCGCTGGTAGGCCGCGATCAGCGGCAACAGCTCCTCGAATTCCTCTGCGCTGATCGGCGCGATCTGGATTCCGGCGGCCACCCGGCCACGGTAGCGCCCGGCGCAAGGTCGCGATCACGAGCAGGGACAGCCGTCCGGGCGCCGTAAACCAACCCCACGAACCGGTGCAGGTCCCTGTCTAAGCTGTGGGGCGCCGCCGGAGGCAAAGATCGTCCCGTTTAGGAGGGGATTCCGCTGGCACGTCCTTCAGATTCGAACGAGCAGCTCCTCTGCAGTTTCTGCGGCAAGTCGCAGCGTCAGGTGAAAAAGCTGATCGCCGGTCCCGGCGTCTACATCTGCGACGAGT
>WUUC01114783.1_pt1 | contig 12319 bp, 12 predicted proteins | sample 6278441 | NCBI WGS metagenome assembly WUUC01 (sample SAMN13675441, study PRJNA597444) | soil metagenome | isolation source: soil | place: USA: Washington | collected 2017-10 | reverse complement strand
TGAGTTCGAAAATAAGACATTGGAGGTTCTAAAAATGAAGAGACTGATGCGTGCAATCCAAGGCTTGTTGCTTGTCGCGGCGTTCCTGCCGATGGTATCCGCGCTTGCCGAGCAGCCTCGCGGTTTCTATATGGGAGTTGGCGTAGGCGATGCAGAAGCCGACATCAGTGTCGGCGATTTGGATCAATTGTTTCGCGACGCGTTCAGGGAACAGAACGGGACCTTTACCCCACAGGTCTCTTCGATCGATACCAAGAATTCACACCTTTACATATTTGCCGGATATCGCGTCTTCCCTTGGCTGTCTGCTGAAGGCGGCTACGTCGATTTGGGAGGATTCGACTACGTCACCCGGGGAACGGCCTTCACGCCTGCCAACGGCACACAGCAGATCAATCTCCGCATGAAAATCAAAAGCCAAGGCATTGCCCTCAATGCGCTCGGCAATTTGCCTCTAAGCGATTACTTCGAGATGCATGCTCGCCTGGGCTTCTTCGGAGTTAATACCGAAGGCGACGTGACAGGAGGCACCTCGAGCCGTCCTATCGACGTCTCCGAGTCGGGCTTTTCCTTCTCTTTCCAATTCGGCCTGGGTGCGGCGGTGAACGTTGGCGATCATTTTTCGCTGAGCGCCGATTGGGTTCGTTACTTCGAGATCGACAGCAACGAGAGTAGCGAGGACGCAGATAATTACGACTATGATGGGTTCGATGTCAGCGTGCTTCGATTGAGCGCAATCGTTCGATTCTGATGTTTTGCAACGGGATTTCCGGGCGCCGATGAGGCCGGCCGGTATTCCGGTTTCCTCCTTCGTTCGAGAATGGTAGAAGAGGAACCATCCCCGGCGGCCGCACGTTGCTCGGGTAAGGAGGTCTAATGCGCGAACGAACGGTTGGCTTAAGCGTTCTCCTTTGCCTGCTGGCACTCGTGCTGGCGGGTTGTGGGGGCAGCGACGATGCCGCAATCACTACGCAACCTCCTGCACCACCATCGACGGGTACTCCTGCACTTACGCGCACCACCATTGCGAGCGCAGGCAACCCGTGGGATCTGGCTTTCGCTCCCGACGGAACGATGTTCTTTACTGAACGCTGCGCCGGGCTCTCTGTTCGGACAACCGACGGCACGGTGCGCCGGCTCTTTGGCACCGGCGCTGCGGCAGTCGCCGCACCTGATCTTTTCTGCGAAGGCCAATCCGGCATGCATGGCGTTGCCGTCGATCCCGACTTCGCAAGCAATCGATACGTTTACGTTTACATGCTGTCGAATCTCAGCGCGCCGGATACGAATCGCGTGGTGCGATTGACGGTCAATGCCGACTACACTTCTGTATCCGCTCGCGTCGACATCATTACCGACATTTCGTATAAAGCCGCAGCCAACAGTCACGGCGGCGCGGGCGCTCACAGTGGCGGCCGAATTCGATTCGGAACCGATGGATTGCTGTATGTCACCACAGGCGACAATCACAACGGTCCACTGCCACAGAGCCTGACGCAACTGGGCGGCAAAGTCCTTCGCGTCGATCGCAATGGTGCGGCGGCAAGCGGCAACAGTACGCCGAGTGGCGGCGACACCCGCATCTTCACGCTTGGCCACCGCAACGTCCAAGGCATTGCGTTTCGTCCGGGCAGTGGTCAGCCCTTCATCTGCGAGCATGGCCCCGGTCACACCGATGAGGTCACGCCGCTAGTGGCAGGCGGCAATGGCGGCTGGAGTCCTGCGCCGCAAGCGGGCGTCACTTGTGCAAGCAACTATTGCGGCTATGGATCGAATCGTCCGGACGGCGCCCTCACTCGCATGACCGACCTTGAAGTATTCCCCAACGCCATGCGGCCTTCGTGGACGAACGGCGGCAGTTCGCAAGGCATGGGGCCATGCACGTTCTTGAGCGGCAGCCAGTGGCAAAGTTGGGATGGCCGCCTGCTCGTTAGCATCATGGGTGGACAACGAGTGGAGCTATTGCAGTTGGATGCGATTGGAATGGCCACCGGCAATCAACCGGTCGGCAGTTTGGGCGGCGCGCGCGTACGCTCGCTTGTGCTAGGCCCGGAAAACGTTCTGTATGCCACTACGGATGCCGGCGAAATTTGGCGCATCGTCGCAAACTGACGGTCGCCAGCGCAGCAAGGGACCGTCATCCCGTTGTGCCCCGCGGATGCCGGCAGGTGAATGCTCCTGCATAACCTGCACTTCCTACATCCATGTAGGCCGTAACTGGCAATGCGGGCCGGCGAATGTTCGTGCAACGCCGCCATTCACGCCATCCATGGCGATCGAGCAATGCCAGTGAGGAACGGGATCCATCTTCGATTGGTGTCAGGGATTGATTGATCCTTGGTCCCTGTGCGATCTTTACGCTGGTCAGTTTGGACTGCCATCCATTGGTTACCGAAGTTACGCAGGAGATTCCGATGAAAGCGCGCGTTCTTTTTATATTCGCCCTGGCTCTCACGGCGCTGTCGTCGCCGGTGCTGGCTCGTGATGAAGTGCTCAAGATGTCGCTGCAAGATGCGATGAACAACGACGAAGCCAAAGCCAGGCTCGATCCTGAGATCAAGCTGTACTTCGGTGACCAAGCATACGCAAATCCGGCGCAGCGTTTCGGGACCTTCACATCGAACAAGAAGACCAGCTTCGCGAAGAAGTCCGACAAGGTCGCGTGCGAGTGGGCGTTTTTGTCGGCAGCCCTTGCGTTGCAGGAACGCGCGCTGCGCGAAGGCGGCGACGCCGTGGTCAACATCACCAGCGTTTACAAAAATCACACCTTCAAGAGTGCAACCGAGTACGAGTGTGGCGCCGGCAAGATTATGGGCGGCGTAGCGCTTCGCGGCCAAGTTGTGAAGCTCAAGAAGTAGGACGGGGGCGCAACAATCTCAAATCGGTGCGCTGCTCAGCGTGGGCAAAACGGGCTGACGCATTCTTTTGACGGTGGACTGATTACTCACCACCGTCAGATTTTGATGCAGGTCTTTGGCTCTCCGCCACCTGTCGCCGACACCTGACTTGAGGGCCTGTTCACTCGCAACGGGCGCTGCGTAGCACTGATAGCCGAAGCGGCTATTCCACCAAACGAGTGGATGCCAGCACTCTCACTTATCGTTGTCCAAATTCGAATCCCGCTTGGCCCGGTAGGTCTCCAGGTCTTCGAACTGTGCTCTAGGCGCTTCTCCATTGACCTCGCGGACTCGAGCTAGACACGCTTCTCTTGCATCACCCGGGGGTGCGTCGTTACAAATATCGGGACTCAATCCACCCGTGAGCGCACTTCCGGCAGCGACAGCCGCCTTACCCGCTGCGGTGCGATTATCAGTTCGGTTGCTATTCGCTGCGCATCCTACGAGCAGCATGGAGTAGAGAGCGACCAAAGCAAGCGGGCACTTACGCCAAGCGAAGCTCATTACTGCCGGTGAAACTAAATGGGTCATGATCGATGTCCTATCCTTGTCCAGTAAGAACCCGCTTGGCCGGAACCCGGCAAACTCGTCTGGCTCCAATTACACTACCCACTGGACCTGATATTACGCAACAAGTTCACTTACTGAGTGATGCTAGGCCAAAAAGGAAGGATCAATGTTGCAGCTCGCGATCTGAGGTGCTGAGGACGTTCGAGTTAAAGATTCTGAATTGTCTGCCTCATTTTAGTTTCTCGATCTCGACCAATTCCACTTCGAAAATCAACACGGCATTCGGTCCAACATAGGGTGGCGACCCTTGCTCCCCATAAGCAAGGTTAGAAGGAATGTACAGTTCCCACTTTGCGCCTTCCGTCATTAACAAGAGCGCTTCAGCCCAACCATCGATGAGCATTTTGGCATTGGCGCTATAGGGCTTATTGCGCTTGTAGGTGCTGTCGAACTCCGTGCCATCGATAAACCTCGCTTGATACTGCACCTTCACTTCGTCTTCTACGGTTGGCTTGCGTCCGGCCTTACCAGTATTGATCACCTTGTACTGCAAGCCGCTCTTGGTGATGACTACGCCTTCTTTCTTGGCATTGGCCTGCAGGAACTCCTCTCCTTCCTTTCTATTCTTCTCGCTAGCAGCTGCCAACTTTGCCTCCCGCTCCTTGAGGAAGACTTCGCGGTAGATTTCGAGCGTAGCGATGACTTCGTCGTCGGACATTTTCCGCTCGCCACCCTCGAACACTGTTTTCATCGCTTCCGCCATCAGCGCGACGTTCAGTTCCGTTCCTTCGTCTTTGAACTTTTCGGCCAAATCAGCGCCGTAGGCGTAACTGAAACGATCTTCCAGTGTCTTAAAATCCTTTTGTTTGTCCGCGTCTGCTGTGGCGACTGTTGCAACCTTGGGTTCCGGTTGCTGACTGCAGCCGCCCGCGAATGCCGCACTGAGCACCAAGACGGCGATGCTTGTTGTTGTTTTCATAAGTTTGCCCGCTCAATCAGATTAGGCTTAATTATAGACGCATAAAAAAACCCCAACCGCGGACGGTTGGGGTCTTTACAAACGAGAAGGCTAGTTTTTAGTTAACCATCCAGCGGTCGATGTATTCCCGCATTTTCGCACCCACCGCGCCGCCAGTACCGGAGGTTGGCGCGAAGTGAGTACCAGACGTCGACTCTTGTGTGTACCGAGTCGAGTTACGACGGCAATTGAGACCGTTCGAAGGCAGCGCCGGCGCCAATGTGTCGCCCGAGCTGAAGATACAAACCACATCAGTGGTGGCTGCCACAGGTCGAGTGATGCTGGTCGTGAAAACAGTGTCAGGCTGGACAGCGATGACACAGTTTGCAGCCAGACGATTCGCCGCATTGAAAGAGCCGCCGCCACCTTGTGAGTGACCTGACGTGCAAACCTTCAAAGGCGAGCGAAGGATGCTGGCGTAACGGCTCCGCGCCGCGTTGACCGAGTTGGCGACATCTGCACCGCTGCCCGAGCTGGAAGTCGTCGCAGCAGCGACTAACACACAGCGACCAGCGGCCGCTTCCAACAGGCCGGTGTACGTGCTCGAACCACCACCGGTGCCGTTGCCCCATCCAAGGAGGTTGTAGCGACCGCTACCACCGGTTGGGACGTAATAAACAGTGCCTGTGGACGTCACACGATTGACGCGGCAAGGACCGCTGCCGCCGCCACCGCCCGCATATGCGCTGACCGACAGCAAACAGCTGGCCAGCAATGAGCCACCGACAAGTACTTTCTTGATGTTCATAAAGTTACCCTTTTCCTAGCTATGTGAGTCAATACCCATACTCAACTACCCGGAAAATCCCCCCGAGTGAACGCTGAGCTTTTGAACTTCGATTGGATTGTTAGTCACGGTCAGACTGCATTACTTGACGTTAATCCAACCCACCGTTGGCGCATTCTAGGTAATCGGGTTTGGGAACAATATGACCTCACTTTCCTCATTTCAGTGAAAGTGGCAACTCCCGTACCTACGCTTCGCGGATGATTCTGACATCGCATTTGAGGCTGCGATTTTTCTCACATACCCTCACGTAATCACGTTTTGGTTATGATGTTTTTGCACTGATACTATTTGTCAGGGTCCCTCACTTTATCCACCCGATAGTTCCGAAACGCGCAGTTAAAACGATGCCGTCTGCCAAGAACGCCTCAGTCCCGACCTTCGGTGCGCCATCGATTGTTCAACAACGCATCGTTGTGACGGTCTTGGTAGCAATGATCGCCGCGGCAGTGGTTTGGCAAGGTTCGGAAGACGGCGCAAGTGCTACCGTACGGAAATTTTCAAATGCTGCGATATCGGATGTCGATTTCACCAACGCCGAAGCCGGCTGGAGTGGACTGCAGATCGACGCGCAGGGAAATTTGAAGATTAATGCGCTGACGGAAACTGCGCTGCAGGATGCAATTGCAGTCATGCAGAATCATGCGTCCGAGCGAGCGATGGCGCGCATGGCTTTGTTACTAGAAAGGCAATTTGGCACGACGGGCAGCCAGCAAATCATGACGCTGCTCCCTGTTCTCAAGGCCTATAAGGAAGCCGAGCTACGGTGGTGGGCGGAGCATGGCAACAAGAATCCTTTGCCCCATGCAGCACTATTCAAGCTGCAGGATTCGCTGCTAGGCGAACTATTGGCGGATAAGCTTTTCTCAGAACAGCGACGCCTCCTTAGCATGATGCAAGCTAGCCAGCAGATTCGAGACAATGCTGAGCTCACGCCAGCTGAAAAGGAAGAGGCGTTGAAGAATCTGCAGAAGCCGCTGCAAACGGTGAATGCACAGTGAGCACTTCCGATCCGCCTGCCTCGCCTTCGGAGCGATCCTGGCTTTGGTGTTCTGCTGCAGCCATCAGTTGCGGCGCGCTCATTGCTATTCCTGGGCTATTTCCCAGGTTGTACTTGTTGGGATGGATTACCTTCGTACCCTTCTTACTTGGCTTGGATCGCTGCCGCAGCGTTTGGCAGGCATACGGCTTTGGCCTGCTCACCGGCTTTTCCACCTTCTGTTTCGGCACCTTTTGGATGTCGGAATTCATTCAGATATACAAGGGTTACTCCTTCACCCACAGCGTAACCCTAGCATCCCTCTATTGGTTCTACTGCGCACAGATGTTCGCCATCATCGCAGTGCTGACTTACTACGGTCGGCGCGGCAACGCCGTGCTGTGGATTTTTCCCGCAGCGCTCACGGTCGTGCTGGCGTTTTATCCCGCCGTGTTTCCTTGGCAAATCGGCAATGCTCAAAGTGAATTCCTGGTAGCCATTCAAGCTACTGACATCGCTGGCGTAAGCGGCCTGGACTTTGTTATTGGCATCGTGGCAGTGCTGATCGCCCAAGCGATCATCGGCCGACCGGTCTTTTTTCAACGCAGTGCGTGGGCCGCATACGCAATTGTGGCCGGGTGGTTTATTTATGGCGCCTTCAGCTTGGCGTATTGGGACAACGCCACAGCAAAATGGCAAACATTGAAAGTGGGCTTAGTCCAATCCAATGAGCCGCCCTCGATTGGGATCCCCGGACCGCGCCCAGGTTTCAGCTTGGGTTATCCCATCGAGATGGATTTAACTGAGCAATTAGCTGCTTCTGGGGTGCAGTTGGTGATCTGGCCTGAGTTGCGCGACACGCAATACTTCAGCCAGTCTTTTGTGCGGGCCGCTTACCGGCGTCAAGTGGCGAACTTGGCAAGTCCGGTGCTGTTTCAATCTTTTGAGAGGGAAGAAAGCGGACTCAACTTCAATACCGCGGTCTTGCTCGACCAGGACGGTAACGAGAACGGCAAGTATCGAAAGATGAAGCGGATCGCTCTCGCCGAATATCTGCCGTTCCTTGGAGACTCGGAATCGGCGAAAGGGTGGGTTCGGCAACATTTGGGCGAATTCTTTGGCGACTACAGCGCCGGCCCAGAGCCTAAGAAGTTTGAGATCGCTGAGGCTTCGATCCAGCCCTTTATCTGCTACGAAGTCATGTTTCCACACTTCGTGGCGACCTCGACCAATAAAGCCCGAGCCGATATCCTTGTCGTGCAATCGAACAACGGCTGGTTTGGCAACACTCGCGTGCCCTACCCGCACATGAGCGGTTCGGTATTGCGCAGCGTCGAGAACCGCCGTCCCCTGGTACATGTGATGAACAATGGTCTGGGCGGCGTCGCATTGCCCAACGGTCGCATCCTGCTGCGCACCTCGCATCGGGAAGTCGCAGGCTATCTATTGGACGTCCCTTACCTCAAGCACGCCGGCACAACGTTTTACAGCCGATTTCCCTTTTGGCTCGTTACTCTGCTTGGGCTGGGGTTGGTACTAATGCTGGTGCGCGCACGGCGGAGCTCATGAACCCCCGTTGATGCTTCAAGTTTACCAACACAGTTTGGGCAAACATTTCCGCTGCTTCCGGACTCAACAGTACGTCAGCGAAATTATTCAAGCGGCATCCGTAAGCTTCGCCGCAGAGAACCCCGCTGATTTCCCAAATCGACAATTCGCCATCTGCCAGCATAGGACTCAATGATTGACGAAGCGGGTCATCGTTCCCTAACGTGCTTGCAAATTCTCGATATTCGTCAGCCCACGCGCTTTTTTTGGGCATAAAGAGGACGGCTAGCGCGATCCCGCCAGACAACAGCATCACGGCGGAACCGGCGATGGCGATTTTGAGGATGTGATTAGTGGCCATACGTGTTGGTCGGAAAGTGCTTGCGAAATACCTGGCGAAATAACTATCGGAATGCGACCTGACGCCGATGAAGTGTGTCGCCGCGCCAAATGAACCCTTCGGTGTAGTAGTGCAACAACGTGACGATCAACAATGGCGCCACAAACCAGACATGTTGTCCCAGGACAGCGCTCAGTACGATCGCCAACGCGGGACAAACAATCAACGGCGACAGGAAAGCAAACGAGCGATAAATGTAGTTATGGCGCGTTTCCAGGTTCCGGTTATGGTCATGGACTGCGTAAATATAGAATGCCGTGATGTCGTGGACGAAGCGCGGCACCACAATCACGAAGACGCCGTAGCCGAGGTCCCAGAATCCATAGACCGCAACGAGCATCACTAGGTTGCTGTATAGATACAAGGTGCCTTTGCGATTCTGCGAATCCTTTGCCAAGCGATAGCCAAGCACGCAACTCATCGCCACGCATGCACCGGCCAAGAATTCGAAAACTGCCCCGAAACGAAGGCCCGCGAAATACAACTCGTCGTCGACGACAGCCAATGCATACATGAACGTACCCGCGAGCGTTGCGCACCACCGAAGCGGTCCGTACAGTTTTCCGGGCCGGATCTTCATCATGGAAATTGCCACACCTAGCTGCTGCGAGAGCACGTGATACATGGTGTAGGCAATCACATATCCGGAAAACACAATCATAAGAACTCTCGCTAGCGCGCCGGGCAGCATTGCCGGCGCTACCATCGTGCACAGAACCACCACTGTGGAAAAGGCAATGAGCGCTTTCAGAACGCGCGGCTTATAGAAGCGGTAATACTCTTTGTCGGCAAAGCTGAAGAAGCTGGCAAGGATGTGCGGCGTATTGAACACCACCGTCCAGAAGAGCCATTCCTCGGGCCTGGAAGGCAAATACCTTTGTAGCGCGTGATCTAGCAGCAGCAGGTCGATAGCAACTATCGCCGCGCAGACGGGAATAATGCAGTACAACGCCGTGAGCAAGTTGCCACTGACGGCGAGCGGTGTGGCGGAATGCGAGAAGGAGGATGCATTTGCCGTAGCGGGCATTGGTGTATTCATTTTTATTGGCGCCTACATTGGGACTTTCGATTCTGAAATGTGTTCTTGTTGTGTGACTTGGCGGCTATCCCTGTCAGTCTGAATTCTCTGTTTGTTGCTTGACATCATTTCGCATCACGCGCCTGCCACTCGGCACTGGTGATCCGAGCTCGTTCCCTATCTTCGGGATTAAAATATTGACTGAGCAATTCCTCAATCTGGCGTGTGCGCTCGCCTTCGTCCAAGCCCGCTTGCATGACGTATCGTCGTGCCTGCCAGAAACCGTTGAACCGGCTTTTCCATTGAGCCTCCTCCTGATCCGCCGCCGCCAACTCGCGCGCGCCTTCAGTGCCCAGCATTGCCGCTCGCGTCGAGTAGATATCGGCACTGGACGCACCTTGGGCCCGCAGGTTTTGCACCTTCTCGGCGGCAGCTTCTTCCGGTTTCAGTTCACCCTGCGCGAGGAGACGATTGTTCAACTGCTCCTGCAAGGCCGCTTGTTTAGTCTGCTTCTCTTCAGCCGTTAATCTGTCGTCGCGCTGAATCGCGATTGAGGCAAGCATATGGTTCGCTTGCGCATCTTCCACCGCGAACAATTGATCGGCCGTTTCCTTACCCAAATAGCTGCGGCGCAGTTGCACGAGTTCTTTGTGGTGTTCAACGGGCGACAACCTGCTTGCCTGCTGCTCATTGAACTCGATCTCTGCAAAGCGAAAGCGGTAGTAGTTTTCTAGGATCTGAGCGGCTTCCTCCCCTGCGGGACCCGGCAAGCCGGAGCGAATCACCTCTTGCAGCTCCTTCATCGCCTCAGGCGTCAGCTTGGAGCCCATATCGTTAAACCCATTTTCGAGCGCTTGCAGCGCCGTTTGATCAGGCACTAGACGGCCGTATTCATCCAATTTGATGCTCTGCAAAACCTTATAGACGTCCACTACGTTGTAAGGCGCCTTTGGAGCGGACTTGTTCTCCGCCGCGGCTTCCTCAGTGCTGTTTGCCGGCTGATTGCTGCTGAAGTTCTTCCATTGCCATTGGTGGGCAATGGTGCTCGAACTTTCATCCTGAGCTTTTGCGACGGGGGCCTGGATCGGCGCTTCCGTCTCGTCTCCTGACAGCAGCCAGTATGCCAAGCCACCACTCACGGCAAAGGCCGCAAGTATGGAGATCAATTGTGTTTGCTTTGACATCGGAAGAATTCGTTTCGTTGCGCGTCACCCGGCGCTGGCAATCGCCGATCGGTTTAGCTTGCTCCGCGTCGTTCGCGAGCCGTGCAAATCGACATCGGCGTCAGGATGCCAAACTCGCAAGAGTCATCCCCACCGAGTTTGGCGAGCGACGCATTCCGACGTCGCGAATGTCATCCGCTCGCACTTTGCTAGTTGGCGCGCCGGACCAGCTTCGGATCGCACGATGCAGGCTGGATGCGCTGGAAAAGCCGACTAGTGCTGCAATTTCGTCCACGCTGAGTCGCGACAAGCGCAGGTGATACGACGCGATTTCCATGCGCACTTCATGGACCAGTTGCCGGAACGACGTGTTTTCGGCTGCGAGTTTGCGCGCCAGCACGCGCGGCGTGACGCCGAGAGTTTGCGCGACTTCTTCCAGTGTGGCCGGGGTATTGAAATTGGCGTGCAGGTGCCAGCGCACCTTGGCTTCGAATCGCGTTTCCATTTTCGCTTTGGCAAGCTCGGCTTCGCATTGTTCCATGATGCGGTCAAACAGCGGTTTTCTAAACAACCTGAACGGCTCGATCACGAACTCGACGCGGGCGGCGATATGCGAGCGGCGCGCGTTGAACTGTAGTTCGCTGCATGGCAAGTCGCGATAGAGTTGTGCGTGGGCAGGCTCAGGAATATCCAGCGCAACGCGTACTTTCGGATCCGCGACATGCTTATTACCGCAGGCATCCCACAGCCGCAACGTTGTTGCCAATCGAAATTCAAATTCAAACTGTCGAAGCGCTTCGCCGCACAAGTCTGTTGCGGGAAAACATTGCAACGGATAAATCAGCATCCCGTTCGCGTCGATATAACTACTCGGCCCACGCGCATGTTTGCCGTAGTACGGCTGCAGGATCATCATGTAACGCATGAAGGCTTCTGCCGCTGCGCGCAGCGATGGACTACAGTGGACCGCACCGCCCACAGTGCCGTAGTACGACCAATCGATTTGCTTACCGACGAGCAGTCCCAGGCCGGGCCGGTTGCACAACGTGATGCCGTTTTGCACCAACTGCCGTTGTTGCGCGTAAGAAATATGCGTTTCGCGGGTGTCCAACTTCGACGCGTGGATTCCCGTGTCTTGCAGCAGCGCGGTTAGGTCTGCGCCGAAGTGCGTAAACGACTCGATGAATCCCAGTGGATGGAGATGCAACGGGATGACGCGTGCATACGTGTCCATAGTGTTCCCCTGTTCGTTCGCTAGCACCGTTTTCGCCGGTATCACACGATACGGTGCGTCAATATCGTGCGGAACATATACCACGATAGGGCAGAATTTGTCATTCGGGGGCATGCATTCTCCCCGATATTATCTTTGCTTGTGCGTTGCAGCAGACGTTGCTGCGCTGCGGAGCGCGCAGGCAACCCCTGAGATCTGCCCGTGGCTTTTAGATTGACCCGCGGCTTTTAGATTGAATAGTGAATTGTAATTTTGCCGGACACGATTCGGACGCGCTCAGCACACCCAGGAATAACGGCGCCGTCCAGCGGCGCCGTTCCGCAGATCAATTCGCGACTCGCAGATTATTTCCCGCGACTTTTACTTTCGAGCCCACAGCGAGACCGTTCAACGCGTCGACTTTCGCGATATGGGTCCCGCCGTTTTCCATGTTCACGGTGACATTGAAGTAAGTAGTGCCATTCATGCGACGTTCGACTTGGTGACCGGTCACGCCACCGCCAATCGCGCCCGCGGCCGTTGCGGCATCTTGTCCTCGTCCGTCACCCACCTGATGACCAATCGCTGCGCCGGCAACCGCTCCGATCACTGCGCCGATTCCCGATGCATCGCCCTTCTCCTTTACCTCGTCGATCTGAGCGATCGTTCCGCAGTCTGAGCAAACGGGAGCTGGCGCCGGCGCCGACACTTGCTGCACACCGCCATTCCCCGCACCACGATTCCCTGCAGTCGGTGAGTTCATGGGATCGCAGGCCGTCAGCGAGA
>WUUC01033029.1_pt1 | contig 12319 bp, 12 predicted proteins | sample 6278441 | NCBI WGS metagenome assembly WUUC01 (sample SAMN13675441, study PRJNA597444) | soil metagenome | isolation source: soil | place: USA: Washington | collected 2017-10 | reverse complement strand
TGTAGCAACACCTCCTCGGTTCACTCTGGCCATGGATCTCTGTTCACAGTGCCTACTCGGTGTGCCGCCTGCGGTTCCGCTACAACACGTTGCTGATCCGCACCAGCTACCGCTCATGATCACCGCCCAGCAAGGGATATTGCAGGGCAAATCAGAGGCCAGATTTTTCGGGGATGTCACCGTATGGCAGGGCCAGTGGCGCTTGTTATCTGAACGATTGCAGATCAAGTCTACGCCGCCGCGAGTGATTCAAGCCACTGGAAACGTACGCTATGCTGATCCGACCATTCACCTCCGGGGGCGTGATGCTACCTATACGGTAGACGATAAGCTGCTGCTGATGGAGGCGGTCGATTATCAGTGTGTGGGACGCCAAGGGCGGGGCCACGCGGCGCGACTGCAGCAATCCGATCGTTATCGCGTGATCCAGCAGGGAAGCTTTACCACCTGTCTGCCCGGAGATAATAGCTGGCAAATTAAAGGATCTAAACTGGTCATCGATAGCCAGCAGCAGATCGCCAAACTTTGGCATGCCCGCTTTTTAATAGCCGGCTACCCAATCCTCTATAGCCCTTTCTGGCAACTGCCCATTGGTGATCAATCCCGTTCAGGTTTTTTAAGCCCTACGGTTGTGCTCCCCACCAGCTGGAGAGCATCACGCTTCGGAGAGCATCTTGAACTGTCACTTCCCTATTACTGGAGGCTTGCTCCCAATTTGGATGCCACCCTCACACCACACTACATCGGCCGGCGAGGTCTACAGTGGCAGCTGAATGGGCGTTACCTGTTGGCGCCAGGGTCTGGGGTTGTGGCCTATGACTATTTACATCGCGATCGCCAACAGCCTGCACTAGGATCCCGTCATCTTTTTCACTGGCAGCATCAAGGAGTCTTTAAACGCCATTGGCGCTTTGCTGCCGCTCACACCAAAGTGAGCGATAAACACTATTTTTCCGACTTAAAATCCCACTACGGCAGCGTTACCGATCACTATGCCACGCAAGAGTATCATGTCGGTTATAGCTGTTCACAATGGGAGAGTCACCTGTTAACCCGAGATTTTCAACTTTTTCAAACAGAAAATAGAACAACTTATCGATTGCAACCTCAGTGGTCTTTCACCTTTTTAGCGCCGCAGGCGCTAGCGGGCGGCTCAGATTTTCAGCTGTATACCCAGTTGGCACAGCTGAATAGCAGTCACCACGCTCAACCGTCAGCCACCCGGTGGCATCTGGCCCCGATGCTGAAGCAGGCCTGGAGACATCGGCTTGGAACGAGTGGCCTAGAAACACAGCTACTAGCAACCTATTACCAACAACGGCGCTCTGGGTTGCCAGGTGCGCCAGAGCATGAACAGATTAAACGGGTCGTGCCGCAGTTTAAGTTTGATCACCGCTGGCTATGGAGTCGCCCCTGGTGCGGCGCTAAGGCTAGCTATCAAACGATAGAGCCTCGACTGCTCTATTTATATCGGCCCTATCGTGATCAAAGCCGTATTGCTAACTATGATAGTACTTGGATGCAAAAAGGGTACTCCAGCCTCTTCTCCGATCAGCACTGGAGCGGTTTAGATCGCATCAGCTCTGTTAACCACCTGGTCATGGGGGTGAGCAGCCGCTGGTTCGATTCACAGTGTGGAGAGCGAGGGATGCTTTCTTTAGGTCAGGTGCTGCCGTTTAGCAAAGTACGCACCGGGATCAAAGCCGAGGATGATCTCCCGGGTCGTGGTGCAAACCAGTGGGTAGCGTCCGCTAGTGGGCTATTAAGCGATCAGTGGTCGCTACACAGTGGTGTCCAGTTTCGGTCACCCAAGCAACCATTGCTCACCGAGGCACTGCTAGAGTATCGTCTTGATGCCCATCGGATGGTCCAGCTGAATGGGCAGTTTGCCACGTTGGAAGCGTTACAGGAGTACGTTGTGAATCATCCCATCCAGACGCAGGGCATTGCACAACTGGGTTTGACAACCAGCTGGTTATTCAATCAACGGTGGGTGCTGGTGGCAAGCTACCATTATGATCTCAAGGCTCGACAGACGGTTAAACGACAGCTTGGTCTCCAATATAATACCTGCTGTTGGTCTATCGGTGTGAACTATCAGCGTGCGCTAACAGCCTATAGCAGTCAGGGTCGCTATGAAGATAAACTTTTCTTACAGCTTCAATTACAGGGATTAGGAGCACGCGCACGTGATTTGGGTTGCAACCGACTGCTCACGAGCACTATTCTACCTTACCAACGGCCGCTATTCCTGCCAAAATAGCGATGAATCATGAATGGTCGAGTCTCCCTCGGAAGATCCTCGATAGTTGCAACCAAGGAATACTGTTATGAAGCATTGGAAAGCGGGTGCACTGGCCCTGCTATTGTTTGTCAAGGCGACCAGCTGTGTCGCAGTACCTCAGGTGCTCGATAGCGCAGCAGTCATTGTCAATAAAGACGTCATCTTAGAGAGCGAGATCACCAACTTATTACGAACGGTACAACTGCATGCCCGCCAACGCCAGCAGCCACTACCGGATGTAGCAACGCTATGCCGACAAGTGCGTGAGCAGCTGATTATGGAGAGCCTACAGCTGCAATTAGCCGCGCAAATAGGGCTACAGGTCCTGGATAGGGAGATTGAGCAAGCGATTGCAGAAATAACACAGCGGACACAACTATCGCCCGATCAACTGCGGCAGCAATTGGCGCAAGAGGGACTTGATTGGCCGATCTACCGTGAACAGCTTCGTAAAGAGCTTTTAGTCAATAAAGTTCGTCACCAACAGATACGGCATCGAATCAATATTCTACCGCAAGAGGTTGAAGCCTTGGCCAAACAGTTGGCCCAAAAAACTCAAGAAGGGATGGAAGTTTCACTCAGCCACATTTTATTGGCAGTGCCAGAAGATCCCAGCTCCCAACAACTAGAGCAAACTAAACGATTTGCTCAGCAGTTGGTCACTCAATTGCGGCAAGGTGCTGATTTCGCGAAACTGGCGATCGCTTACTCCAGTGATCCGCAAGCGTTAAATGGTGGCAAGTTGGGGTGGGCTCGGTTAGAAGCATTGCCCACGCTATTTGCTGACAAGCTACAGGGCGCACAAAAGGGGGCAGTAATAGGCCCCATTCGTACTGGTGTTGGTTTTTATATTTTGCGATTGGATGATTGCCGCGGTCCGAAACAACCGACCACCATGGAGATCCACGCACGGCATATTCTGCTCAAACCATCGGTAATTAAGAGCGATCAGCAAATCAAGAGACAACTGCTGCAGTTGTCTCAACAAATTAAAGAGGGAAAGAGCTCCTTTGAAAACTTGGCACGTCGCTATTCGCAAGATCCGGGATCTGCGGCTAAAGGTGGCGATTTAGGGTGGGCCGATCCGGCAATCTACGCTCCTGAATTTGCAGCGGCGTTGCGTCAATTACCGCACCGTCAGTTAAGCCAGCCAGTACAGAGTGCCATGGGTTGGCATTTGATTGAACGTCTGGGGTCACGTCAAGGTAGGATCACGGAGGCAGCTCGAAAAGAGCAGGCGATGCAGATGCTCTGGGAGCGTAAACTGGCTGAAGAGAGTCAAAATTGGTTGCAGGAGCAGCGTGCTGCCGCTTATATCAAGGTGCTTACTCCCTAATGACACAGCCACAACGCCTCGTGATCACTGTCGGAGAGCCCGCGGGGATCGGCCCAGATTTAGTCGTGCAATTAGCGCAGCAGGATTGGCCGGTTGCACTGGTCATCGCTGTCGATCCGCAACTGCTGTTAGCTCGTGCTACCCAACTGCATCTGCCCTTAACCCTCTTGGAGTACGATCCACACACTGCCTCCACACCGCAGCGTGCTGGAACCTTGCAGGTATTGCCGCTCTCCTTGCCGGCTGCAGTCACTCCGGGAAAGTTAAATCCTGCTAATAGCCTTGGGGTATTACAGAGTATCGCACGTGCTACGGAGGGCTGTCTGCGCGGTGAGTTTGCTGCTTTGGTGACTGGACCGGTGCATAAAGGGGTGATCAACGATGCGGGTTACGCTTTTAGCGGCCATACTGGCTATTTGTCGCACTGCGCTCACTGTCAGGAGGCTTTGATGCTGTTTGTTGCGCCGACCCTGCGAGTCGCCTTAGCGACGACCCATCTCCCATTGTCTGAGGTTCCAGCGGCGATCACGCCACAACGCCTGATCAGCAGCATTTGGCTGTTAGTTGAGGGGTTACAGCAGTGGTTTGGCATTCACCAGCCGCGGATTGCGATCTGTGGACTCAATCCCCACGCGGGTGAAGGTGGTCATCTGGGAACGGAAGAGCTGACGATTATTGAACCCACAGTCGCTCAACTCCGGGAGCAAGGGCTCTCCTTAATCGGACCACTGCCGGCGGATACGCTGTTTCAGCCCCAGCAGCTCCAGCGACTGCAGGTGGATGCTGTGTTAGCATTATACCATGATCAGGGGTTGATTCCGTTGAAATCGCAGGGCTTTGGTCAAGCGGTCAATGTGACTCTAGGATTGCCGTTTCTTCGGACCTCGGTCGATCATGGAACCGCCTTAACCTTAGCCGGAAGCGGTCAAGCAGATGTCAGCAGCCTTGTGGCAGCAGTGAATTTGGCCGTAAACTTGACGCAACGATCAGCAGGGCAGCATGACTGAGACACGCCTGTTAGGGCACCGGCCCCGTAAACGCTTTGGGCAGAATTTTTTACACGATCGCTCGGTGATTGAGGGGATCGTGCAAGCGCTCGCACCCGCTCCGGGAGCAGCTTTAGTCGAGGTTGGCCCTGGACTAGGGGCATTGACTGAGCCCGTGGTGCAGCGCAGTGGCCACCTCACGGTGATTGAGCTCGATCGGGATTTGGCACAGCGGTTACGGCAGCAGGCCCTCTGGGCTAATCGGCTTACGGTGATTCAACAAGATGTCTTAACTGTGGATTTTAAGGCTCTGGCCCAGCAACTGGGAGAGCCACTGCGCCTGTTCGGTAATCTGCCCTACAATATTTCAACCCCGTTGCTCTTTACACTCTTTGAACAAGCTGCGTATATTCAGGATATGCTATTCATGTTACAAGCGGAGGTGGTTGAGCGCTTAGTCGCTCAGCCAGGGAGCAAGGCCTATGGGCGTTTGAGTGTCTTAACCCAATACTACTGTCAAGTCTCCTATCTATTCCCGGTGACGGCTACTGCGTTTCAGCCGCCCCCAAAAGTTTTGTCAGCCGTTGTTCGGTTAACGCCCCATCGTCAACCGACCCACCTGGTTGCCGCATCACACTGTCTACAGCAGATCTGTAGGGTGGCGTTTAATCAACGCCGTAAGACCCTACGCAATAGCTTGCGGGAGCTCCTGACCTCATCGGAGCTATTGGCCTTAGGCATTGATCCAGGGCTGCGCGCAGAAAATTTAACGCTGGAGCACTACTGTCTCTTAGCCAACCACTTAGCATTGCACCCCCGCTCCTGCTGAACGAATACACCGCTCTGCGGCAATGCTATACTGTGGTTGCCATGATAGAAACTGCGATACTTTTTCAAAGAGGCCTGTCAAGAACCACAGCTACGAGCAATTCAAGTAATCTAATCCAGGTAGCACGAGGTCAAAGAACTCATGGCAACACTATTGGTAGGCGATGTGCATGGCTGTTATGATGAACTGCAGGCACTGTTGCAGCAAGCCGCTTTCGATCCATCGGGTGATACGCTCTGGTTTACCGGCGACTTGGTGGCACGTGGGCCAAAATCATTAGAGATCCTGCGCTTTGCTCAAAGCTTAGGCGACTCAGCCCGCGTAGTATTAGGCAACCATGATCTCCATCTATTGGCAGTGGCGGCGGGTCTTCAAGCTCCCCGCGAGAGGGATCAGCTGCAGGCGGTGCTGCAAGCACCAGATAGAGATCAGCTATTACATTGGCTACGACATCAGCCACTAATTCAGCAACACACGGAGTTTGCGTTGCTGATGGTGCATGCGGGGATCAGCCAGCTGTGGGATCTGACAACCTTGCAGCAGTGTGCCCAGGCTGTAGCAACTCAGCTCCAGTCGGCGGAGTATCCAGAGCTATTAGCAGCCCTTTATGGTGATCAGCCTGATCAATGGTCTAGCGAGCTATCGACACCGGAGCAATGGCGTTACACTGTCAACGTATTGACACGGCTACGCTTCTGCTATCCCGATGGCCGCTTAGCACTTCAGTGTAAGCATGCGCCAGTCGCGGCGCCGCCGCCGCTGATTCCTTGGTTTCAACTGCCATTGCCCAGTGCTCTGGGGCAACAGGTTGTCTTTGGTCATTGGGCGGCCTTAATGGGGCAGGGCACACCCTCAGGGTTTTATGCATTAGATACTGGCTGTGTGTGGGGCGGAAAGTTGAGTTTACTGCGCTGGGAGGATCAACGCTATTTCTTTCAACCAGCATACAGTAACAGAGGTGGGGTGGGGGTTACTCTATCAGAGTAGTAGTAGCTGGATCGGTAGCGCATTCCTGGCGATCTAAAATCATAAAACGGCAGGCATAGGCATGACGCGCATCTGCTGGATGGTAGTCGCTGAACTGGACTACCCAGCGACTGGGGAAATAGTCCGGAAAATAGACGGTGCCTGGCAGCGAAGCCTCGATCAGGGAAAGGTAGAGGCGATTGGCCTGCGGCAGAAGCTGTTGGTAAAGCGTGCCACCGCCGATGACCATCAACTCCTTAACAGCGCCAGCAGCCTCAATTCCAGCAGCAATGCTGTTTACCCAAGTAATCCCTGCATCAGGGATCGGCTGTTGACTCAGCACGATATTATGTCGATTGGGCAAGGGTTTACCGATAGATTGATAGGTTTTACGCCCCATGAAAATAGGTTTATGCAGGGTATGCTGCTTAAACCAAGCGAGATCAGCGGGCAGATGCCAAGGTAGGCTGTTATGAGATCCAATGACGTGTTCAGGAGTCATGGCTGCAATTAGGCTAATTTTCATTGCGTATTGGCGCGTTAATTTAACCCATATTTCTTTAATTTCTTACGCAACGTGCCGCGGTTGAGTCCCATCATCGTGGCCGCACGAGTCTGGTTTCCACGAGTATATTGCATCACCATATCCAGTAGCGGCTGCTCAACTTCCATTAATACAAATTCATAAAGATCGTTGACCGTTTCACCCTCAAGTTGCGAAAAATAGTTTTTTAAAGCCTGTTTAACAGAGTCACGCAACGGCTTGTGGATGGTTTGTGATTGAACGGTGGAGGAAATCGTAGCCGTTATTGAGGGATTTATGGGTTGTTCAAACATAGTGGTATGAGCTCTTATCTGTAGAATGACACTATTGTCTAGTCGTCCATCGGTAGGGTGTGAGCAAGATGGAGCGGCAATTTGAAATATAGGTGAAAGACGATCAATAACGCGTAAAGCGACGAAGAACAGAACACAGTGCCATGCATTAGGTAATGATACCCAAACGCCACAGCCTCAATCATAGACTATACTACCTGTTTTTCCAACGGGTTTGCAATGGCCAATAAAAAAGCGGGTGGTTGAACAGGTTGCCCCTAGGAAAAGCTGTTCAACTGACTCATTAGAGTTTGTTCGCTGATCCGGCATTTTTTTGTCCTCTAGCTGCTCTGGTGCTGGCTTGGGTAACCAGCAGGCGCTGCTGATGGGTTGCAGTAGCTAAAGCCTGTTTAAAGCGGGCCATACGGTTACGCGGTAGTAATAGGTGGTAAGGGCCGTTAGTGGCAGTGCTGGCTCGTCGATAACCAGGGTTAAAGGCTTTTAAGCGGGCGAGTGGTAGATCAGCCATAGTGGCAGCCTGCGATAGTGAAAATGGTTGGCCAACATCAATGTAACTGAGGCTCTGTTGATTATCTAGATCAGGTAAATTAAGCAGCTGTTGGTTAGGATGCTGAAAGAGAGCGCTAATCGCCAATAGTTTAATCACATGGGTCATGGTCTCTTGAGGTAACTCCAGAGACCAGAAATCGACCGCATCTCCTGCTCTCTTTTGTTGTGCTTTAACCGCTTTGGCTACTCGGAAGGCGCCGCTATTGTAAGCTGCTAACGTGAGTAGCCAATCGCCATTGAAGCGCTGGTTTAAATCGCTGATTAAGGTTAAAGCAGCTTCGGTAGCTTGCACAATATCGCAGCGTCCATCATACCATTGATTGACCGTTAATCCATAGTAGCGTCCAGTCTGCGGCGTGATCTGCCACAGGCCTGCAGCGTGCTTATTGGAGTAAGCATGGGGATCGAAGGCGCTCTCTACCATCGGCAACAGAAGTAACTCCATTGGCAACTGACGCTGTTTAATTTGGGTGATAATCCAATCGAGGTAGGGTTGTGCACGGGTTGTCACCTGTTGAAGGTGGTACTTATCCTTTAAATAGCGCTGTTGCTGCTGCTGTACTAATGGATGATGAGAGATTGGCAGCCGGAATTGACTGTGTAGTGTTTTCCAAAAGTGAGGTGGTAGCCCACTGTTGTTGTGATGCTGGATCACTCTCTTTTGGGGTACCCCAAAAGAGAGTGTCGGTGCATTCTGCTGGCAGGCGATTGTTGTTGTGGTTTTAGAGCAGCAATCAGAGCAGCCAGTAGAGAGTGTACAGGCGAGGAGCATGAGCAGTTTCTGCATGGCTTCCCGATTAAAAGTGAGTTAATTAAAGAGGAAACATTGTAGGTGAGGGTGCCACCAGGTGGCAATAAAAAGCTGGAGTTGGCTTGATTCAAAAGTGATCTTTCCAGCGGCGTAACTCAGCAAAAACGGTGCCAGGTGAGACTGGTGGCTGCGTAAATCCAAGCCGTTGTTGCAAGGCAGGGCGGTGGCAGCGTAAAAAGGGGTTGATGAGCCGTTGGGTATGGAGTGATGTTGGCAAGCTGGGTCGACCCTGTGCACGTAGATAGGCTATTTTTTGTTGATAAGGTTGTAGAAAAGGGTTAGTTTCATCGACAAAATGGGCAAAACGTAAGTTCTCCAGAGTATACTCATGAGCACAGCATAGTTGTGTGTTCAGAGGCAGTGCTGCTAGCTGTTGCAACGACTGGAATAGCTGTTGGGCCGTTCCCTCGAACAGCCGACCGCATCCGGCTGAAAATAGGGTATCTCCGCAAAATAGCCAGGGATGATTAGGCGCCCCCTGTGGTAGATAGTAAGCGACGTGGCCCAGTGTGTGACCAGGGATCGCCATGACCTGTACAGTGACTTCGCAAATTTTCAAGGTGGACTCCCCGTTAATGGGATGGGTAGCCCCTCTCCAACAAGTTTCTTGGGGGCCATAGATTGGCAGGGATGGATAGGTAGCTTTTAACGCACTAATACCGCCGGTATGGTCTGCATGGTGGTGGGTTAAGAGAGTCGCTACAGGGGTGAGTCGGTATGCCTGTAAGCACTGCAGCACCGGCACCGCATCGCCGGGATCAACAATGATTACCCGTCGATGGGCTAGTACCAGGATCCAAATATAGTTATCCTTGAGTGCGGGGATATTGAGTAATAGCATGGTTTGGCACTATCCTTATGATATGACGATAAAACGATTGACTCCTGAGCCTGCGGGCGGGCAAGCATGGCATCCCACCAGCACTGCCTGATCATGCCACACCACTGGAGCGAGCTGCCCTGTGGATTATACTACCAACGGGCCTTACAGGCCCAACTTGACCCGTGGTGGCCAAAAATCACAGGTTTTCGGTTGTTAAAATGGGGGGAGTTAAGCAGCGATTTGGCTTGCAACTCGTGTCACTTGCCCCATCAGGTCGTACTCTCCTTTACGCCTGAGCAATCTGCAAGCCAGATCACTGGAGCGTTTCCACAGCTACCTTATGGTCATCACTGGTTTGACGCTTGTCTCTTGGCGCATACCCTATCTTATTCAGCACACCCGCATGCTATTTTGCGGGAAGCTGATCGGGTGCTGACTGATCAGGGGTGGCTATTAATCAGTGGTTTTAATCCGACCAGTATGCTGGGATTGGGGAAATTATTACCTGTGGTGCGCCACCAACCACCTTGTGGATGCCGCCTATGGAGTCGGCGGCGTCTGCTAGTTTGGCTCTCTTTATTGAACTATCAGGTCGTTAGCCATCATACCTTTCAGCTCGTCCCCTGGCAGGCGTCGGGTGCTGCTCAGCGTGTGCTAGAGTGCTGCCTGCCTTTACTTGGCTGCCAATATCTGATCGTTGCTCGTAAGCAGACCCTTCCGTTGCAGCCAATCCCTGCATCAGCCTACTGCACGCCCTTGTGGCAGGAGAAGCCTGCCGGTGTTTGTCGCGGATAGAGGCTTTAAGCTCCTAGCACTCAGGAGTTAGGCCTGTACCCTTCATCCTCTAGCGTTGCTTGAGTGGCGGCTGCTTGCTGCGCCAAGCGATCACAGCGTTCATTTTCTAGATGGCCGCTATGTCCTCGTACCCAGTGCCACTGAAGCTGATGGGGCTGACAAGCGACCTCTAACCGCTGCCAGAGATCACTATTGAGTAGCGCCTTCTGGCCAGTACGTTTCCAGCCGTGGCGTTTCCATTGCTGGATCCATTGGGTGATGCCTTGGCAGACATATTGACTATCACTGGTGATGATCCCTTGACAAGGCTCTTTGAGTTGCTCTAAAGCCACAATGGCTGCCAGTAACTCCATGCGATTATTGGTGGTTAAGCGATATCCGGCACTGAGCATCCGTTCCTGTGTACCGTAGCGTAACAGTGCTGCATAGCCGCCTGGGCCAGGGTTGCCTAGACAGGCACCATCGGTAAAGATTTCTATCTGTTTGACCATTTGCTAGACTGAAAATCCCATTAAAAAAGCGCCAGTGTGTCATAAAAAGTGTTGGAGAACTATCGGTATGCAACGGCAGATTGTCTTAGACACTGAAACCACCGGGATGAATCGAGTGGGCATTCGTCATGAAGGTCATGGTATCGTGGAGATTGGCGCTGTAGAGCTTGTGAACCGGCGCCTGACAGCGCGCTATTTTCATCTCTACCTGCGTCCAGACCGTCCTATTGATCCAGCCGCGATTGCGGTCCATGGGATCACCGATGCATTTCTCAGCGACAAACCCCTCTTTTCTGAGGCTGTGGATGAATTCTGTGAATTTATTCGTGGTGCAGAGTTAATTATCCACAATGCACCCTTTGATACAGGTTTCATTGACTACGAATTCAATCGATGTCGTGGCGGAACGCTTCAGTTAGCGCAACTCTGCCCTGTAGTGATCGATACGTTAGCCCTTGCTCGACGACGGTTTCCGGGTAAACGCAATAGTTTAGATGCGCTCTGTAGTCGTTATCAAATTGATTTGCAGCGGCGTAGCTTACATGGAGCTTTGCTGGATGCACAACTATTGGCTGAGCTCTATTTAGTCATGACGGGTGGTCAAACGGCGCTCTGCTTTGATAGCGAGAGTGAATTTCCACTTCCCGCGCTGATGACCAATGCTGACACCCGATCCCAGCTGGATAAGAGGTTACACGTTTTACGGGCCACTGAAGCTGAGGTTCAGGAGCACCGAGATCGATTAGCCGTAGTGGAACAGCAGGGAGGCTCTTGTCTGTGGTCGATAGAATAGGTTCCCATACAGCATTGAAACGCCGTTAAGTACAGAGAAAAATTAAGCGCCTAGGTTAATAGATGACATTAATTATTACAGTTTTGTTGATACAGGATATTTAATTTACATTTAGGATGTTAATGGGACTGGAGTAAATCCTTAGCTATCAGACTAAGCTAAAATTTAAGGGAAATTTGACGATGAAACACTACCGAATATGCTGGAGCATTATCATGGTATGGGCATTTTTTGAGTCACTATTGAGTGGAAAAATGGCAGCACAAGTGGTAGAACGGGCCAAAGATAGGAGATTAGCGCAGCATCAACACATCACCATTGGGAATGGCATGGAAGTGCAATCACTTGATCCTCATAAAACACAGGGCACCATCTCAGAAAATAATGTCATCGTTAATTTATTAGAGGGTTTATTGGTTCTAGATCGTCATGGCGAAACCATTCCAGGGGTTGCTACCCATTGGGAGCAGAGTAACGGTGGTAAAACTTGGACGTTCCATTTACGGCCTGAGGCGCGCTGGTCTAATGGAGATCCAGTGATTGCTACTGATTTTGTATTCAGCTGGCGCCGGTTGGCCGATCCAAAAACGGCTGCCTTGGAAGCGAGTACCTTGATTGATCTGCAGCTACTCAATAGTTTTGCGGTTATCAATGGTTGTGAACCAACAACAGCTTTAGGGATCCAAGCGGTTGATGATCACACTTTGCAGCTGCAGTTAGCACAACCACACCCTTTTTTAGTGAAACTGTTAGCGAAACCAGAGCTGCTTCCCGTTCATCGTGCCACGGTTGAACAGTACCAAGAGCGTTGGGCCTCAC
>WUUC01064909.1_pt1 | contig 12320 bp, 7 predicted proteins | sample 6278441 | NCBI WGS metagenome assembly WUUC01 (sample SAMN13675441, study PRJNA597444) | soil metagenome | isolation source: soil | place: USA: Washington | collected 2017-10 | reverse complement strand
GGGAGATGGTGTCCCGGCCGCCGCACCCCACCCTGCGCCCGCACGTGCTCCGGTACACCGGCTACCGCGAAGACATGGCCGCCCCGGTGCGGCGGCGGGAGGCCCCGTGGGGCGGAGTCATCCTGATCTTCAGCTTCGGCGAGCAGATCCGGCTCGGCCGCGCCGACGCCCCCGGCCGGCCCCCGGAGGTGTTCACCTCGTTCGCGGCGGGGCTGGACGAGAGCGCCGGGATCACCGAGCACCGCGGCCGGCAGCACGGCATCGAGGTCGCGCTCACGCCGCTCGGCGGATACACGCTGCTCGCCCTGCCCATGCGGGAGCTGGCGAACCTGGCCGTGCACGTCACCGACCTGCTCGGACCGGCCGGCGACGAGATCACCGACCGGCTCGCCGCCGCGCCCACCTGGGACGCCCGGTTCCGGCTGCTCGACGAGGTCCTGGCGGCGCGGGCCGCCGCGGGGCCGGTGCCCGCGCCGGAGGTGGCCTGGGCCTGGCAGCGGCTGGCACGTTCCGCGGGCCGGGTGAGCGTCTCCGAGCTGGCGGCCGAGGTGGGCTGGAGCCAGCGCCACCTGAGCAGCCGCTTCCGCGCCCAGGTCGGGCTGCCGCCCAAGGCCCTGGCCCGGGTGCTGCGGTTCCAGCGGGCGGTGCGGCTGCTGGGCGACCCGGCCGGCCCGTCCTGGTCCGAGGCCGCGGTCGCCTGCGGGTACTACGACCAGGCGCACCTCAACCGCGACTTCCGTGCGCTGGCCGGCTGCACCCCGACCGAGTACCTGGCGGCCCGCCTGCCCGACGGCGGCGGCGTCGCCGGCTACTGAGCGCGTCGCGGTCCGGCACCGGCCGGCCGGTCCTAGACTCCCGGTACGTGACCGAGACCGAACCGCCGACCCGGCCGTGCGCCCACTGCGGGAAGCCGGTGCCGCAGAACCCGGGGGCCGGCCGGCCGTTCCGGTACTGCCAGGACAACGACGGGCGCTGCCTGCGGTCCGCCCGCAACCAGCGGCAGCGGGAGCGGTCCGCGCCCGGCCTGGCCGGTCAGGTGGCCCGCACCTGGGAGCTGGTGGACCGGCTGGAGGTGCTCGCGGACACGCTCGCCGGTTCGCTCACCGCCGAGCTGACCCCGGCCGGGGTGGAGAGCAGGGTCGCGGCGGTCCGGGCCGAGGCGGCCGCGCACATCGCGGCGGCGCACACGGAGCGGGAGGCGGCGCAGCGCGACGCCGACGCCGAGCGGGCCAGGGCCGAGACCGCCGGCGCGGACGCGGAGGCGGCCAGGTCCGCGCGGCGCGCCGCGGAGGACGCGGCGGCGGCTTCCGCGGAAGACTCGGCCGCCGCGCGCGAGGCGCTGCGGGCCGCCCAGGCCGAACGCGACCTCGCCATGACCGCGCTGGACCAGGCCAGGGACGCGGCGGCCGCGGCGCTGGCGCGGCAGCAGGCGGCAGACCGGGACAGCCACCAGGCGCGGGCCGCGGCCGCCGCGGCCGGCGAGGCGGCAGACCGGTACCGCCAGCAGGCGGCCGTGGCCGAGGGCCGGGCCGAGCAGGCCGAGGCGGACCGGGACCGGGCGGCCGCCGTCGCCGAGCAGGAGGCGTCCGCGCGCCGCGCCGCGGACGAGCAGGCGCGGAACTGGTCAGCGCGGTGCGCCGAGGCCGACCAGGCACGGCAGGAGGCGGTGGCGCTGGCCCAGGCCCGCACCCGGGAGCGGGACCAGCTGCGGGAACAGGCCCGGCGGCTCACCGCCGAGCTGGAAGGGCTGCGCCGGGAGGCGGCGGAGCTCACCGCCCGGCTGCACCGCGCCGAGACCGAACGCGACACCGCCCGCGCCGACACCGAACGCGCCCGCGCCCAGGTGGACCGTCTCGGCGAGCAGGTCACCAACCTGACCGCCGCGCTGGTCCCTGCCCCGCGGCCCCTTGAGGCGCCGGCGCTCAAGGAAAGAGCTTGAGCCCGACCACCCCGGCCACGACAAGCAGCAAACAGAGCACGCGCGGAACGCTCACCGGCTCACCCAGCGCAGCCATGCCCACCACGGCGGTGCCCGCCGCGCCGATGCCCACCCACACCGCGTAGCCGGTTCCCACCGGGATGCTACGCAACGCGTAACCGAGGCCGGCCATGCTCAGAATCAACGCCACGGCGAAGATCACCGTGGGGACCAGCCGGCGAAAGCCGTCGCTTCTGTCCAGCGCGATCGCCCACACGGTTTCCAGCACGCCGGCGACGACAAGCACTACCCAGGCCACGACCACCCCCTACGCGGTCGTCTTGGCAGGCCGGGTACGACACGCAACTCGTCCGGGGTGTCCGCGTCGCGGCACCACCTCCAAGCTAGCAACCGCGCCGGCCGGTTCAGACGCGTGCGGTCTCCGCGCTGGCCAGCGGGAGGAACGTGGGGGGCGGCCCGTCGCCGCCGGCGACCAGCACCCGGTGCCGGTCGAGCGCGGTGAGGGTGGCGAACCCGCCGCGCGGCTCGGTCATCGGCCGCATCGCCCGCCATTCGTCCCGGCCCGGCAGGTACCGCTCGGCGCTGGCCAGCGACCCTTCGGCGTCGTTGTACCCGCCGACCACGAGCACGGTGCCGTCGGCGAGGGTCACCGCGACCCCGGCGCCGCGCGCGGTGCGCATCGGCGCGGCCGGTGACCAGGTGCCGGTAGCGGGGTCGTAGCGTTCGCATCCCGCTGTGTACTGGCCGAGCGTCCAGTCATACCCGCCCAGCACGAGCACCGAGCCGTCCGCGAGGCGGGCGGTGCGGTGCCCGCCGGTCTCGTCGTTGTCCCGCGGCAGCGCCAGCGACCCGGTGGCCGACCAGCTCTCGCCGGCGGGGTCGTACACCTCACAGCTACTCAGCCCGCCGGGCGCGGCGGTGTTGTACCCGCCTGCCACCAGCACCCGCCCGTCGGGCAGCGGCGTCGCGGAGGCGAGGTTGCGCGGCTCGGACATGCTGCCGGTCGCGGTCCAGGCACCCGTCGGCGGGTCGTACAGCTCGGCGGTGTGCAGGAACGAGTCGGTGGACTTGTCGTACCCGCCGGTGACCAGCACCCGCCCGTCAGACAGCAGGGTCGCGGTGTGCCCGACCCGGGGGACCCGCATCGAGCCGGCCGGCTTCCAGCCGCGCTCGGCGGGCGAGTAGATCTCCGCGTCGGCCACCGCGGCGCCGCCGTCGGACAGCCCGCCCACGACGAGCACGGTGCGGTCACCCAGCAGCACCGCCACGTGGTCGGTGCGGTCCACCGCCATGTCCGCGACCCCGGACCAGCTCCTGCGGGCGCGCTCGAACACCTCGCAGCTCGCCGTGTAGTCCTCCACACCGAGCCCGCCCACCGACCCCCCGGCCACCAGCACGGCGCCGTCCGGCAACGCCGTCGCGGTGTGACCGCGACGCCCGAGAAGCATCGAGCCGGCCTGCGCCCACAGGCCCTGCGGGCGGCGGAAGGGACCGCGGAACCCCCGGCGCCGGGACCCGGAGCCGCCCGGCTGGATCGACACGGGATGCGCGGGCACGGCCATCTGACCCCCGATCCTGACGACGTGGTACGCGCACAGGATCAACCCGTTCGGCCGCGCCGACAATGGTCACAACGGACCATGGACACCGCTGACCGGTCCAGGCCACCCGGCATGTCCTGGAGGGTGGCGGTTCAGTGCCATCTGCGCCCACCGCGCCGTCACTTCCGGGCCAGCGGCGAGCGCAGCAGCGCCTCGGCCGCCGCCACCGCCGACGGGTCCAGGTACACGGTGGTGGTGGACACGTCGCTGTGACCGAGGATGTCGGCCACCGTGCCGACGTCGGTGCCGGCCTGGCGCAGCAGCACCGTCGCCGCGGTGTGGCGCAGCCCATGCGGCGTGACCGCCTGGCGCAGGTGCGCCGGCATGTGCCGGACATGCCGGTCCACCATGCGCTGGATGTCCCGCGGGGTCATCCGGCGGCCGCGGACGGTCACCACCAGAGCCCGGGCCGAGTCCCGGCGCCGGTCCGGGTCGTCCCCGGCCGGCGGAGCCGGCCGCTCCTCCCGCTGGTACCGGTCCAGCAGCTCCACCAGGACCGGCGACAGCGGCACGTCGCGGGCCTTGCCGCCCTTGCCGTGCCGGATGTGCAGCACCGGCTGGCCGGTGCGCTCGTGGGTGCGCAGGTCCTCCCGGTCGGCGGCGCAGACCTCCGACACCCGCGGCCCGGTCTCGGTGAGCAGCCGCAGGATCACCTCGTCGCGCAGCTCCAGCCGCTGGTCGGCCCGCAGCCGCCCGCCGGGGCCGCGGGCCAGCGCGGCCGGAGACTCGCGCAGGGCCTGCGCCTCCGGCACGGACAGGCCCAGGCGCGCTCCCTTGGCGCGCTGCGGCACCCGGACCCGGGTCACCCGGGGCATCGGGTCCACCCGCACGTGGCCGTTCTCCACCGCCCACCGGAACAGGCCGCGGACGCTGGCCAGCCAGCGGGCCCGCGAGTGCAGGCCCCGCCCGACCGCGGGCTCCCCGCCGGTGGCGGGCTTGCGGCGCCGGGTGTAGCGGCGGTCCGGCCGCTGCGCGATCCGTACCACCGCCAGCTCCACGTCGTCGGCCTCGACGTCGTCCAGCACCGTGGCCGCGCCGACCAGCTCGACGAACTCGGCCAGGTCCCGGTCGTAGGCCGCCCTGGTGGCCGGCGACAGCGACCCCATCGCCACGCGCAGGGCCAAGACCTCCCGGTACGCCTGCACGGCCGGTCCTACCGGGATGCGGGTGAGTCGTCTCGGTGCCGCCACGACAGCCGAGCCAACCAGGACCTACCGACAGAACCGGGCGTACCGGTCAGGAGGTCCGGTAAGGGCACGGAGTCAGCACGCGGCGTGCCCGGCCAGCTCCGGCACCCTGGCCACCAGGTCCGGCTCGCACCGCGCCACCCAGGCCAGCGGCCCGAGCAGCTCTCCGGCGCCCGGCCAGCGCGCCGCGGCGTCGCCGGGGGAGACCTGCCAGGCCGCGTTCCCGGCCGGGACCCGCGACGGCGGCGCGATCAGCCAGTCGCCTTCTGACCGGTACCGGATGTCCAGGTGCGCCGCGTCGAGGCGGCCGCAACCCTCCGCCGCCTCGGCCGGGGTCGGGCGGGCGACCAGGAACAGCCACCGGTCGCCCTCGGTCAGCACCGGGCCCAGCCGCTGCCCGCAGGCCCGCAGCAGCGCCAGCGCCCGCGCGCCGACCGTGTCCGGCACGTCGAGCGCGTCGAAGCGGACGCCGGTCGGCACCACGATCGGCGCGGCCGGCCGGTGCCACCACCACCAGCGGATGGTCTGCGCGTCGGTGGTGGCCGCCAGCCGCCAGTGGTCGTCGAACGGATGCGCGCCCGGGCGCCGGCAGTCCAACCGGCCGCACGAGCAGCCGCCCCCCAGCGGGAAGGCGCCGGGGACCACGGGCCAGGACCGGTCGTGTGCGTACCGCGCTGCTTCGGTGACAAGCTCCACGCGCCGAGTGTGAGCCATCAACACGGGCCGCGCGTAGGCCGACTCACACCAAAAGCGGACGAAGCCCCCGAGGTTTCAGGCAATCAGATGAAATCCGCTCGCGCCCCGTAACAAGCCGCGATGGCGCGTACTCCCACATCCAGGCGAACCGGCATGCAAGGATCCTCCGGTGCCGTTCTACGCCGACCTGCACATCCATTCCAAGTTCTCGCGGGCCTGCAGCAAGGACTGCGACCTCGAACACCTCGCCTGGTGGGCCCGCCGCAAAGGCATCGGGCTCGTCGGCACCGGGGACTTCACCCACCCCGCCTGGTTCGCGCACCTCGAACAGATGCTCACCCCGGCCGAGCCCGGGCTGTACGCGCTGCGCGAGGACGTCGACCGGGACGTGCTCCGCACGCTGCCCGCGACCTGCCAGGACCCGGTCCGGTTCATGCTGTCGGTGGAGATCTCCACCATCTACAAGCGCGACGGCGCCACCCGCAAGGTCCACCACCTGATCTACATGCCCGACCTCGACGCCGCCCGGGAGTTCAACCGGCGCCTGGGCAGGATCGGCAACCTCGGCTCCGACGGCCGGCCCATCCTCGGCCTCGACTCCCGCGACCTGCTGGAGATCGCGCTCGAGTCCGGCGCCGGCGCCTACCTCGTCCCGGCGCACGTGTGGACGCCGTGGTTCGCCGTACTCGGCTCCAAGTCCGGCTTCGACGCGGTCGCGGACTGCTACGCCGACCTGGCCGACCACATCTTCGCGCTGGAGACCGGGCTGTCCTCGGACCCGGAGATGAACTGGCGGCTGTCCCAGCTCGACCGGTACCGGCTGGTCAGCAACTCCGACGCGCACTCACCGCCGATGCTCGGCCGGGAAGCCTCGGTGTTCGACACCGAGCTGGACTACTTCGCGATCAAACGCGCGCTGGAGACCGGCGACGGGTACTGCGGGTCGATCGAGTTCTTCCCCGAAGAGGGCAAGTACCACGTGGACGGCCACCGCAAGTGCGACGTGCGGCTCGACCCGGCCGAAACCCGCCGGCGCGGCGGGGAGTGCCCGGTCTGCCGGAAACCGGTCACCGTCGGCGTGCTCCACCGGATCGAGGAACTGGCCGACCGGCCCGCCGGCGCACGGCCGGAGGGCGCCGCCGGGTTCCGCAACCTGGTCCAGTTGCCCCACATCATGGGCGAGATCCTCGGCGTCGGCCCGAAGAGCAAGGCCGTGCTCGGCGAGATCGCGGGCCTGGTCGGCCGCCTCGGCCCGGAGCTGGCCATTCTCGACCGGCTGCCCGTCGAGCAGATCAGACCCGCCTCCCCGCTGCTCGCCGAGGCCGTCGAGCGGCTGCGCCGCGGCCAGGTCATCCGGGACGCCGGGTACGACGGCGAGTACGGCGTCATCAAGCTGTTCGAGCCCGGCGAGCTGCGCGGGGTCGCGGGCGAACCCGGCCTGTTCGACGCCCCCACCGCCACCCCGCGTGCCAGGCGCCCGACCCTGGCACCGGCCGGCGGGCGAGCCGCCGAACCCGCCCCGGCGACCGCCGCGGTGCCCGCCGGCACGGCGGCCGAGCCGGCCCCACACGTCCACGACGGCACCCTGCTCGGCGGCCTCGACCCCGACCAGCGGGCCGCTGCCGAACTGGTCATCGGACCGCTGCTCATCGTCGCCGGGCCCGGCACCGGCAAGACCCGCACCCTGACCCACCGCATCGCCCACCTGGTCACCGACCACGGGGTCGAGCCCGGCCGGTGCCTGGCGATCACCTTCACCCGCCGGGCCTGCGCCGAGATGCAGGAACGACTCGCCGCGCTGGCCCCCACCGCCGCCGCCGACCTGGTGGTCACCACCTTCCACGCACTCGGCGTGCGGATCCTGCGCGAGCAGCACCGCCGGGTCGGCCTGAGCCCGCGCTTCCGCATCGCCGACGAGACCCAGCGGCTCGCCGTCCTGCGCGACCTGACCGGAGGGGAGCGGGAGGCCCGCCGCGCGCTCGCCGACCTGACCCGGGCCGCCGCCGATCCCGCCGCCGGCCCGGACGTCACGGCCGACCCCGACGTCGCCGAGCTGCGCAGCCGGTACGTCAAGGCGCTGCGCGGCAGCGACATGGTCGACTTCGGCGACCTCATCGCACTGCCGGTGTCCCTGCTCGAATCCGAACCCGACCTGGTCGCGCACTACCGGGACCGGTACCGGTGGATCTCCGTCGACGAGTACCAGGACGTGGACGAGCGCCAGTACCGGCTGCTGCGACTGCTCACCCCGCCGGACGGGAACCTGTGCGCGATCGGCGACCCGGACCAGGCGATCTACTCCTTCCGCGGCGCCGACGTCGGGTTCTTCCTGCGCTTCCAGCAGGACTTCCCGGCGGCCCGAACCGTCCAGCTCACCCGCAACTACCGATCCACCCCGCCCATCCTCACCGCCGCGCTCCAGGCCGTCGCGCCCGGCACCCTGGTCCCGGACCGGGTGCTGCGGCCGATGGCCACCGGCGACCAGGCCGCACCGATCGGCGTGCACACCGCGCCCACCGCACCGGCCGAGGCCGCGTTCGTCACCCGCACCATCGACCAGCTGCTCGGCGGCCAGTCATTCCACTCGCTCGACACCGAGCGGGTCCGCAGCACCGACGGGCTGGCCGCGCTGTCCCTGTCCGACATCGCGGTCCTGTACCGGACCGCCGCCCAGGCCGGCCCCGTCATGGAGGCGCTGACCCGGGCCGGCGTGCCGTTCCAGAAGCGCTCCCACGACCGCCTCGCCGACCGCCCCGGGGTCCAGGCACTGCTGCGGGACCTGCGCTACCGCAGCACGGCGCCGCCGGACGACACCGACGCCGAGCCGGTCACCGTTCTCGCCCGGCTCCGCGAGGCCGCCGGCGCCGCCCTCGACCTGCTGCCGATCACCGGCGGCGAGGAGGCCGACGAACAGCGGCGCGAGATCCACTCCGCGCTCGACCTGCTCACCCCGCTCGCCGAACGATGCGGCAACGACCTGGAGCGGTTCGGCACCGAACTCGCCCTGGGCGCCGAGGTCGACACCTGGGACCCGCGCGCCGACCGGGTCTCGCTGCTCACCCTGCACGCCGCCAAGGGGCTGGAGTTCCCGGTCGTGTTCATCGTCGGCTGCGAGGACGGCCTGCTGCCGCTGCGCTGGTCCGGCACCGCCGACGACGACGCCCAGGTCCACGAGGAGCGACGGCTGTTCTTCGTCGGGATCACCCGGGCCCAGGAGCACCTGTACCTCAGCTCGGCCCGGGAACGGATGCGGCAGGGAGCGGTACGGGAGACGAAGCAGTCGCCGTTCCTCGCCGCCATCGACCCGGCCCTGCTCGACCGGGACAGCGCGGCGCCGACCCGCTCCCGGTCCCAGGGCAGCCAGCTCCGCCTGCTGTGACCGCCCCCGGGCACCCGGGACAGCGCGACGCCCAGCCAGGCCGCCGTGCTGCGGGCGGGCGGCCCGGCTGAGCGGTGCCTCGCGCACGGTCGGCGCCGACGGCAGGTACCCGGCGGGCACCGGCCGGTTCGACCGAAGGTGAGGGGAACCGTCGGATCCCCTCCGGTTCCTGCCCTCTACAGTGCCCCAGGCGTTCGCCAAACGCACGCATGTTCGCCGAATCCCTCGCTGCCGCACCGGCTCCGAGCGGCGCCACGGACCCCGCACACCGGACCGGTTGAGGCTCCGCCGCCGTGGGTACCCCGACCGCATGCCACGCTGGTTCACCCGCCGACGCCGGGACGCGACCATCCGCCGGGCCGCCCAGAACATGCTCGGCCACGCCCGGCTCCGCGCCGGCCAGCAGGAGGCCGTCGCCTCCGCCCTGGAACGGGACACCCTCGTCGTCCTCCCGTCCGGCGGCGGCAAGTCGGCCATCTACCAGATCGCCGGCGGGATGACACCCGGCGCCACCGTCGTGGTCTCCCCGATGCTCGCCCTCCAGCGCGACCAGGTGGACGCCATCGAGGAGATGAACGCGGGCGCCGGCGCGCTGCTGAACTCCACCCAGAGCGAACGCGAGAACCGCGAAACCCTGGCTGCGATGGCCCGCGGCGACCTGGAGTTCCTGCTGCTCGCGCCCGAGCAGCTCGAACGCGCCGAGGTCGTCGACGCCCTCCGCCAGGCCCGCCCGTCCCTGTTCGTCGTCGACGAGGCCCACTGCATCAGCGACTGGGGCCACGACTTCCGGCCCGACTACCTGCGCCTCGGCGGCGTCATCGAGGCCCTCGGCTCACCCCGGATCCTCGCCCTGACCGCCACCGCGCCCCCCGTGGTCCGCGCCGAGATCGTGGACCGGCTCCGCATGCGTGATCCCCGGATCCTGGTCTACGCGGCGGACCGGCCCAACATCTGGCTCGGCGTGTCCAGGTTCCACGAGGAATCCGTGCAGCGGCGCGAGCTGCTCGACGCCGTCGCCCGGGCCGCCGCCGACGGCCGGCTCCCCGGCATCGTCTACACCGCCACCCGGCGCGGCAGCGAAGAGGTGGCCGAACAGTTACGCGGCCGCGGCGTCGAGGCGGTCGCGTACCACGGCCAGCTCCGCGCCACCGACCGGGAGGCCGCCCAGGAGGCGTTCATGTCGGGGGACATCCCGGTGATCGTCGCCACCAGCGCCTTCGGCATGGGCGTGGACAAGCAGGACGTGCGGTTCGTGTACCACCTCAACGCCTCCGGCTCGGTAGAGGCCTACTACCAGGAGGTCGGCCGCGCCGGCCGGGACGGCGAGCCGGCCCGCGCCCAGCTGTTCTACCGCTCCCAGGACCTGAGCCTGCACCGGTTCTTCGGCAGCGGCACCGGACCCGACGCCGCCGAGCTGGGCAAGGTGCTGGAGGTGGTGGCCGAACGCGGCCCGATCAGCCGCACCGAGCTGGCCAAGGCCACCGGCACCTCCCGCAACCGGCTGCTCCGCGCCGTCGCCGCCCTGGAGAGCGTGGACGCCGTCGACGAGGACTCCGGCCACAAGCTGCGCGTCGCGCGGACCGACGCCTCGGCCGACAGCCTCGCCGAGCGGGCCGCCGCCCAGTTCGACCAGCGGCGCGAGCTGGAGCGGTCCCGGGTCGAGATGATGCGCGCCTACGCCGAAGCCGAGGACTGCCGCCGCCGGGTCATCCTCGAACTGCTCGGCGACGCTCAGCCCCAACCGTGCGGGAACTGCGACACCTGCGACTCCGGCGCCAGCAACACCGCACCAGACGGGCCGTTCCCCGTCGGCGCCCGGGTCCGGCACAAGAGCTGGGGCGAGGGCGCCGTCCAGCGGTACGAGCCCGGCCGGGTGGTCGTGCTCTTCGACACGGTCGGCTACAAGACGCTGTCGCTCGATGTGGTGGAGGACGCGGACCTGCTCGAAGCGGCAGGTTGACGGCCGCCGGTCGAACCACGATCTTGCACTAGGGTGGCGGCGCGGCCGCCCTGGCACCGAGAGCGGGGGGACCATGGCCGAGCAGACCACCTCCGGCACCGGTGACGCGACCGCCGGCCTGCGGTACGCCAGCCCGCAGGGCCGCTGGGTCATCGCCGCCACCGTGCTCGGCTCCGGCATCGCCATGCTCGACGCCACGGTCGTCGGCATCGCCCTACCCGCGATCGGCCGCGACTACGACGCCGGCATGGCCGCGCTCCAGTGGGTCGTCAACGCCTACACCCTCACGCTGGCCGGCCTGCTGCTCCTCGGCGGCGCGCTGGGGGACCGGTACGGCCGGCGCCGCGTGTTCCTGGTGGGCGTGGTCTGGTTCGGGGTGGCCTCGCTGCTGTGCGCCGTCGCCTGGAGCGCCGAGGTCCTCATCCTGGCCCGCGCCCTGCAAGGCGTGGGCGGCGCGCTGCTCACCCCCGGCAGCCTCGCCATCCTGCAGGCCTCGTTCTGCCCGGAGGACCGCGCCCGCGCGATCGGCGCCTGGTCCGGGCTCGGCGGCGTCTCTGGTGCCATCGGCCCGTTCCTCGGCGGGTACCTGATCGACGCCATGTCCTGGCGGCTCATCTTCTTCATCAACCTGCCGCTGGTCGCCGCGGTGATCCTGATCAGCATCCGGCACGTACCGGAGTCCCACGACCCGTCCGTCAGCGGGCGCGTCGACGCACCCGGCGCCGTGCTCGCCGCCCTCGGCCTGGCCGCGCTCACCTATGGGCTGACCGCGGCGCCCGACCAGGGCTGGGGTTCGGTTCAGGTCTCCGGAACCCTCGTCGCCGGAGCGCTGCTGCTGACCGCGTTCGTGGTGGCCGAGGGCAGGGAGCGGCACCCGATGCTGCCGCTGGACATCTTCCGCAGTACCCAGTTCACCGCGGCCAACATCATCACCTTCGTCGTCTACGGCGCGCTCAGCGGCGCGCTGTTCCTGCTGCCCATCGCGCTCCAGCAGGCGGCCGGGTACTCGCCCCTGCAATCCGGCGCCGCGCTGCTCCCCATCACCCTGATCATGCTGCTGTTCTCGGCCCGGTCGGGTGCGCTCGCCGCCCGGATCGGCCCCCGCCTGCAGATGTCGGTGGGCCCGCTGGTGGTCGGGGCGGGCATGGCACTGTTCACCCGCCTGGACGAATCGGGCGGATACCTCACCCAGGTGCTTCCCGCCGTCGTGGTGCTCGGCTTCGGCCTGGCCATCACGGTCGCGCCGCTGACCGTCACCGTGCTCGCCGCGGCACCGGCCGAACACGCCGGAATCGCCTCGGCGGTCAACAACGACGTGGCCAGGGCGGCCGGCCTGATCGCGGTCGCGGTGCTGCCGGCCGCAGCCGGGATCGCCGGCAACGCCTACCTCGACCCGGACCTGTTCGTCACCGGGTTCCACCGGGCGGTGCTCATCGCCGCGGTGGCGTGCGCGGCCGGGGGAGTGCTGGCGGCCCTGACGATCCGCAACCAGACCGCGTCGCACCAGACCCGGCAGGTGTCCGGCGAGATCCACTGCCCGCTGGACGCGCCGCCACTG
>WUUC01232586.1_pt1 | contig 12321 bp, 13 predicted proteins | sample 6278441 | NCBI WGS metagenome assembly WUUC01 (sample SAMN13675441, study PRJNA597444) | soil metagenome | isolation source: soil | place: USA: Washington | collected 2017-10 | reverse complement strand
GGGTATGATAGTCTTGCTAATTGGAGCGTTAACCGTTAGCTATCATACCTCTAGAGTAGCCCAAACCAATGCGGTAAATATCCTGCGGTTGGACTAATTGGTTAGTGAACGAGCATCAACCTAATCAAGGGAAAGTTTATTACACTGTTATTATACTGTTTGGACGTATTTGAGGCTGGATAAAATAAAAAATGAGACCTAACCATAAAATTAAGTCTTATTTACTGCGATTAAGTTGTAGCCCCGACAGGAATCCCCATTTTTCGTCCCCTTTTGGTCGCTTTGGCTTATTTTGGCAAGAATCAGCGTTTTGCGTATTATTGAAGGCAATCTGAGAGAAACTATTCTTAGGGAAACCAAGGAACATCGTCCCCCAGACCGTACCCTCCTCACAATTTTATCCGTTCAAAATGGCAAATATATCTTTCTGGCTGAAGGACCCAAACGCGAAAACTGAAAGCCTAATATTTCTCTACTTCAGCTACGAAGGTAAAAGATTCAAATATTCTACCGGATTCAAAGTTAACCCCATTAACTGGGCAGGCAACAAGGTTAAAAAGAATGCAGCTATCAACGCTCGCTTGTCAATACTAGGGTCAGACGTTTTATCAATTTATGCAACCCTGAAAAGCAAAAAACAGATAATTACGAATGAGCTTTTAAGAAAGGAGTTGGAGCAGCTACAAGTCAGCACAAACCCTACCGCTCCGAAAGCTAATAACGGATTTCTAATTGAATGTATTGATCTATGCATAACTGACAGGAAAGATAGAGTTCAGCCAAACACACTTAAAAAATTCACTTCTTTAAAATTTAATGTTAATTATTTTCAAGATCATTTCGCCATCAGACATATCAAATTAACCGAAGTGAATCATGACTTCTACAAGCGCTTCACCAAATTACTATATGCCAATAAGAAATTGCAAGACACTACCGTTGGAAAACTAATAATTGCATTGAGAATTGTGCTGAAGTGGTGCTCCGAGAATGGCTTCGAAGTGCCTCCGGATTTCAAAAAATTTAAAATACCTGCTCGGGAAACGCAAATAATCACCCTTACACAGAAGGAATTTTTAAAGATTTATAGTCTTGAATTAGGAGAACATGAACGGTTAAAAAAAGCTAGAGATCTCTTTTGCTTTTGTGCTTTAACCGGATTAAGATTCAGCGATGTAATACAAATCCAGAAATCAAATGTGACAAACGGCGAGCTTAATTTCTCAACGCAAAAAACAAAAGCGAATCTCAAAATTCCTCTGAGTCCAATGGCCATCGATATCCTGGAGCGATATGAATATAGTCTTCCGAAAATAAGTAATCAAAAGCTAAATGACTATCTTAAAGAAATAGGCCAACTTGCAGAACTGAATGATCCTGTCGTAATGATTGAGTATCGTGGAACAAAACAGGAACGACATGAGTATAAAAAATGGGAATGTTTAACCTCCCACACGGCTAGGAGAACTTTTGTAACTATTGGTTTGCAGAATGGAATGCGCCCAGAAACCGTAATGAGCATAACAGGACATAAAGATATGAGGACAATGAGACCCTATATTCAGATTACAGGAGAGGCGAAAAAGAATGAATTATTCAAAGCTTGGGATTTTAATAAATAACTAAGTTAATGAAGTCCTGGGATATTGATAGCCCGAGCGTCCATGCAGCCGCCAAGGCAATAATAAAGAACCATAGGGATCGATTTCCAAACCAGGATATCCTTGTCCAGCAAATGTGCAGGACTATTACGGCCCTCAAAATAATGCACGAAAATCAAAAGGCATCATACAAAGAGATTTCGGCGCATTTGTCAAACATGAAGGTCATTGTGGCGGATTTGAAAAACGTGGCAATTTTAGAAAAAGTCCTTCCTTCAGAAATCGAATCAGTGCAAATACGCTTTAAGAAATCGTCTAAATATAAGCCAATAAAGCTATCGAGTGAGCTGGCTATAAGAACTGTTGTTAACCCTATTAAAAAGTTCCATCTAAAGTATAAACGTTTCCAGTCTTATAACGCCAATTTCGCTGAAAGCTTCCAGGTGGGGTTTCTACAGCAAAGTTTGCTATTCCTTTCTGGAATGTTAAACAGCATAATGGGTATTGAAGAAAATAAAAAGCCTACTTCATATCAATTTGAAATAATGCTCGAACTATATGCTGTAATAGGTGAAGAAATAAAAGGAAAAAATCCTGTCGAGTACCTAAGAACAAACTACAAACGCGGCGTAAAATTCTTCTTGTAACGTTCCAACAAAGTTGCCAAGGTTTTCCCTGCGACTTTGTTGAATAGCAGTTATAAAATAGGGCAACCTTTGCTGACGTAAATTATAAACGTCATGACTGAGCCAATCGTCCTGTTCCCAGTTCCGATAAGTGAATTAAAAGTTCTACTAAGGGATATTGTCCGTGGGGAACTCGAACAATTTTCTAGTTCAAAATCCGAAGAGTTTCTGACTACCAAGGAAGTTTGTGCCCTTCTAAAGATATCAGATACTACACTGGCATCATACTGTGCAGATGGCATTCTGATACCTGCTAAAATAAAGAACAAAAATATTTACACCAGGGCAGCGGTGGAGAACGTCATAAAGGATTATGGCAAACCGAACCGAAGGAAAAGACAGAGCCATCCGCTCGGTGAAAAGGAAGTCGCGTGTATTTCAAAAAGTCAGAACTCTTGAAATGAACGCCGACATGGAAACAATAACAAAAAAACTTTCAGAGTCCATCAGAAAAAACGGCTTCAATCATAAGCTAGTAATCCGAGGCAATAATTCCACCGTCTACTCCCAACATGATGGTGATGACATAGGAAGCTAGGAAGCATTCAAACTCAAAGTTAGAAACTCAAGGGTTTAGCTTGAACAACGTACCACTAACGGAAGAACCGAGGTGGTTTGCCCGGCAATCAATATGGTAATAAATAAATAAGTAAAACAAGATGAAAAAGAAGAGTAAAACAGAAAAAGCCTTTAAAAACCTTTATGTCCAAGAAGGACTGTACGAACACCTTAGACAAAAAGAAAAACCAAGGCTGCTTGATCATTTTCTAGAAGTGATCGATCTCGTAAATAGGCGCAAATTCTGGTATAGGGACATTGATTTTGTCCCACTCAGCCGCAAGGCGCTGGAGGATATGATGAACTGGAGAAATTGCCAGGAAGTAATGGATAATCTGATAGATGGAAATATTCTCGAAAGAACAGAAAGCTACGGCACTGGAAAATGCTACGGGTATCGAATCAGGGAAGAATGGCAGAATGACATATGCATCTTTGTAAAAAGTAGGAAGGAATTAAAAACTGGCGTAGTTGGAATACATGGAGAAGAGGACTACCAAGCAGACTATGATAATGCACTAACCATCGTAAAGCATCAGTACGAAAATTTAAGGATGCTAAATATCAACGAGGATGAGGCTCAGGCGCAGATGAGAATTTGGTTCGAAAAATTTCGCGTTAAATCCATTTCTTCTTCATCTGATCCTTCCTTCTCTCCTGCTGATGGTACTATTTTAGGTTCGGTCTCCTCATCTGACAATACTCTAACCCATGATTGGGAGTATTATAGCTCTGATAGCTCTATTGAAGGTTATTATACTGCTTCTGATAATGATAATTCAGGTATTAGTAATAATACTATAAGTAATATTAATAATACTGGTATAGAAGAAGGTGACATTGATACCTCTGTCTCTCCCATATATGTACCAACAAATAAAGAAGAAAAGAATATAACATATACCTATAATCAATACAATCAAGATAGGCTATGGATCAAATCCCTTACAAATGAAGAATTAACATTCTCCAGAGATAGACAAGGAAGATTAAATACGAATATAACTTATTGCCCTAGGAGGTTAAGACCATTCCTGAAAGTAGAAGGGATTGAAAAATTATGTCTTGTAGATATTAGTAATTCCCAACCTCTACTGATTAACATCCTTCTAAAACAACATAACCTAGAACATGTATCAGATGTGCAAGAATATAAAAAGGCTACAGAGGAAGGCCAGTTGTATAAGATTCTAATGCAAAGATTAGGATTACATGAATGGAAGAAGGATGAATTTAAAGAGGCGTTTTTTAAGAATGTGTTTTATTCGAAGAGAAAATATCCTAGCGCAGAAGGAGATGTTGTCAGAACCCTCTACCCTACCGTCTGGGAATTTGTGAACAGCTATAAGAACACTCCTAGGTGTACGGAGCTGGCTAGACAAATGCAGCGTGAGGAATCATCAATAATGATCGATAACGTGTCAGCTATCCTCAATCTAAGGGGGATATGGCACCTCACAATCCATGATGCTGTTTTATGCGACAACAAACACAAAGAAGAAGTAAAACAAATAATGAAGGAACAGTTCAATGTGAGAGGGTTGAATCCTACGATTGATTCTAAGTTATTATAGGGAGATGAAGGAGTCCATGTTCCAACATTTTAAGCCGATATGAACGACTTGGAATGAGAATGATGAAATATACAGGTTGTGTGAGATCGTGCGTAAAACATTAAGCAATGTGTATACACAGGGTTGTTCATACCCCCTGTAAATGAGAATCAGATTAATAATTATAAACTAAAAAAACCGGGGACAGGGTACTGAACAACTATTATTATGGAAAAAATAAAAGCGGCAGGTGAATTTGAGAATTTGTTTGAAGCGTTCAAACACGTCGAAGGACAGGAAGAAATGCTATTAGAAGTGGCAGTTGATTTTACAAGGGAGGAGTTTAAGGGCTCATTAAACGGGGACCCTGCTTCACTTCTTTATGTTGAAATGTTCAACGCAGTAAGAGAGATACAGGAAGAGGATTATGCAATTGTTCTTCCTGGCAAATTTAATTTCGAGGTATATGATGTCGGGGACAAAATGCGGGCCGTAGGGTTTCTGCAAGTGAACATTCAATATCTAAAATTCATGGCGGATGAGGATGATGGCGACTTAGAAACTGCGGCTTGACCGGAGACACCGCGAAACAGTTGTAAGTGAATTAGTAAAACGTAAAGTATAAAAAATGCAAAAGGGTGGAGCTATTAAGCCCATCCTTATCCTTTTTTCCAAAGAAAACGGAGGATGTACCAAACAAAGCATTCGTGTTTCGGCCTGGTCATTTTTTTATCGAACCCAATTAGACAAAGCGATGAAAATATTTGAGCAGTTGGAGATTAAAGAGAACACGACAAACTAAAGATGAAAAAGAACAAATTGGTTAAAGATAAAAACGAGTTGGCGCCAACCAGCCAAGTAACGAGCGAAACTGGGTCAATAATATCCGGGGTGGACTTATTGAACTCCCTTCATGGCAAACAGTTCATGGTATTCCCCAAGCTAAAACTAAAAGGAATTGTGAAGGAGGATGTCCTGCACAAAAACTTATTCAAATATGCCTACATCCCTTGGCGAATTTATAATGCCCTTGCCACAGATAAACGTCTAAAAGGTAACCCAAACAAGTACGTACACATTTTGGCCACCGATATTAAGGCCGTCGTCGGAGGAAAACAATACTCAAACATTATTGACAAATTAAGGATTGGTAAAGTAATACAACGTTCACCCACATATATTCCCGGAACAAAATCATACGGCTACCGACTAACCCGTAAATACAGAAAGCCGGAAGAATGGATGATGTTAGTTCGAGAAGTCAGCGCTGAGAAAAAAAAGAAACAACGTAAAAACTCCTATGGCCCTTCCTTGGACCATCTACGCGGCCAGCTAGAGAGAATTGAGCTAAATCCGCTTGCTATTGGTTTTATTCAATACATCTATAGGTATTATAATCAATCGTCAATTACCATAACTAAGCAAAGGGAGAATTGCTTTTTGTTAACTACTTCCTCTAAAGCTTCTTTCTGTTGCTTTGATCCTTATACCAATACTGCTTTATTCAATGCTAATAGTCTATCTAGCTACTTCTCTCCTGCTATAGTTAGTTCTACTCATACTAGTTATACTTTCTCTAGTGTATTATACTATAATAACCTGTCTCCTTTCCATCCTTCTCCTTTATACTCCAACAATTATTTGTCCTTCCTATATGTTTCCACCATATATGAACAACTAAGAATAGAATTACATCCAAAGCTTATAGTAAAGAAGGCAAGTGGAAAGAAGAAAGAGATCTGTGATTACAATCCGTTAAAGTTCATTTATGATTTAATAAATATTTCAAAGATATACGGAGGAGAACAATGGAGCTTGTATAGAGACCTAAAGTGTAATAGGGTTCACACGCCAATAACATGCCTACGGTCAATTTTAAAATACTTCCTGAAGATAAGAGATAGTTCAGAGCGATTAGCATCAATAGATCTAGCTAACTCCCAAGTGTTTCTCGTAAATCTTTATTTGATCGAAGAGAACATTGATCTTTCTTTGCCAGATGTGAAACACTTCATAGACATAACGTCTAAAGGAAGATTTTATGAATTTGTACAGGAAAAAACCGGAATAAAAGACAGAGATGAAGTCAAGACAAAGTTCTTCGCAGGATACTTCTTTAATGAAAATGGAAAAGGAATAGATTCATTTAAGACTTTCATGAAGGAGAACTTTCCCACAATCCACGAATATGTCACGAAGGAAAAAGAGATTAAGCACAATGCCTTTGCTATTAAGCTTCAACAGGCAGAGAGTAAGTTTTTTATTGATTTAATTGTTCCTAGACTAATTGCTGAATCTCCTCCTGGTTCATTCATTACAACATTGCATGATTCAATAATAACCAACGAGTCGAATATAGACTTGGTAAAGAAAGTAATAGCAGAGGAATTCCAAAAAAAGAGTCTTTTCCCTACGCTAAAGGTGCAGAAATATTAACAATACGATTATGGCAGATACGGACTGGAAAATAACGTTTCTAGAAAAGAATATTAAAGAAAGCAAAGAAAGCAGATTCGTCTACCAGCGAATACGAGAGGGAAAGAAGGCGTACATTTACATAAGAAAAATGATTAGACACAAAACCATCAAAAAATTCAACAAAATTTGGCTTTAAAGAAGTCCCAGAACTATTTCTAGAAGAGGCCGGCTATATAGTATTTAAAAGAAAAATTAAATCCCTTCGAGAGGTATTTCCTCACGCTGCGGCATTTGGCTCGTGGGCTTGGTCAAAAGAAACAGTGAAGGAAGCTTTGGCAAAATTTAACAAGCTTGAAGCTGACGGTGATCCATCATACGTAATTGATCCTAAAAATGACTTTAGAACCTACGAGGCAAATTTTCCAAAGCATCCTTCTAACGGTATGGATAAGCTCGAAGGCTGGTAAACTAGAGTTAAAAGGTTAAATGAGAGCATCAAGCATTTTAAGATAATTATAGCGCGCTTCGAGCGATCCAAATTTTGCACGTCTGAACCTTCGGTTAAGATAAGTCTATTACTAAGACAGGGTCGGAAATTTTGCACGATCAATGCTGAGACTGCCAAATCTGTCTCTATCGATAATTAATTCAAATTAGCAGCACATGTCTCGTGGAAATCAGTAACTAATATCTAAGCACGGGGTTGCTCCGTGGTTGAGGAAGTATCTTGGTAAATCTGATCTTCTAATCCAAGTATGTTTGTGTCCGTAAGCCTTCAAAAACAGCATCGCGTAAATCAGGACAAAGATCAACGTATAGTGTTTTTCTCAAATTTTCGAGCGGATAGCCCTAGTTACATCCTACCGTATGTGTCACTTCTAAAAAAAATGGATCTCTCGTAACTTTTATCGGGTATCCCGAAGCGTTATATGTATATTCGTAAAAGTCATCCCTTGTGTTTCCCGAAGGAAAATACAGTTTCGTGTGTAACTCATTATTTTTGCTTTTTTGGGCGAATTGGTAATGCATTTTAGGCTTTCCGAAGGGGTAAGTGATGACATAAGTCAGCTGATAATCGATAGTTTTATTGTTGTCCCAGGACAAATTTTCATAAACTAATTCTTCATTGATTGGGGGAGCCGACTTTTGAAACATTCTGGTAATGTTGCCATCGGCATTATATTCATACCTTTTGTAATACGAGCCTTTTGTATATTTTTGGAGCAAACCTCTGTCATCAAATTCATATTGAAATTGGTTGACATAAAAATCTCCGTTTGGATCATATTTTATATATTCCGTTTCCAGGACAACAGTACCATTGCTCTGATACTCAAAAGTGGAGTAATTGTCATCAGAATAAGTGATTTTGCTAATTCTTTTCGATTGATCGTACTTGACCACCACTGTGCCAGCAATCGAATCAATTATATAATTAAGTGTATAATCAATGCGACTTATAAGGTCATCACTGTTGTAGCTATATGTCTCTACAGTTGAGATCCCGTTAAAGCTGGATGTATGTCGCAATAGTTTGCAAGAATTTCCTGCTCTCGGGTCATCACCATCACACATAGGTAAAACAAATAGAAGTAGAAGGAATATTGACGCTTTTGGATTTATCTCTAATATAAGCTTCATGTGTTTGGAAACGAGTAATTAATTGATTGCAATAGATGAGCTTTTAATATCTTTTATTTATTCTTAGTAACCTACTGAACAAGTAAAGCAACTGACCAGTCGATCATGACGCGAAGGAGGCATATTGCGGGTTATTCCAGTAAAAGAAAATTATACCGAGATGGAATTCCTTTCGCTGTGAAAGAAGGAAGGCAAATTCAGTCCCTTGTTGAACTGGACGCTGATAAAAAATGGGCTTTGCAAAATGCGTGCTTGGTCTGGAAAAAGAGGACAGCAAGCAAAGGAAGGTTAATCATTTTCCGCCGCAGCGTTCTAACGGTATGGATAAGCCTGAACCGAAGCTAAAATGAAGTTAAAATAAGTTAAATGAGGACAACGGGCATTTTGACGCATTTTAAGGCACCTCCACGCGATCCGAAATTTACACGAAGCTTATCAGGGCTTCTGAACGAAAGTGTCTCGTAACGCAATACGGTGAGGCGTACCGGACAGTCTGCACGTCAGGTCAGAAAATTTTGCCCAAACTCTACACTTGACGAGTTTTCTCATGTACCAACATTTGCAAGCGATATAACGAATTACAACGATGCATGCATAAGAAGTGCCTGCCGTTCAGAATAATGGCTCTAAACACAAAGAAAACGGTATACACTGGGCTGTTAATAGCAAACTCGCACGCGCTCTTGACGGAATATTGGTGGAAGCCGCCAACAAGGCAACGCATAAGACAACGTGACATCGTTTCAAACGCGAACCTAGCTTGGTCAGCAAAAATACCGTCAGTTTACTTAGACATATCCCCGATAATTCAACGATCTCTGATTAGTCAGGCCAATTGTGTCTTTGAGAAAGGATTGAATTCTGGGGGATATGTCTATGAAAATAATTTTCATTTTCCAGGATAGGCAAGCTCACAAGAAAATTCGGCCGCACCATTCATTCAAGGGAAGTCCATACGGCCACGCGCCGTTTACTATTTGAATTGTCGTGCTGATTCTTCCGGAGGTTCGACCATAAGCAAAAAGGCAAGGAGTTTATCATTTAGGAAATAATCACATCCTTGATAAATCGAACCATTACAGCGATATTTTGTAGAATGAAGAAGGCAAAGAAAGGGGCGAGTAAACATAAAACGAAAATGATCCTACCTGAAAATACAGGCATTGAAGATTAACAAAGTTGTCGGTAAAGAAAAGAAACAAGAAGAGTCAATTCAAAAATTCTAGTTAGAAATCACAAGTGAAAAAATAATAGTATTTTTAGCTAGCTATGAAATTATCTAAATGGAAGAACTGGGACAAATTAACTGAGGCAACGGCCAGATTCATTTTAGAACAAGCTGAGAAGAATTTATCTGAGACAATAAATGCCGCAGATATCGTTACAAACAGAGCAGCTTACATTCTTCAATTTTGTCTAGTGTTACTCATAGGTTTGACTGGATACCTAACAAGTGACCACACTAATACATTGGGTATTAAATTGTCTGTTATTTCTATTGTATTTCTAATGGTGGTTTCCATACTTTCATTTAGAGTTTATAGACTTTATAACGTAAAACCTCATGGCAATAAGCCCTCGTACATGATAAGCGATGAAAAAACAGACGATAAACGTCAGTTATTGATATATATTTTTAATGCAATCAAGACTACTGAACGAAGTATTGATTTTAATCAGGAAGAAAACATAAAAAGCGTAAAAGAACTTAAATTCGTCTTTTGGACGATCTGGGGATGGATTTTCGTATCGCTTTCTTTCCTTTTATGCTCGTATTTTTAGGATCGCCTTTTATGATCGTATCTGGATCTTGGTCGTCGGCCACTTGTTTACCCATAGTAAATTTTGTTTTAATAAATATAGAAAATGCAGATAGTAAATCCAATTTCCGGCTTTTGTCTCAATCCATATATTACTTAATAAAATTAGTATTCTTAATTACAAGTAAATTTTTAAAATGGACCCGTCTAAAGTAAAAACATCTATCCTTACCCACGATATTCTTAAAGCTTATGGTGATAAGTTGTTAAACAACCAAAAGACCGGTGAAAGAGAACGGTATTACAATAAGACAGAGTTTTCAGAATTAAATCATCTCCATCAGATTTTATCTGCCATCTCTAGGTTTATTGATTGGAAGGTTGCTAATACTCTCGAACTCTTAAAACAAAATCCGCCAACGGAAGGTCCCGTATCTCAAGAGGAATGCTAAGATTTCTAGCGATAAGGGAGATGACGAATTTACCATCATTCATTTTAATAGTATATGTCTCTTTAGTTACCTCAGTGCGACCAAAACCTAAATAGCGTACTTTAACGTGTCCAAGTCCGAATACATGCATTTCAAGAAATGTAAATTCATAGAGTCCAGTGTCAGTAGTGATTTTGTTATCTCGTAACCACTTGCTACACGGCAACAACTCATTTATTCTTTCTTGATCAGTTTTCATAACATAAAGGGTTTTACAAAAGATAAACAAAATCCATCAAACTTTTCAATGTTCAGGGTTTGTTCCAACCTTTGCAAGCGATATAACGAATGATAATAATTCAGATAAAGAAATACCTCCTGTAAAAGATAATGGTTCTACGGTCAAACAAACAATATGCAGTGGGTTGTTAATAGCTGGCACAGATGCCAGCAATTTGACGGGATCTCTATCACGACGCAGCAGTATGCAAAGATTTTGGATTCAGAACGTGAGTGAGGACATGAGAAGTTTTAAAAGAGAAATATCAGACTACAAATAATTATTACACCTACGTCCATCTACAGATAGTAAGTAAAGGATTGAGGGGGTGAAGCTTTAAAATTCTCCCATAAACAAAGAGGCTTCTTGTATCTTATTGCCTTCTTTACTTTTATCGCATAGGCTATACTTTTGTCCTGGAAGTATTCAAAGAAGAAGTCTTCTGATATGCCTGATTTATCTTTTGTTTTATTCCAAATTGTTTTAGGATCATTTGAGATTATTTGGTCTATTTCAAATTCTCCAATAACCATCTGGACCGGCGAAGAGGCATAAACTATTATTTTTTTTACGTCCGGATTTTTAAAAATCACCTTTCTAAATTCGTATTGCTTAGTTCCCGAGAAGATCTTATTCGCAAACTGTGGTTTAATCGACAGAATTACATTCATATTTTGGCCAAAGATACAAGTTGTTTAAATGACTCCCATTGCATTTTATTAATTGTTTTCACCGCCTCCATATTTGGAAGGATTTTTTTATCTAACAATTCTTTTAGGGTAATCCTTTTTTTGAAAGAGTATGCATAGAGAAAATTTATTACAAATGGTCGGTTTCTTGGAAACCTGTTCCAATACTTTTGCAGTTCCTCGTCTGACAAAACGGTGCGCCTCTTGCATATTTGAATAAGGTGATTAGCATCTAAAATATCCCTGACAACGGTTTCTACAATACCCACGGTGGTACCAACTCCTTTATAAATTCCTCCGCTCCTATAAAATACAATTACGTCGCCAGAGATAAGATTCCTCTCTAATGAATGGGACACATATACTTTGCTTATTGCATTTCGATGGGGCTCGTTTTCGATAAAGTCATCTGGGGATTCAGTTCTAAGGATTGAATCAGGGAATAATTCCGTATGATATTCCGGGCGAATAGGAATTGTGTAAACACTCCCTTCAGTGGAAATCCACGGAAAGGTAATGCGGGGATTTTTTCGATCAGCTGTTTTAGTAAATTTTCTAACATACACTTTTTCCGTTCCGGAAGCAGATTTCTTCTCCCCATGAAGTACAAATCCAAATTTTTCAAGTAAAGAGATTGTCTTAGCCCCCTAAATGGCTGTACAAAATCTAACAAACAGATTTGTAACAGTTAAATTTAGGAAAAT
>WUUC01190403.1_pt1 | contig 12323 bp, 10 predicted proteins | sample 6278441 | NCBI WGS metagenome assembly WUUC01 (sample SAMN13675441, study PRJNA597444) | soil metagenome | isolation source: soil | place: USA: Washington | collected 2017-10 | reverse complement strand
TGGAAAAGACACTCTCAGGTATCATAACGTAGCGATATAGCACAGGTGGACAGTCAAAAACAATAGAAATATTAGAGGGGGGTGGTTGATTTCGCGGATAAGGAAGGGGACTTGCCCCGATGTTTGTTACTTTTGAGCAAAGCAGGGTCTTTTTAGACGAAATACGACCGGGATAAGAAGTTACTACTGTGATATATCGGCGAAGTGTCTGAATAAACTCGTCTATTCCCACGGTGAAGACGAGAAAGTCATGTTGCGGGTGCAGTCGTGGTAGCAGTATAAAGGCCGTACCCCTTCCGGGCGCGGCACGTCTCACGGCCGGGGCGGCAGGGTTGATAGCTGAATCATCATTGCGGGGCGTTAGAGGGTAGGTCTCTCGAAATCCGGCGCACACTGCGACCCGTTCTCGCCCAAAGCGAGTTCGTCCCCCGGCGCGAGCATCGCGTGTCGGCAAGGTGGGAAAGCAACCTCTATACGGGATCGCCAAAGCTGCGGGGATGCATTCCCTGCGGTCGAGGTGCGCCGAGCAAGAGCCAGAGCGGAGATTAAGACGATGGCGACGCCCGACATCATTGCCCCACCTGTTCCTGTCGGGGAGGCTCCCGGCCACGGCGCGGCCACTATGAATCCCGCGGCCTTCAAGTTCGACCGGATGTTTCCCGACCTGAAGGACGCCGCGCAGGGCGCGGCCGCCCTGCGGAAGTTCGAGGCGCTGGTCGAACTCGGAACCGTCATGGACGTGCCGCCGCCTGCGGGCCAGCAGGACGACTCCGACATCCCGTCGGGCTACACCTACCTCGGGCAGCTCCTCGCGCACGAGATAAGCAACGACGGGAAGATGCAGGAGATTCTGAAGGAGGAGACCGACCCGGCGAACGTACCCCAGTGCTGCTCGCCGACGCTTGACCTCGACAGCCTCTACGGCAAGCTGCCGGAGGTGGAGCGGGACAGGATGTATGAGGCGGACGGAGTCCGCATGAAGGTCGACAAGACTGCGGATTCTTCTCCACATTGGGCGATAACACCGCCCTTCGACCTGCCGCGTGCCCTCGTGGACGGCAAGCCCGTGCCGCAGGCGCAGATTGGTGACTCGCGCAACGACGAGAACCTGCCGGTCGCGCAGACGCACGTGGCCTTCACCGTGTTTCACAACAGCGTCGCCGACTGGCTCGACGCCGAGAAGGCGAAAAAACATCTCGACCGGGCGACCTTCGCGGAGGTGCGCGAGGAGGTCATACGTCATTTCCAGTGGATAGTGCTGAGAGACTACCTCCCGCGCGTCGTCGACGAGGCCGTCCTCGAACAGGTCTTGAGCCGGATGAGGTCTAACGGCGGGCAGTCCCCGACCTTCAGTCCGAGGGGCGGCAGACTTTACATGCCGGTGGAATTCTCGGTCGGGGCCTTCCGCTTCGGGCACAGCATGGTGCGCCGCTCCTACGAGTGGAATTTCCTCCACAAGTCCGGGAACGGGTTTCCGGGGGCGGCCCCGCTCGCCGAGCTGTTCCAGCAGACGGCTCTTAGCGGCGACCTCGGCGGCGCGAAAAACCTTAAGAGCGAATGGCTCATCGACTGGAAGCGCTTCTACGACTTCTCAGGCTACACCTATCCGAAGACGCCGCCCCGCCCCAACATGGCGAAGAGGATCGACACGGCGTTCGACTTCCGGCTCATGGACGTCAGGGGGTTCCGGCACCCGCCCTCCGCGGCCGTCGAGCACCATCCACTCCCGGTGCGCAACCTTCTGCGCGGGTTTGCGTTGAGGCTGCCGAGCGGCCAGCAGGTAGCCGAAAGACTGGGGGTAGACGAGCGCCTGTCGCCGGAGCAGATCGCCGAGGGGCCGCACGAGGAGGTTCTGAAGAAGCACGGCTTCCAGGAGGAGACGCCGCTCTTGTACTACGTCCTGAAGGAGGCCGAGATGCTCCGTGACGGACAAAGCCTCGGCCCCGTCGGCAGCCGCCTCGTCGCCGAGACCTTCGTCGGCATCATCAGGAACAGCGAATTCACTATCCTCGATGCCACGGACGAGACCAAAGACTGGCGTCCCAAGCTCGGCGAGCGTGCGCCCGAGGCGTTCGACATGACCGACATGCTCAGGTTCTCGAAGCTCGACGCGGTCATCCCTCTGAGCTGACCGCTCTGTTTAGATGAAGCGCGCGCGCTGTCCGGCAAGTCAACTGCGGCGCGTCCCCTTCCTAGTCCGCGCGGGGCGGGAACGTCCACCTAACAACTCGTGGAGGAGAAAGAACGTGAAAATAATTGACAGGGCCAAAGCTATTAGCGACCTCCTGGTGCAGGATCAGACGGATACGGGCGGCCTCCTCGCCCTGCCGTTACAGGGAGCGGCCGTCGCGGCGGCCATCGGGGGTGCCAACTCCCCCTCGTGGGAGAACTACATGTCGATTCTCGCCAGTAACGAAGAGCAGTTGAAGCGCCTGACCCTGAAAGATGCCAGGGCGTCCGAGTCGTATGTGCGCGAGTCAAGCGCCTACCTGGTGACGAACGCGACCTGCGGTGGTCAGACCCCGAGCCGTCTCCCGCAGTTTCTCGACCCGAGGATAGACGAGGATTTGCAGGCACAGACCGACCCCAACTTCGTCAATCGAAGGTTCATCAACTTCGACGTTTAAGCCGCCCGGCAGTCAACAGTCGGCCCAAAACCGCCGTCCCCTTTACGCTCGGCCGCGTAAAGGGGCGGGGCCGTGGAGGGCGAGGGTGAAGGGATGAGTGCAGAGGAACGGAGGGGCGTACAAGACGGGGGCGCGCTCCTCGCGACTTACCTGGCGTTGAACGCGCGTTGGGAGGAGTTGTGCGGGCGTTACCTGAAGGTGGCTTCTCCTGACTCGATGTGGAGGTACAGCCGTCTCTCCCGGAGGCACGACCCGGAGCAGGGATGGAAGCTGCACCTGCCCGCAACGGTGCTGACCGCGACCGAAGTCCTGGAGGCGGTCGCGCCGTTGCTGCTCAGCCGCGGGGTTCTGTTCAAGGCACCCTGCTCGCTAAGGGAGCTGAGCAAGATTAACAGCGGCATCTACTACGGTTATAGCCAGGTCGGCAAATTCATCACCGTCTACCCGCGGACGGCGCAGGAGGCGGCGCGGCTCGCGCGCGCGCTGCACCGGAAGACGCGCGGCATCGCCGCCCCCTCCGTACCCTTCAACCTGAAGTTTAGCCCGGACAGCCGCCTCTACTACCGTTACGGCTCGTTTAAAGCTCTGGAGCTGGTCAACCCCGACGGCTCACGCACCCTCGCGCTGCGCGCGCCCGACGGCGTGCTCGTCCCGGACGTGCGCGACTCCGAAAGGTCGAAGCCGGACTGGGTGCCCGACCTCTTCCCGCCGAGCCGCCCGCGGCGCGAGCCGCCCGCGCCCGAGACTCCTTTGAAGACGACCTTTCGCGCGTTCCGCGCCCTCTCGCAGAGGGGCAAGGGGGGCGTCTACCAGGCAATTGATCTCGGCTCCTCGCCGCCGCGCCTGTGCGTCCTGAAGGAGGGGCGCAGGGACGGCGAGACCGCATGGGACGGGCGCGACGGCCACTGGAGAATCGAGCACGAGGGGCGTGTGCTCGCCTCTCTGCGCGCGGCGGGCGTCGATGTGGCGCGCGTCTACTCCTGCTTCAAGGCCGAGAAGAACTTCTTCGTGGCGATGGAGTTTGTCGAAGGCAGGAGTCTTGAGAGCCATCTGGCAGGGAGGGCGAGGAGGATAGAGATTCGCCGCGCCCTGGACTTAGGCGCGCGGCTCGCCATGCTCGTCGCGCAGATACACGAAGCCGGGTGGGTCTGGCGAGACTGCAAGCCGAGCAACCTGATGGTGACGAAGGGCGGCGGCTTGAGGCCGCTCGACTTCGAGGGGGCATGCCCGGCCGACGCCCCCGACCAAATGCCCTGGGGCACGCCCTGCTACACGCCGCCCGAATGGTGCGACGAACCACGCGGCGGCACGAGGCTGCCCGAAGACCTTTACGCGCTCGGCGCAATCGTCTATCAACTGCTCGCGGGCGCTCCCCCCAACGCTTCGCCGCTGTTGCCGGTCGAGAGGCTGAGGCGCAACGTGCCGGGAATCGCCTGCCGTCTCATCGAGGAGCTGCTCGACGATGAACCTTCAAAGCGGCCGGGCGCGCGCTCGGCCGCCGCACGGTTTGAGCAGGCGCTCTCTTTGATGAAGTCCCGGTCGGGCGGCGCTCGCCGCCTCGGGGCACGGCCGCGTTTGGGTTCAGGGCGCGAGGTTGAGGCGGCGTGCGAGGTCGACGTAGCGCGGGTCTGAGCGCAGGTCGTCGAACAGCGGCTCGGTGGTCAGGCTGTTGAGCGAAGGGAACCGCTCCCCGTAAGCCTCTTCAAGATAGACGAAGGCTCTCTCCTTATCGTTCAGTCCGATGTGGATGATGGCCCTCTCCTGCGCCGGGACGGGTCTGTCTTTCGAAAGCTCATCCAGTCTGTCGAGCACCGCCTTTGCCTCCGCGTACCTGCCCGCCTTGCCGTAGGCGAAGCCGAGCGGGGCGGCGGCGTAGAGCGGCCGGGTCGCGTAGAGCTTTTCGAGCGTCTCGATGGCCTTGCCGTACATCCGCTTTGCGATGTAGGTCAGTCCGAGCATGTAACGCGCGCTCGTGACGGTGCCGTCCTTTTCGAGCATGGCGGAGAAGTGCGCGGCCGCCTCGTCGTAGCGGCGCGCGTAGTAGAGCGTGCGCCCCACGTTCATGAGCATTAAGGGGGAGAACGGCTCCAGCTCTTTCGCTATCTCGCCCTGCGCGATGGCCTCCGTGTTGCGTCCAAGCACCATCAGCAGGCTCGAATACCAGTAATGCGCCGGGGCATAATCGGGGTTCAGCTCTATGGCTCGGCGGAACGCCTTCTCGGCCTCGCGCCAGTCCCAGTCGTATCTCAGATGGATGACGCCGAGCGCGGTGTGTGCCTCGCCGAGCGTGGGGTCGATTTTTAGAGCCTGCCGCGCGGAGGCGCGCGCCTTCGTAATCACGTCGGCGGTCTTCTCCGGCCCGTAGGCGACGGTAGGCAAAAGCAGGTACGACTCGGCGAGCCCGGCGTGCGCCTCCGCGAAGACCCATTCACGCTCGACCGCCCGGCTGAAGCTCTCGATGGCCTTCCTGACGTTCTCCTCGTCCCTCTTATTCAGGTAGTTCTGGCCGCGCAGGTACAGCTCGACCGCCTCCGCGTCTTTCGGCTCGCGCCTCATGAGAAGCTCACGGTCGGCGTCGTTCAGGCGAAGGCTCATGTTCGAGGCTACGCCCTGGCTGAGCCGCGTCAGAAGGGTCGTCAGGTCAGTCCCGCCCGTCGGGAACTCCTCCTCCCAGAGGTTCGCGCCGTCGGACGCGTCGCGCAGGCGCGCGTGCAGGACGAGGGCGTCGCCCCTCCTCAAGACCTGTGTGACCAGCAGCGCCTCCACCCCGAGTTCGCGCCCGGCCGCGGGTAGGTCGTCGACCCGACCCGCATCCACCGACGCCTCCTTCGGCTTCTTGACCCGCAGGCCGGAGAGGCGCGAGAGCCTGTTCCCGAGGCTCCGGCTCAAGCCCGCCCCGAGGTCGGCCGCGCCACTGTCGGAGTTTTCTGCGGCGACGTTGAAGACGGCGAGCGTGTGAACCCTGTTGAGCCGCCGGTAGTAGACGGCGGCGCAGACGGCGAGCAGCAGAATCAGCGCGAGCGCCGACAGCCCGTAGGCCAGCCTGTTCCGCCTGCGTCTCTCCGCCGACTTTCCCGCGCGGCCGTGCGCGCCGTCAACCATCTCCAGCAGGGCGTGCAGGTCGGGCAGCAGCTCTTCGGCCGTCTGATAGCGTTGTCCGGGGCTCTTCTCAAGACACCTGCGGACGACCCGCTCCATGCCGGGCAGGGCTTTGCGCGCCGACCCGCCGACCGTGGGCGGGTCGAACTCCCTGACGGCCGAGAGTGTCTCTTCCGTGCCCTCGCGCAGGAAGGGGTTCGAGCCGCTCAGCATCTCGTAGAGGACGACGCCGAGGCTGAAGATGTCGCTCCGGCAATCTACCTCGCCGCCACGCGTCTGTTCGGGCGACATGTAGGCTATCGTCCCGACGATGAGCCCCGGTTGTGTGACGCCCTGCGTCACGGCGGCCCCGGCGGCGGAGACCTCCTGCGGGCGGGGCGTCAGCTTCGCGATGCCGAAGTCCAGTATCTTGGCCTGCCCCTCGGGCGTGATGATGATGTTCTGCGGCTTGATGTCGCGGTGTATGATGCCGCGCCCGTGCGCCGACCCGAGTGCTTCGGCCAACTGCACGGAGAGGCGTAAGGCGCGACGTGCGTCGATAGACCCCGCGCCGAGCGCCGCGGAGAGCGGCTCGCCCTCCAGGTATTGCATGACGATGAAGCGGTAGCCGTCAATCTCCTCGATGCCGTACACCCCGCAGATGTTCGGGTGCTCAAGCTTCGCGACCGCCCTCGCCTCCTTAACCAACTGCTCTCTGACCCAATCCTCGTTGGTCGCGTTCGCCGCGATGAATTTGAGCGCCACCGGCCGCTCCAGCCGTCCGTCTTCGGCGAGATAGACTCGCCCCAACCCACCCTCGCCGAGCATGCGCACAATCCTGTACTGGCCGATGACCTGACCCTCGCGCAGCTCTTCCAGCCGTGGGGAGAGCAGCTTCCAGCCGATGCTGATGGCGGGGCGCTCCAGGAAACCCTGCTCCTTCTCGAAGGCGGCGATGAGCGACTCGACCTCGCGCCGCACGCCCTCGTCGCCCGAGCACGCCTCTGAGAGAAACGCCGCGCGCGCCGGGCCCTCCACGAGCAGAGCCTCGTGGAACAACTCTTCGATGTGCTGCCAGGTTTTAAGCTCCACCGCTCATCTCACGCGCGAGCCAGGCGCGCGCCATGTTCCAGTCGCGTATCACCGTCACGGGGGAGAGGTTCAGGACGTGCGCCGTCTCCTCGACGCTGAGCCCGCCGAAGTAGCGCAGCTCCACCACGCGCCCCTTACGCTCGTCGGTCGCCGACAACTTCGACAGAGCCTCGTCGAGCGCGATCAACTCATCCGACACCTCCGGCGAGACGGCGGCCACCTCCGAGAGCGAGACCTGAGCGGCGCGTCCGCCGCGCTTGAGGCGGTGGCGGTCGCGCGCGTAGTTGAGCAGGATGCGGCGCATGATCTTGGCCGCGATGGCGAAGAAGTGCGCGCGGTTCTGCCAGCGGACGTTCTTCTGGTTGGCGAGCCGCAGGTAGGCTTCGTTGACCAGCGCCGTCGTCTGAAGCATGTGGCCCGGACTCTCACCGTGCATGTAGTGGCTGGCGAGCCGGTGCAGCTCGCGCTCCACCAACGGCAACAGCTTCTCCAGTGCCGCCTGATCTCCCTCGCCCCAGGCGAGTAGCAGCGCGGTGATGTCTGAGGCGGAGGACATCTTTGCCTTAGCTTAAGCAGGGGTTTCGAGCAGGAGAGCCTACCCGCCCGAAAAAAGAGAGGCCGTGAAAATTTTTGCGCCTCGATTGATAGTGCGGAGAAGTTGTCGGTGCGTTACTGAGTACAGGTAGCGAGGCCGGTTTCTTGCCCGGCGTAGCAGACCGGGCACCTTACCGGGCCCGTGCTCAACAACGCGAATCTTATCTTGCATTCCCGCCGCCGCGCAATAGCGAGTTGGCGGGGCACGCCGCGCGTCGGCGGATGATAGCTTCCGGCCCTGCTCGGTGCGTATACGGATGGACGCGATACTTTCAACCACCGGTTAACGGGAGGCAAACGATGGGATACCTATCCAAGTACTTAACCGAGTACCTCCGCTCCGCAGGGGCAGACCCACAGGCTCAGGTCAAGGTGGTCGTGGGCACGAGCCGCCCCGCCCCGGAAACGATTGGCCGCGTCCCCCGGACGGCCGCGGCACAGTCGGAGGCTCTGGATGCGATACGCGCCACCGGAGTCGGCGGACGCGCCCTCAGGCTGCCCGGCCTGACTCCACGGCGGCTTATCAGCGGTCTCAACTCCGTCACCGTCCAGGTGCCCGCGTCTCAACTTGAGGCGCTCGCCGCCAGCGCGGGAGTCGAGTACGTCCGCCCCGAGAGGCTGCACCACACACACCTCAATACCAGCCCGTCCCAACTCGGGGTGACCGCGCCGGTGCGCAGCAGGTTCGACGGCACCGGCATCAGGGTGGCGATCATCGACAGCGGCATCAACGCCGACCACCCTGACCTACAGGGGCGCGTGAACCTTGCGGACTCTCGGAATTTTACGAGCGAAGGCGCGGCGGACGACGTGACAGACCTCAACGGCCACGGCACGCACGTCGCGGGTATCGTCGGGGGCGCGGGCGAGAAGTTTCGCGGCGTCGCGCCCAACGTCGAGTTCATCGCCTGCAAGGTCTTCACCGCCGACGGGAGCGCGAGGGAGGGGGCCGTGCTGGCTGCGGTTCGCTGGGCTGTGGAACACAGGGCGGACGTCATCAACTACTCCGGCGGCTTCGCGCCGCTGGACGAGAACAACAGGCCCATCATCCGACCGCCCTGGGTGTGGCCCGCGGAACTGATAGAGGAGGAGGTGGAGTTCTCGCGCGCGATGGAGTCGGGCGTCGTCTCCGTGGTCAGCGCGGGCAACGAGGGGGAGATCGGAAGGCGCGGCACACTCTCGATGCCTGCGACCTGCCCCGACGTCATCTCGGTCGGTGCCGTGGACAAGCGGAACACGCTGGCGAGGTTCTCCAGCGTCGGCCCGGCCTTCCGCAGCAGTCGCGTCAGCCCGGCCGACATCGTGGATACACTGACGGCCGCGCTCCGCCCTCACACCGAATCCTTCGACGAGGTCGACCTGCTGGCCCCCGGCGGTGAAGTGAGCCGCCTCGCCTCCACCGCGGGTGGCTGCTTCTTCACGCCCGGCATTATCAGCGCCCTCTCCGCCGACGCCGTCGGGCAGGAGACGGCCTGCTTTGTCGAGGGGCGCTACCAGCTCATGAGCGGCACCAGCCAGGCCGCCCCGCACATCGCCGGGCTCGCGGCACTGGTGCTTCAGGCGGCGGCAAGTCTCGGGGCCGACCTCGGGGCGCGCCGCGCCTTCGCCGTGAAGGGCATCCTGCGCGCCTCCTGCACACGCCTGCCCGGACTCCGACGCCCGGAGCAGGGTCAGGGCATCCCCGGTTGGGATAGTATTGAGGCTATACTGCGCGACATCGCATCGGGGGCGCGACGCGTGACCGACTTCTTGTAATCGGGGGTTTAGTATGGGCGGAAAACTCGGCCGACTGCTGGAGGAGCAACTCAAGAGACTGACCTCAGAAGACCCGGCCTCACCCATCGACCTCGTCATCAAGACCCGCAGCGGGGACGACGTCGAGACCGTTCTTCAGGAGTTACAGTCGTTGGGAGGCAGCGCGACCGAAGTCGGCGACGAAGGCATTTACTGCCGGGTGCCTTCCGGCCAGGTCAGAAAGCTGGCCGACTCCGACGCGGTTGCCGAAATACGCCCTTCCCGCACACACAGGATGCATTGAGAGTTCCGACATTACCGACTCTTTTGCCCCGTTGACGCTTAAACACAAGGGGAGACTCCTCGCACAACTCTTACTCGACAGACAGAGGGAGAAACGTATGCGCCGTCACCGCCATGAGCGCGCCATAGCGCTGTTGTGTGTCCTCTTTTGCGCCGCCACCGCCGCCGGGCAGGCCAGGGTGCATTTCATCAACGTCGGGCAGGCCGACTCAATCCTCGTCGAGTTGCCGAAGGCCGCCCTGCTCATCGACGCCGGGGGCGAGGATACCGTCGACGGCAGGGACGCCGACCACCTCGTCGGCTACCTCAACGAGTTCTTCCGCCGCCGCGCCGACCTCAACCGCACGCTTCACTCGATCATCGTCAGCCACCCGCACCTCGACCACACCAAGTCGCTGATGGAGGTGCTCAACGCCTTCAGGGTGCAGAACCTTTTCGATGGGGGCGAAAATATCGGCAGCGGCATCAGGCCCCTGCGCTCGGCGCGCACCTTCGTCCGCGACCATGGGGGAAGATACCAGGCCGTCGCCGACTCGCGGGTGGGTGCGGACGGGTTCACCAACGCCGCGCTCGACGCGTTGCGCGCCGCCGACGCGGACGTGGATGTGAGAATTCTGAGCGGGTCGCGCGACTGCGCCAACGGTAACAACGACTCGCTGATGGTGCTCGTTAAATACGGCGCGGCCAAGTTCCTCTTCACCGGCGACGCGGAGGCGGAGGACGATAATAAATGCACAGCCGAGTTGACACACCTGATGCGAAAGTACAGGGACAACGGGCTGCTCGACGTCGACGTGCTCAAGGTGGGCCACCACGGGGCGCGTAACGGCATGTCGGACGCGTGGATGCAGGCGACCTCGCCCGTGATCTCGGTCATCTCGGCGGGGGTGCCGAGCGTGGCCGCGCCGGGAGAGTTCCACGCATGGTTCTTTGGCCACCCGCGCGAGCGTGCCGTGGGGCAGGTCGAGCGCGGGACGAGCGGCGACAGAACGCCGGTGACGGTGACGACGATGGAAGCCGTGCAGAGCCCGCGCAGGCAGCGGCAGATGAGCAAAGCCGTCTACTGCACCTGCTGGGACGGCGACGTCGTCATCAACGCCAACAGGAACGGCACGGTGAGCCCTGAGCCCTGCCCCCGTTAAAGGTAACCGGGAGGGCGCGCCGTGGGTAACTGCCCGCCCGACCGCTCAGCGGGCGGCAAAGGAGAAACCGATGAAAATCCTGCTCTCTACGACCGTGATGCTCTTAGCTCTTTCCGGCGCGCCCCGAATCGTACAGCCGCCGAGGTACACGCCCCCGCCCGCGTCGACCGGCGTCCTGCGTGACGTCGACTTCGCCGCCGCGCGCCCGCTCGACGAAGACTATCGCGCACAGTTCGACCGCTGCGACCGCGAGAACATCTTCAGGGGCGTGCGGATGACGGGCTTCCGCAGGTGCAACACCGACCCGAACCGCGTGCGCGCCCTTTTGAAGTTCCCGAACGGCGCGGTCTTCTTCGAGTCAAAGATGGGGCTCGACATCGACGGCTCAAAGAAGGCTTGCACCGATCCGGGACTGGCCGACCTCTGCGCGACGTGGTTCCGTTGGCCCGGTCTGAGCGGCAACGCCCGCTTCGTCGATTCCGACAAATTCCCCTTCGTGGTAATCCCCATCGCCAACCAGCGCGGGCGGAGCGACCCCGAGTTCCGCGACAAGACGGGCGTAGACCAGGGCGACCTCGGCGTGGTCGTCTTCCGCGACAAGGTCGTGCCGGTCTTCGTCGCCGACGGCGGCCCGCACAACAAGCTCGGCGAGGGTTCGGCGGCGCTCTTCAGGGAACTCGGCCAGGACAGGTGTCGCAGGACGGGCGGGGACGGCCACTGTCAACTCTATCGAGACGTGAGTATCGAGGGCAGGGTGCTCTTCTTTCTCTTCCCCGGCTCGAAGATACCGGGGCTCACGCCCGAGAACGCACCGGAGAGGGTCAGGCGCGAGGCGCTCAGGCTTTTCGCGGAGCTGTAAGGCATCCGCGCGTTTAGGGGCGCGGCGTCCTGTCGCCCCGTCAGACTTCAATGAAACCTCGACACCCACAGAGGAGAACACAGATGCCCTTCCCGAAAGACACACAAGCAGACCTTGAGGCTTTCTACTCCAGGCACAAGCTCGGGGCCGACGGTAAACCGACGGCCGCGTGGGAGAGCGCGAACCTCGTCAGGTTCACCCCCGCCTACCCGCTCACGCTGTCGTTCCCGCCCAAAACTCAGGTCACAAAAGTCCGCTGCCACAAGAAGGTCGCCGACAGCCTGAAGCGCATCTTCGAGCAGATACTCCAACACTACGGCTCGGTCGCCAAAGTGAAGCAGGCGCGCATGCATCTCTACGCGGGCTGTTACGAGTTCAGGAAGATCGCCGGGGCGAACCGCCTGAGCACGCACTCGTGGGGCATCAGCGTGGATATTGATTCGGAGAACAACCCCCAGGGCAAGGCGCACAACGAGAGCAAAGGCATGATGCCGATGGCCGTGGTCACAATCTTCGAGGCCGAAGGGTGGAAGTGGGGCGGGAGGTTCAAAGGCAAGCGTGTGGACTGCATGCACTTCGAAGCGACCAGTTAAAATGCGACGAAGTGTCCCGGCCCCGACGTCGAGTTAAAACGTTTGTGAGGCACAGTCGGGGGACAAGAGCCGCACTATTTATTCGCATCCGCTTTGGGCTCCTCCGCCCAGAACACCCACTCGACGCCGTTCCGGTGCGTCTTCGGGGGCGCGAGCGTGCCGTCCTGTTCGAGCATCTCTCTCGCGCCGCGTTGCACGCTCGCGTAGACGAATTGCGCGACCTCGGCGAAGTCCCAACCACGTTCCGCCAGCGGCGTCTCGCGGAAAACTTGCTCCAACTTCCGCCGGTGCTTCTTGAAGA
>WUUC01029396.1_pt1 | contig 12323 bp, 12 predicted proteins | sample 6278441 | NCBI WGS metagenome assembly WUUC01 (sample SAMN13675441, study PRJNA597444) | soil metagenome | isolation source: soil | place: USA: Washington | collected 2017-10 | reverse complement strand
TCAGCGGATAGAGCACCCGCCTCCTAAGCGGGGGGCCGCCGGTTCAATTCCGGCCGGGCGCGCCACTTTTTGAGGTCTATCCCGTCACACTCAGCCGCCCGATTTCCGCGGGGCAAGCTTCGGCTGCCGGCCACGCAAGGCCCGCCGCGGTTTATGCCGGCCAAGCGGAAGCCCTCATCGACGGGTACTTCCGGCCACTGGTGAGAACGGCTGCCACCGATCCGAGGCGGGTGTATAGACGTGCACACCATCCCTCCCAGGATCGAAGCCGACAAGCGCATAGTCGAAGCGGTCGGCGGCTGGAAGAGTGACCATCAGGCTCTCTTGATCGACCTCCTGCTTTCCCCACGGATTGCTTCGAAGACCCGTGATCGGTCCGTAGGCGACGGCATTCGAGGCCTGCAACCGGCGCAGGCCTTCGGGCGTGACGTATCCGAACGGCCGCTGGCCGGGTCCATAACGGGTGTCGACCCGCAGGTGAGATCCCTGCCGAAACACAGTCGTGCCGACAGTCGGCGCGGCGACAGTGACACCGGAGAGCGTCGTGACGATTCTCGCGGCGACGTCGTCGCGGCGTGACCGCGCGGTCAGCATCTCGAGCGCGGCCTGCCCCGCGTCCCTGGCGTTCACGACGTACAGCCGTCGCAATCGCGGATCACGCAGCGCCGAAAGCACGGCCGCCTGAAACTCGCGGGCCGACGTGTTCTCGTCTACTCGCCTCGTCTGATCAGACACAGACTCAGCCAGTTGACCGACCGGCGATGCGAGCACGAGGACGGCGGCGACGAGGCTCACGCTCCTCTTGGACAACACGCGTTCACGGTAGAGAAGACAAACGGCGCCGACGAGCAACGGCGCCATGAAGGTCTGGCCGAAGTACATGAACCGGGGGTCCGCCTTGACGATGATTGGCACCGCGGAGGCGACCAGACCGAGCACGAGGACTCGCAGGAGAGAGTGCGCCTTGCGTTTCCAGGTGAGCCAGGCAAGAGACACCCACGCGCCCGCGTTGATTGTGAGCGCGAGCGCAGCCCGGAAGGCGTCAACAGGCGCGACCGCGCCGCCTAACACCGCTTTGATCGTATCGGTCTCGACGGGCACGAAGGCGGTGCTGAAGAACCGAAGCGGGTTCAGCACGGCCATCGGAATGCCGAACACCGCGCCCGGCAGATCGTCCATGGCATAGATTCCGTCGAGGCCGGCGTGCAGGCGAGTCATCGCATACAGGACCAGCGGCAGGACCAGAGCGGCGGCCAGCGGCTTATCGGAGCAAAGGACCTGGTAGACGTGTCTCAGCCGCGAGGTAGTCACTCCGGCGGCGTTCTGGAGCCACCACACACCGAGCACCAGCGGTGCGGCGACCGCTGCCTCCTTCGAAAACGCGGCAAGCGTGAGCAAGACGGCGACGGCAGCGGCGCCAATCAGGTGCCCGGTGCGTGGAACGCAGGCAGCCACGAGCAGCGCGGCGACAGCGAGAAGAGTGCCCAGCATGTCGGCACGGAAGGCGACCGAGAAAAAGAGCCCGGTGGTGGACACGGTACCGAAGAAGATTGCCGCGGCCAGTATCGCCCACCGATGATCGAGCCCTGCGAACCGCCGCGCGAGCAGGTAAGTGAGGGCAACGACGATGGCGTGGCCAAGATAGTTCGTCGCGAGGAACCACGGCGAGAACGGGTCGGCGATCGCGAGGCTCTCGAGAAAGACGGTCGCATTGACGGTAGGCCGGATGAAATTGGAGCCGGACCCGCCGAACTCCGGAACGGAGATGAAGTAGTCGGCGTAGCCACGGGTGATCCACTCAACCGGTGAGGGGGCGAACTGCCTCGCGCTGTGGAGAATGAGCGCGTAGTCGTCGCCAGCGACGGTGTACGTGCGCAGATGCGGCACGTTCGCCGCGACCAGAAGTGCCGCGGCGACGGCGCCGAGGACTGCGGCCACGCCGGCATCACCGGCGTGCACCGCCTGGTTTGGCTCGCCACCTAAGAGACGAACGGCTTCATCACCCGGTGGTCGCAGCGATGCTTGCGGCTTATGGAGCGGCTGCGGCGGTTTGGTGCAGTCGGGCAAGTTGGAGGAGGCGGGGACGCTCACCGCGGCGTCCCCGGGCGTGAGGTGAAAGCCGATCGGCTACGGTCTCGAGGTCGTCTGGCCCCTGGCCGCTTCCTGTTCGAGCACGCGAGTACCTTTGAGGCTGCCCTCCATCGAGCGATAGTTCCCTTCGTGGCACGCGTACTCGTAGATCAGTTCGTCGGTGCGTTTCAGCGGAATCATCGCGGTCCAGCTCTTCGTCCACACCGTCGGATCCGTGACCGTGACCTCGTAGTTGAGCGTGTCGGGGCCAACTCGCGTGAAGCGCTCCACGAGATGCAGGTTTTCCGTCGACCCTCTGAACTCGCTCTTCGGCGAGAAGTTCGTGGACTCGACGACGAGCGTGTCGCCCTCCCACCGGCCGCGCGGATCGCCATTCCACAGACGAACCTCCTTCGGCACATGCGGACGGCCGTCGAGCGGAATGATTCGCGCGTCGTGCGCCATCTCACTGACGAACACGACATGGCCGGTCGTCTGGACGATCTGGTAGTAGCTGTTGTATCCGGCTCCGAGCTTCGGCACGCCGAAATTCACGCACCGTTCTCCAAGGCCCCGGTCTTCCGGGTTGTCCAGCCGCCGGTCTCGTCCGCGCGCCGCGGCGGCCGCTTCCTGGCGCTTGCGCGCTTCCTCAGTGAGCGGCGGCAGCCTGCCGTCCGGCGGGTCGATAAGCAACGAAGTCCGCCGATCGTCGACCGTACGGTTGACCAGCCAGAAATGGTTGTAGTTGCCCGTTCCCGAATCGCTAGACAGGGGATTCTTGACGCCCGCCAGCGCATTTTCGACCACGCTGTCTCCGAACTGGGCGTCGCCGCCGTCTTCGGTCAGTTCCACGACGAGCTGTTTGAGCTGGGCGAGCTCCGCGTCGGTCAGCGTCAGCCTGCCGGCCCACTGCTTCGGCCGCTGCAACGGCGTGACGCTATTGTTCGTCCAGTTGCCCTGGAGGTCCGGACGTCCATCCGCCGTGCGAGGAGGCGTCCACGTCGTGGCGGCCGCGGAAGTCCCGGTGTTGGCAGGCGTCTGACCCTCAACGGTCCCTCCGGCCACAATCGCGAGGACGATCGCAATCCCCAGAGCGCCCAGTGAACGGAGGAATCGAACAGGCATCTGAACCTCCTATTGATCCTTGTTGCTGCTGATCTTGCCGCGATTATAAGGCTTCGGACCGACTCGCGCCGAGGACTTTGACCGTGATGAGCGATAATCAGCCGGTTTCGCGACCGTCAACCCGTCCACCTGGGCCGGCCCGCAGGTGGCACACGGAGACCGAGGAACTGTGAAGTACCGATCGTTGGGCGATACCGGTGTATTCGTGTCCGAGCTCTGCCTCGGCGCCATGACCTTCGGCGGCCAGGGACAGATGTGGGAAGTGATTGGCGGCCTGGATCAGGTGGCCGTTGACGCGATCGTCGGCCGGGCGCTGGACGCGGGCGTCAACTTCCTCGACACGGCGGATGTGTACTCCGCGGGCGAATCTGAAACCATGGTCGGCAGGGCGCTCGCGGGCCGGCGAAAAGAGGTGGTGCTCGCGACGAAGGTCCGCGGCCGCATGGGCAAGGGCGCCAACGACGTCGGCCTCTCGCGCCTCCACATCGTCGATGCCGTGGAGGCGAGCCTCAGAAGGCTGGGCACCGACTACATCGATCTGTATCAGATTCACCGGTTCGACACGCTGACCGATCTCGAAGATACGCTGCGGGCGCTCGACGATCTCGTGCGGGCGGGGAAGGTCCGCTACATCGGGTGCTCGAACCTGATGGCGTGGCAGCTGATGAAGGCGCTCGCGATTTCACGCGCCGAGGGCCTCGAGCGTTTCAAGTGCACGCAGTCGTACTACTCGCTCGCGGGACGTGAGCTCGAGCGCGAGATGATCCCATTGCTGAAGGATCAGCGTCTGGGGCTCCTCGTATGGAGTCCGCTGGCCGGCGGATTCCTGTCGGGAAAATTCGGTCGCGAGACGAAAGACGACCCAGGCGCGAGGCGCGCGACATTCGACTTTCCGCCCCTCGACCGGGAGAAGACGTTCGGCATCGTCGACGTCCTGCGGCCGATCGCGGCGTCGCGCGGAGTGAGCGCGGCGCAGATCGCGCTCGCGTGGGTGCTCGCGCAGGACAGCGTCACCAGCGTGATCATCGGCGCCAGGAAGCTGCCGCAGCTGGACGACAACCTCAAATCGGTCGAACTGACGCTCACACCCGAAGAGCGGCAGCTGCTGGATGATGCCAGCGCGCTCACGCCGGAATATCCCGCGTGGATGGACGCGCTGCCGGCGGATCGCCGCCCGGGCGAAGAGCGGCGGTTCGAGCGGCAGCAGGAGCTGAGCAGACAATCATGAGGATCGACATGCGCAGCAGGACGTTCACCGCAATCCTCGGGTTCATCGCCGGCGCGGGGTGGTTCTTCACCGCGACGGCGCAGCCCGCGCGCCGCTATGTCAATCCGCGTTCGGCCGCCAACACGGCCAACGCGGCGCAGCCGCCGTTCAGCGGCGCGGTCGTCGTCGGAGACACGGCCTATCTCTCCGGGGTACTCGGAACGGGCGACACGGGAGAGGCCGCCGCGGCAACGGCGCTCAACGCGGTGCAGAACACTCTCAAGGCCGCCGGCATGACCATGGACGATCTCGTTTCGGTTCAAATCTTCTGTCCGGACGTGTCCCACTACGATGCGTTCAACAAGGTGTACCGGACGTACTTCAAGCAGGAGTTTCCGGCACGCGCCTTTCTCGGCTCCGGACCGCTTCTCAACGGCGCGAAGTTCGAGGTGCAGGGCATCGCCGTGCGGCGGTGACGGGTCGACGATGGTGAGCCGCCGCGAATTTCTGCGTCACGGATCGGCCGCCTGGCTCACTGTCCGGAGTGCGACGGCTTCGATCGACGCCCAGCGCGCCGGTGTGCACGTGTTTCACGATCCCTCGACAGCCGAACACCGGCCTCCGTCCGATCATCCGGAAACACCGAAGCGCCTCGACGCCGTGATGCGCGCCGTCCGCGCGCTCGAACCGCGCGGGAGGGTCACCGTCGCGCGATCCACGGCGGCAACAGAAGACGACGTTCTGCTGGTCCACACCTCCGAGTACGTGCGAAAGGTCCGCGCGGACATCGCCGCAGGACGCCGAACGCTGAGCACCGGCGACACCGACGTGTCGGCCGGCTCGCTCGAGGCCGCGTTCGCGGCCGCCGGCGCCGTCGTCTCCGGCGTGGACGCGGTGATGAACGGCCCCGCTCGCGCAGCGTTCTGCGCCGTTCGGCCGCCGGGTCACCATGCGTCGCAGTCGCGCGGCATGGGCTTCTGTGTATTCAACAACATCGCCATCGGCGCTCGACACGCCCGGCGCAAGTACGGCGTCGAACGAGTGCTGATCGTCGATTGGGACGTGCATCACGGCAACGGGACGCAGGAAGTGTTCTGGAGCGACGGCTCGGTGCTGTTCTTCGACACGCATCAGCATCCCTGGTATCCGGGCACGGGCCGTGCCGACGAGCAGGGCGACGGGAAGGCGCGTGGGCTGATCGTGAATAACCCGTTTCCCGCCGGCTCGGGACGCCCGGAAATCATGCGCGTGTTTCGAGAGGCGCTTGTTCCGGCCGCCGAGCGCTTCAAGCCGCAGTTGACGATGATTTCGGCGGGATTCGATTCGCGGGCCGGCGATCCACTCGGCCAGTTCACGGTGACGGACCAGGATTTCGCGGATCTGACCGACATCGTTCTCGGGATTGCCCGCCAGTTCGGAGGCGGCCGGATCGTGTCGGTGCTCGAAGGCGGGTATTCGCTCGACGGACTTGGCAGTGCGGTCACGTCTCATCTCGCCCGGCTCGCCGCAGCGCCAGTCTGATCCCCTGGCGTTTCATTTTTCCATTGACCGACCGATTCGGTCGGATATATCTTGTCCATAGTGAGACTGAGTCTCAGTTTCACTACCAGCGAGAGGATTCGGCCGATGCGTGCGACCGCCCGACGTCTGATTGTTCTTTTCGTACTTGTACTTTGCCCGGGTGCGGCGCGCCCGTTGTTCGCCCAGGATTCGTCGGCGGAACCGGCGGCGGCGGCTGACTCCGAAACACAGAATGCGGCCGAGCAGTCGCAGGACGAACTCCGGCGCAGGGTCGAAATTCTCGCGGCCGAAATCGAGAAGTTGCGCAGCGGCGAGGCCGACACCGCCGAACTGTCCGACGAGCGGCGCCGCGCGTTGGGGCTCGCGCCGTCGGCAGCCGCCACGTACCGGCGCCGGACCGAAGGCGTGGCGTTCGCCGGATACGGTGAAATGCTTCTCGAAAATTTCGCGGCCGAGAACGAGTCGGGCGCGGGGAGCGCGCCGACCACCCGCCTCGATTTCCTCCGCGCCATCCTGTACGCCGGCTACCGGTTCAACGACAAATTCCTCTTCAACTCCGAGATCGAGGTCGAACACGGCAACGAAATCTTCGTCGAGTTCGCCTACCTCGACTACCTGGTGAACGAGAACCTGTCGCTGCGCGGCGGCATGCTGCTGCTGCCGCTCGGCCTCGTCAACGAGTTTCACGAGCCGACCGTGTTCATCGGGAGCAAACGTCCGGAAACCGAGCAGCGCATCCTGCCGACCACGTGGCGCGAGAACGGGGCAGGGCTGCTCGCGAGCTACGGCCCGGTGAACGTGCGGGCGTATTTCGTCAACGGGCTGAACGCCTCGGGGTTCACATCGGCCGGCTTGCGCGGCGGCCGTCAGCGCGGCATCCAGGCACGGGCCGCCAATATGGCGTTTGCCGGCCGGCTCGACCTGACGCCGACGCCGGGCGTGTTTGCCGGCATCGGGTTCTACAACGGAGGTTCCGGTCAGGAAGCCGTTGTCGTCGACGGCGAGCGCCTCGACGTCGGGAACACGGTCGTCGAAGTGCACGGGCAGGCGCAGATTCGCGGGTTCGACGTGCGCGCCCTCTTCGCGAACGCGCAGGTAGACGAGGCGGGCGCGCTGAGCACGGCGCTCCGGCTGCCGTCGAACGCCCCGGTCGCCGAACGGATGCGCGGTGCATATGTCCAGGCAGGGTACAACGTCCTCTCGCAGCGCGCCGCGACGGTGTCGTTGATGCCCTACCTTCGGTACGAGAACATCGATACGCAGGCCCGCGTGCCGGCAGGGTTCACGCGCGACCTTTCACGCGACGGCGAGTTCAGGACCCTCGGGATCGAACTCAAGCCGATTGCGAACATCGTGGTCAAGACCGAATACCAGTGGATCGCGAACGAAGCCGGCACCGGACGCAACCAGTTCAACATCAATCTCGGATACGCATTTTAGCCGTTGGGATTCGCCGGATGCGCCTCGCACTTCTCGCCGTCGTCCTGCTCGATGCGGCGCTCGCAGCGTCCGGGCAGATCACGCGTGACGAAGCGCTGGCGCTCGCGTTTCCGGGAGCGACGGTGCGGGCCGAGCAGCTGTTCCTGACCTCTGCGCAGCAGAAGCAGGCGGCCGCGCGGAGCGGCGGCGACGTGCCGACGCCGCTCGTCGCGCGGTATGTCGCGACGGAGAACGACCGGACGGTCGGCCGCGCGTATGTGGACACGAGCGTCGTGCGCACGAAGAAGGAAACGCTGCTCATTTCGCTCGACGCGGCGGGCCGCGTGCGCCGCGTGGATGTGACGGCGTTTCTCGAGCCGGCCGAGTACAGGCCGCCGGACGCATGGCTGCGGCAGTATTCCAACCGGCCTCTTACCGACGATCTCGGCGTGAACCGGGCGATTCGGCCGATTGCCGGCGCGACGCTCACGGCGCGCGCCGTCAACGCCGCCGTGAGGCGCGTGCTCGCCATTGACGAAGTGTTGCAGGGAGGCGCCGGCCGATGAAATGGTGGGAGCGCTGGACCTTTGCGGCGCTTACGGCGATTGTCTCCGCCAGCGGCTGCGCCTATTTCTGGATGAAGTACGTGCTTACGACCGACGATCCGTTTGCCGTCACGAACCATCCGCTGCAGGCGGCCATGCTCTCGCTGCACGTGGTCGCGTCGCCGGGGCTGATCCTGGTGTTCGGCATCATCCTGAACTCGCACGTCATGCGGAAGCTCGGCGCCCGCCGCGTGCCGAACCGCAAGTCGGGGTTGATTTCCCTTGGCACCTTCTCCGCGATGGCCGCGAGCGGCTATCTGCTGCAGGTCGTCACGAACGAATCGCTGCTGCAGGCCATGCTCGGGCTGCACCTGGCGAGCGGCGCGGTGTTCACACTGACGTACGGCCTGCACCTCGCGATCAGCTATCGCCTCGGCCGAGCGCAGGCTCCCTCCCGCCTCGCCGTCGAACCGGCGTGAGACTCGCCGCCGCGGCTCTCGGCGTCACCCTTCTGCTGGCGGGGATGACGCCCTCGGCCGCGAACTCACAGCGTCAGCGTGCCGGCGCCTCGCAGTCCGTTCATTCGAAGCACCGGCTCCACGGCGCCGAACCCTCGCCGTTTATTCCCTCGAATTCCCAGCGTCAGCTTCCCGTTCCCTCGTCCGTTCGTTCGAACCCTTGGCGTGAGCCTCCTGAACCCAGAGCGTTCGTTCCGTCCATGGAAGTGTTCGAGCGCGTCGCGTACGTGATGGGCACGCGTGTCCGGCTCGCAGTTGTGGACGACGCGCGCGCGCGCGGGCTCGCGCGGCTCGATCGCGCGCTCGGCGCGCTCGAAGACGCCGAGGAGGAGCTGAGCACGTGGCGGCCAGGGGGCGCGATCGCTCTGCTCAATCTCACGCCGGTGGGCGAGCGCTGGCAGGCGAGCCCGCATGTGTGCCGGATGTTGACGACCGTCCGTCACTGGTTTCGCGAATCGGGCGGCGCGTTCGATCCGGCCATCGGCGCGCTCGCAGACGCCTGGGGAATACACGGCGACGGCCTCGTGCCCTCTGACGAGGCGGTCGCACGCGCGCTCGAACGCACCGGCCTCCGCCATTTCGAATTCGATCGTCATCGGTGTGCGATGACGCGGCGGGCCGAGGTTCGGATGGACGTCGGCGGGTTCGGTAAGGGCGAGGGACTGGACCGGGCCGCCGGCGTGTTGGGACCCGGCGCATGGCTCATCGACCTGGGGGGCCAGATCTCGGTGTCCGGCGCCGCGCCGGGCGCGTCCGGGTGGCAGGTGGACATCGCTCACCCCGCGAACCGCGCGTCACCCCTCATGTCGCTCGTGCTTGCGAGCGGTTCACTCTCGACGAGCGGCAGCTCGGAACGCGACCTCGTCGTCGGCGGCCGCCGCGTCGGACACATCCTCGATCCGAGAACCGGGCGGCCGGCGCCATTCGAGGGATCGGTGAGCGTCTGGCACGAGAGCGCGCTCGTCGCCGACATCCTCTCCACGGCTCTTTACGTCATGGGTCCGCGGGAGGGCATCGCCTGGGCTGAAGAGCGGGGCATAGCCGCGTGTTACCTCGAGTCGGCCGACGGTGCGATACGCAAAAGCATGACGGCCCCCTTCCGCGCGCGGCTCGCGGCGGCGGCGTGATATTCTGTGCTCATAAGCACATGAAGCGGACCGAACGCCGTCACCTGAAGGAGAACGAGCTCGCGCATTTCGCCACTTCCGCGCGCGAGGCGGTTGCGGGGCGGCGCAGCCAGATCTCGGCGGTTGTCATTGCCCTCATCGTGATTGGCGTCGTCGTCGGCGGCTTTTTCGTGTGGCGCGATCGCGTCGCCGCACGCGCCGACACGCTGCTCGCCGAGGCGCAGCAGGTGGAACTGGCTCGCGTGGGTCCGCCGGGGGCTCCCGGAAGCCCTTCATCCGGCCTCAGCTTTCCAACGGAGCGCGAGAAAAACGAGGCAGCGCTCGCCAAGTTCAAGGCGGTCGCCGACGAGTACCCGTCCACCGACGCCGGCCTGTTCGCCCGTTATCGCGAGGGTGCGGCGCAGATGGCGCTGGCGAGGCCCAAAGAGGCTGCGGCCGCGTACCAGCAGGTGATCGATCGCGGCGGCGACAGTATCTATGCGCAGATGGCGCGTCTCGGGCTGGCCGATGCGCAGACCAGAGCCGGCCGGTACGAGGAGGCGATCAACACGTACAAGGAGCTCTCGCAGCGCACCGACGGCCCGCTGCCGGTGGACGGCATTCTCATGCAGCTTGGCAAGACGTACCTGCTGGCGGGAAAACCTTCGGACGCCCAGCAGACCTTCAACCGCGTCGTTCAGGAGTTTCCGAACTCACCGTTCAGCGGGGAGGCGCGGCGTGAGCTCGAGCAGCTGAAGAAGACCTGACGTCCTTCCCGAACCGGTACGACAGGATCTTGTACACGAGCTTCGCGCACAGAAAGTTCGGCGCGACGTTGCCGGGCATCGGCGACAACTCCACCAGATCGCACCCCACCACATTCCGCGATTCAATCACCCGGCGCAGAATCGCGAGCGTCTCGTACCACGTCAGGCCGCCAGGCTCCGGCGTGCCCGTCGCCGGCATGATCGCCGGATCCAGCCCGTCGCAGTCGATCGTGATGTACACCGTCTCTCCGAGCGAGTCGACGACGCGCTCGATCCAATCAGGATCCCGGCGCATGTTGAAGTCGTAGAACACCGTCGTGGGAAGGGTCGGGATGGCCGCCGCTTCCTCCGGCGAGAGGCTGCGGATTCCCACCTGCGTGGTGCGCGCGTACTCCAGCACGCGACGCATCGCGCAGGCGTGGTTGTGCGGCGTGCCCATGAACGATTCGCGCAGATCGGCGTGCGCGTCAATCTGCAGCACGGAGAGGCCGGGATGCTTCTGCGCCACCGCGGCGACGACGGGCGGCGTGATCGAATGCTCGCCACCGAGGACGAGCGGGAACTTTCCCCGGCTCACGATCTCGGACGCGACCCGCCGAATTTCGTCGACCACTTCGTCCATCGCCGCGAACGGAAACTCCATCTCCGGCAGCGTGAAGATGCCGATGCTGTGCACATCGGTGCCCGTCTCCTCGTCCCACAACTCCATGTGCGACGAAGCAATGAGGATTTCGTGAGGTCCGGTGCGCGTGCCCGCGACGTAAGAGGTGGTGCGATCGAGCGGCACCGGCAGGACGACCACCCGGGCATGCTCGAAGTCGGTAGGCGTTGGCGTGGTGCCCCCGTATTCGCCGAGGGCGACGCGATCGTAGTCAAAGGGCAGGTTCATTCACTTCCTCGAAGCGATCGGACGTCACCGAGCGTCCGTTGATCGTCATCACACGTGAGTCGAGCGTGAAGGAGGGCACCTTGCGCTTCGCGAGCACCGGAGGAGCCGTGCAGGCGAGCGCGCTCACGAGCAGCGGCAGGACGATGGTGGCGTCGGCCTGCACCGACACGCGCGCGGAGTCGGTGGACAGCTTCCCCCAGCTTTGCGCTTCCTCGAGGCTCGAGCCCGAGGCGCCGCCGAAATGCGGCACGTCGGTGACGATCTGCAGCGCGTACCGGTGACCGCCGACCGCCGGGCTGTAGAACTCGGCCTGGACGCTCGCCTGATTGATGAAGTTCTTCGGCGTCCCGCCCCCGAGCACGATCGAGGCGGTGCGCGGCCTTCGAATCACCAGGTTTGCCGATTCGACGATGTCGCCGATGATGTCGATGTGTCCCGCGCCGGCCGCTTTCTGCCGCGCCTGCGAGAGGCCCATGCCGATCGAAGAGTCGGCGATCGCCGGACAGAAGATCGGAACGTTCGCGCGAAATGCCGCGGTGAGAATGCCGTCGCGGCCGGTCGTGGTCCACAGGTGAGAGCCGAGCTGGTACAGGAACTCGCGCGACGTGTACGGACGATGCTCCAGCGTCGCGGCGAAATCGGCGATCCAGTTGTCGTTCGCGACGAACTCTTCCTCGCTGGCGTAGGTGTCGTAGACGCGGTCGATCTGCTCGTCGGCGAGCGCCGCGTCGTCCGCATGCGGCGATCCGATATAGTGCCGCTGACCGCGCGTTTCGTGAAGATCGTGATACAGGTTCGCGCCGGTGGACACGAGGCAGTCGACGTACCGGTGCGTGATCAGGTGGGCGACGATGAGGCGCAGCCCGCCGGCGCTCAACGCACCGGCCATCCCGAGGAAGATCGTGACCTCGTCCTCGATCATCTTGTGCCAGATACGGTGCGCCGTCGCGAGATTCCGGCCCTGGAAGGAAATCCGCTCCATGCGGGCGATGATCTCGTCCGCCGTGAGTCCAGCCTCGACGGTGAACGGCTCGACCGGAGTCTGGAGGAAGCGCGACTTCTTGGTCATGCGCCGACAATTATGGACTAGTACCCTGTCCACACTGATTCAGTAACGGCAGGTCACGACGATCAACGCAGAGCGCGCTGAGCTCGC
>WUUC01016720.1_pt1 | contig 12324 bp, 16 predicted proteins | sample 6278441 | NCBI WGS metagenome assembly WUUC01 (sample SAMN13675441, study PRJNA597444) | soil metagenome | isolation source: soil | place: USA: Washington | collected 2017-10 | reverse complement strand
CCTAGTGCGCACGATTGGAAATCGTGTTGGGTGTGATAGCCCTCGCGGGTTCAAATCCCGCATCCTCCGCCAAAGTGCAAACGTTCGAACCCGTGGTCAACACCGTGTGACCACGGGGTTTGATGTTTTCACCGTCCCAGATCGCCGCCAGGACGGCGGACGGACGTGTCCGGTGTGTCTCTGTCGCCGTCTCGTCCCGTTGCGTCTGGGTGTCTCCGGTCGTGTCGTTCTGGCGAGGGATCGGCGCGCCGTCGGCCATAGTACCGGTCAGTAGTCCAGCGAAAGGTTGGTGCAGGTCAGCACCCTGCACGTTGCCATCCTCCGCGATGAAGAGCTTCTCGAAGAACCCCTGGTTGAGCTGCCGACGGATGGCTGCGGGTGCTTGTTGGTAGGCATCGGCACAGTGGCCAGCTGCGGCCAGTGCTCGCTTGAGTTGCATCTCAAGATCACTCAAGTTGGCACTGGCGGTGGTCAGCTCACTCTCGGCACTCGCCAACTCGGCTGTCAGTCGGTGCATCTCCGTCTTCAGTATGTCGGCCGGGACGGCACCGGCGTAGTGAGCCTCCAGCAGTTTCTGGCGTTGGTCCTTGACATCGTGGAGGCGTCGCCGGGAGCGGGCCATATCAGTTTCGGCCACGGCTTGTAGGCGCGCAAACTCGTCAGCCACGCTGACCTTGATCTCCTCCACTCTCTCAGGGGGGACTTCAAAGGTGCGGTAGAAATCCTCGACACCGGCTGCGACCCGGCTGACAAGGATGGCCTTCCGAATGCAGTTGTTGCGCTTACGGTGCCGCCCAATGCACACGAAGTAGTCGTACTGCTTGCCCATCTTGCCGCGGTTGCGGCTAAAGATTAGTCGTGAGCCGCAATTGCCACACCAGATCGAGCCCTTAAGGTAGTGGCTGTGAGTGAAGGCTTTCTCGCCAGCATAGTTGTGAGCGTGCAAAATGTTCTGAACATTCATCCACGTTGACAGGTCAACCAAGGCTTCATGGCTACCCTCATGGTAGGCACCTCGGTATGGCACGATTCCGGCATAGTATGGGCTGGTCAGGATGTTGTAGAGGCCGTTGATGCTGATCTGCTTGGCCGGGTGTTTGCCGGTTGGTCGTGTTCGTAGACCCTTGTCGGTGAGGGCATCTCGAAGGGCAACGAGTGACCAGTTACCCATGGCGTATTCCTCGTATGCCCAGCGTATGAGTGGTGCCCGCTCTGGGTCAAGCTCGATCCAACGAATATCTGCGGCTCCTTCGATTCGGCGTTTGTTCAAGTAGCCGATGGGTGCACGATATGGGGTGCCGCCAGCCATGACCTTGGTCTGCAAGCCTTTCATGACTTCGATGGCCAGGTTGTCAGAGTACAGCTGCGCAAGTCCAGCCTGGATGGTGTAGTTGAAGCGTCCTTGGGGCGAGTCGTCAATCAGATCGACAACTGAGATCAGGCGTGCGCCAGCAGCCGTGATTGCGGCGTTGATCTGGTGATCGTCTCGGGTATTTCTAGCGAGTCTATCTATCTTATGAACGATCACCCAGCCGGCACCGCGTTCGGCCAACTCACGAAGCATCCGTTGGAGATCTGGACGGTTGGCCGACTTGGCGGAGTGACCGGCATCGACGTACTCCTCGACGACGATCAACCCGAGTTCGCGGGCCTTCTTAAGGGTTGCATCACGCTGGTATGGAATGGAGAAGCCCTCGGCGGTGCCACCGACACGAGCTTGCTCTTCGGTGCTAACCCGCAGGTAGACGACGGCCAGGTTGGACTGCTTGGGCCGTTGTTCTTCGCCAGCCTGGTTCAAGAGGTCGCGCACGGCGTCAGCAGTGGTCTGCACGTTGTCATCCAACGAAGCGGCCAGCGAGCGGCGGATACCCGTATAGCGGTCGCTGTGTACCTTTCGCTGTTTGGTGGCACGTGAAACGTCTTCGAAGTCTTGATCGAGGCCCTGTTCGTGTTCGTCAAAGACCGGCGGCTGGTTGTTATTCGGCATAGAATTGAGATCGACCATAGCTTCAGGCACCTCCCTCGATCTGACGTTCACGAATGAATCGATCAGCCGCCTCAACGCCGGTAATCGTGATGACTTCTGCTCCGCAGGAGTGAATCCTGTGAATCACGTCGTCCAACTGCGTCATGGAACGGCCCAATCGGGCGTAATCCCACACGATGACGGCAACCGAATCGCGTTGCTGGTCTAGATCATCAAGCAGCCTTCGCAACTCCACCTGGTGATCGAGCCTAGCCGAACGGCCGATATCAACATACTCTCGAATGACTGTCAATCCATGTCGCGCTGCTAGCCGCAGGCATCCCTCACGCTGGCGGGCAATGGTGGAACCGTCGGCCTTGTGGGCCGAAGCCACACGCAGATACACGACGGCATAATGTTGGTGATCAAATTTTGTGTTCATTACCCCTCCTTTAGTCTTCCAATTCGTTTCAATCTCCTTTGCAGGTCGATTTTCTCAGCATTCTTTCCATGTGCCAAGAAAGGTAATCCTGTCCTCTCTTGGGGTGCTGTTGTTATTACAGGTCAGTTGGTGTAGGCCACGGGTAACATAAGAAGCGTTACCCGTGGCCTAATTGTGCACCGGAGGTTTAGCTGCGGCGTGTCCGTGCAGCCGTCTTGCCGTCATCTGTCTGAGTGTTGTTCCCAAACAGCGCCGTGATGGCCTCGCGGCGAGCGGCTGCTTCGCGCTCGATCTCCTCGAGTGCCTGCTGGGCCCGCGCCGCAAAGTCGGCTTCGCTCTGCTTGCTCTCGACGTAGTGCTCAACTGCCCGCCGGATGGCGTCGGTCAAGCTCAAGCCGTCTAGCGACGCGACCAGAGCGAACTGGGCGTGCAACTCGGGTGGCAACTTGATGCCGAGCGTCTTCACGCCGTTCTTAGGTTCGGTCATGAACGCCGAACCTCCTTCCTCGGTGTGGTGTGACCGCCTATTCCGCTGGTGCGGGATGACGAAGCGGCCACATGCCACCGAGGAAGGCCGCTGTTCAGCGAGTGCGGTGCTTGGATCTCCAACTCAGTAGTCGCTGCTCGGCGAGCTGGGCGTACTCGGAGTTGAGCTCGATGCCGAGCCAATCCCGGCCGTACTGCTCAGCCGCCAAGGCCGTGGTGCCGCTGCCAAGAAACGGATCAAGAACGATGCCGCGCCGGGGTGATGCCTTGCAGTCACAGTCGGCCCGTAGTGGTCCGGTGGCGAGCCTGCGTCCATCGATCACCTGACCAGCACGCCGCCAGGGTTGCCCACAGCCTGTGCACACCTTCTCCGGGCATGTGGATAGCAACGGCCGTCGCACCAGGTCGACCGGGAAGGTTGCGAAGTGCGCTCCACGATAGGACGCCGTGGCCAGGGACCAGCAGTCGCCAGGATTGCGACCCAGAGGGTGGGACTGGCGTCCTGCGGCCTTCATGCTGGCAAGCCCTTGGTTGAGGTCGATCCGCGGCGCTTTCCCGACGGACGGGACCGCCTCGCGCGGCGGATAGGTGGCTCGGGTGCTGCGGGCTTTGCCGAGTGTCTTTCCGACTTTGGATTCACGGATAGAGTCGAGATCGAAGTAATAGTGCTGCTGCTTGGTGAAGAAGTAGACGAATTCGTGCGTGGTGGTGAGTCGGTCGGTGACACTGGAAGGCATCGGATTCTTCTTCGCCCAGATGACCTGGTTGCGGAGCAACCATCCGGCTCGTGTCATGCGTAGTGCGACTCGTTGCGGACCTAGCAACAGGCTTTTCTTTTGTGCCCCCTCTTTGGGGTGCCGTGCATACCCATCGCCAAGGTTGAGCCACAAACTGCCAGTTGGCGTAAGCACACGCTGTAATTCAGCACAGACGATGGCGATGTTGGCGGCCCATTCGTCGACGGTTGCCTCCGCGCCGAGTTGTTCATTATGTCCGTAATCACGGAGTGCGAAATACGGCGGGCTAGTGATCACGCAATCCACCGCGGCGTCCGGCAACTCCGCCAGCTTCTTTCGGACGTCCCCGACGAGTATTTGGTTGATGGGTAGTTGGCTCGGTTGGCTCATCAGGCACCTCCTTGAGTTGGTAGTTGCGTGAGGTGTTGAACGGCGTCCGCTGTGGGGCAGACGGCGAACAATGCACGCGCTTCATGTGGCAGCCGTCGGATGGTTTGCGCGATGGCGGCAAGCCTTCTTGCAGTCGGTACGAGCCACCACACTCGGGGGAACACGCTGTGCCTGTGTTGTTCTTGCCCGGTGCGCCAGTAGTCGACGTACAGGCCGAGCTTCCGGTGAATCGTCGGCAACGACTCGGTGGCCATGTCTTGTTCGATGAACGCGGCCAGTTCGTAGTCCTGCACGCCGAGGCGGATGAAGGCGTCAGGCTTCAGGGTGACGGCCTGGCCGCCGATGCCGCCGAATCGTCGCCATGACGTTGGTTCAGCGGCGAACTCGATCAGATCGCTCGTTCCCTTGTAGTGGTGCTCCACTAACTGCACGTAGAGTTCGTTGATCGCCAACAGATGCGCTTGGAACGCGGGCTTGGTCTCTATAACTCGGCGGTGTCGTCGAGCACCGTTAGTGCCGATGTCGAGTACGGCTTGGCCCCAACCGCTGAGGCCTACGACGAACCCGTCACTACCTGAGTGGACGCCTCCGAGACGTCGGGCCAAGCGGATGATGACACCCAACTCGTCGAGCCGCTTCAGTGTGGCGCGAACCTTCCGGGCTTGTGTTGCTGGATCGCCCGTAGCGAAATGCAGTCGGCGTACTTGCTCGCCGGTCAGCAGCCGGAGGTCATCAAGATCACCGAGGATTTCTATGTCGCGGTCCGAGAGCTTGTCGCGGAGGTGGGCGGCTCGGCCGCCACGTCCACTCACCCCACGCCTCCGCACGCGACGATGTGTCGGAGGCGACAACTGTGCATTTTCGCTGGTTGATGCAATGAAGATCCGATCCGATCGGTAGGGCGATCGGTAGCAGCGAGGCCCATCAGATCGACCCCCGCTTCTTCATGCCGATGCTGCCGCTGGGTGTGGTTCCGCTGCCCTGCCACCGCTGGATGAGTTGGGCGTCGAGTTGGTCAGGATCGACGCCGAAGCGGTGCATGAGTTCGCGTCGTGCTGCATCTGGGTCTTGCGTTGGAGGAGCTAGCGGCAGCGTGCGCACCTCGAACGGATCAGAAGTCGCGCCGTTCACCAGCACTTGGGCGACTGCGTGATAAGCAGGCAACCTCATCAACTCGTCAGCGGTGGCAGCACCGTCGAGCACACCTGCCAGATCCTTGGCGTCGGCCTTCGCCGGCCGCCACACGACACGGGCTCGACTGTTCGCGAGGACTGCACCTCGGAGAATTGGTGACAGTTGGGACAGATGCTGATGTGCAAGCGTGAAGCCGGTGTTCATGCCACGCGCCGTTGCCAGCATGTCAGCGAAGTCCATACCAGCACTGAACGTCTGCCACTCGTCGACGATCACTGACACTGGCCGTCGCTGGCCGGATGGCACAGCCGCCTGACGCTGGACGGTCTCGCGAAGTTGCCCCAGCAGAAGGCTGCCGAGGAGTCGGGTTGTCTCTGGGCCTAGAACACCCGCGTTGAGGTTCACCAGAATGATGCGTGGTTGGGTGTACAGCTCGTCCAGCCGGATCGCAGGATCGGCTTGTCCGAGCAGCCGACGAATCGGACTCCGTGAGGTCCAAGATCGAGTTTTGTTCAAGATCGGCATGACGACCCGTGAACGCTCCAGATCAGACAACCCATCGAACCAAGCGGCCCACGGTGCGATGGTGAGCGGATCACTAACCTGGGACAGCACTTGTCGCCGGAAGCCGCCATCGGTCATCAACACCGGGACATCCGTCAAGGTGCCGTCCGGTAGCCGTGCCGCCATGATGAGCGCATGGAGCAGGACGTCACTGCTCCTCGGGCCGAGGGCACTACCGAACACTTCGCGGAACAGTTGCAGCAGCGAGTCAGCACGCCGTTCGGCATCGTGACGTGGACCGGCCAACGGGTTGCAGCCGACCACCGGTCCGGCAATGCCTGGTTCCACTAGGCGCACGCGCTTCAGTTGATCTTGATCGAGGCGGGATAGCACCTCCGTAACCAAATCCCCTTTTGGCTCTATGAGAAAGGCACTTCGTCCCGCCCGAACGTCCGCAATAAGCCAATTGGCCAAAATAGTTGATTTACCCGCGCCGGTCGGGGCGATCACGTGAGTGTGGCTCGCCAAACTTGCTGCTGGTATCCGTACAAAGGAGTCCTTAGATCGGGCATGAACACTCGTTCCGATAATCCGGTCGTGTTGCACACTCTTTGGAGGCCGGGACGTAGCGAGCAGAGTTCGAGGTGGAGTGCCCAGCTTGGAGCGGCGTCCTGGCACCACCACACCATCAACCGGCAAGCCGAGCAGAAGTCCCAGCTCAGCGGCGTTGACGACTCCTGACCATGTGCGGACTGAACCGACTACCTGAAACAACTGCCGTGCGATCCGGCTGGACTGCCACGAACTCTCCAGTCGGGCGTGTGGACCAGAGGCCAGCGAGAGCGCACTGATCACCGGCCCAATGAGCTGAGCCGCTCGCTTGGGGTCATCAGCGACGGCCCCAACACGGCCGCGGACGCCGAACAGCGGTTCGGATACCTTCTGTGTCCACGCCGTTCGCTCACCGTTGTCAGGTTTGCGGGGTGTTGTCATCCCCAGCCACTCCAGCATGGAGGGCTGAGTGGGTTGCGCTGTTGCTCGGTCGTGGCTTGGTCCGATGGTCCAGGACACGACGATTGACTCATCGGACCCGAGCCGGTGACGGAGCTGGAGCAGCGCCGTGGTGACACTGCCGGCCGTGTCCATACGAAGTGGGTACGCCGTGCTCGTTGGGCGAACCTCTCGGGCCGTCACTGGCATGGTTCGGGGAGATTCGTGGACTGCCGCGAGCACCAGGCCTGGAACTTGCGCGGTGAGATCGCCGGGCAGGTGGCGCGCGATCTGCTCATCGCAGCCCACCAACCAGCGAACACTGTCATGGGTGATCCACTGCTCGAACACGACGATCGGCTGTAGTTGGAGCAGGCCGAGACGTGGACGACCGCTGAGCACCCGAATCATCCCGGTGACTTGGGCCAAACTGAGGCCGTCTGGCGGGAAGACTTCGCGCCAGGCCAGTTCAGTCATTGCGCCGCTCCCCTGGTTGGGCCTCTTCGGCGTCGGCAGACGCGGCTGAGGTCGGAGGTTCTGGGGTAGCTGGAGCGCCGGCGACGACGGACCGAGCCAGTGCGATGCAAGCTCTGGCAAGGGCCGTTATGGACGGATGCGCCCTTTCCTGCGCGGTTACGTTGATAGGTCGGTCGGACTGTGGCTCGGACATGAACCCCTCCTTTCGGATAAAGCTCGGATCGGCGAATGGGCGCAACAAACACACCTACGCTTGACACTGGAGCGCGGAAAATGTGAAATAAGAAGCGCACGTCCTCAATCCGAGGGTGCTGATACTCTGCGGCCCTCGCCGTGGCGAGACAATCCCACGTGCAGGAAGACTTGCACAATTCCCTGCACGCGGGATCCTTCGAGCTCGGGCCAGGACTCATTATCTGGCACCGAGTGCCTCAGAAAAATTAAATCTGCTGATTACACAACACCGATGGGTAGGTGCTCACCTCAAGCGATACGCCAGACGAACGAGTCGTGGCCCATTCCAGGTGCAGTTCGTTCTGCAGCTCCCTGTAGGCCTGCTCCCGCTCGCGCCGTTCAATGTCTTCAACCGCTCCGACGAGTTGCTTTCGGGACTTTCTGGGCACATGTCGCCTCCTCAATGGATAGATATAAGTGAAAGAATTGACTGGACAGAGGGCGGCAGTTGCTATCTCCTGAAGATCACTCTGCCGAGCACTAGCAGCAGCGCACCGACCACAAGTAGTGGGATGAGAGCCGCCGCCAGTGGATGAAGCAGCACGATCAGGATGGCCACCGCGGCGACCAGGGCGAGAACTCGCCGCAGAGTCCACCTGTGTGAGCAGCGCATCGCACTCACCAGCGTTTCCCGACCACGACCCACACGATGGCAATCAGGATCGCCAGCGCCATGATCGGTGCCATCGCCGGGGACACGATGCCGAAGAGGGTGCTCCATCCGCCTGTCAGGCTGTCCATAAACCAAGCCGGTAGTACCGGCGACAGGATGGCGACGATCAGACGCATGACGATGCCGATCAGCAGCAACCCGCCGATCACCGCAAGCACGCGGCCGATCGTCTGGCCGAGGTTCTGACGCACGTTCTCACCTCCTCAGCGAGTGATCCGGGGCCGTCAACGGCGCTGACCAGGCCGACGACGAGCGTTAGCCGCTCGCCGCATCTCGTCTCTGGCCTCAAAGAGCACGTCGTTGACTTGCCGGGCGCTCTCCAGAGCCGCCCACTGCTCCTGCAGCACCTTTCGCTGCACGTCGATGTCGGCTTCATCAGCGGACAGTTCACCCTTGGCTGACTCGTGTCCCAGCCAGATAAAGAACAGGATGCCGCCGAGAACAACGGCCACAAGCAACAAATCCATACTTACACCTGCCCAGTCTCAGCCACGATCTGAGCCAAGCGGGCCGTGGCCACATCCACGATGACTCTGTAGCGAGCGGCACCGTGCGGGTTGCGTTGAAGGGCCAGAGCCTCCATGTCGGTCAGATCCTCAATCGCATCAAGGGCCGAGTGTGCGGTGTACCTAACACCGTGCGTACGTGTCGCGGCCACGATCGCATTGCCCTCAATGCGCGTAACCTCGGTGCTAACGGTCCGCTCGATTTCAGTACGGAGTTTCCTAGGTATGCCGCTGCGATAGCGACTAGGCGGATTGGATGGTGGCATTGAACCGTCTCTCTTTTGTTGGAGCGATTGGAATTCGCGGCCTTTTGATAGAGCTCGGGAAAGGACCCGTCAGTTAAGCGCCCTGACAGGCATCACTTTGCTCTTCCGAGCCAGGCAGCGGCTACTTATTGACCAGTGACTACTTGACTGGTCAACCCATCTCTGCAGGTCAGAAGTGCCTGGGCGGCCAAGGGGTAATATCCACTATGAAAACTTGAACACGTCACTGTTCAAGGCAGGCAGCACTCAGTACGGCCGGACGAGACCAGGCGGTAGATCACCCGTTGTCGTGCCGTGGGGCCGACTGGTCTTCCGTAGAATGCGGAGAAGACAGACGCGAATTGTCCTCTTGTTCTGTCGTTGTCTGATCAGAAAGGTGCCGAGGCTCGGCGTCTTGTTCTTCATCCTTCTCGTAGTACTTCTGCAATTCAGGAAGTCCAACAAGTTCAGGATCGGCGATCCGATCTACAAATGCTGCCGCTTCTTCGTTAGGTTCGCCGGTAGTTTTGGCTCGCTCCCGTTCCCTTGGTGCAAATCTTTCGGACACAACGTTCTCCCATTTACTACACTAGTTGTAACATCACTTCCTATTGGAAACAAGCGCCTGGTAGCGCGGGGGGGTATGCTTCCGGCAACGGAAGCGACTGTGTAATGAGGGAAAGATGGCAACCGAGAGTCCGACTGAGCTTCAACGTTGCTTGCGCGAGCTCGCAAAAGATCTAGGGGTTCGGCAGCCTCACCTATTTCAACGGCTGCGAGATGATCTAAGTCCTCTTCAACGTGTCTGGGGCCTTAATCTTAATAGTACGGACTTTGCTCGCCGCACCATCGCAGCCAATCTATATGGCCATATTGCAAAGATGACCCCGAGATCATCACGGAGAGACTTACTCGAAGAGTCCGACCAAGAGAGATATAGGCATGCGGTTGCAGTTACCTTCAATATCGGTAACCAACCAGAGACTAAGGAAAAGAAGCTCCAGGCCCGACGTGAGTGGTTGGAGAACCAGGCTCCAGGACCGCTCAGAGTCTCCAAGTCAACAAGCTGGCGCTACTTTATCGACGCGGTAGATCAGATCGTAGAACATCTCACTAGCCTTGACCATGTACCTGTTATCGATGAACAGATAGCTAGCCCCCAGGCTGAGGCTCATAATCCCGAGGCTGGTTCTGGTAATGACGATGCTGCGTATAAGAACTTCAACCCAGCCGCCTCGGCGGATCGGCATCAATCCAGCGAGGAGAACACTCAGACTATCTACCGAGGCTTCATCCGCCGCGAAAAATACCATAAGAAGTTTGCCCGCATGATTGACATGGGTGCGAAGTTGGTCGTGATATCCGGTCTGCCTGGCATCGGTAAGACAACATTCGCTGAAACCCTCATAGCCGACCTACTCAAAGATGACGGCTCTATCGCCATAAAGATCAAGTTGAGCAAAGACAAAGTCAACCGGCATGACATGCGGCACGCGCTACGCACTATTGGTCTAAGCGCCGAGCCTGCCGATATCTGGAGATCGCCAGAACAGTACATGTCCGACCTGCTGTGTGGGCCCAATGCGGCGAGTTTCGTTGTGTTCGACGGCCTGAACTCCCTTAGCGAAATTGAAAGATTGCTACCAACAGGAGAGACAAAAAGCACCGTCATCGTTTGCTGTCGAGTACTGTCGCCTCTATCAAGACCTCACGAAGTGATACGAGTGGGTCCAATGGGCTATGCCGAATCGCTCGAGCTCATTCGGCGGCGGCTCCCGGACCATACAAGCGATCAACATCGCCTTCTAGCACGCTCATTCGGAGGTTATCCAGGCCTCATCGACCACGGATGCACTCTCCTCGCCCATGCGTACGTCTCTGCTGATCGATTTTGCGAGGATATTTCAGCAGACGTCGGGGCTGTAGCCGGACATGTTGGCACTGATGAAGGCAAGAAGCTCTACGTTGTCATTAAGGGACTCTTGAAACTAGCGGTAAAAGAACATCGTCTGGCGAGGCCGTTGCTAACGTGCTTGGCTGCCGTGGAGGATGCCAGTGAAGTCAATACCGAATTTGTCCTCGACTACCTCAGAGAGTACTGTGACCAAGAGCTAACACATACAGCGCTGGCCCAAGTTCTAGAGGTAATTGAGCGATACTCCCTCCTCGAGATTTGGATAGAATCAGTCGCCTGGATGACGGAAGCATTGAATGCTGTAAAGCATTTGCCAAGCACCACCGCACGTCCAACGCTGCGACTGGCAGGCCGAAGGGCGGCAGCGCGCATTAACAACATTGTCCACGGCATCCTCCGGCAATTGCTCGCCGAGGAGATTGATGCGGCATCAGTGTATGCTGCCAGGGTTTATGAGAAAGCACAGATGCTCCTTGGTGACATGGCTGAGCAACATGGCTTAGATTCAGTTGATATCGTCGCAGAGTTTCGCGAGTCCGTCTCTGCTGACACAGCGAGTTCAGCCAACGATCACTATGATAATATTCTGACCCTTCAGAGCTTCGCTAGCTCAGTAGCAGTCTCGAGGCACATTGAGGATGCGCAGAAGAGCGTCAATCGGGCGGCTGGGCATCGGATGGGATCACTCATGCTGAGTCTGTACCATCCCTACGCCGACCCTCGGGTGGCCGATCTTGAAGACAAGCGTCCGCACGATGGTTCAAAGGTGCGACTCCTTGATCACGAGTTCGCCCTAATACAGCTCCACGACGCCGTGATGTTTCGCTACGCGTTCGAACTACAATCAATGATGAACGACAAGGCGACTCCTATGATCATAATGCGATCCCCGAGCTACGACCCGCAGGAAACTACGATGTCTTTGTTCCGCGGCACACATATACTTCTTACTGATGTTCCTTGAATCGGCTAGTTTGTCCACTACAACCGATTCAGCCCATCACGAAGCCGTCGCAGAAACTCTGCGTTCTGCGATGGATGATCTTTGGCGTTCGCTGCCGAGTGCCGATACGGCGTTGGTCTCGATGTCCGAATCGGCAACCCTACCGACGTCCGCTCGTACACATGCAGCTCAGCCCACGTCACTCTGCCTTGAGGTGTGACACACGAACCCCACTCCTTAGCCCGGGCATCAACCAGGGCAAGACCGTTCAGCTCGTCGCCCTGTTTGTACTCCGAGCCCAACGCCGGTTCGGTCGCGTTATCCCACACCTCGATACCGATGCTTTGCTCGAAGCCAAGCAGCTGCACCTGGATGACATTCACGTAGTCGAGCGCGGAGAGGCGCACGTATTCATCCATCACGCCGCACGCCTGGACGGAGTGGCGCACCAACTCGACAGCCAGCACCTCGGCGTCGGCCTCGATGAAGCGGGCACCCCACCTCTGGAGCGTCGAAGCCACGAACAACCGCGTACACAGGATCGCCGTCGGCAACGCTGCGAGATCTATCGACCTCTTGAAGGGTGGTGAACGCTGCAACGTCGGCATCGAGGGCGGCACTGTCGGCCGTGGGAGCGTAGCCATCTGGTCAACCAGCGAGGCGTTCATGCGGGTACCGCCTC
>WUUC01063925.1_pt1 | contig 12325 bp, 1 predicted proteins | sample 6278441 | NCBI WGS metagenome assembly WUUC01 (sample SAMN13675441, study PRJNA597444) | soil metagenome | isolation source: soil | place: USA: Washington | collected 2017-10 | reverse complement strand
GCTGAATCTATGTCTCTGCAAGGCCGGCTGCATTACGGAAAACCACCTTCGGAACTCTGATGACCTTGCATATCGACGATGTCGGCGGGATTGGCAAGTCGGGCGGCCTGCAGGCCTATATCGCGGGATAAGCTGAAAGCGCAGTTTCGAGCCCGTGACGCTGCGTGCCGCCATATCGATCGGTCGGGCGAATGGACACAAGCAAAGGCGTTTCGGCACGCCGCGCAGAGGGTAACGGCTCGCGCAGGCCGCCGGTTCGGACCGGCTGAATCCCGCAGCTGTTTGACAGTATACGGAATATCTGGCAGCATGAACTGCAACTTATGCTGCGGCGGGACGGGCTTCCACGCATTAGTGTCGGTTCGGGCGCGCCCCGATCGCCTCCTTTTTGCGCCCATCTTATCGGGTGAGTTTAGGCTGAGAAGAACGAAGCAATGATGGAAGCGGTCATCTCTTCGGGCAGCGCGGCTCTCTCTGCCACGGCGGCCGGCCGCGTTTCCAGTCTTCACTCTGCCGTTCGGCGCACCGAGCCAAAGCCGCTCCGCGCGACGATCGCGCCACGCTTTCGTCAAACCACAGCTACACCGTTCAGATTTCAGAATTGCGACGGTCATGCGCAATGGACCGGAACCGGTTCATTGCTGATGTGACGCGCATCCAGACAGAGGGGTATTGCGATGCGTATTGCTTCCGATGGTGGGCCCGCCCGCGCACCCGCACCCCGTCCCATGACGGATGCGGAAGAGATCGCGATGCTGAAGCGCCAGGCCGCGGCAGCCCGGGCCAGGGCGGCGCAGGAGGCGCGGCAGCGGCAGGAAACGGAAGCGGCGCAGAACACCCAGCGCACCCGCAAGAATGCGGAGGGAGCGGTCGGCGACTACAACGGCAAGGTGCGCAATCATCAGGATGGCTGGGTCAATCGCAACCGCGGCAAATACAAGACGCAAGCGGCGGCGCAAGCCGCCTGGCAGACGGAGTGGGAGAACTCCGCCGAGGGCAAGGAGGCAAAGCGCGTCCTCCTGCCTTATCTCGCCGAATATAGCGGGGCGGTGCAGCACGAGCTGCGGGTTTCCGCGACCGGGACGGGCAGCGACAGCGCGGCCGCCGGCACTGCGATCGACGGCAAGGTCGCCGAGATCCGCGGCCGCGACGGCGGCGACAAGTTCATAGACGGCGTGCTCGACGACATCGTCACGAGCAGCGGGGAGATGGTGAAGCTGGAGTCTCCCGAGCTTCGCGACGCCGCAATCGCCACGAACGGGGCGCTGGGCAAGCGCGATACGGCCGCCGTCAATCTGCAGAACGTGCTGGATCGGCGCGATAAGGCCCTGAGTGGCATGCGGAATATGGGTCTTCGGCAGGAGATCCGCGACAGCTTTCAGGCCGAGCTTGAAGCAGCGCAGCGCGAGCTGGGGCTTGCCGAAGGCGAGCTGAACAAAGCGCTTCACACCGAGTTCGCCATCGATGTCGCCGACCGCGAAGTCCGGGGCGCGCAAGGCTATCTGGACTCGCTCACCGGCAAGCCCGGCCAGATGCAGGAGCGCGTTTACGCCGCCGGCGACCTGTCCCGCGCCCAACAGCAGCGGCAGGACGTGCTTGCGGGCAAGATCGACCTGACGATCGCCTCCGACGTCAATGTCGACGCGGCCCTCCAGGGGGTTTTCTCCCGGCATCCCGAGCTGGCCCAGGAAGCCAACCTTCCGTTCGCGCAGGAGCTCTGGGTGCAGGCTCAGGCCGCCAAGATGCGGCCCGAGCTTCAGGCGGCCATCGACCAGTTGCCGATGATCGCCAACGATCCGGCTACCGCGCAATGGATGAAGGACTTCATCAACGGCACGAACGATCCGGTCAGTGCCGGAATGATCGTCGTGCTGGGCATGCATACGGCCGAAGCCAAGACCGACGCCGAGAAGCGGCTGGCCGCGGAATCGCCGGTCACCTTCGCCTTCCTGAAATATCTCGGCGTCACCTTCGACATGCCGAAATCGGATCTGGCCAACATCCAGCCGATGGATCTGATGACGGCGGCGCAGAAGAGCTTCTCGGATCGCTTTACCGAAATTGCCAAGAAGGAAATGCCCACCGGCCCCGAAGAAACCTGGACGCCGGAACAGAAGGCCGATGTCGCGAACCTGGAGAAATTGCAGACACTGCAATTCCTGATGGTCGCCGCAGGCCCGGCTCGGACGACTTTCCTGGAGCAGCAATGGGAAGCCGTCGAGCAGATGGAGTCGCCCGAGCAGAGCCTCGACGAGATCCTCGAGGAGTATCTCGACGAGCCGGACTTCAACAATGCCGACTACGAGCCGACGTCCGAGCTCGGAAAGTTCATGAAGACGCTGCATGCCAACATGCAGGCGTGCTTCACCCCGGAGCAGCAGGCGCAGATCTGGGATCGGATCGGGGTCGACGTCACGATCTATCTCGGCAAACAGGCCGACATCCTCAAGAGGTCCCTGGACAAGGCCGATGACGGCGACAGGCCGGGGGTCATCGCCGCCATCGGCGAGTGGCAGAAGCAGATCGGCCAGTTCGCCGTCCCGCAGGTAGCCAACGTGGTGATCGATGCCACCACCGCGCGGTTCGATCCGACGCTGATCGGCCAGCATGGCGGCGGCCGCATGACGGACGGCTTGCAGATTCTAGCCGACCGCGCCGGCATGGAGGGCGGCGACAAGCTTGCCGATTGGCTGACGGACGTCAGCGACAAGGACAAGTACAGCGTTCCGTTGCGCGATCTGATGACCGTGCGGAAGGACGGCACCGGCACGACGCTCGGTCAATCGCTGCTGCACGAGATGGCCGTCGACGGCGCGGATCAATATGCATTGCAGGACGCCCGGTCATATTACGAGGGCGGCCTCAAATACGCGCAGGAGGCCAACATCGAGGAGTTCCTGTCGAACCAGTTCAAGGTGTTCAACGAGAATCGCAGCCAGAAGCTGCAGGACATCTTCGACGGCGCCATAAAGGATAATGGCGACGTCTTCACCCAGAAAATGAAGTTCGGCACCGATGCGGCGTCGGACAACAAATACGGCGCCATGCTGGGCCTGGCGCCGGACGTGGAGAATGCGGCGGACGGGGAGGCGAAATACACCGATCCCGAAAAGCTGAAGAAAATCCATGATCTCAAGCAGATCGACTGGATCAGCCGCGGCGCCAACATCCCGATCGACCTGCAGAGCATCATCCCGCTGATCGCCGAGGGCAAGCCGCTGCCCGAGAGCGATGCCCTGAAGCAGATCAGGGAGCTTCAAAGGCTGGTCATCGAGACCGGCGGCGCCAACGCCGAAGTAAGCTTCATTCCGGCGGTCTATGCGTCCGAAAAGGTCGGTGCGAAAGCCATCTACCTGATGCGGGTGGAGGGCGACGGCAACAACGACGGCACGATCACCCGGGACGAGACGCCGCAATACGACGAATACGGCAATCAGATCGCCCCGCTCGAGGATGAAGACATCATCATCGATCCCTCCGCAATGGAGGCCAAGGTTCGCGGAAACAACGTCCCCTGGAAATTCAACGACTTCAAGGATTTCCAGACCGACAACATGCTGGACGACGACGGCAAGCTCTACATGTCCGGCTCGCCGGACTTCCTGCTCCATGACAGGAATGGCGACAGGAAGGTCGACGACATCAATTTCGAAGGCGTCGATGCGGCGATAACCACCACCTGGGAAAACGTCCGCCGGTGGGGCGACGTCGTGATCGGCGTGACGGCGATGGTCGCCGGCGTGGCGCTCATCGCCGGAACGGGCGGACTGGCCGCCCCGCTGGTCGCCTTGGGCGCGACGGCCTATTTCGGCTTCCGCACGGCGGAGACGGCCGACGAGATGGACGATCACGGCCAGTCGTTTAATCTTATCAACACCAGGGCGGACGGCGCCTGGTTCGGCTTCATCGATCCGGCCGCGGGCAGCGTCTGGCTTGGCGGGGCGGCGACCGTCAGCGGACTTGGGGCGCTGAGACCGCTTGCGCTGGGCCGGTCGCTGCTGAACGTGACGCGCACGGGGACTTTCGCCCGCACGACGGAGGAAGGGGCGAAATTCAGCCGCAACATCGGCACCGAGCTGTTCCTCAAGCGCGGATTTCAGACCACCATCTACCGCTCCCAGCTCGCATCCGGGTCGAGAACGGTCGCCTGGACCGCGGAAATCACCGGCGGCGCCGTGACGCTTGGGCAGGGTCAGGATTTCGCGCACGCCTTGGCGAATGGCCAGATCGACTTCACCGACTGGAGCCTTCACAGCTCCACCTGGGACTACGCCATGATGGGCGGCGGCATCGCGACCTATGGCGGCGGCCATGCGGCCAATGCGGCGAGGCGCGCCGGCGTGACCGCGCCGCCCGGTTTCCGGCCGCGTATCTCGGAGGGGCAGGACCTCTCCGGCAATGGCTCCGGCCCGAAAATGCAGCCTCTCGTGGTGCCCGGATCTGAGAGCGTCCATAGCGGCGGTCCGATCGTGGTGCCCGGCTCGGAAGCGGCCTATAGCGGTGCGCTGGTCATCCCCGGCTCGGAATCCGCCCATAGCGGCGGGCCGCTGGTCGTCCCCGGCTCGGAATCCGCCCATAATGGCGGACCGATCGTCGTCCCGAGATCGCGCAATCCCGGCAACGGCGGACCTGCGGTCATCCCCGTATTGGCGCGCGGCCGCCCGGGAACCAAACCCATCGTTTCCGATGTCGGGAACAACGGCGCCCCGGGCACCGGATTCCGTCCCGTCGTCCAGGACGGCGATCCGTTCCTCCCAGCCGGCATCAATCGCGGCCCCAGGCCGCTGACCGACGACGGCGACGGCGGCAATCTGGTCTGGCATACCGACAATGGCCTGCGGGATGCCTATGGCGGGTGGATCGGCGGGATCGACCCCGCCGCACTCTCGGTGCTGCTTCTGGGAGATTCCGAGTTCACCGCGAGCTATCGGGAAGCCCATGGCCGCGAGCCCAATCCGGCGCTGCAGGGCTTCGTGCATCCCATCACGGAGCTGGTCATCCTAAAGAGCAACATGGGCGATCCGGCGGGCACCTTGCACAGCCTTCTGGTCGGGCACGAGTTGCTTCACAAATATCAGTCCCCGTATTTCGAGGGCTACGCGACGCTGCTTACCCTGGCAGGGCGCGGCGATGGTCACTCGCTGAGCGAAGGCGCGACGGAATATCTGGCCTTCAAGCAGTTCGGTCCGGAGGAATTCCGGAACAAGCCGGGCGGCTATGCGGAATATGTGACCAGCCTGCGCAACGGCGGCGACGGCCGCGGCAAGCTCGCCTTCGTCGACGAGACGCTCGCCATCGAGAAGATCGCCGACGCGATGGGGCTCGACCGCTTCAGCGACGCCTACTTCAAGGGCGAAAGAGCCGCCGTTAACGAGTTTCTCGACCGCGCGGCGGTCGTGGACGACAGAGTGATCCTGCTCGGGCACCGTAACGCGAATGGCACCGCGCTGCGCATCGAGGATCCGGACGGTTCCGACCAGATCGTGCCGGGCGGACCGGCGCGCCGCACAAAGGCGGCCACTTACGGCATCAACCTCAGCGTCACCAGCTCGGACGGCAGTTTCCTGCCGGTGGGCGATGGCGTGGTGCTCTCCGGTTTCAGCTCGTCGCCCTGGCAGCGTCCGGAACTCGTCACCTCGACGCGCAAGCGCATGACCCCGGTCGAAATCGTTCTGCTGCTCGACCAGATGTCCCGCACGAGCGGGGTATCCTGGCGGGACGCCGATTTCATCGTACTGGAGGTGGATTACGGCTCGATGGCGCGCGGCGATCGATCCATGCATCCGCTGACCGATCTGCTGGGCCGTGAGACGACGATCGAACAGATGCTGGCGACGCTCACGGGCAAGCCGGTCGTCTCGCCGCTGCGCAGGCCCGGCGACCCGATGACCGCCGACAATTGGGCGATCACCCAGCCGGGAACGGAGTCCCCACTGGTCCTGAAGCCGCACTACAAGGGCGGCTCTCTCGACCACATCACCGTCGAGGGCATGCGCACGGTGACGCGCTCGCCGCGTCAGGAGCTCGGGCATGTGCTGGATGCCAGCGACGTGTCGATCACACTTGCGATGGGCCGCGATCTGCAGGTGGAAATTTTCCGCGGCGGCGACCAGGCCGCGCAGGATCGGGCACAGCTCAGATACCAGCAACTGCGCGCGGAGGGCGCCGAGCTGACCACCGTGCTGGGCGAGCCTGCCGTCGTCACCAAGCGCGACCAGACGGTCATGCAGACGCAGCCTCTCCAGCAGCAGATGCAGCAGCAGCATCCACAGCCGCGGAAGGGTTATGTTTCCGTGAAGGTGCGCAATCCGGTCACCGGCCAGGAGGTCGAGGCGCTGCTGCCGCAGCGGTTGCTCACCGGCTTCCAGAAGCTTGCCGGCGGCCCGGACCAGGTGCTGGATGCCGCGCATATCCGCCGGCCCGGTGAAGACCTGCAGGCGCTGGCCCAAGGCCGCACGCCGCGCCTCGACCTCGTCGACGACAACGGAACGCTCTACCTGATGCCGATCGTGGCCGGCGGCAGCGGGCCCGTACATCCGAGGTCCTGGGTCGGCCAGGTTCAGGAAAACGCGTTCTCCGGAACCCGCAATAACGACCTGCGCCTCGGCATCGCGGCGGCGCAGCCCCAGAGCGGCAAGAGCCATTTCCTGATTTCCGATGCTCAGAAAATGGAACTCATCCAGAACCTCTCCGATGCCTGGTTCGCGGCACTTGTCGGCCAGCGTTCGACGACATCGCCCCACCTTTTGGAAAGCGACCTCGCTCTGATCGACGCGCTGGTCCGTTATGTGCAGGACAACGAGATCGTCATGCGCGAGCCGGACACGACGCGCCGGTTCGGCAGGCGCATCGACACCGAGACGCGCCTCTATCACACCAGCCAGGAGATCCAGGACGGCAACTTCTCGGTCGCGGGGGTGCAGCGTTTCCTCGAGAACCTGCTATCGGGTTCGCATTTCGTGGCGCCGCGCGCGGTGGGCGATATGGGCGATCTGCACGCCATGTTCAGCGCCGGTCCGCTGGCCGGCGAGACGCGCAACATGCTGGCCCACTCGCATCATCCCCATCGTTTCGGCGTTCGCTTCGGCGATGGCCTGAACTATCCCAAGAGCGTCAAAACAGACGCGACTCCGGATACTCCGCCGGTCATCAACGCCATGCTGATCGGCAAGAACCAGACCGATACCTTCTTCCAGCTCGAATCCTGGCCGGCGGTCGTGCGGGCGGGCATGGCCGGGCGCCATCGCGAAGGCTTCGAGGTGCACCGGGATACGAGTTGGAACATCTCGACCTATGGCGCCTCGCCGTTCACCGAGAAGACGGGCACCCCCCTCACGCATGGGCACGCCATCATTCTCGAACCGACGCCGGCGTGGGCGAAGACCCTGCAGGCCAGTGCGGAGACCTTCGGCCAGCAGGTCGGCAAGGATATGGAGACCAACGGCTCGCTGCTTCCGACCTTCCGCGCGCGGGTCGAGCAGGACGTGACGACTGCGGCCAACAAGTATGCGCCGGAGGTGTTGGACCAGGCCGTCGATGCCGTCTCACGACAGACTGCCTTGAAGGCCGTGACTTCGCAGAGCCAGAGCGGCGGCAAGACAAAGCAAATCATCCGGGCAAACCGGGAGGCCATTGCCAGCAGCGTCGCCGGCGGGCGTCCAGGTGCGGTCTACGACACCGTTCTCAACACGCTCGGGCGGCTTGCCGGCTGGCGGCCGGGCGCGCGCAGAGACCGGCTCGACGCCGCCGCAATGGCCGTACCCGAGGCGGCGAAGAAGGTTGCGGAGACGATCCGACCGGCGGTTCTGAGCGAGGCTCAGTCTGTCAACCCAGTGACCGTGCTTCAATTCGACATCGCGGAAACCGTCGCGAAAGTGCTGCCGGGCTATGCGTCCCGAGCGGCTTACCAGGCTGCGCTCGATGCCGGCAAGCAGCATGTCGAAACCACCGTTGCGGCGTATAAGACCCAGCATCCGAATGCCACTCCGGAGGAGCTTGCACAGGTCGGCAACACGGCGCTCGCCAGGTTCGATCTTCATGGCGAGGCAATCGCTCTGGTGGAGCAATGGTCTCAGCCCGGCGCAACGCTGCCGGAGGCGATCTCGACGCCGTTCGACAGCGCAGGCCTGACGACAGCGAGAACGGCGGCGAAAAATACGGTCGGCGGCAAGGTCACGACTTTTGCCGCGAAGCAGGCGAAGGCCAAGGCCAACGTCGTGCTTACGGCAGAAATGCTGCCGCTGCTCAAATCCATGGGCGATACCGCGGCGGCTCCCGTCATCAAACGCGCAGGCATGACCGAAACCCAGAAGCTGGCCGCCGACGCGGCCGGCGACCACGGCATGCGCATGATGCTGTGGCGGGCGCGCGTGAGAGCCCGCCGGGACGTCCGCAAGGAAGTTCGAAGGGACCTGGAGACCCAGGCCATGGCAATCTCCGAGAAGGCCGTCGAGAACGCCTTCACCTGGGTGATCAGCCAATCCCGGGCGGCAAAGGCCGGTACTCCGGATTCGCCGAGGCAGATCGGTAAGACCTACGCCCTCAAAGCGCTAACGGAAGCAGCAAATTTCGTACGCGACGCGGCGATCGCGGTGCGGGCGGACTGGGAGGGCACGCTTGGGCGGCCGTTGAACGACCACGAAACCCAAGTCCTGGCAGGGGCCGAGCATATCGCTCTGCGAGCCGTAAAAGCCAATCTCACGAGCGGCTTCACCCGCACCTTGCGGGGCGCGGGTCGCCTGGCGGCGGATACCCCCCGCTATTCGCTGCAATACGCGCGGCAGGATGGCAGCCTGAACCACGTGACCAAGAAGGTGCAGGGCCGCCGCGTCAGCTTCATGCGGGCGGAGTTCACGCATGACTGGCGGCACCCGATTACCGGCAACCGTTTCCAGGCCAGCGGCGTCCAGCGCCTGACGCGCAAGACGACGCTGAAAGGGGCCCGGTGGGTCGCGCGCCAGCCCGATCTCAAGGAGCTTGCCCAGACCACTGCCGAGAACGCCATTGCGGCCAAGATTCTACCGACCATTAACAGCGCGCTGCTCACCGGCAGCGGCACCAGCAAGGACATCGTGATCGCCGAGCGGAACCTGGCGATCAAGAACGCCGGAAGACGCGATATCAGGAAAGTCGGCGCCGACGAGGCCCAGATCGCGGTCAGGTCTGAGGTCGCCAAGCGGCTGGCCGAAGCGGTGCTGGAGCGGAATTTCTATCCGCATCCGGGCGGGCCGACGAAGCTGAAGCCGACCGAGCGGATGATCCACTGGGTGATGGAGCCGTTCTCCCACAGCATCACCTACACGCGCGACAGCTACAAGCAGCTCTATGACAGCCTTCCGGTAGACCGGCGGATCGGGCTTCCCAAGCCGGAAGACCTGGCCCAGCTCAAGGTGGACAATGTCACGCTGATGCTGGCCGAAGTGCCGGCGGGGCTGGAGCACATCATCGCCGACGTCCACGCCCATTCGATGGGTTACGACCGGCGCGCGGGCAATTACTTCCTGCAGTTGCTTGAAAAGTCCGGCGATACGACGCGCATCCTGTTCGGCTCCATCCCGCAATATTGCGGCGGCGACGGCCATTACTCGACGGCGACGCCAGCCAAAGGCAACCTCAAAAAGGCATACAAGCTCGACGAGCGCGTCGCGAGAGACTGGCTGGAGCTTTACACCAGCAAGAACGAGGCAGACAGGAATCTCGCGGCCAAGGCCGATCTTTCGATCACCGGCGTCAATTTCAGGGACACCCAGTTCCACCGCATCCACACCTGGCGGCGGCAGGCTTTCCGCAATCCCGTCAAGTACATGACGCGGCTGATGCTGAAATATCCCGGCATGTTCGTCGCGGTCGGCGAAATTACCGGCATCAAGGAGATGGTCACCAGGCAGATCAAGGGCTGGGACTGGAATGTCGGCTCCGGCAAGTTCCGCAACTTCCTGAGCTTCGTCGCCAAGACCGGCCAGCTCGTGGTCCTGCACAACGACTGGGGCGATCACGGCATCTCGGCGCAACGGCGTCCGTCGGCGGCCAAGCAGGAATACGAGCATCTCGAACTGCTGAAATTCGTGTTCTCCCGGCCCGAATACCGCAACGTCCAGATCATCTTCGCCCACACCGGCATCGGGCGGCTGGTGAGGCCGAACAACACCACGCGGGCGACGGACCAGACCTACACCATCAAGAAGTGGGTCTGGGATCCCAAGACCGGCGAGGGCCGTGTCGATGTCCTGGGCAGCAGGACGGTCGTCGTCTCGAAGCACGCTCCCGAGCACATCCATCAGCTCTATAAGCTGTTCGAGGATGTGCCCAATGCCAGGGTCGACATTTCCTGGAACGACGTGACGCAGGCCTATCTCGACATGATGCAGGTCGATCCCGCGGCCGCGGATGCGGTCGTGGACTTCTTCCTGGATCATCAGGACCGCATCATTTTCGGCAGCGACACGGTCAAGCCGGTCAACAAGGGCCATTACAACCAGGCGCTCGAGACCGGAGCCCCGCTGATCGCCGCCATCGCTCGCAAGAGCCGCGCGGCAGGCTTCACCGGAAAGGACAATGCGGCCTACAAGATCCTGCGCGGCAACTATGAAGATGCCATCCGCATCGCCGAAACCAGGGTCGACCGCTGGACCGCTCAGCAGTTGACGGAAAAGCACGACGCGCTGGTCGGGAACGGCTTCGGCTATAAGGCACGCAAGGTCCAGGCGAACCTCAAGCTGATGCAGGAGCGGCGCATCGATCTCAACCAGAGGCGGGATAGGCTGGCCCAGGACTCGATCGCGCATTTCGATAACTGGCTCGCCAAGCTCTCCCCGGATTGGAGCCCCGGCGTCACCGGCAACAATCATCCCGGCGTCATGCCGGTCCTCTACGACAGGCTGCCGCATTCCGTGCCGCTGCCAAAGAGGGGAACCGCCACGGGCGTCGGAACTTCGGGCGGCGGCGCGAACGACTCCGTCTTGCGCCGCGGCGGCACCGCCGTCGTGGCCGGGGGCGCCATATACGGCGTGGCCGAAGGGGGCGACTGGGTCGTCGACCACACGGGCGGCCTCCTGGAGCCGACGACCGGGGGCGGTTATGTCCCCACCGTCGACGGATCTCCTTTCGCCGATATCGGCAACTCCCTCGCCTTCCTGCTTCGTGGCGGGACGCTCATCGGGCGCGGCCTCTACACCGAGAAGCTGCGGCTTGCCTGGGAGTCGATCTTCGAGCAGGGCGTCGTCACGCGCGAAGGCCTGGATCGCTATGTCAGCCGCCTGTTCAATACCGCTCCGCATCTGGGCATCACGCCGCTCCAGCGGGCCAATATCGCGGCCATCACCGAGCAGTTCTGGGTGAATTACACCTATCTGCGCGACAAGCCGATCGATGCGGCCGCCGGCTGGACGGAGCAGCAGAAATTCCTCGCCCTGCATGCCAAGGTCGGTGAATACATGATCACCGTCAGCCGCGAGTCGGGACTGCAGGAATCCTCGCTCAACGCCCTGGATGCGCGACGGCCGAGCGGCAAGTTCTTCCGTGCGGCGACCCTGGGCACCTATGCGTTCAACAACGCGATCGCATGGAAATGGCTGCAGGAAGGCGGCCTGGACTTCAACGTCTTCGTGGATCTGGTTTCCAATCCCAGCCTGGCGAGTGGGCAGGCCGCGAGCGAGACGGCCTTCCGGCTGCTCTTCGCGCTCGGCAACGCTGCCCTGACGACCCGCGAGGGCGTTTCGCTGATTGGCGGAATGTTCAAGATCACCGGCACGGAAACCAACAAGTTCCAGAAGGCGCTGCAGCGCTGGGGCATGTACGGCCTGACCGGGGGCGGCGCCGCGTGGACGGCCTCGGATGCGATGATCCTGCTCGAAGGCCTGCAGAACGGCGATCCCGTTGCGATGCAGGCGGCGAGCACCTTGCTCAAGGCGGCCTTCACATGGGGAACGTTCCATTCCGCCCGGCATGAGTTCAACAGAGCCCATAACCGTCCGATGGGCGGGCCGCTGGCGCAGTCGAAGCCGGGGATTCTGCTCGGCGGCGCCCTGGTGGCTGCGATGATCATCGCGATCGGGCGAGAGGCCGGAAACTGGCCGTAGGGCCGGGCGAAGATCCAGGCAGGCAGCCGGTCATCCGTCCCGGCTGCCGGGCCTGCGTGCTCTGCCTTGTGGAGCCGGCAGGATCGGGAAAATCATAACGCGCCCAGGCAAGCCATTGACTTACTGGCAAGCCCCTATCTTTGTGTTCGGGTTTCAACAACGTGAAAGGAGGTGGTCTAATGTCTCATTGTCCAGCGTCTCTCAAGGCGCATCTCGTGAGCGTGGCCTCTCCCGTGGAGACCGGCCGC
>WUUC01018856.1_pt1 | contig 12325 bp, 11 predicted proteins | sample 6278441 | NCBI WGS metagenome assembly WUUC01 (sample SAMN13675441, study PRJNA597444) | soil metagenome | isolation source: soil | place: USA: Washington | collected 2017-10 | reverse complement strand
TGGCCACGGTCACCGCGTCACTTGAAGCTCCGGATCGATACGTTGTGCTGATGAACATTGGTAAGGCGAGCAGGGAAGGAGATGCGCTTGAAACCTTTGAAGCGAGCAGCGAAGGCGTTGCTACCGGACCCGGTGGTTCAGCGGATACAGAACAAGCTGGCCACTCGAGCCTCGCGGCGAACCAAGCCGATCGAGCTCGAGCGCGTGCAGCTTATCCGGGAAGCATCTCTCGAGGAGCTCTCGGAACCGTCGTATCTCGAAGCCGATCTTCTGCCGAAGCTCGGACCCCACGGCGGGCTCTCGCCCGATCTGCCCACCTCGCTCCATCGCCATACGGGGCAGGGGCTCCGGTACTGCCAGTATCCGAATCAGTTCAGCAAGTATCTCGTCGCGCTCTCCAACCGCCGCATCGAGTCGTATCTCGAGATCGGCGTCCGCCATGGCGGCACGTTCGTCATCACCGTCGAGTATCTGAGCCGTTTCCATCCTCTCAAGGAGGCTGTCGCTGTCGATATCGTGCGCGTTCCTGGTCTTCGCGGCTACCGGAAAATGCGACCGGGGGTAACGGTTATGCGCGCCGACAGCCAGGGTGAGGCATTTCAAGCCTTCGTTCGGGATCACGATCCCTTCGACCTGGTTCTAATCGACGGCGATCACAGCGAAGAGGCCTGTAGGCGGGATTTCGAGACGGTCCGCGACCGAGCGCGCATCGTGGTCTTCCACGACATTGTTCCCCCTACAGTTCCAGGCGTCGTTCAGGTGTGGCGCGAAGTAATTGCCACTCACGCCGACCGTTACGACTTCCTTGAGTTCACCGATCAGTACTCCGAATCGCCGGACGGCAGGGGCGGCATCGGCGTGGCATTAAGCCGCTCCCAATACTGAAGTGTTAGCGAACCGTTCGCCGACATCCGTTGCATTACATGTGGCGCCCAAAGCGTTGGGAGCCCCTTGCATGGCGGCGAGTAACGAGAGCGCGCATCGACGATCGACGTGATGGTTTTACCGGCGCGATTTCCTCCGCTTACCAGCTTTTATCGTGGTTTTGCAGGAAAGGAAAAGATGCGGCTTCTCGTTAACCGGCGCGAAGTCTTGGATTGTCCTCCAGCAGCTCCTTGTAGGCGAGGGTTAGACTGGCAGCGTGTTTGGGCTGGGACTCCGACTTGTGCGAGCCTTGCGTCTCACGAAGCTGCTTGATCTGGCGAAGTACCTTCCGCGGCCACTTCGTAACCGGATCACGGAGCAGCGGTATCGGCAGAGATTGCGCGAGGGGCGTCACGTAAGCCTTGTGCCTGAAAGGGCCCTCCAGGCCAAGTATCGGGAGGCGTTGCTTCTACTCGAAGAACCGGGCGACTACTTGGAGTTCGGGGTCTACGCCGGAGCGTCCCTGAGATGCATGGATCAAGCCCTCAAAGACCTTCAATTGAACAGCGTGCGGTTATTTGGATTTGACTCCTTCGAGGGCCTGCCAAAAGCAGCCAAGACCGAACCGATGTGGTCGCCGGGGATGTTTAAGTCAGGTATGGAGCAAACCAGAGAGATGCTGAAGGTGAACGGAGTGGATCTCGATCGAATCACCCTGATCAAAGGCTGGTTTGACGAGACGCTGACCGAACCCGCGAAGTACGGGATCCGCAAGGCCAGCGTAGTAATGATCGACTGTGATCTCTACTCCTCAGCGAAGACAGCCTTGAGGTTCTGCGCTCCGCTGATCCATGACCAGGCTGTGATCTTCTTTGATGATTGGTGGCCGGCTACGCTCGGGGCTCAGAACCAAGGGGAAAAGCGCGCGTTTGACGAGTTTCTTGAAGAGAACCCCCGCCTCACGGCAACAGAGATGAATAGTTACTACCCCGAAGCAGCCAAGGTCTTTCTACTCTCTCGGCGCCCAGCCACTAACGCCGCAAACTGCTTGAGCGATTGAGAGGCCACGCCGAGAAACGTTTTGTCCCACGTGATCGGGGCCAACGAGTCTGTGAGAGCAGGGCGTCGAGCGTCAGCCGGACCCGCTATTTTGCTCCCTGCGGCGGAGGCCCCCATCGGCCAGCGACGAAGTCGACCAGGCCTCTAAAGCGAGACCATGTGTCTCGTGGGTCTCGGTTGGCTCGCCAGCGCGGATCGATGATGTCGCGGCCAACGTGATAGCTCACACGAGCAACCTCGCGGATCAGGTAGCGCAACGGAGCGTGCCGCTGAATGATCCGAAGCTGGTTGCGCGTGTGGATATAGATGGGCTGCTCGGCGAGGCTCTGGTACACCACCGCGGAGGGCACGCACTCGAGGTCCCAGCCGCGCTCCCGCATCCTCAGCGTGTAGTCGAGCTCGCCGAACCGGTAGTAGAACGTCTCGTCGAGTAGACCGGTCTGGCGCGCCGCCTCGGCACGGAACAGGATCACGCCACCTTCGATCCAGTCGACGCCGTGCGGCTCGCGGCCGACCCACTCCGATACCTCCCCCGGCTCGCTCGTGAAGTTGATGCTGCGGGTCCGTGGGTCCAGGTATCCGCCGTGGTGGATCATCGCCCGGCCATTCGTGCTGTATGCGACCAGCGGCCCCACCGCGCCGAGCGACTGCTTCTGCTCCAGCCGCTCGACGAGCCGCTCGACGGCGTCCGGAGCGAGCCGCGAGTCGTCGCACAGCAGGAGCACGGCGTCGACCTCGCTTGCGAGCGTCGCCCGGAGGGCATGGTTGTTGCCGGCGATCTGGCCGCGGTTCGTCTGAATCTCGACGACCTCGACGTCGGGGTAGGCGGCCCGGATGCGCTCGGCGGAATCGTCGCCCGACCCGTTCTCGATGACCAGGACGCGATCGGGGCGACGAGTCTGTGAGAGCAGGACGTCGAGTGTCGGGCGGATACCCGGCCAGTGCTGGTAGTGCAGGACTGCAGCGGCGACTCTCATCCGGCGGAGCCTCCTCAGACGGATTGGACCAATGACCTCATGAGGCCGCGAGGCAGACTAGACGATTTCCGGCTCGCGCTCCCCGTACCACCGCGACAGCAGGGGGCGGATCTCGTCCAGGGTCGGGGCCCTCCTGTCTCGCTCGGACAGGACTGGATCAGGCAGAGGCCAGCTGATCCCTATCTCTGGATCGTTCCACGCCAGCGCAACGGCGAGCTGGGGGTCGTAGAAGGCATCGACCCGGTAGCAGACGTCCGTTACGTCCGTCAGCGCCTGAAGTCCATGGGCGCAGCCTGGTGGGATGTAGACCTGCAGGTTGCGCCGATCGTCGAGGATGAAGTGCTCTGAGCGGAGGAAGGTCGGCGACCACGGCCGCAGGTCGACCACGACGTCGAATACCCTGCCGTGTGCGCACCGCACTAGTTTCGCCTCGGTGAGCTCACTCCGCATGTGCAGGCCCCGGAGCGCGCCTCGTCGAGACCGCATCTGGTTCTCCTGAACGAGCTTGGTGTGGTCGATCCCTGCGCGCGCGTGCAAGTCGGATGAGAACACGCGCATATACCAGCCCCGCTCATCAGGAATCGGCTTCGGCTCGATGATCTTGACTCCATGGAGTGACGCTTCGTGAATGAGCATCGGACCTGCCGCGAAGCCTAACCGAGGCTTTGCCTCCCGATCCCGTAAGGTAGCGGGGTGGTCCTGTGGCGTCGCATGAAGGAGTGGGCGGCGGGCGGCGGCAGAGCGCGCGTCGCAGTCGTCGGAGCCGGGTTCATCGGGCGAGGGCTCGTGCGTCAGTTGCGGCTCAGCCCGGGTATGCACCCATCGCTGCTCGTGGCTCGCAACGTCGAGAAAGGCTTGAGCGCGCTCGAGATGGCTGGATACGAGCGTGCGATAGTCACGAGAAGCGACGACGTGAGACAGCTCGCAGACGCGATCGCCGACGGCAGGCCGGCTGTTGCGTCGACCCCGGCAGTGATCCCCGAGCTCGAAGAGCTCGATCTGATAATCGAAGCCACCGGCGCAATGGCGTACGGGGCCGGCGTGATCATCGACTCGCTCGAGTCAGGAAAAGACGTGGTGTCGATGAATGCCGAAGTGGATGCGACGATCGGACACCTGCTCCACGCGCATGCGCGCCGGAACGGGAGGGTCTATACGATCGGCGACGGCGACCAGCCCGGGGTGCTGATCCGGCAGATCGACTTCGTCGCCGGGATGGGGCTGGAGGTGGTTGCTGCGGTTAACTGCAAGCGCAACCTCGACGTCTATCAGAACCCTGACGACAGCCGGCCCTATGCCGAGCGCGACGGTACGAGCGTGTTGATGACGACCGCTTTTGGCGATGGCACCAAGATGCAGATCGAGAACGCGGTCGTGGCCAATTTGACTGGCTTGGTTCCGGACCGCAGGGGGATGCACGGTGTGGAAACCAACCTCGACCGCGTGGCAGACGACGTTCCCGCGGCGATCTCGCAGCACGGCGTCGTCGAATACACGCTAGGCGGGGATTTCGGCGGCGGAGTGTGCGTTATCGGGTATGGCGAGGGCCCGATGGTGCAACCGTACATGCGCTACGGGAAACTCGGTGGTGGCCCGTACTTCTGCTATTTTCGGCCTTATCACCTGCTTCACTTCGAGGTTCCACTGACGATCGCCGACGTGGTGCTCGATCGCACGGCGTTGGGTGTTCCGGTCGGCCCGCCGGTTGCGGAGGTCGTCGCCGTCGCCAAGCGCGACCTGGCCCCAGGCGTGCAACTGGACGGGATCGGGGGCTTCTGTTGCTACGGCCACGTCGACGCCGCTGAATGCGCGGCAGGGATGGTCCCAATCGGTTTGGCCGAGCACGCTCGAGTGATCGAACCGGTAGCGAAGGATCAACCGATTCCGCTGGACGCCCTGGAGCTCGACGAGGAGGCGCCGATCGTACGGCTCCGGCAGGAACAGGACGAGCTCCTTCGAGTGGATTCCGAAGCCTTCGCGACGCCGTCGCGCTGAACGCGCGCCACGCTCAGCGGCAGATCCGTGCACGAGCTTGTCGGAATCGTTCCCGCGGGCGGCCGCGCCACCCGCATCTCCCCGCTTCCGTGCAGCAAGGAAATCCTTCCCGTTGGAGTTCAGCGGATCGAACGACAAGGGCGAGAAATCGCGCAACCGAAGGTCGCTTCCCACCACCTGCTCGAGCGGATGCGCTTCGCGGGAGCCGCGAACGCCTACGTCATTCTGGCGGACGGAAAATGGGACATCCCCGCCTACTTCGGGGACGGGGCGATGCTCGACATGGAGCTTGCCTACCTCGTCATCCGAGACTCGCCCGGCACCCCTTACACCGTCGACCGCGCCTTCTCGTTCGTCAGCGACAAAGTGGTCCTGTTTGGGTTCCCGGACCTCCTGTTCGACCCCGAAGACGCATTCCTTCGGCTGCTAGAGCGTCAAGCTGATACCGGCGCAGCCGTCGTCCTCGGCCTGTTTCGAGCCCGTTCCCCGGAGACACTCGACATGGTGGCGACCGACGCAACCGGAAAGGTAGTCGAGATCGTGATCAAGCCGGCCCATACGCCGCTGACGCACGCCTGGATCATTGCCGTGTGGACACCCGAGTTCACACGGTTTCTCCACGACCACCTCCCCACGTCGCCGCCCTCTGCTCGAGAGCTCTTCATCGGTGACGTTCTCCTGGCCGCCCTGGACGCGGGCGTTCAGGCCCACAGCGTCAGCTTTTCCGACGGCGCATATCGCGACATCGGCAACCCTGAAGAGCTATTGAGCACGTCCGAGCAGCTCGACTAGCGGCGCCCGGCCGACCCCGATGTATCTCTCCTCGCCGACGTCGTCGTGATTCAGAAGGCGCCGCCCGTCCACGACGAGGAGATCATCCGCCTCGCCGGTCTGGAGCAGCAGCTTTGGGAGCTCCGTGAACTCGGGGGCGTTAGTGGTTATGACGCAGGCGTCTGCTCCTGCGACCGCCTCTGACAAGGTCCGTGTAACGCGCACGCGACCATCTCTTGCGTACTCGCCGATGGCGCGGGCCGACACCAGCGGATCGTAGATCGCGACTTCCGCCCCGCGCTCGATCATGTCCCCGACCATGCGTATGCCGGCAGAGGAACGGAGGTCGTCGGTTCCCGCCTTGAAGGCGACACCGAGCACCGCGATCGTTCGCCCGTCAAGCGTCAGCAGGGCCTGCTCGAGGGAATCGACCACCCGTCGCGGCTGGCTGTCGTTGATCTGCCGCACCGCACGCAGAAGCGGGAGCTCGTTACCGCGCGCTTCCGCTGAAGCGATCAGAGCGGAGATGTCCTTCGGCAGACAGCTCCCACCGAAGCCGCATCCCGCCTTGAGATAGGAAAGGATTTTCGGGTCGCCATTCGGGTCATCGGACGTACGAAAGCGCCGGTCGAGGTGAATGACGCCCAGCACGTCCTCGACGTCCACTCCCCTCATTGACTCGCAGATGTGCGAGATCTCGTTCGAGAACGAGACGAGCGTCGCCAGGAGCGCGTTGGATGCGTACTTCGACAGCTCGGCTGTGGCGGGAGACGTATAAACGAGCGGAGCACGAAACGGCGCGTAGACGCGCTCGAGCAGCTCTCGACCCCAGGCCTCGTGGCAGCCGATCACTACGCGGTCAGGACGAAGGAAGTCGTCGAGGGCGGAGCCTTCGCGGAGGAACTCGGGATTCGACGCCGTGGCCACGTTTCCATCGAAGAGCGGAGCGACGACCTGCTCGACGGTGCCGGGAACGACCGTGCTCCTGAGCGCGAGCACCCGGCGCTGCGGCGGAGCCGCCGCGAGCGAGTTCCGCAGAGCGGACGAAGCGGCTTTCAGCGGTCGCAGGTCGATTGCGCCGTCGGCGTCCGGCGGGGTTTGAACGGCGAGGAAGACGACCTCGCATTCGGCCACCGACTCGAGATCCGATGAGATGCGGAATCTGCTGCTCTCCAGCTCTGCGAGCAACAGCGACTGAACGCCGGGCTCGTGAAACGGCGGCTTCCCGCTCCGGATGACGTCGACGCGATCCGGATCGACCTCGATCCCCACGACCTCGTGGCCGACCGAGGCAAGTCCGAGGGCAGACACGAGTCCCACGTAGCCGCACCCCACGACAGCGATCCTCATCGCGCCGCCTCTCGCTGGTAGAAGGCGAGTGTTCGCCGGATACCCTCCTCGAGGTCGACGCGCGGCTCCCAGTCGATCATGCCCTTCGTCTTCGCGAGATCCGGACAGCGACGCGCCGGATTGTCGGTCAAGTATTCCTGATCGTCGCTCGTAGCGAACCGAACACCTCGCGCGTGACCGCCCAGGCGATCGACTGTCTCCGCGACCTGGGTGACTGTCACCTCCTGGTCGTTGCCGACGTTGTAGGCGCCTGGTGGCGCTTCAACCATGAGCTGTATGAGTGCCGTGATCGCATCGGTGATGTAGCAGAAACTGCGCGTCACTTCACCGCTGCTGTAGAGGATGATTGGCCGGCCATTGAGCGCATCGCCGAGGAAATCGGGGATCACCCTTCCGTCGTCCAAGCGCAGTCGCGGCCCGTAGACGTTGAAGGGTCGCGCGACCTTGATCGGTGTCCCGTAGAGCCGATGGAAGGTCGTGCATAGCGCCTCCGCAAGTCGCTTCGACTCGTCGTAGCAGGCCCGTGGACCGTTGCACGACACGTTGCCCCAGTACTCCTCCGATGTCGGTATCCGATCGGGCGGAGGATCTCCGTACACCTCGCTGGAGCTCAAATAGAGAAACGCATCGACGGCGTGCGCTCTAGCCAGCTCGAGCAGGCGTCTCGTGCCGGTCACGTTGACGTCGATCGTCTCAAGCGGATACCGGCGGTACCAGGTCGGCGACGCGATGCTCGCGCCGTGAACGACGTAGCTCACAGGCTGATCAGGGGAAACGCCATGGACGATGTCGCGCTCCAGGAAAACGATGTCCTCTCGCCCCGCCAGGTGCTCGAGCCTCCCTCGCACGCCAGTGGCCAAGTTGTCGACCGCCAGGACGAGGCAAGGTTCAGTCAAGAGCGTCTCGTTCGCGTACGCCAGCGTGTCCACGAGATAGCTGGGCAGAAAGCCCGCAGCACCGGTCACGAGCACCGTCCTGCCGGCCAGCCGGCGTAGTGCCCGGTCAGCGCGCTCCCGAATCTGGATCACGTCCTCGCGAACGACAGACGGAGGCCCCGCAGGGATCGGCGCTGGCTCCTTTCCCGGCTGGCTTAGTCGGGCCACACCTTCCAAGGGTGCTCGCCACTCTCCCAGAGCTCGTTCAGTTCGGTGAAGTCGCGGTAGGTGTCCATGCCCATCCAGAAGCCGTCGTGCCGGTAGACCGCCAGCTCTCCCTCCCGCGCCAGCCTCTGCATCGGCTCACGCTCGAAGAACAGGTCCGGGTCGTCGTTCAGCCAGTCGAGGAATTCGCGCTGGAACACGAAGAAGCCGCCACTTACGTACCCCTCGGCGAGAGTGGGCTTCTCGTTGAACTCCACGGCTCGATCCCCGTCGACACGCATCTCTCCGTAACGGGATTGCGGGCGCACACCGGTGACCGTGCCGATCCGCCCGTGTGAATAGTGGAAATCGAGCAGCGCTTCGATGTCGACAGCTCCGATCCCGTCTCCATAGGTGCACATAAACGTCTCATTCGTCACATACCTCTGCACTCGCTTCAACCGCGCGCCCGTGGCCGCATGGAGCCCTGTCTCGGCGAAGGTGGTCTTCCAATCCTCCGCTGTGGCGGACGCGTTGTGAAAGACCGGCTTGTGGTCACTGTCGCCGCTGAGCGTGAAGTCGCACACGTGCTCCCGATACCGGAGGAAATACTCCTTCAGTAGCCAGCCCTTGTACCCCAGGCAGACGACGAAGTCGCGGAGTCCGTGGTGCCGGTACAGCTTCATGACGTGCCAGATCATCGGTTGGTCGCCGATCTGCACCAGCGGCTTGGGGATTCGCTCTGTCTCCTCACGCAGGCGCAATCCCATCCCGCCGGCGAGAATCACGAGCACCATTTCGTTGAGCGGAACGCGTTTCGAAGTCACGCGCCCACCGTATATCACGCTGCCACCGGCGGGTGACTACTCGTCACAAGAGCTTGTGATCATGGGAGCGAGCGCGAACTCTTGAGCGCGTCGCCATAAGCCTCGAGGACTTGCCTGACATGGGCCTCGACGCTGAACCGCGTGGCAATTCGTTCCCGGGCAGTTCGACCCATTTCCCGTCGCAGAGCGGGATTTCCGATCAGCTCCGAGATCGCACGGACCCAGTTCTCGGGCCTTCTGGGAGGCACGAGCAGACCGTCCTCGCCGGATCGCACGATCTCGGCCGGACCGCCAACCTCAGTCGCCACGACCGGCACCCCCATTGCCATCGCCTCGATGATCGTCCTCCCGAACGGCTCCTCCCAGGACGGCACGAGCAGCAGATCCACGGCCCGCAGGATCTCCGGGATGTCGTCGCGCTCGCCCAGGAACGCCACCTTGTCGGAGAGGCCCAGTGACTCGGTCAATCGCTCGAGACCGCGTGCGTACGCCCGGTTGTCGTAGCGCGTTGCCCCGCTGACGAACTTCGGGGAACCTACCAGCAGCAGTCGCAAGTCGGGCTCGACTCGCTCGAGCAGCCCGAGGATGCGGATCGCGTCGTCCTGACCCTTCCACGGTGTGATCTGCGCTATGACCGCGAGCACGAACGTCGAGGAGTCGAGACCGAGACGGGCACGCGCGTCCGAGCGATCGATCGTGGCGGGATCGAACCGTTCGAGTTCGACCGGGCTGTGGACGACGCGCGTGACGGCCGTCGAGTGGACCCGGGCGAACGTCGCTCCCGTGTAATGAGAGTTGGGGAGGACTACCGCCGCGCGCTTCCCGATTGCTCCGATGGTCAAAGAGGAGATGCGACCGGGCGGCAGACAGTCCCGCACGTGCACGACGGCCGGGGGCCCTCCTACGCTCGCCGCGAATGACGCTGCGAGCCCGGCTCGGATCGAGTTCGCGTGGACAAGGTCTGCGTCGAGCCTTGCGGCCAGCCGTCTGACCGCCCACGTGGCACGGGCGATGTCCAGAACCCCGCGGGTCGTGTGCCACGGATGAAGCTTGAGACTCCCGTCCGTGCCCGGAACCTGAGCGACCGGTACACCGATATCCCGCACAGCCTCTGCCAGGGGGCCTTCGGGACAGGCAACGGCTGCGGCGACATCGCCCGACAGACCCCCGAGCAGGCTGAGAAGCGACCGCTCGGCGCCGCTCACCTGACTGGTGTGGTTTAGGTACAAGACCTTCACGGCACTCCGGACGAGACCTCGCCGCCGCGGATCTTCAGACCTGGCCCGCGGCCTGGAGCAGCAGCTCCTCGACGCGCCCGGCAATCGTCGGCCAGGCGAAGCGACGAGCACGAGCCGCGCCGGCGCGGCCGAGGGCGGAGGCCCATTCGGGGTCCAGCAGCAGCTCGCTCACAGCATCGGCGACCGCGACGTGGTCGCTGGCATCCACGAGTAGACCCGTCTTCCCGTTGACGACCGAATCGAGCGCGCCCGCCACGTTGCCGGCCACCACAGGCAGCCCGTGTGCACCTGCTTCCAGATATGCGATTCCAAACCCTTCCCCCCCGCTGCCACCGGACCTCAGCCGGCTCGGCATCGCGAACACGTGGGCCCGGTCGAGCCACGTGTCGCGCTCGGCGTCGGTTACCTGCCCAACGAAGCGCACGTGTCCGTTGAGCCCATGGGCGTCGGCAAGCCCTTCGAGCTGCGGCCTCAGTGGGCCGTCGCCGACGACGATCCACTGCGCATCCGGGACCCGGGCACGGATCAGTGGCATGGCGCGCACGAGCGTGTCGTGTCCCTTGTAACGCTCACCCAAGCGTGCGATCGTCAGGATCGTCGGACACGTTCCCTGCTCGCCCCGCTCGCGCGCGGGCAGGTCGACACCCGGCGGGATGCGGCGAAGACGACCCGGATCGGCGCCACAAGCGATCGCGAGCCCTTCCGTGTGCCTGCTCAAGACGACCGTCGCTTCGGCGTTTCGCAGCGCGAAGGCGGTCAGCCGCGGCCGCGCGCGGGCCTCATCGGCGTAGAGATATTGCACGACCGGGGCCTCGAGCGCTCTTCGAATCGCCGCGGCCGCGGGACTCGTGACTATGTGGGCGCTCAAGACGACGTGTGGCCGGAAGGCAAATGCTGCTCGAATCGCCGAGCCGTTCAGGAGCGCGATCGAGATGGCCCGCGGCGCACTTGCCCGTCGGACACGCCTGACGTCGAGCGACTCGCCCCGGTCGAACAGCCGACCACCAGGCCCATCGAGCGTGACCACGCGCATGTCTGTCAGTCGAGCGTGGCAGGCCAGCCGGTGCACGAGCACCTGGATGCCGCCTCGCGCAGGAGGAAAGTCGGGCGTCAGAACGAGGACCCGGACCTCAGGCCTCATCTCGTTCCCTTCCCCGGAAACGGTCGAGCCAGAGCCCGAGCGCGAGCAGCGGCCAGAGCACGTGACTCCAATCTTGCCGCCCCGCCGCGTGCTCCCGAAACATGCGCTCGCTCTCCTCGCGCACGAACCATCCCTCCTCGTAGAGCGCGCCTTCTCGCAACTGCGTCGCGACGCTCGCGGAAAGCGGCCCCCTGAGCCAATCGGCCACCGGCACCCTGAACGCCGTCTTCGGCCTCCGGCCGGCTGCAGGCAAGAGGTCTGCAAGCAGAGAGCGAAGCAACGCCTTGCCGGAGCGACGAGTATGTGCCTCGGGCGGAACGGCGGCGGCAAACTCGGCCACCTCTCGATGCAGGTAAGGCGTGCGGACTTCGAGCGAGACGAGCATGCTGGCGCGATCCGCCTTCGCCAGGACATCGCCGGGAAGCCAGTGCTGCTGATCGAGGCGCATGAACTCGCCGGCTACCCGACTATCCGGGGCCCCGTTCATGTGCGCGGCGAGCTCCTCGACGATCCGCTCGCCGACGAGGTCGGCGTGCAGCCGTGGTCCGTAGAGGGCGCTCCGGAGATGGCGCCGGCGCTCTGTCACCCAGTCGATGTGGCGCTCGAGCGCAGGTTGCGGCGCTATGACGTCCGCCAGCCTCCGTGCTCGATTGCCCCTCGGCAGAGCGCGCAGGGCTTCCGCACCCCGGGCGGCGAGCGGAGCGGGAACCAGACGGCCGAAACGGTCGGCGCGAGCGAGCCACCGGTAGCGCGGGTATCCTCCGAAGAGCTCGTCCGCGCCCTCGCCTCCAACCACCACCGTCACATCCCGGCGGGCGAATTCGGCTACCGCGTGCATGGCGATGAGGGCTTGATCGGCGATCGGCTGATCGAGGCTGGCCAAGAGCCTTGGCGTGCGCGCCTCGACGTCCGCCTCGGTGAGAGTTATCTCATGGTGATCAGTCCCGAGCTCCCGCGCCATGCGTCGTGCCACGTCGGTCTCGCTGACTCCGCCCACGTCATAACCGACGGTGAAGCTCTTCAC
>WUUC01141672.1_pt1 | contig 12326 bp, 4 predicted proteins | sample 6278441 | NCBI WGS metagenome assembly WUUC01 (sample SAMN13675441, study PRJNA597444) | soil metagenome | isolation source: soil | place: USA: Washington | collected 2017-10 | reverse complement strand
GGTTCTCGAACGCTGCGCTGCTCGCGGCTCGCGCTTTGCTCGGGTGCGCTGGCCCTCGAACTGCGCGCCGCCGTCTTTCGCTCAGCGGGAGTGCCTCTCGCTTTGCTGCCAGCCTTGCGAGGCGGCGGGGCTTTGGGCGCGGGCTTTGCCGGCAGAATGCCCAGATAGGTATGCCGAAGCGTATCGACTTCATCTTCCCCGAGCGGCCGCAGCTGACCCGGTCGAAGCCCCCCGGCATCGATGCCCGCGAAGCGCGTGCGCACGAGGCGCATCACGCGCAAGCCCACCGCCTCGGCCATGCGGTGAATCTGCCGATTTTTGCCCTCGGAAATCGTGATCTCCAGCCAAGGGTGGCCGTCTTCTTCGCGTAGCACCACCACGGACGCGGTCTGCGTCTTGTAGCCGTCGTCGAGCGTGACGCCCTGACGCAAGGCTTGGAGCTGCTGCGTGTCCGGCGACTTATCGAGCTTGGCTACGTACGTCTTTTTCACGCCCCGCTTCGGGTGAAGCAGCGCCTCAGCCAGCGCGCCGTCGTTGGTCACGAGCAGTGCGCCGCTGGTATGAAAGTCGAGTCGCCCGATCGGGTACACGCGTTCTGGCACATCGACGAGGATCTCGGCGATCGTGGGGCGATCCTCCGGATCGCTGAGGGTCGTCACCATGGCCCTTGGCTTATGGACGACATAGTAGACGAGCTGTTCGGCGCTCACGCGACGGCCGTCGAGCTCGATCTTGTCGCGCTCCGCGTCGGCTCGCGCGCCGAGTTCGCGCACCACCTTGCCATTGACGGTTACGCGACCTGCGAGGATGAGCTCCTCCGCGGCGCGCCGTGAAGCGACGCCTGCGTGAGCCAAGATCTTTTGAAGACGGTCTTGCGCCATTGAATCGCGCGGTCATACGACAGCGCGCGCGTCGGCGCATCCAGCGTGGTGTTGTTACGCGTCGCTGCCGTCGGACGAGTCAGCCGCGCCCGAATCCACCGAAGGCGCGCGCTTCATCGTCGCGTCACGGTCCCAGCGATCGACTTTGCCGTCGCCGTCGAGGTCTGTGCCCATGCGCATCATGTGGCCTTCTTCGTAGTATTCCCAACGATCGGGCTGCCACTTGTCAGTGGTGCTGCGGCCCACCAGGTCGCGCTCCGCACGCAAGGGCTTGCCACCTTCGAAGAAAATCTTCGTATCGACTTTGCCCGCGCGCTTGGAATCGATCTCTTGCCGGATCACGGCGCCCTCTTGATAGAAGGTGATCGAGTCCATCTTGCCGTCGAAGTTCGTATCCGCCGTTTCCCGAAGCGGTCGACCTTCATCCGTGTACTGACGGACGACATCTTTAGTCCCATCGTAGTTGATGTCGGACTCGCGGCAGACCAGCACGAGGCGCGCGATCGAGCCCTGCCCGATGCGCAGAAAGATCTTGCGCACATCAGGCACGGCATCGCCCGAGGTATCGTACTCGCTCATCTCGTGGGTCGCATCGACCGCCGGACACAACGAGCTCGCGCCAGCTCCTGCCACCGGAGTCGCGCTTTTCGTCTCCGCGTCCGCAGCTGTGGCGGCCTTGGTCTGCTTGGAGCCTCCGCATGCGAGCAGCAGGAGACTCAGCGAACCCGTCACGATCTTCGTGTTCATTCGCATCAGCGTTCCTCCCACTCTTCAGTCTCCGCCGCAGGTGGCTGCGCGTCGGTCGTCGTCGGGGTTTCGCCGCCGGCAGTCGGCGTGCCTTCACTGTCCGCGGCAGGCTTGGTTTCAGGCGTTTCCTGCTGCACCGGGAATGGCGAACCATCGCAGCTCACGGGCTTGTCCTTGCTCGACTGCTCCCCGGCACTGGGCTGGGTTTCATCCGCAGAGCCGTCCGCGTTCGTGTCGTAACGCGTCTCGCTCAGTGCGCCGCTCTGGAAAACCTCCCATTTCTCAGGCTTTCCGTCGTTGTTCTCGTCGTACTTGATCTCCGCCATCAAGCCGCTGTTGTACGTCTCCCAGGTGTCCACGCGGCCTGCCTTGCGCCGCGCACGCTCGGCACGCTCGACGTAAGGGCCTTTGCACCACATCCAAGTGTCGATCAGGCCATCGAAATTGGTATCGAGCTCGCGGCGCTGAATGGCTCCTGCGGTGAGCAGCGACTGCTCGTCGACGCGGCCGTCGAAATCGAAATCGTGCTGCTCGAAAGCGATCGTCGATCCGTCCTTCTCGTAGAAGCGAATCACGTCGGTCATGCCGTCGAAATTCATGTCGATTTCGCTACACACGCGCCGGCTGTCCTTGAGCACGTGGCGGATGTCGGGCCGTTTGTCGTTGTTGACGTCGACGACCTGCTCCGAGCTTCCCTCGCACTTGCGGCGCTCGATCGGGACGGGCTTGCTGCGGTCGGCTTCACCGTTGGCGCCGGTGCCGGCCTTTCCCGAGAGACTTCCACTGCATGCGCTCAAGGCGATGACGCCGCAGCACGACAGCACGCGGATGGTTGTTCCCCTCACTCGATCGGCCCCCTTGGCAGGCACAGCACCTGCTCGTCGGGGAGCTTACGTGGGCTCTACCCCCTCTCGCAAGCTCACGGCGTGACAGGGCTTTTGGTCGGCCGGGCGGCGCCCCGAGCCTGCCACAAAATTGCGGGTTTTCATGGACTTCATCGTACGAGCCAGACGGCCTTGGAACAGCCGTTTGCGCCTGATCTCATGAGCAGGCAGATCGCCGGTCACGCGTCAAACCTCAATTTCTGCCGTCGTTGACATGACGTATGGTGGCACGTAGGTTCACGCGATGTCGTCGCGGGCCATCCGCGTGCGGCCACTCCAGCACGTCGATCCAGCCGGATGCACCATGGCCCGTAAGAAAATTTCGACGACCATCTACATCACCCCCGAGCAGAACGACCGGCTGAAGGTTTTGCACGAGCGCACCAAGGTTCCGGTCGCCGTTTTCATTCGCGAAGGGATCGATCTGGTGCTCGACAAGCATCGCGATCAGTTGCCCGGCCAACTAACCTTCGAAGGAACGACCGAGAGCCAGAAGCGATGACGGGTCAGCGCGCATAACTGCTGCTACCACTCTCGCGCGGAACAGGTCGATGCACGGCCGCCGCTTTTGCCCGAGCCGCAGCGTCCTGTTCGCACGCGCGCGCCCGCCCGAACCGTTTCGAGGCCAGCAACTCGGGACCCGCCACGTGTACGGAAGCTTTGCACCATGCCGACCGAGAACTCGCTGATCCGCAACTTCTCCATCATCGCGCACATCGATCACGGCAAGAGCACGCTCGCCGATCGTTTGCTCGAGTTCACGGGCACGCTCTCCAATCGCGAGAAGCAGGCGCAGTTTCTCGACAACATGGATCTCGAGCGCGAGCGCGGGATCACGATCAAAGCGCAGGCCGTTCGTCTTCAGTACAAGGCTGACGACGGCAAAACCTACCAGATGAACTTGATCGACACGCCCGGGCACGTGGACTTCTCATACGAGGTGTCGCGTTCGCTCGCTGCGTGCGAAGGCGCGCTGCTCGTCGTCGACGCGTCGCAGGGCGTCGAAGCACAGACGCTGGCCAACGTGTATTTGGCGATCGAGAACAACCTCGAGATCGTGCCTGTGTTCAACAAGATCGATCTGCCAGGTGCAGATGTCGACCGGGTGCGCCGCGAAGTCGAAGAAGTGATCGGCCTCGATTGCTCGGAGGGCATCGCCGCGAGCGCCAAGGCGGGCATCGGCATCAAGGAGATCTGCGAAGCCGTCATCAAGCGCGTGCCGCCGCCCAAGGGCGACCCGAACGCACCGCTGCAGGCGCTCGTATTCGACAGTTGGTACGACAGCTACCGCGGCGCAATGGTGATGATCCGCGTCATGGAGGGCACGATTCGGCTCGGCCAAAAAGTGCGCATGATGGCCACCAAAGCCGACTACGAAGTGACCGAGCTCGGCGTGAACGCGCCCTTCCCGCTCCGCGTCGAGGAACTTGGGCCCGGTGAAGTCGGCTTTCTCGCGGCGAGCATCAAGTCCGTTCACGACACCAAGGTCGGCGACACGGTCACGGACATGCGCAAGCCAGCGACGACGTCGCTCGCGGGCTTCAAAGACGTCAAGCCCATGGTGTTCTCGGGCATCTTTCCGACCGACAGCGACAAGTACGGCGAGCTTCGCGAGGCGCTCGAGAAGCTTCATCTCAATGACGCGGCGTTCGTGTTCGAACCAGACACTTCCGCCGCGCTCGGCTTCGGCTTTCGCTGCGGCTTTCTCGGCCTTCTGCATATGGAGGTCGTGCAGGAGCGGCTCGAGCGCGAGTACAACCTCGACCTCATCACGACTGCACCAAGCGTGGTCTACAAAGTCGTGCGTAAGGATGGCACGGAGCTGAACGTCGAAAATCCGTCCAGGCTCCCCGACCCCGTCTACATCGATCGCATCGAAGAACCTTACTTCAAGGTCTCGATCCACGTACCGAGCGACTACGTCGGGTCCGTGCTCAAGCTCTGTCAGGAGCGGCGCGGCATTCAAATCGGCATTCAGTACGCTTCAGAGACGCGCGTCATCATCACGTATGAACTGCCGCTCGGCGAAGTGCTGTTCGATTTCTACGATAAGCTCAAGAGCGCGACCAAGGGCTACGCGTCGATGGACTACGAGCTGATAGGTTATCGGCCGGAAAACCTCGTCAAGCTGGACATGCTCGTGAACGGTGAGCCGATCGATGCGCTGAGTGCGATCGTGCAACGCGACAAAGCCTCGTTCATCGGGCGCACCCTCGCGAGTAAGCTTCGGGAGATCGTGCCGCGTCAGCAGTACGAGGTCGCGATTCAAGCGGCGATCGGCGGCAAAATCGTGGCGCGCGAAACCGTGAAGGCGATCCGCAAAGACGTCACCGCGAAATGTTACGGCGGTGACATCACGCGTAAGCGCAAGCTGCTCGAGAAGCAAAAAGAAGGCAAAAAGCGCATGAAGAATGTGGGTTCTGTCGAGATCCCACAGGAAGCCTTCCACGCCATTCTCAAGGTCGATTAGGCAGCCGCAAGCACCTGCAACGATTGTATTACACGTGCACGGCATGTCTCTCGACGGCGCGCCCGCGATTGGAGTAGAAGCGTCTTTGGTCTTGTAGACCAGAAGCGGTGCCTCTCGTCGCGTGTGCGTGTTCCGCGCAGAATGCTTACGTGTGCGAACTCGACCTGAGCCAGCATCATGACAATCGTGGGGCTTCACCTCGTGCATCCAGCGCGCGAGCGCGGTGGGTATCGAATTCTGCATCCCTTAGGGGAGGGGAGTTTCGGCGAGGTTTTCGAGGCTGTTTCGATCACCACCGGCCAGCACGTCGCGCTGAAGTCGCTGACGCGGGCGAGCCCAGAAGCATTGACGCGCTTCAAGCGTGAATTTCGCGCTCTCGAAAGCATCCATCATCCCAACTTGGTGGGTCTCAAAGCTTTGTTCGAAGAGGACGGGCGTTGGTACATCGCGATGGAGCTGGTGAGCGGCCCGACGTTGCTGGATTGGGTGCGCGAGGCGTCTGAAGCCGACACACCGCCTCAGCAGGTCGGATTCGATACCAGCAGACTGCGCAGCGCTTTCGCAGGCATCGCGGCCGGACTTCTCATGCTGCACAAGCACGGGATTCTGCACCGCGATCTCAAGCCCTCGAACGTTCGTGTGTCGAGTGAGGGCAAAGCCGTCCTACTCGACTTCGGTCTCGCTACAGCCGTCGACCCGGAGCGGCAGTCGATCGACGTCGGTCCGCGCGGCAGCATTTGGTACACCGCACCCGAGCAGGCCGGCGGTCAGGCTATCGGTCCCGCAGCAGACTGGTACGCATTCGGCGTCTGTCTGTACGAGGCCCTCACCGGCAAGCGTCCTTTCGAAGGAGACTCGGTCTTTCAGATCTTACTTGCGAAGCACAGTCACCAGCCGACTGCGCCGTCCGTGCATCGACCCGGCGTCCCCGACGACCTCGAGGCGCTTTGCCTGGCACTGCTCCATCCAGAACCTGCGACGCGCGTCGTAGGATCGCGCGTGCTCGCGATTTTGCATGGCCAAGGCGAAGCAAGCGCCGCCTACGAAGCAGCCAACGAGGGCGATCGCCGGGCCCTGCCGAGCATGCCGCCCGGTGTTGCCTTCCAAGGCCGCGACGCAGAGTTGGAGTTGCTGAGGCGCGCCCTCGCACGCACCGAGGACGACGAGCTGAACGTGGTGCTCCTCGAGGGCGAGAGCGGTATCGGCAAGAGCGCACTCGTCGACGAGTTGCTGCGACGCGCCCGCGAAGAACATCCGAACCTTTCCGTGCTGCGCGGTCGTTGCTACGAAAACGAGCTCATCTCGTACAAAGCGTTCGACGGCTGCATCGACGATCTCGGACGCCTGTTGCGGCGCATGCCTAATGAAGAGTGCGCCAATCTGATCCCGGCTCGCGCGGGGTTGCTGCTCGAGCTCTTTCCGGTGTTGCGTGGCATCGATGCGCTGGAGCAAGCTGCCGCGGATGGCGCCCCGGCCGATCCGAGCGCGCGCAGACTCGAAGCGTTCGCTGCCTTTTCGGGCCTACTGAGCAACCTCGCGGCGCAATGTCCGGTGATCATGGTCATCGACGATCTGCAATGGGCAGACGTCGAGTCTTTTCGCGTGCTCAAAGCCCTGGTGCGAGCCCCGCGCCCTCCCCCGCTTTTGCTGGTTTGCACGGCGCGATCGTTTCGAGAGTTGGATCGCGACGCTCACGAACAACTACGCGCCATTCGCAGCTTGCCAGGCGTAGAGCTCGTTCAGTTGCGCGGCTTGTCGATGTCACAAGCCCGCAAGCTCGCCGAACAGCTCTTTGGTGAAGCGGCACCCGAGCCCTGGCTGCGTCGCATCGCGGAGGAGAGTCAGGGCCATCCGCTCTTCATCGACGAACTCGTTCGGTATGCGCGAAGACCGGAAGCACAGATCGGTAAGATTCTTACGCTCGACGCAGCGCTCGCCACGCGCATCGCAAAGCTCGAGGCGGGCGCCCTCGCGCTGATGGAGGTGATAGCCCTGGCGACGCGGCCTCATTCGACCGGTCTGCTGATGCGAGCGCTTCCGTTCGAGACCTCGGTCGATGCAGCCGCCAAGACGTTGCTGGCAGGACGTTTGGTTCGGCGCCGCAAGGACGACCGCTTGGAGTGCTTTCACGATCGAGTACGCACGGTCGTCAACAACAGCATCGATCCCGATCGCAAGCACACATTGCATCGTTTGCTGGCCCAAGCGCTGTCGGCAGAGCCGATGGCAGATGCGGCAGAACTCGCGCATCACTGGGAGGCGGCTGGCGAAACGCAGCGCGCTTCCACGGCGTACCGTAAGGCGGGCAATGAAGCGCTGCGTACGCTGGCGTTCACACGCGCCGAGATCTTACTCGAGCGTGCGCTGAGCCTCGCGCCGGCCGAGGACAAGTCCCTGCGCCGGGCGCTGCTCGTCGAACGCGCCGAAGCACTGGCACGCGCGGGCAAAGGAGGGCTTTCCGCAACGCACTACGACGAAGCAGCTCAGCTTTCGGAAGGTGACGAGCAGATTCGGCTGCGCGTGCTCGAAGCGCAGCAACTCGTGCAGAGCGCCCAAGTCGAAAAAGGCTTGGCTACACAACGCGCGGCGCTCTTGCAGCTCGGCGTGAGCTTGCCTGAGAGCACCAACGGCGTCATGGCCAGCATCGCGCTGGATCGGGCGCTGCTCGCCATGCGTGGTCTGAATGCGAAGCCGCGCGCCGCGAAGCTCATCGCAGCGCGGGATAAACTGGAGCTCGATGCGCTACGCGTGCTCGGCCTCTCCCTCACGTGGACGGACGTGCTGCGTGGCGCACTGTTGAGCGCACGTCATCTGCGTCGCTCACTCGCCATCGGCGATGCGGGAAATCTGGCGATTGCGCTCGCCCAAGAGGGCACGTTCCGCGCCCTGCGTGCCAAGGGCGAGCAAGTACCACAGACCGCGCTCATGAAGGAAGCGTACGCGCTCGCACAGCAAAGCGATGATTCGGCCCTGCGCGCAACGGTCGCCTTGTGCGATGGCTCGGCCACGATGTGCACGCACGACTTTGCCACAGCGCAACGCCGCTTCGCCGCCGCACACGAGCTCATCGAGACCCGGTGCCCCGGGGAGCCGTGGCTTTTGATCAACGCGCGCATGATGCTCGCCTCGAATTCGTGGTTGCTTGGTGAGCACAGTCGCCACCACGCGTGGACAGAAGCGTGGCTCGCAGAAGCCCACGAACGCGACGATCGCTTCGCTGTCGCCTCGCTCTCGTGTCTCGGCCAGGGCGCACTGCGGCATCTGCTCTCGGACGCTCCGGAAAAGACCGACGAAGAGACCACGGACGCGCTCGCTTCATGGAAGCAAACCCGCGTCGGGCTCCTGCTGCTCGGCGAGTACTACGTCCGTTGCAACCACGGGTTGTACGTCGGAGGCGACACGCTGCAGCGCTGGCTGCTCGCCAATCGCGCTCGTTTGCAAACCGCGCCTGTGTTCGGCGTGGCGTTCAATCGCGCTTGGCTCTCGTACGCCTCGGCGGCCGCAGCACTTTCCGCGCTACCGAACGCGCACGGACTGGGCGAGGCGAGACCCATCGTCGAGGCGCAGCTCAAGCTATTGCGCAAGCTGGACACGCCGCTCTCACATTGTCTGCACAAGACCTTGGAAGCCCAATCACTTGCCTTGAGCGGCCAGCCGGAACGAGCGCTCAACGTAGCCCACGTGGCGAGCGTGGCTTGCGATCATCTGGCGCTGCATCTGCTCGGCCACCAGGTCCGCTATTTCGCAGGGGTTATCGAAGGCGGCGAGTCGGGCCGAGAGCGACGAGAGAGCGCGCTCGCGTTCTTTCGCAAGGAGGCCTGGCAAGAGCCGTGGAAGGCATCGACGCTCCAGGTGCCTGCTTCGCGCCTGCTCGAAGAAGGTCACGGGCTATCGCGCAAGCGAGAGAAGCTCATTCGCGAGCGCTATCGCGTCTTACGTCAGCTCGGCAAAGGTGGCTTGGGCGCGGTCTGGTTGGCGCGCGACGAGCGAACGGGACGCGAAGTTGCGCTCAAACAACTCGAGCAAGCAGCGCCCGACGCACTCGCGCGTTTCAAACACGAATTTCGCGCCCTCCAAGAGGTGCACCATCCGAGCCTCGTGCGCCTCGATGCGCTGTTCGAACACGATGGCCGCTGGTTGATCGCCATGGAGCACGTGCCCGGTCGTGACTTGCTCGAGGTCACCCGCGGCACCGGCAGCTGCGACGTCGGGGTGCTGAGGGATATTTTTGCCCAGCTGGTCGGCGCGTTGTGCGTATTGCATGAGGCGGGCTTCGTTCATCGCGAGATAAGTCCACAGAACATCCGCGTCACTGCCGAGGGGCGCGCTGTGCTGCTCGACTTCGGCCTCGTGCAACCGCAGCGTTCGTTCCTGCTCGCGAGTGGGGTCGCCGCGATGCGCTACATGCCACCCGAGCAGATCGAGGGCGCAGGCCTGGATGGGAGCGCCGACGTCTATGCGCTCGGAGCCTGCGTCTATCATGCACTCACGGGCGAGCCGCCGTTCGAAGCGCTCACGCTCGAACAGCTCGTGCGCGGCAAAAAGGAAGGCCGTCCCGTGCCTCCGTACGCCTGGGGAAGCAGCGTCTCGGATGAACTCGAGCGCTTGTGCATGCGTATGCTCGAGCGCGACAGCCCTGCGCGCCCGAGCAGCGCCCAGATTCGTGGACAGCTCGATCCAAAGAGCGCGCCCCGAGTCGATGGCATCCGCAGCATCTCGAACCCTTCCTTGCTTCCTGTCGCGTGGGGCAAGGAAGACGTCTTCGCTGGACGCAGCGAAGAGCTCGCCCGCTTGTCGAGCGCGTTCCAACGTTCGCTACGACGAACGACCAAGCTCGTGCTGGTCGAAGGGGCGAGCGGCCTCGGCAAAACGAGTCTCGTCGGCGAATTTCTGCGCCGCTTACAGACACTTCGACCAGACGCCGTTTTCCTACGCAGCCGTTGCTACGAGAACGAACAGCTCGCGTATACGGCGTTCGATGCCGCCGTCGATGAACTTGCATTGTGGTTGCGACGCTTGCCACTCGCCGAAGCCGAAGCGGTGATGCCGCCCAGGGCTGGCCTTCTGGCGCAGTTGTTTCCTGTGCTCGGCACCGTCAGCGCCATTGCGAGCGCCGGCCGCAAGGGCCTTCCTGCCGATCCCACGGTGCGCAAGCTCGAAGCCTGGGCGGCGCTCGTTCAGTTGCTCACCAACATCGCCCAGGTGCGACCGATCATCATCGCCGTCGATGATTTGCAGTGGGCCGATGAAGAGAGCTTCGGACTGCTGCGAGAGCTCTTGTTCAATCGTGAGCTGGCCGTTTTCTGTGTCGCCACCGTGTGGCCGACCGACGAGCGCGATACGGCGGCGCGCGCCGCGTTGTTGGCATTGGAGAACAGCGACACCAGCGAGGTCATCAAGATCACCGGCCTGGGCAACGAGGAGAGCGTCGCTCTGGCGCGTACGCTGCTCGGGCCCGAGGGGGATGAGGGTCAGCTGCGCAGGGTCGTCAACGAAAGCCAGGGTCATCCACTGTTTCTGCGTGAACTAGCGCGCCATGTCCGCGAGCGCGGTGCGCACGGTGGAGCCATCGCGCTCGATGAAGCCTTGCGAGCCCGTATGCTGCGGCTGCGGCCGGACGCCCTCACGCTGCTCGAAAGCGCGGCCTTGGCGGGCCGTCCCGTGGGCGCACACGTCTTGACGCGGACCCTGCCGCGCGATGAAACCGCGAGTGAGAGCATTGCCACCTTGCTGGCGGAGAAGCTGCTGCGCGCGCGCCGTGATCAAGCCTTGGTCTGTTTTCACGATCGCATTCGCCGTGTCGTGTTGCAGATCATCGAGCCTGAGCAGGAGGCGGCGCTCGCGCGTTCACTGGCCAAAATCCTCGAAGACGAGCCCGGTTGCGACGCAGGCGAATGCGCGCGCCTGTGGGACGTTGGCCGCGTCCCCGAGCGCGCGGCAGCGCGTTACGTGGAGGCAGGCGCAGACGCGATGACGGCTTTGGCTTTCGTGCGTGCGCATGGTTTTTTCGCGCGCGCCCTCGAGCTCCTCGGCACGGGCGCCGACACCCAGGCGCGACTCACCATTTTGAAGCGGCGGGGTGAAGCCCTGGCGCGTGGCGGCATGGGTCGCGAGGCCGCAAAGACGTACGGCATCGCAGCCGCACTTGCCGAAGGCCCGGAGCGCATTCGTCTACGCATCCTCGAAGCCCAGCAGATGATGCAAAGCACCGAAGTTCAGGAAGGCTTGGCTGCGACGCGCGCGGTCTTGCGCGATCTAGGATCGCCCGTGCCCGAGAGCGCCGCTTCGGCGGTGACGCGCATCGTGGCCGATCGTGTCTGGCTCGGCATACGAGGTCTCGATGTCGAACCGCGCGCGACCTCTGCCCAGGAGCGGCTCGAACTAGACGCTCTGCACGCGCTCAACGGTCCATTTGCACAAGTCGAACTCTTACCAGGCAGCGCACTCAACACGCGCTATCTACGGCGCGCTCTCGCAGTCGGTCATCGTGGCCATGCGACGCGCGCGCTCGCCTACGAAGCGGCCTTTCGTGCCATGCAACGCCCAGACAAGAAGGACGCCTACGAGCCGCTGTTCGCGCGCGCCGCGGTGCTTGCGGCCGAGGAAAACGAACCGTCGATCGATGCCATTCTCTCCTTCTGTCGCGGCACGACCGCATTTTTCACGTTCGACTACGCATCCGCAGAAGCCCTTCAGGATGCCGCCCACCACCTGCTCGAGACGCGCTGCGCTGGCGAGCCGTGGTTGCGCACGATGGTGCGCATTTCACTCGGCAACCTTCTTTGGATCAACGGCTCGCACAAACGCTTCGATGAAGAGACGACGCGCTGGCTGCGCGAAGTGGCCGAGCGCGACGATCGCTACTCGCGCGCAGCGTTGTGTGGCTTGGGCTTCGCTGGCTTGCGCCACCTGCTGCACGACGACGCCGCTGCCGCGCTTTCCGAGATCGCCGCCAGCATGGAGCCGTGGCCACGCGACGTTTTCGGCCTCGGGCATATGGGCGAGCTGTTCGCGATCAGCGCCTGCTGGCTTTACGTGGGCGGAAACACGATGCACGCCTGGTATGGCGAGCGGCGTAAACAGCACGACAAGGCATTCCTGCTGCGAGCCGAAGGCAATGCGATTTGGCTGGCCTACTACCGTGCGGCCGCGGCCATCCTCGCCGCAGATACCAAAGACGGCATCAGCCGCGAGGCGATGTTCGAGGAGCTCGACCGGCAGCTGCGCGTTCTTCAACGTACGCCCTCGCCACACGGGCCCGCAGTAACCGGGCTGGTGAGAGCGCAAGTGCTCGGCTTACGGGGCGAGCGCAGCGAAGCCATCGCGGTCGCCGAAACGGCGCGC
>WUUC01060324.1_pt1 | contig 12326 bp, 13 predicted proteins | sample 6278441 | NCBI WGS metagenome assembly WUUC01 (sample SAMN13675441, study PRJNA597444) | soil metagenome | isolation source: soil | place: USA: Washington | collected 2017-10 | reverse complement strand
AGGATTTGAACCTTCGACCTTCGGGTTATGAGCCCGACGAGCTGCCAGACTGCTCCACCCCGCGTCAGAAATGAGCGGGGAATGTTAACGAATAAGAGAACCTGTAAGCAAGTCCTGCACGATCGACGCCGTCGCGTCGCGCACTCGATCAGCCGTTTCTCGGCACCACCGATGCGACAAGTTGCGCATTGTCTCGTGCGGGCTCGAACGAAAAGCTTGGCTGCGTAGCTTTGCCCTCGTCCAAATCGTCGCATGGCGCCTCAGCATCCGTCACCGAGCCCGCCAGCAACGACGGTAACTGTTCCAGTGACGGCAGCTGCTCGAGCGATGATAAATTCAAGTCGTCGAGAAACGACGCAGTGGTCGCGTACAGCGATGGCCTTCCTGGAGTTTCTCTTTGCCCTATGATTTCGACCCAGCCGCGGGCTTCTAGCGTTTTCAGCACCTGACTCGATACCGATACCCCACGAATCTGTTCGATGTCGCCGCGTGTCACGGGCTGGCGATACGCGATGACCGCGAGTGTTTCCAGGACCGCCCGGGAATAACGCGGAGGCTTTTCTGGATTCAGCCGATTCAGATACGTCTGCACCTCGGGCCGGGCGCGAAAACGCCAACCGCTCGCCACCTCAACGAGCTCGATACCTTTGCCGCTCCAGTCGTTTCGCAGCTCCTCCAGCATCATTGGAATCGCGTCACTGTGAAGTTCTCCGTCAAAGAGCTTTTTGAGCTGAGTAATCGGCAGCGGCTCTTCGGCGACAAGAAGCGCTGTTTCCAAAATCGCTTTATCCAGCATTGTTAAGTTTCACGTAGATGGGCGAAAAAGATCCGCTTTGCGTGATCTCGATCAAGTTTTCCCGCGCGAGCTCGAGCACTGCCAGAAAAGAAACGACGAGCTCGCGAACTCCGCCGCGTACATTGAACAAAGTCGAAAACTCGGTATACAGCCCTGCGTGCAAAGCGCGCAGGATGCGGCTCATGTGTTCGCGCACGGAAAGTTCCGCGCGGCTCACTTTGTGGTGACGATTCAGCTTCGCGCGCTCGAGCATCGAAAGCCAGGCGCAGCGCAGATCTTCCGGATTAACCTTCGGCGCAAGCTTCGCAAGCTCGCGCTCGAACGGCACCTGGACGATAGTAAAGTCTCTGCCCGCTTGGGGAAGCATGTCGAGCTCACGAGCGCCCTGCTTGATTTTCTCGTATTCGAGGAGTCTCGCGACGAGTTCCGCACGCGGATCGCCTTCTTCGTCGTGCAGCGGAGCCGGTTTTGGCAAAAGCATGCGCGATTTGATTTCAAGCAGCATCGCCGCCATCAGAAGATACTCGGCGGCGAGCTCGAGCTTCTGCGACTTAACAAGCTCGACATAGTCCATATACTGCCGCGTAAGCTCCGCCATCGGAATGTCGAGCACGTCGAAGTTGTGCTTGCGGATCACATAGAGCAAGAGATCCATCGGCCCCTCGAAGTTTTCGAGGATGAGCTCCAGCGCGTCTGGCGGAATGTAAAGATCGGGAGGAAGTTCGGGCAGCGGCTCGCCGTAAACCCTGGCAACGGGGGAATCGAGAGCGGCTTCAGCAGTCATCGAAAGACGACTTTCGCGACATCGCGGTACTTCTTCACGTAGTGGATTTTAAACCCCTCCTTCACATAGTCAGGAAGTTTGTCGAAGTCGCGGCGGTTCGCATGCGGCAGAATAAGCTCCATGAGGCGGTTCCGCCGTGCGGCGATGACCTTCTCGCGAATGCCCCCTACCGGCAGCACCTGCCCGGTCAAAGTCAACTCTCCAGTCATCGCGATCGGCTGCGAAACCTTTTCTCCGCGTGCAAGCGACAAAAGCGCGCTCGCCATCGTGATGCCCGCGCTCGGCCCATCCTTGGGCGTCGCGCCTTCCGGCACATGCAGATGGACATAAGCCGCGTCGAAAAACGCGCCGTCGCCCTTGTACTCCTTCAAATGTGACGAGATGTAACTGAACGCTATCTCGGCGGATTCCCGCATCACGTCTCCGAGTTGCCCGGTGAGACGAAATCCCCGGTTCTTCGTGTGAACGCGAGTTGCTTCGATACTCATGATTGCGCCGCCCAATGCCGTCCATGCAAGACCGGTTGCAACGCCGACTCCGTCGATCGGACGCTGCTGCGTAAAAACCGGCTTGCCGAGATACGCCTCGACTTCTTTGACGCCGATCCTCACTTGGTCGAGCTCGGCCCCCGCGTCCTGCGTTGCAAATTTGACCGCGGCTTTGCGCACGACGCGTCCGAGCTGCTTCTCGAGGCTGCGCACTCCGGCTTCGCGGGCATAACCTTCTGCGACATGCCGCAATGCTGCTTCGTTGATCGCGACCTGATCCCGCCTCAACCCGGCCTTCGCGAGCTGTTTCGGCCAGAGATATTGTTTTGCGATCTGGACCTTCTCTCGTGTGATGTAGCCGGAAAGGCGTATGACTTCCATGCGGTCGAGCAGCGGCGAAGGAATCCAGTCGACCTGATTCGCCGTGCAGATAAAAAGAACCTTGGATAGATCGAAGCGAACATCGAGGTAATGGTCGAGAAAATCCGAGTTCTGCTCTGGATCGAGCGCTTCCAAAAGCGCGGATGCCGGGTCGCCATGGTAAGACGCGCCAATCTTGTCGATCTCGTCGAGCATGATGACCGGGTTCGCGATTTCGGCTTCCTTGACCGCCTGCACGAATTTTCCGGGCATCGCGCCGATGTACGTTCGCCGGTGTCCCTTGATTTCGGCTTCGTCGCGCATTCCACCCACCGAGAAGCGATAAAATTTTCGCCCCAGCGTCTCAGCGATCGACTTACCGATCGAAGTCTTGCCGACTCCGGGAGGACCGACCAGAAGAAGAATAGAGCCCGATATTTCGCCCTTGAGCTTTCCCACCGCCAGAAACTCGATGATGCGGTCTTTCACGTCCTCCAATCCGTAGTGGTCGCGTTCGAGGATCTTGCGCGCGCGTTTCAGGTCGAGCTTGTCTTTGGAAAACTGTCCCCACGGCAACTGCGTCAGCCACTCGAGGTAGTTGCGTGTAACCGCGTATTCGGGTGAACCCGTTTCGAGCAGCGAGAGCTTTTGCAGCTCTTCGCCGATCCGCTTCTCGGCGGACTCGCTCAAGCTAAGCTTTTCTACTCTTGCCCTGAACCTTTCGAGGTCCGCTGTGCGGTCGTCCTTGGCGATTCCAAGCTCTTTCTGGATCGCCTTCAGCTGCTCGCGCAGAAAGAATTCGCGCTGTTGCTTTTCTATCTTGTCGCCGACCTGCGTTCGTATCCTGTTTTGCAGCTTGGCGACATCGAGCTCCTTTTTGATCAGCACCAGAACTTTCTCCACGCGGCGACGGAGATTGAACGCTTCGAGCACCTGCTGCAGCTCTTCCTTGGACGCAGTAGTCAGGCTTGCGGCAAAGTCGGCGAGGAGCCATGGTTCATTCGGATTGAAGCGGCCCAGAAAGAACTTAAGCTCCTCGCTGTACAGCGGGTTGAGCGGAATGAGCTCCTTGATCGTGTTGATGATCGCCATCGCATACGCCTTCAACTCTTCTCCCGAATCGCGGCGACCGTCGGCGGGATACTCGACGCGGACGAGATAAGGCGGCTTATCCGAAAGCCAGTCGACTACGCGAAAACGACTTACGCCTTCGGCGATGAACTGCAGCTTGCCATCGGCACGCATTGGATGCCGCATCCGCACCGCCGTGCCTACCGGATAGAAATCGTCGCGCTTAGCATCTTCGGGCTGACTGGGTTTAACGAGGATGAGACCCACCATCTTCTGCGGCGAATCGCCCGCTTGCTGAATCGTCGAGAGCCAAGGATCCTCGTTCATGAGCAGCGGCACCGTCTGCGCGGGGAAGAACGGCCGCTCTGAAAGCGGAAGAAGATGCAACGTCGCGGGCAGAATGCTGACCGGCACGAGCATCTTGGACGGCGATACTTCGCTGCTAAGTTCGTCCCCGACTTTGTCGTTCATGCGATCGAATAGATGATTAACTCAAACCCATTACCGAGCGCACATCCTGCAGCGTTTCGCGAGCCGCTTCGCGTGCGCGCACACAACCTTCTTCGAGTATCGTTCGCACAAGCGCCGGATTGTCCTCGTAGTGGCGTGCGCGTTCGGCGATCGGTTTTTGTTCCTCGAGCACCGCGTCGATTACCGGCTGCTTGCAGTCCAGGCACCCGATCGCAGCGGTCGTGCATCCGTAGTGCGCCCACTCTTTCGTTTGCTCGTCTGAATACACGAGATGGAGCTGCCAGACGGGACATTTTTCTGGAGTTCCGGGATCCGAGCGGCGAACTCGAGCGGGATCGGTCGGCATGGTGCGGATTTTCTTCACGACGCTGTCCGCGCCTTCGCGCAGAGTAATCGTGTTGTTGTAAGACTTCGACATCTTCTGTCCGTCCAAGCCAGGCATTTTCGACGCTTCGGTCAGAAGCGCCGCCGGTTCGGTCAAGATCGGCTGGCCCGTGTTTTCGAGAAAACCCAGCAAAAGCGAATGCTCCTCCGAGCGTGGCGAACGCTTGATGATTTCTCGCGCTGCTTTCAGCGCTGCCTCGTCGCCACGTTCCAGCCAGCGCTTGCGGTAGTCGCCGAAGCGCTCCGGCTCGTCGAGCTTCCGTACAGCGTTTTCTGCGCGTTCAAGGAAGCTCGCGTCTGTGCCGTAGAGATGATTGAAACGCCGCGCCACTTGTCTCGTGAACTCGACGTGAGGCACCTGATCTTCCCCTACCGGCACCAAACCGGCGCGGTAGATCAGAATATCCGCGCTCTGCAGCAGCGGATATCCGAGGAAACCGTACGTTCCCAAGTCACGGTCCGAAAGCTTCTCGCGCTGATCTTTGTAGCTTGGAATCCGCTCCAGCCACGCAAGCGGAGTAATCATCGACAGCAGAAGGTGCAGCTCGGCGTGCTCCGGCACCTTCGACTGAACAAACAGCGTCGCTCTTTGCGGATCAATCCCGGACGCGAGCCAGTCGATCACCATCTCGGTCGAGTTCTCCTCGATTTCTGCCGGCGCCTCGTAGTGCGTCGTCAGCGCATGCCAGTCGGCGACGAAGAAGAAGCATTCGTGATCCTGCTGCAGTTTCGCCCAGTTTTTCAGCACACCATGGAAGTGCCCGAGGTGCAGTTTTCCGGTCGGCCGCATTCCGGAAAGCACCCGCGTGGCCGTCATACTCCGGCGATCGTTGAAACTACCTGAATGACTGCCTCTATGAATGGCCCCATGATAGTAGAGAGCATTCCAGTGAAGAGCAGCGCGAGAATGATGAAAAGGCCGTAGGGCTCGATCGCCGCAAAACGATTGGCAATCGCGTACGGCAAAAGGCTCACTGCGATTCTTCCGCCATCGAGCGGCGGCACCGGAAGCAGGTTCAGAATCATCAGCACCGCGTTGATGTGTATCCCTGCCTCCGACATGAGCTTGAGAGGCAGCGAGTAATTGTTGTCAGGCGCAATGGTAACGGCTTTGAACACGAATGCCCAGAGAAGCGCCATCGCGAAATTGATCCCGGGTCCTGCGGCGGCAACCCACAACATGTCCTGCTTCGGGCGCCTGAGATTGGCGAAATTGACTGGCACCGGCTTCGCCCATCCGAAGAGGAAACCCGGTGTACCAAGCGCCTTGCTCATGAACAGCAATGCGACCGGGACGATGACGGTGCCCATGGGATCGATATGCTTGAGCGGATTCAACGTGATCCTTCCCGCCTGCTGCGCGGTGAGGTCACCAAAGTGCTTCGCGACGTATCCATGCGCGGCTTCGTGCAGCGTGATAGCAAAGACCACCGGGATGGCATAGATCGCAATGATCTGGATCACGTTGAATTCCATCAGCTGCTCAATCCGAACCCGGCAGTATTTCCCTTTCCTTGGCGCAGGAGCTTCGGGACTTCATCGGTCACATCGATAATCGTTGTCATCTCGATGCCGCAAGGGCCGGAATCGAGGATGAGATCGACACGGTTTCCTGCGCGTTCGAGGATATCCTCGGCGTCATTTAGTGGCAGCTCATCTTCGGGCAATATGAGTGTAGTGCTCAACATCGGTTCGTCCAGCTCGAGCAGCAACGCCTGCGCCACGCGATGCTGCGGAACACGAATCCCGATGGTGTTGCGCTTCGAAAGCAATCGCTTCGGGACTTCGCGAGTTGCTTCCAGTATAAAAGTGTAGCTTCCCGGCGTTGACGCTTTGAGCAGCCGGAAGCGGCGATTATCGATGCGCGAATAGCGCGCTGCCTGCGCCAAGTCGCGGCAGACCAGGGTGAAAGGATGAGACGCGTCGCTCTCTCGGATCGCGCGCATACGCTCCATCGCTCGCTTATCTCCAATCCTGCACCCCAACGCGTAGCACGAATCCGTCGGATATACGATAACCGCACCTTGCTTAATCTTCTCGGCTGCCTGTCGCACAAGGCGGAGCTGCGGATTCTGCGGGTGGATGGAAAATAGCTGTGCCATCTCACCGCGCGAAATGACTTTGGTCCCGTCTATGAATGGCGAGCGTGAGCAAGCCGCGGTGGCGGGCTGCGCGCGTAATGGGCATATAGTCGTTAGATCTCCAGCCAGCGTAACGCCGCGAAATATCCGCGCATCGTACGCGAGACCAACTGCAACAAGCAAAGCGCCGCAGCGCATTAAGGAGGAAGCGATGTACGCTCTGTCAAAGCGCTACCACCAGGGATAGTGGTAAGGTCGGTAGTACGGGTTGTAGTAATAGCGGTATGGATAGTAGGCATAAGCGCGCGGGTAATAGCTGCGCGAATAACCATATGGGTAATACTTGGGCGGATATCCTCGGTAGTAGTAGTACGGCTGATAGGGATGAAGCTTGTAAGGCTGGAATTTGTACGGTTTGTAATAATGCGTCGTATATTGAAACCTTTCATCCTCGCTCGCTCGCGCGGTTGCAATGAATGTCGACGACGTAATAAGGACGACAAGAAAGGCCTTCATACTTCAGCTCCTCCATCGGTGGACCCAGCGCGGCGTCTAAATTCACAGTTTCGGCGAGTCTTCTTGGGTAACGCACGCAACCGAAACGGCGTTTACGCGGGGCTCGGATGACGTGCCGTTCCGTCGCGCTCCTTTCATGGCCTGAAGTCGAGAGCTTCGTTGCTTCGGGCGCCAAAGCCGTCTTGCCGATCGGCGCTGCGGCGAAAGAGCACGGTCTTCATCTTCCCATGATGAGCGACTTGCTCCAGGCGGAATACCTCGCTCATCGCCTCGCTGAAAACACCAACATTCTCATCTGGCCCACGCTGTCGTACGGCTACTACCCGGCGTTCGTTGATTATCCAGGGAGTTGCACACTTGAGACCGCAACGTTCGAGCGCATGGTAATAGAAATTGCTGAAAGTATTCTCGGGTCTGGTGCGACAGCGCTTCTAATACTCAATACCGGGATCAGCACGATTGCGCCGCTCGACTCAGCTGCCGCACGCTCGTGCGGTGTGGTGAGGCCTGTGCACGTTTATCGTGGAAGGCGATATCTTGAAGCGGAGCACGAGCTGTGTCACCAACCGCGCGGCGGGCACGGCGATGAAGCTGAAACATCTATCATGCTCGCGATTGCTCCACAGCGCGTCCGTATGGAGCTCGCAAAGCCGTGGTTGATCACAGCAATTGGTGTGGGCAAATTCGTCCGTAACGACAGCTTGCATCCCAATTTCTCGCCAGATGGAATTTGCGGCGATCCTACCCTTGCGACTTGCGAGAAAGGAATGAAGCTGCTCGACGCGATGATCGAAGATCTGGAGGAAGCGCTCGAGCTACTTTAGGACTTCACCGACTACCGGAAAGTCAGTTCGGCGAGCCAGCTCGTCAGTCAGGAGCATTTTCTTAGGCTGGTAGTACGCGACCGATCGGTTGGCTTGCTTCGCATGCTTCAACGCGAGTTCCGCTCCGCGCAGCAGCATGTCCTCGTTTGTCGCATCGACTGGAAACAAGCTGATTCCCACGCGAGACTCTATCCGGACCTTGCGGTTACCAACGTCAAATTCTTCGCGCAAGGCATGCATTATTTTTTCGCTGACTTCGCTGACAGTATTGCGGTTTGGAATTTCCTCAAGGAGGATTGCGAAGTCGGTCCCCAGCCGGCTTACCGTGTCGCTTTTCCGCACGACTTCAACAAGGCGCTTAGCGACGCTTTCGTACAGCGGCCCTGCAACCTGGACCCCGTCGGGCGTTTTGAGTTCGAACACGAGCACGGCAAGGAAGGTCCGCTCGCGCTTGGCCCGAACAAGTGCATCGTGCAAACGCTGACGGAAGAGATCGCGGCTGGGCAATCCGGTCAAGGTGTCGTAGCGGGAAAGTTTTTTCAATTGCCCTTCAATACTCATGTTCTGCGAGCTCACCTGCTTGATCAGCTTGTCGCCGCGCACGACGATGAGCAGCATCACGCCGTAGAGTACGCCCAGCGCGAGAATCGCGGCAGTGACGAGCTCCCGTTGCGTGCGCGCGATTTTGTCAAGCTGTTGGCCGACATTGGATTGCAGCTCTAGCACTCCCAATGGAGAATCAGGAGGAAGGGCAATCAGACTGACGACTATTCCTCCGGCTGCGTCACCCGGGTCATTGACAAGCTCGCTGATCCCGTGAGGCTCCCGCGACGCGACCACGACTTTCGCGATTTCCTGTGCTATGCGTGGCTCCTCGCTCGCGTAGATCAAACGTCCTGAAACGTCGTATGCGTTCACTCGAATGAGCGATAACGGTGGATATCCGCCGAACAATCTGGAAATGCTTACCGGCGCCGCCCTGGACTGAGAAGTTATGGCCTTGTATCCGCCGCTACTCACGAGCATGTCGGCGAGCTCATTGTGTAAAGAATGCGTAAGCTCGACCATGTCGCGTTCGGCAAGCGCGCGATAGCCTAGTCCCAGCAATACCGCGGCAATGCCGATGCTGAAGAAGCTGACGACGGTGGCATGGCGCAAAAGTTTGAACATTGCCTCTCCTCAGAGGAGGATCAGCAAGCGCTATACCAGCTTGGCTATGGATAAACGATAGAGGGTTACCCCGAATAACGAGTGACAAATGACGCCGAGCGGCTCGCTCGAGCCGCGAGCATCGCCAGCAGTATGGCGATGACGGATTATTGACGGCGCCGCTAGGAGTTGGACGCGACCGGGTTGAATGCGTCCCAGAGACAGCGTCCGCGGCTGGCGAGCTCTCGCAAGTGGCGAGCGTGTGCTGCAAGTTCCTCCGCAGTCGCTGTCAGGACGATAAGCTTGAGCGAAGGCCGGTCGACGTCCTCGCTGAGTTCGAGCGACTCGACGCCGGAGAAATCGATCGCAAGACTGTCCTGACCGCGCGTCATGGCGATGTAGATTTCGCACAGGAGCTCGGCGTCGAGCAGCGCACCGTGCAGCGTGCGCGCGGAATTGTCCACCTGGTAGCGTTCGCAAAGCGCGTCCAGGCTGTTCTTCTTCCCTGGATGCAGGTCGCGCGCCAGAGTGAGCGTATCGATCACGCTATGGCAGTGCTGCATGAAAGTGCCGAGCTCGGCGAGCTTCAATTCGTACTCGATGAAGCTCACATCGAAAGCCGCATTGTGAATGATGAGCTCAGCACCGCTCACAAAATCGATGAACTCAGCGGCAATGTCGCGAAACTTCGGTTGGTTTCTGAGGAAGTCGGCGTTGATTCCGTGAACCGAAAGCGCGCCGGCGTCGATTTCGCGCTCGGGGTTCAAGTAACGGTGAAAACGCCGTCCCGTAGCTCGCCGGTTCACGATCTCGACTGCAGCGAGCTCAACGATGCGGTGCCCGAAGGCTGGATCGAGCCCCGTCGTTTCGGTGTCGATGATGATCTGACGCATCAGTTAAATTCCGAAACGTTTCGCGACAACCAATGCATTATCCTAACGGCGCGCTCGACTGAATCGCTGGGGGCCAGACTTGCTTGTTTGCGTGTCGCACGCTGCTTCGGGGAGCGAAAGTTAGCGCGAACGACTCGGGGCGGCGCTGCGTCATCGTCGGGAAAATCAATCTTGAACCGCCGTGCGCTTCACCGACTTTACGCCTCGATTCGCGAGCGCATCGGCGCGCTCGTTGTCATCGTGTCCTGAATGACCGCGTACCCATACCCACTCGATTTCGTGCTTTTGCACCAATTCATCGAGCCGACGCCACAGGTCGGCGTTTTTCACCGGCTTTTTCCCCGAAGTCAACCATTCGCGCTTCTTCCAGTCGCGAAGCCATTCGCACACTCCCTGTTTTACGTACAGCGAATCAGTGTGCAGCTTGAGCCGCGAGCTTCGTTTCAACGCTTCGAGCGCACGAATAACCGCAGTAAGCTCCATGCGGTTGTTCGTTGTGCTTAGCTCGCCGCCGGAAATTTCCTTCTCTACCTCCCCGCAGCGCAGCAGCGCTCCCCAACCGCCGACGCCGGGATTACCTTTGCACGCGCCGTCGGTGTAAATCTCGACCATCATCCGTATGCGATTCGGAGCGTTGGATAGTCTTTTGCGGTACGACGGCAAGCTTTTTCTTTGGCTGAAGTCGGTCTCTCCATGCGGGGATGATGACGCGCATCCCGGGAACGCGTTTGATCGCCTGGAGAAAATAAACCGCGCCGGCGAACGGCCACCAGCGGTCGCCCGCCGCCTCCATGAAGCCGAACCGTTTCAGCCATCGCTCCTGGTTCACTGGCGGCACGTAGCAGCAGAGCTTTCCTGCGACGATTTCGAAACCGAGCAACGACATCCAATCTTTCATTCGCGGCAGATTGATGAACGACGCCCGCCATGGAAATTCCTCAGGCGTTCTCGCCTTCTTCATTCCCCACAGGCTCCAGGGATTGAAGCCGCAGATGATCGCGTGTCCCTCGGGAACGAGCACACGCTCCACCTCGCGCAGGATCTGATGCGGCTTGTCGGAGAACTCGAGCACATGCGGAAGGATCACGAGGTCCGCACTCGCAGTGGCGATAGGAAGATGAATAAATTCAGCCCGAATGCCCGCAGGCTCTATCGGGGCAGCCCTGCATCGTAACGGGATTCTGCTTGCACGAAGAAAGTCATGTTCGGGCATCCCCACCTGAATGGCGTTGAACCCGAATACGTCAGCGATCGCTTCGTCGAAGTACATCTGCTCGCGAACGAGCAAGTACGCTCCCAGCGGAGTCTGGAACCATTGCGCTTCATTCGTTGACAGCGCCTGCATTTCAACAAAAGATATCAGTCATGTGGCAAGTGCAAGCGGTTCGCGCGTTTCGCGACAACTATATCTGGTGCTTGCGCGATGACGCTCGAGCGGTCGTCGTCGACCCTGGGGATGCCGCGCCGGTCATTGAGTATCTGACCCGGGGAGATCTCGATCTCGTCGCCATTTTGAATACGCATCATCACGCAGATCATGTCGGTGGCAACGCCGAGTTGCTGCGTTCTTTTTCGGTCCCGGTGTACGGACCGAGAAGTGAGGCGATCGCGACAGTGACGGAACGTGTAAGTGAAGGGGATGTGACCGAGATAAGCGAACTGGGAATCAAACTTTCAGTCATCGATATTCCGGGTCACACTCGCGGACACGTCGCGTATTATGGCGCAAACATTTTGTTTTGTGGCGACACGCTGTTCGGTTGCGGCTGCGGAAAACTATTCGAAGGTTCCGCTCAGCAGATGCACGCGTCCTTGTCAAAACTCGCGGCGCTTCCTGGCGAGACGAAGGTATTCTGCGGACACGAATACACGCTCGCCAACATCGCCTTCGCGAAGAAGGTCGAACCGGACAATCGCGATTTGCTGCAGCGCGAAGCGCGCGATCGAGAGGCCATAGCCGCAGCACGACCGACTCTGCCCTCCACGATCGCGATGGAAAGAGCTACGAACCCGTTCCTTCGCTGCGCCGAGCGCGCCGTCATCGAGGCCGCAGCCCGTCACGCCGGCCGGGCAATGAGCGATGCGGTGAGCGTCTTCGCCGAGATCAGAAAGTGGAAGGACAATTTCAGGATTGATGATTGAGGACTTGGGCAGGTGCTCTTCATCCCTTTACCGTTCATCCCATATACACTCTAGTACAAGTGGCAGCGCGCAACTTTGGTGTCGCTGAGAATCTTTTCCTCAGGATATTCCTCGGCGCAGATATCTTTCGCGACCGAGCAGCGCTGGTGGAAATGACATCCCTCGGGAGGATGGATCGCGGATGGCATATCTCCCGCAAGACGGATGACTGCGCGCCCGCTTTGTCCCTGAATCACCGGCACTGCTGAAAGAAGCGCCCGCGTGTACGGGTGGCTCGGCGACTGCAGCACCTCTTCGACCGTACCGCGTTCCACGATGCGCCCGAGATACATCACCGCCACTTCGTGCGCCAGATACTCGACAACTG
>WUUC01180592.1_pt1 | contig 12327 bp, 8 predicted proteins | sample 6278441 | NCBI WGS metagenome assembly WUUC01 (sample SAMN13675441, study PRJNA597444) | soil metagenome | isolation source: soil | place: USA: Washington | collected 2017-10 | reverse complement strand
CCTCGAGGCTCTCCAGGAGTGTGGCAGTAGCTTCGTCGTTGGTAGTCCCGCAGGTCGCGATGTTACCGGCCACCAGAATGGTCTCGGCCGGTAACGTACTGGGAGGCTCGACCGGGCTGGTTTCGCTGCCACACCCGGCAGTGACGACAATGGCCGCCGCACTGGCGAGCTGGATCCAGGGCCGTTGGCAGGGACTGGACATGCGACACCTTCCTGAGGTAGCTGTTGCTCGAGAGCAACGGAGCCAGCGTCGCGCTACACCGATTGGAGCGCAAAGACCACGCTGGTTCCGCATATCACGCCAAGTTTTGCATTCAGGTAAATCGAGGGAGCCGGTTGCCGGCGGGTTTACAGGAGCCGGGCTTTTCGGCGCTCACAAGAAGGGCAAGGGACATGCCCTCTCTAGCGGCCAGACGCTGCTGGGGAGGGTAGAATCGAGGGCGTCAGCGGGTTGCCGGAGACTGCTCCACGCTTAGCGGCACAGCAAACTGATCTCCGGGCCGGAGCGCGTCAGCCGCCGGAAAGACCGAGGTTCCCACCCGGACTCTTCGGACCCGGACCCACTCGTCGCGGGCAGCCACGAGCACGTCATCGCCGGATCGACTCCCAACCGTTCCCGGAGGAGCATCGCTCGGTTCTCCTGTCAGGCACGCCTTGAGAACCACAACTTCCCGGCCACAGAGATACGCACGAGGAAGTCCCCAGGGCGAGCGGAACGGTGCGTAGTCGCAGGCTCGAATGAAATTCACGATTCTGAAGGCCGGCTCGGTCCAGATCAGCCTTCCCTGGTGAGGAACTTCGCTGCCGTGGCTCAGTTGTTTGGCTACAGACTGCGGCTGACGAGGGACAACTCCCAAAGATGCCGCCTGGAGCAGATCGTGGATCAGGGGGAGTCCCGCGCGAACACACCTGGCGCTCAGTGTCAGGCCCGTGTCATCATCCTCGACCGGGAGCTCGGCGCTGTAGGCAATCGGGCCGGTGTTGACACCCTCATCCATCCAATGGAGAGTCACACCGTGAGTACGCTCACCATGATAAAGAGCCCAGCTCGGTGCATTCGGTCCGGGGTAGGCCGGCAGGGGGCCAGGATGCAGGTTGAAGCTTCCAATCCGAGGCGCTGCGACAACGCTCGCCGGCAGGAGGTACTGCGCCTGGATGTTCAGCAGCAGATCCACGGCTTCCCGCGTCACTACGTCGGCAAACCCATTCTCCTGCGTCCGCTGCGCCGTCCAAAGCGGATATCCCAGCCGTGATGCCACGCCCGCAACCGTAGCTCCAACGGTTCCAGCCCTGGTGCCATCAGTCATGACGGCCACCACCTCGTGTGCGGATCCGGCCAGCATGCGTAGGGCTTGCACCCCGGCTGCCTCGTCGGCAATTAGAAGGACCCGCAAGGGTGCGGTGGGAAGCATGGTCATACGGTGGTCCAACGGCAGGGCACCCTGCCGTCAGGAACGACGGAGGACGCTGCGAAGCGAGGGGATGGGATCGAGGCCGACGAGCAAGGCCGGAGACCCCAGCCGGGCAACCCGGCCTCGGACCGATTGCTGCCACTGAAGCCCTTTTGCGGCAAGATCGCGCATTCCCGTGAGCCAGCGATAGCGGCTTCGAATCCAGCGGTATTTTCGGTTGTCCAGCTCCGCGCCGAACTTGGTCTTGAACTCCCCCAGGCCCATCAGATCGAAGGTGTCGCAGCCGGCTGCCAGCGCCTGTTGTATGACGGTCCAGGTCATCAATTCCGTGGGGCGGTGCCAGCGGTACTTCGTGCGGTGGGCCCAGGTCCACAGGAGCAGCTCTCGGCCCTCTACGGTAAACATTCCGGTGGCGATGTTGACCCGATTCGGGAGATACACCGAGACAGCCACCAGATTACCGGCTGCCTGAAGCGACCGGAAACACTCCAGCACCCGCTGCTGTCCGAAGTTCACCGCGTGGCCGCCCCGGACGTACACTTCCCTGATCTGCTGGTAGTGCTCGTCCACGAAGCTCTCATCGGTCTCGAAGCGAACCTCAAGCCCCTGCTTTATCCCGCGGGTAATGTTCCGCCGAGCGCTCTCTTTCAGCTGCTTTAACGTCCGGCGTTCGTCGGCGGGATACAGCGGCATTCGGTAGGTTGGCCAGGGCTCACCCCGGAAACCCAGTCCGAGCATTGTGGCGGGGTCGAGCTCCGGGCTCATGATCTCGATGTGGTGGACGTCGACCTGGCTCTCGAGATATGGAAGGACCGCGTCCATCAGCTCTGGTGTGGTGATCCGGCGCTCGTCGAACACCGGGCCCATGCTCACCGTCTGACTGGCCGGCGGCGGTGAGCCGAAGATGCGAAAGGGACCCACCTCGGTGAGGAGCCCGGGCAAGCAGCCGACGATCACGCCGTCTTTTTCCAGGACCAGCAAACGCGCCTTTCCAAACCCGGAATTCTCGAGCGAGCGGATCCACGCCCGGGTGTGCACCACACGGTGATTGGCAAATCCCCGCACCAGTGTGTCCCACCGGGATTGCTCTGCCGGAGACGCCTCCCGGACCTGTACGGCTGAGGTGACGACGACGGAGCTCACGTACCTGCCTCCTGCCATTCTTTGGTTGAGTGGCTGACGTACAGCCGGTACAACGAGGGGAGAGTCCTGGTGACCACCTGTTTGGTCCGGCGGACCAGCCACTTGCCGGTCCACCCCCGGAAATCGGCCAGGCGGGTGATTTCGCCGGGGCTGACGGACGCCTTGATACAGAAACGGCCGAGCACCCAGCAACCGGCCACGAGGCGAGGTGTCAGCACCGGCTCCGAGGTGAATAGATGGCGCAGACCAGCCGCCGCGCCGCTTCGCAGCACTTCGGCGGAGATTTCGCCTCCGGGCACGGCTCCGATGGTGCATGGCTCTCCCAGGAGCTGTTCCAGCACGTCGCAACTCCGGCGCCATTCGACGATCATCTGCTCCCGAGTCAGCTCCCGATAGATGTCAGGGTGGCTGTGCGAGTGACTCCCCACCACGTGCCCCGCCTGGCGCAGTGAGCAGATCTCGGCGGGCGTCAGAAAGGTGCGTCTGCCGAGCAGGCCGGTCGCAATGAAGAAGTGTCCCCGCCACCCGCGCCGGCAGAGCTCGTCACCGATGTAGAGGGCGCTCTTGCCGCCATCATCGAAGGTGAGCAACAGGTGGCGGCCGGGTCTGGTCACATCGATCTCGGTTACCAGGCGCGGGTGAACCGGTCTGGTGGCGATCCGATCCAGATGCTCCCTGAAGGCGGCGGTACCCAGCTTGTATCCGGCAGCGCCCTTACGCTGAAAGCCAGCCTCCGTCGGCACGTCGGTCACATCGTGATAGCCAAAGCTGGCGATCAGCGTTTCTTGTGACCGGGTTTCCTGGTACCTGCTCACCTGCCCACCGCTGTTGACTGGGCCGATTGGTGGAGAACCCGCGACAAGCCGATTGCGAGCGGCACGCGTGGGCTCCACCCGAGATCTTTCCGGGCAGCCGCACAATCGAATCGCAGGGGTGCCAGGGTGCGCTGCAAACGGTATCGTGCCGTCCCCAGCTTCCGATGCCGCAGCAAAGACAGCAGGTCGATGCCAAACATCGCGGTCCATACCAGGGGATAAGGCGCGAAGATCGGGCGGAGCCCACCCCCGCTCACCTGTCGCAGCGTGCGGGCCAGCTCCTCCTGGTCGCATTCTGCAGAGTCGACCAGGTTGTACACGCTTCCACTGGCCACCCTGCTCTGCGCGGCCGCGAGCATCGCTTCGACCACGTCATCGACGTAGACCAGCCCTGCCGGAATGCGGCGTCCCCCGGCAATCACCGGACGCGTGGCCGGAGACGGGAGCTGGAAGCGGCCGACAGGCAGTTTCGCGCCGGGGCCGTAAATGGTCCCCGGACGAAGGACGATCACGCGGGGAAAGCGGTGCTGGCGGGCGTAGTCCAGCACGGCGGTGTCGGCTGCCAGCTTGCTCCGGGTGTAAGCACCACGCTCATCTGCCCGGGCATCCAGAGGTGCCGTCTCGTCCATCAGCTGATCACCGCTGTCCGGCAGAGCATAGACCGACATCGACGAGATATGGATGAAGGTCCGGACGCCGCACTCCTTCGCCAACCGAAGGAGGCGGACCGTACCCTCGACATTGACCTGCTCGTACTCCCGCATCGAGCCCGGAGCTCCGCACAGGCCGGCACAGTGAAAAACGGTGTCGATGTCGCAGAGGGCGCTGCGAAGCCGGTCTTCCTGGCTCAGATCACACATCACCCACTCCACGGCCGGCAGCGGACGGGCGCGCGAGAGCAGACGGGTGGTCGCGCGAACGGAGGTACCCTGGTCGGACAGGACCTCCGCCAGTCTGCCGCCCAGGAATCCGGAGGCCCCGGTGACCAAGATGCGAGGTGGGAGTCCGGTGCGAGCCTCGGCGGTGGCGGGGCGCTGCTTGCGCACACCGTCGCAGGCGGCCTTGATCTGATCCATCAGCCGGACGTTCACCAGTCCCTGCTCGGGAAGCACGGGAGGCGGAGCCGCTTCGCGTAATGACTGGTAGAAGTGCTGGATGATGGTTCGAAGACCCTGGTAGCGCTTGACCTTGCCGGTGACCACCCCGCTGAGCGTGGACACTCCGGAACGGAACAGCTGGAGTGCGGTTGTGAAGTTGGCGGTAAATCGAGCCACGGCGGACGGCAACCCGCTCGCTCGGGTGGTGAGCACCGTCATGGTCTGCCAGTCGGCAGTAATACGTCCCCGCGTCCCAACGACCTCGAGCCGATTGACCTCGGGGGCGCTGCTCAGGGACAGGGCGACTTCCCCCACGCCGGCACTCGAAGGAATGAGGACCCGGATCTCCTCTACCCCTGCTTCACGCACGGCGCCGAGGTTGTGCCCGACGACCTGAGGCAGGCCAGGATCATTCAAGAAGTGACAGGCGAGGTACAGCGGATGGCAGATCAGATTGTCGAAGGTTCCCCAATCGTACGAATAGCTCCAGGGGATCGCGCTAGAGCGGGCGGCGGTCTCGTAGGTAAAGCCCTGTTCGGCGCGTACCGAGATGACCCGGCCGATCTCTCCCAATCGAATCCTGCGGCAAGCCTCCACGAATACCGGGTCGAAGAGCCGGCTGTGGCCGGGGCAGACCTGAATCCCTGCCTCCCGCGCCATCGCCAGGATCGACTGCGCATCGGCCGCGGTCGAGGCGAGCGGTTTCTCGATGTACAGGTGTGCCTGATGTCGAGCGGCGATCCGCGCCAGAGAGACGTGGCTTGCGGGTGGCGTGAGGAGATGGACCACATGAGGCCGCGCTTCGGCCATCATGGTCTCCATGTCGGTATAGCATCCTCGGATGCCATTCCGGGTGGCGCACTCCCTGGCCACTCGCTCGTCCAGATCGCAGACGGCTACGACATCGACACCCGGAATGGCTCTCAGTGCGGCCAGGTGATAGGCGCTGATCCGCCCGCAGCCAACCAGGGCGACACGGAACTGCTGGAGTACCGGATCCATTGCCGTACTGCTCATTGAGCGCTCATCCTCAGGGTCTGGCGGGTTGTGCTCACTGCTGTCGCCTCCTACTTTTGGCCACGAAATCCTCATCCAGTCTTCAACTCGTCCCGATCAGCGACTCTGACGGCCTCACGCCTGTCTACGATCCCGGCTTCTGCCCAATCGTTTGCCTATCTCGGCGGCGTTCTCGAGGGGCAAGACGTACTCCACAGCCTCATGCGCGAGGGCTGGAAACCCGGATTGATTCTGGCGCTCGACGATCAGACGTTGCGTACTGCCGCCGGCGGTGTACCCTGGCCCGCAGATTTCAGCGGTGTTCCGGTGCTCAAGGTCTCTTCCTTCCAGGCGCCAGAAGCGATACATGCGTTGGGCGCAGCCGGCAGCCGCGGTGTGCTCTGTGTCGGCATCTCCGAGATTCTGCGCCGGCCCTTTCTCGGTGCGTTTCCCCTCGGGGTGTACGGATTCCATGGCAGCCTGCTTCCGGAGCTTGCGGGACCTGCCCCGGTAAACTGGGCACTCATTCAGGGCCGGCAGGAAACCGGAACCACGCTCCTCCGCTACACCGAGGATCTCGATGGCGGCACCGTCGTAGGCCAGGCGCCGTGTGCGATCGATCCGCGAGACACGCCCGCCACGCTGTATCGGAAGCTTGCCGCCCTCTCCGCCGCCCTCTGGCAGAACCACTGGCCCCGGATCGCGCTTGGCGACGTTCCCGTGAAGCCCCTGGGCCGGCTTCCGCTGAATCTCCGCCGTCGCCCCGAAGACGGACTGATCCGCTGGTCGGCTCACACGGCTCAAACTCTGGATCGCTGGGTACGGGCGCTGTCTGAGCCCTATCCCGGCGCGTACTTCTGGTTCAGCGGCCAGCGGATATGGATGCATGCCAGCGAACGCCTGGATGTATCCTCCGCCGGAGCAGTGGAGCCGCGTCTCGACTCCGCAACGCCAATCGAGCTGGTGGTGGCGTTTCCCGATGGGCGGCTACGACTGTCGGACCTTCGATTGGACCACGGTGCCGCCGTGCCTGCCCATCTGATGGCCCAGCTAGCCCAACACGCCGGCCAGCCGCTCAGCTCGTTGCACCAGGGCGGCAGGGTCCTGGCCATTGCCGCCCACCCTGACGATGAGGTGCTCGGGGTCGGCGGCACCCTCATACGCCATTTCAAGGGGGGCGACACCCTCCGCGCCCTGATCGTCTGCTCCGCCTACTCCATCCGGTACCGGGAGGGAGAACACCAGCAGCCGGCGGATGCCCAGCGTGCCTCCCACTATCTCGGCGGCGACACCAAGGGCCTGGGCTTTCCCGATCAGCGGCTGGATGCCGGAAGCAACCTCGAGCTGATTCAGGCGCTGGAGCACGAGATCCGCGAGTTCCAGCCGGCTATCGTGTATACCCACCACTGGGGCGATGTGAACGCCGATCATGTTCGCATTGCCGAGGCGGTGGATGTCGCCACCCGCCCGTATGCCGCTCCCTGGGTCCGGCGGCTCTATGGCTTCGAGACGCCTTCCAGTAGTGAGTGGACGGCCAGTCAGCGGGACCGTCCATTTACCCCCAACGTGTTCTCCGATATCAGCCAGGAGCTGAGCCGCAAGCTCGACGCCATGCGTTGCTACGGGAGCGAGCTGCGGCCCTACCCTCATCCCCGGTCCCTTCGCTCCCTGCGGGAACGGGCCAGCTACTGGGGAAGCGTTGCCAACCTGAGCGCCGCCGAGCCGCTGATGCTCCTTCGCGCGCGCGAATGAAGGCTTCGACCCGGCGCGGATACCTGCGGGCAGTGGATCTGGCCGTCGCCCTGCTCCTGGCCCCGATCTGGGCCCCGCTACTGCTGGTTGCTACCCTCGCGGCATTGTCTCAAGGTCTGCCGGTGTTTTATCGAGCCAGCCGGCTGGGCCAGGGCGGCACCGTGTTCCGCATGCTGAAGCTCCGGACCATGGTTCGAAACGCCGACCGGCTCGGACCCGCGGTTTCCACCGGCAACGATCCCCGAGTCACCGCGGTCGGCCGACTTCTTCGCCGAACCAAACTGGACGAGCTACCCCAGTTCTTGCACGTGCTCTCCGGGCGGATGTCGATCATCGGGCCGCGACCCGAAGCACCCGAGTATCTGGCGCACTACACCCCCGCCGGATTCAAATCTCTGGAGGCAAAACCCGGCATTACCGGCTACGGCGCGCTGTACTTCTTTTCCGCGGAGCGAAATTCCAGCCCTGACGACTTCGAGGCCCGCTACCTGCGCGAGCTCCTCCCCACCAAGCTGCTGCTGGACGAACGCTGCTGGCTCGACCTCCAGGCCAGACCACTCCGAACCACGCTGAAACTGCTGTGGCTGACCCTTACCGCCGTTGCGCATCGTGGCGCAGCCGGCTTTTCCCCGGCACAGCTGGAAGCCCGGTTCCTGCGCGATTCAGTGAGTGGCGCCGGTGCCCGTGGCTAGAAGTGCCCCGACATCGGTCCGTCGCCGACCACCTATCCGCGGCGTTTTCCGGCGGCAGATCTCCCCTTCCCGCCGGTCGACCAGCCGCAGCTGCGGAGGCTCGACCATCAGCCGCTGACCGGCGCGCCAGCGGTCCCGCCAGGTGTTCTCTACCGGATCCATCAGAGCATTCCAGGACCCGGCCGCAGGCCCATTGGGCTGGCTGGCCGCCGCCAGCTGAAAATCCTGAAGCGGCGGGACGCATTCGGGGACCAGTTCACACAGGGTGCTCAACAGCCCGTCTCGGTCGCCGGCGTCGAGATAGGCAAAGAGGCGGCTCAGTGTCTGTACCAGCTCGGGTCCGGCACTCTCGGTGGTCTGGCTGATCCGGATCTTTTCCGCCGAGGTGGGGACCGTAGCTTCCAGACTCGAGATCTGCTCTTCGGTGAGTTTTTCTCCGGGGCGCAGGCCGGTAAAGACGATCTGAACATCCCGGCCCGGAACTCTGCCCGAGAACCGGATGAGCTTTTCGGCAAGGTCCAGGATGCGGACCGGCTCCCCCATCTCCAGCATCGCGATCGCGCCGGCCGTTTCTCCCAGCGAACCAGCCTGAAGTACCAGCTGTGCGGCCTCCGGAATGGTCATAAAGTACCGCTGGACCATGGGGTGGGTTACCGTAACCGGGCCCCCGGAGGCGAGCTGTCGTTCGAAGAGGGGGATCACGCTTCCCTTCGAGGCCAGCACGTTCCCGAAACGCACCGCCCTGAAGTCAGTGCCGGCCCGGTGCAGGTTGGGCAGTCCGAAGATGATCCGTTCCGCCACCCGCTTCGTGGCTCCCATGACGCTCGAGGGACGTATGGCCTTGTCGGTAGACACGAGGAGCACCTTGCTTGCGCCATAGCGCACGGCAGCCGTGGCCACCAGCAGCGTGCCCAGCACATTATTGCGAACCGCCTCCAGCACGTTGGTTTCCATTAAAGGGACGTGCTTGTAGGCGGCGGCGTGAATGACGTATTCGGGGCGGTACTGGGCGTAAACCTGCGCCAACCGTGTCTGATTGGTGATGTCGCAGATTATCGGGACCAGATCCAGGGCGGGATGCGCCTGGGCCAGCTCCAGATGGACGAAGTACAGATCACTTTCGGATTGGTCGAGCAGGATCAGCCGGGCTGGGCCAAATGGAGCGATCTGGCGGGCTAGCTCGGAGCCGATCGACCCTGCAGCGCCGGTCAGGAGAATGACGCGATTGTGCAGGTCCGCCCGGACCGGCGTCATGTCGAGATTGACCGGGGGACGGCCCAGCAGATCCTCAATGCGCACATTCCGCAGCTGATCGGCCGCAGCCGCACCACTCAGGAGCTCGTGCAGCGAAGGAAGCGTTTTGAACTCCAAACCGGCCGCAATGCACTGATCAACCACTCGCCTCATCTCGGAGGCATCTCCCTGCTCCAACGCGATAATGGCAAACTCCGCGTGGAGTCGCTTTGCAATCGACGGCAGGTCCTCGACCGTGCCGAAGACCCGGACACCGCGAATCGTGCGGCCCTGCCGAGAGCCGTCCAGATCGACCAACCCGACCACGTTGACATCGTGAGCTTCGGCTCTGCGTGCTTCGCGAAGGAGCTGCTCGGCGCGCTCTCCCGCACCGATGACCAGAGTTCGGCGACCCCGCGGGGTGACGAACGGAACCGGGCCCTCACGAACGGAGCGGGCAATAAAGGGGACTCCGCCCGCAAAGAAGATCGCGCTGGCCCATTCGAGCAGCAGGACCGAGCGCGGGACACCAGGAAACAGGTTGGCCAGATAGAGGGCAATGACAAAGCAGATCGAGCTGACGGTGACCGCCACAGCCAGTGTCAGGAGGTCCTGCAAGCCAAAGTGCAGCCAGTACGCCCGAAATACGCCAGCCTGGGCGTAGGCGGTCAGCCGGATCAGGATCAAAAGCGGCAACGAGAGCCAGAAGATCTCGGCTTCGTGATGCGGCGTGGCAAAATCGAAGCGAAGCTCGTAAGCCAGACGGTAGCCGGCCACGATGAGGAGCAGATGCAGTGCCGGGTCGCGCCAGTAGCTTGCGAAGCGACCGAGGCTCCACTCCGCGGGCACCACCCGGCTGGCGCGTTGGGGGGCAGCGGCGAGCAGAGGGGTTGGCCTTGCACTCACCGGGAGAACCTCGAAATCACGTCCACAACGGCACTGATGACATCGCCGACATCCTCATCCGTCAGCATCGGGTGGAGCGGCAGGCTCAGCATTCGCTGGTAATTCCCCGAGGCGATCGGCAGAGCCGCCGGCGCGAGTCCATACTTCTCGCGGTAGTAGGGGTGCATGTGAATCGGGATGAAGTGCACCGATGTCCCGATGTTGCAGGCCGTCAGCTCCTCGATGAACCGGTCACGCCCGATGCGAAGGGCCTCGGTGCGAAGGCGAAGAACGTACAGGTGCCAAGCGTGTTCCACTTCGGGCCGCTCCACTGGAATTTCCAGTGCAGCGTAGCTGGCAAACACACTGTTATAGGCCTCCACAATCTGACGCCGCCGCTGCTGGAAGCGGCTCAGTTTTCGGAGCTGGGCCAGACCCATCGCCGCCTGAACGTCCGTCATGTTGTACTTGAAGCCGGGCTCATCCACGCTGTAGAACCAGCTCCCGCCGGGCCCATACCGCTTCCATGCATCCCGGCTCATACCATGAAGCCCGAGAATGCGAGCGCGGCTGAGCAGCTCGGGATTGCCGGTGAGAATGCCACCTTCGCCGGTGGTGAGGTTCTTCGTGGCGTAGAAGCTGAACGACACAGGGTTCTGGCCCGAGCCGATGAGACGTCCCTTGTATCGGGCAGGCAGAGCGTGAGCGGCGTCCTCGAGAACTCCCAAACCGCGGTGGCAGGCAATGTCGTAAATGGGGTCCAGATCAGCCGGATGTCCCGCGTAATGGACAGCCAGGATGGCGCGAGTGCGGGGGGTTACCGCAGCTTCAACAGCTCGCGGATCGAGGTTGAGCGTGTCCGGCTCCACATCTACCAGCCGAGGTGTAGCACCGAGGTGCTCGATGACGTTGGCGCAGGCGCAGAACGTCATCGGGGTGGTGATAACTTCGTCACCCGGCTGGACGCCGAGGGTGAGCAGCCCAAGGTGCAGCCCGGCAGTGCACGAGTTCAACCCAACCGCATCCGGTGCCTGAACCAGGTTTCGGAACTCGGCTTCGAACAGCCGGGTCTTGGGGCCGGTGGTGATCCAGCCCGAACGGAGGGTGTCCGCGACTTCATCCATCTCTTCCTGGCCAACGGCAGGGGTGGAGAAGAGGAGGAAGCTGGAACGGCGCGCCGGCGCCTCGGTGGTCACAGGCTCAGCTCGCACGGGACACCAAGAGAAGAATGCTCGGTTCGTGTTCGACGCGCGGGCCGAAGAGATTCACGTGGTGTTCATGGAAAAGTGAAACGGGGCTGCATCAGCTCGGCGGGTGGGAATGCGAGCTTCGTGCCCGGCAGAGCGACGCCGAACGCGTTGAGCGGTAATGCTGTGGAGGGAGGATGCGAGAAGTTGCAGAGCCGGTAGTGGCGACTCTTCGTTGCGCGGGTGCAACTGTTAACCGGTCGCCGGTCGCCGGTCGCTGGACGTCAGTCGCCGGACGTCAGTCGCTGGACGTCAGTCGCCGGACGTCAGTCGCCGGTCGCTGGTCGCTAGTTATCAGTGATCGATCGTCGGTGGTGGTAGCGAGCGTCAGCAACTAGCAACCATTTATCTGGTGACGAGTGACGGGCGACCGCGACTAGTTCTTCAATACCACCCGATCGGCTTTTCATCCAAATTGATGAACACCTGCTTCGTCTCCAGGTACTCCTCTACTGCCCAGTGGCCCAGCTCGCGCCCAAAGCCGGAGGCCTTGTACCCGCCCCAGGGTGCTTCCACGAATGTGGGTTGCATGTGGTTCACCCAGACGATTCCGGCCTCCAGAGCCTTGACTACCCTGAAAGCCTTGAAGATGTCCCGGGTCCAGACTGCGGCGGCCAAACCGTATGGGGTGGCGTTCGCGATCCGGATGGCGTCCGCCTCATCGGTAAACGGAATCACGCTCATGACTGGCCCGAAGATCTCCTCCTGGGCGATCTTCGCGCCGTTGTCCACGTCGTAAAAGATGGTGGGCTCGACGTACCAACCCTTCTCGAACTGCTTGGGTCTGCCACCCCCGGCTGCCACTTTCCCCTCTCCGCGTCCAATCTCCAGATACCGTACCACGCGGTCACACTGCTCGGCACTGATCAGCGGACCCATCTTGGTCTCCCGGTCCAAGCCGTTTCCGAGCCTGATGGTCTTGGCCTTGGCGGCGGCCGCGTCCACGAACTTTCGGTAGATGTCGCGCTGCACCAGGACCCGGCTGCCTGCCGAGCAGACCTCTCCCTGATTGATGAACGTGCCGAAGAGGGCTCCGTCTACCGCGTTCTCAAAAT
>WUUC01240956.1_pt1 | contig 12328 bp, 7 predicted proteins | sample 6278441 | NCBI WGS metagenome assembly WUUC01 (sample SAMN13675441, study PRJNA597444) | soil metagenome | isolation source: soil | place: USA: Washington | collected 2017-10 | reverse complement strand
TCCGTGCCGTGGCGGCCAACCTTCCCGACGCGGACGCCATCGCGCTGCTGGCCGAGGTCGGCGACGCGGCCCGGCCACTGCTCCCCCGGCTGACGGACCTCGTGGCGGCGGACGCGGAAACCCGGCCGGCACGCGCGGCGCGGATCGCCGCGGCGATGGCGCACTGGTCGCTGGCCCACGACACCGCCGCGGTGCTGCCGGCGGTGACGGCCGTGCTGCGTGGCGGTGACGCACCCGCGCGTGCCGCGGCCGAGTTCGCGGCCGAGCTGGGGGCGGAGTCCCTGGTGCCGGCGCTGACCGACCTGCTGACCGACCGGTGGGCAGGCGTGGCGGCGGCCATGGCGCTGTGGCGGCTCACCGGGCGGGCCGAGACCGGACCGGCGGTCCGCGCGCTGGCCGAGGGCTGGCCCCGGCCGGACGACGCCGTCACGGCCCTGCTGGCGATACGTGCCACGAGCACGGCCGACTTCCTGCACGAACTGGCCGAGCGGGACGAACGGCTCGTCCTGTACGGCGCGGGGCACCACTACATCGCCGAGGACGAACGGCTGCGTGCCCGGCTCCGTGAAGCCGTGGTGATGTTGCGGGCGGACTGATCAGGCCGTGTGGCGGATGGCGACGAGCGCGATGTCGTCGTTCGCGGGTTGCGCGCCCACCATGGCGGCCATGATCCGTGCGCACACCAGCTCCGGACGGGCGGGGCGCACGGTCGTCCGCAGCCGGTCGAGGCGGCCGTCGAGGTCCATGCCGCGGCGTTCCACCAGGCCGTCGGTGTAGAAGACGAGCAGCGCGCCGGGCGGCACGTCGAGGGACGCGGCGCGGCGGCCCGTGATGGCCAGGTTGTAGCCGATCGGCGGGCCCAGCGGCGCGTCCACGAAACGGCTCTCCCCGTCCGGCAGGGCGAGGACCGGCGGCAGGTGCCCGGCCAGGGCGAAGTCCATGTGGTGGGCGGTGGTGTCGATGACCGCGTAGGCGACCGTGGCCATGGTCCGGTGCTCGAAGTGGCTGGCCTTGCGGTCGAGCTTGCCGAGCACCTCCGCCGGGTCGTCGAACTCCAGCGCGTACGCACGCAACGCGCTGCGCAACCGGCCCATGACGATCGCGGCGGGCAGCCCGTTGCCGACGACGTCGCCGATCACCACGCCGATCCGGTCGCCCGGCAGGTCGAACACGTCATACCAGTCGCCGCCGACACCGCTGTCCGCGCCGGCGACGTAGCGAGCGGCGAGGTCCCACCCGGCCATGGCCGGCAACCTCGCAGGTAGCAGGCTGTCCACCAGCATGGCGGCCGCCGCCTGCTCGGACCGGGACCGGTGCATGTGCGCGGCCATCGCGACCCGGTCGGCGACCAGCTGCAACAGCTCGATCTCCTCGTCGGTGAACCGGCGGGAGACGGTGCTGCCGACGTGCATCACACCGGCGAGCTCGCCCTGTGTCACCATCGGCACCCCGAGCATGACCCGCAGACCGCGTTCCCACAGCAGCGAGTTGACCACTGTCGACTCGTCCACGTGCTCGATCTGCAGCGGCTGCCGCGACTTCGCCACCCGGCCCGCGAAACCGACGCCCACCGGGATCCGCACGCCCTGGAAGACCTCCTCCTCCAGGCCGGCGGTCGCCCTGGCGACGAGCTGCTCACCGGTGGGGTCGACGAGCAGCACGGTCGCGGTGTCGACCTCGAACAGCTCACGCACCCGCCACAGCAGGTGGTGGAGGAGCTTGTCGAGCTCCACGTCCATCAAGGCGGTGTCGGTCACCGCCTCCAACACGCGAAGTCTCAGCTCCGTGTGCTCGTGTGTGCCCATGCGGGGAACCTCGACCTGTTCTCGACTACTGCGGCCCTGCCCGATCACGTGACGGAGAGCCGCGGCAAGCGAGCGTACTCACCACGATAGTGCGCCGAGCCGGGGCTGGCTATTCACTGGCGTCGCCGCGACCGATGTGGGTGACCGCTCCGGAGGTCTTCACACCACATCCGACTGTCCACAATGGATCATCACGGGTGTTGGAGGCGAGCCATGATCAGCGGCACGAAGTGGTCCATGTCGGCCTGGAGACAGGGTTGCTCGTTGTGCCTGCCGGTGCAGCCCGGCGCCCACTCCGACCCGTCGCCGTAGTCGATGAGGTCGAACGGGATGCCGGCCTCGGTGAGGTGGCGGGCGATGGTCACGGCCGTGCTCCTGGCCCGGTTCTCCAGCAGGCCCTGCACCGGATCGCCCACCAGGTCGCCGCCGTTGCCCGTGTACATCGCGATTCCCATGCCGCGCAACGGTTCCACGTGCTGTGCCGGGCTCTCCGCACGCCACACGCCGTCCAGCGGCGGCAGGGGCGGGCCGAAGATCGCGTCGGGCAGCACGATCGGGACGCCGTACTCCGGCAGGAGCTCCGTCAGGACGACCGCGACGCGCTGCGCCACGTTCATCAGGTCGAGCCCGCCGGAGAAGCTGCCGACGTAGCTGAACAGCTCCGGCCGGTGCTCGGCGTAGTGGAACGCCCCGAACCCGCCCATCGAGTGGCCGGAGATCGCCCGGCCCTCCCGCGCCGGGATCGTGCCGAGGTTCGCGTCGACGAACGGGACCAGCTGGTCGAGGTGGAAGGTCTCCCAGTTCTGGCGGCCGAGCAGGCCGGGGTTCACCCAGTTCGTGTACCAGCCGCGGCCGCTGCCGTTCGGGATCACCGTGATCAGGGGCACGCCGGCCGTCGACCGCTCGACGATCTCCTTGTTCCGCCCGGCATCCGGGCGGTCGGCGGCGCCGTGGAGCGTGTAGTGGACCGGGTAGTCGGTGGCCGCGTCGTAGTTCTCCGGCAGCGTGACCATGACGACGTGCTCGCCGGACACCTGTCCCGGCATCACGCCGTACGCCGGCACCTCGTCCGTCCGCACCGTGAACGTGAACGTGCGCTCCCCGCCGTCCACCCACGCCGGTTGGCTGACCACGGTGAGGCCGAAGCCGTCGGTGAACCGCGGCGGCGCGGTCGTCGCGTGCGCCTCCGGCGCCACGGGTGTGACGGTGACGGCGGCCAGCACGGCGGTGACGGCGGCCACGGCGGCCCTGCACAGAACCCTCATGTCCCCTCCCGCGGGTCGGGGCCGTTCTGTGTTGGTAACGAGCGGGTGGGTCAGCGGTTACTCGGTGTGGCACCGAGATGGTCCTGGAGCCGGGCGTGCCGGAACTGGTAGACCGCACCGGCGCGGCGCACCCCGCCGGTAGGCGTCCTCGAGGAAGGCGGTTCACGCTGCCAGCGTTTGGGCACTTCGAGAGCGAGCTGACGGGTGGCGTCGGCCAGCGGGGCGCCCAGCTCCGGCGGCGGCCAGTCGCCGGACGGTGGCCATCTTGGCGTCGGTCCGCCCTCCCGTTCCAGCCGGCGCACGGTACGCACCCCGAGCTTCGCCCGCTCCGCGAGCCCTTCCTGGGCCATGCCCCGCGCCCGCAACTGCTTCAACAGACCCCGCACTGACTCTTCTCGTGACTCTCGGTGCGGGCGATGTTCACGCTCCGAACCCTGTCGAGGGCACTGGCCAGAAGTGGCCGGTATGTGACCGCTCATTGATCAGCGATCTCGATCCCGTCCGGAAGGCTCATGCCGAGCTCGACGAGCCGCCTGGCGGCCTTGGCGACGTCCCGCCCGCTGCGCCAGATGTTCATCAGGTGATCCGCTGGGATCCTGTCGCCGACGATCCAGGCGCCTCTGCCGTCGAGGTTCTTACTGAGCAGATGTTCGTCTTCGCGATCCCAGTGCTCCGGCATGGGGTCCACGTCGTACCCGAGGTCACGCAGACGCGCACACACGTCGGCCGCATCACGCCTGGTGTGTGCGGCAGCAGCGAGGACATGCCTGGCCGGTACGGGTTTCGCACTGTCCAGCCACGGTCCTTCGCCGTCGACGTCGACGCTGATGATGATCTCATCATCGGGATCGAAGGTCTCGGGCATGGTGCTCGGCTCCGGCGCGTCGATGCCGAGTTCGAGGTAGCGTCGCGCAAGTGCACGCGGACTACGGCGGGTCTTCATGGAGGCGAGGACTATCTGCCCGACCGTCATGCGATCCCCGACGAGCTCTCTCAACAGGACAAGATCGTCGTACTCCAGAGATCGCGGCACGTCACCCACTCGGAGACCGAATGCCGCCAACCGTTGAACGACTTCGCTAAACGGAAGGCGGTTCTCGATCGACATCCACGCCGCGTACTGGATCGGCACCTCTCGCTCTGGGTCGAGCCATCGTTTGTAGGGTCCACCACCGACCAGGGTCCGGTCCAGGTAGTCCAGCGGAACGGTCTCGACGCGGCCCTCGGGAGTGCGGAAGGACAGTGCACGGAGCACCGCGACGACCTCGTCGGCGCCGCGTCGACCGTCCTGGGCCGCGGCCGCGATGTACCCCGAGGAGACACCCTTCCTCGGATCGAGCCACGGTGGTTCACCGTCCAGATTCTCGCTGGTGACGATGAGGACGAAAGTGTCGGGCGCGGGCCAGGTCTCGGGCTCGTGCACCTGGTGGCCGAACTCCCGTAGACGCTCCGCGACCGCATCAGGAGCCATGCCGAGCCGCAGAGCCGCGGCCAGCACATGACCAGGCCGGACCAGCGCGGTGGGCGGAAGCCAAGGACGCCGGTCCCTCTGAACACTCAGTATCGCCAGATCAAGTTCCTCGGGAATGGCGGGGAGAGCGCGCAGATGACTGGTGTCGAAGCCGAGCGTCCTCAGTCGCGCGACCACCTCCGGGACATCGAGCCCGGTAGAGAGGGCCGCGTCGACGACATGGCCGGGTGGCACGCACTCGTCGAGCCACGGACGCAGACCATCGCAGTCGGCACTGACGAGCACACCAGCGATAGCGTCGAGGTGGTCGAGCACAGGCAGAAGATGGTCGGTGCGATAGCCGAGGGAGGCTAGTCGGGCAACAACCTCGGCGTGGCTGTGTCCGGTGCTCACAGCAACCGCGATGACATGCCCGACATGTACCGGCTGCGACTCGTCAAGCCAGTCACGTTCCGCCCCACCGTATGCGTATGTTGGGAAGAGCAGGTCCATGTCCGACGGGCGAGCACACACGCTTGCGGAGGTCACACCGAGGCCGGGAAGGTACCCGGCCTCCACCCAGGCGCGCACGCGCCACGAAACAACGTGTTCCGGATCAGGCTCATCCCGATCGCTCCACCCCCGAACGAGGTCGTCGTCGGCGAAGAAGAAGCCAAGCATGGACAGGTCCGTCTCGACGTCCTCGATAATCCATCGATGGTCGGTGAACTCGGCTCGCTGGCGGTAGATCTCGTCGGCGAGTCGCGGATTGATGTCGGCAAGTTCGGATAGCCACCCGTGTGTCAACACGGTGTGCTCGGGCGCTATGAGGTCCGGGATCCCGGCCCACAGCATGTCGCTGACCGCCTTCTTGTCGTGCCTGACGATGCGCCGGCGGTCGACGGTCAAAGTCGGCATGTGCGGGCCGGTCAGGTTCACCACCGCGCCGAAGAGATGGCTTCCCGCCCACAGCCCGTCAGCGAGAATCGCGCCCACGCCGCCGCACCACCACAGCGTTGACAACGAGGTTGCCCACACATCTCGCACGGCCCGGACAGCATCGGGTTGGAGTGGATCACTGCCGATCGGGGCGTGTTCGGAAAGCTGTCCCGCGGTCCAGTTCAGGAGTTTCGTGTGATCCGCGGCCGTGACGTCGACCTCGCTGACCCACAGGATGCGGCGCAGGATGTCCACGCACGAGACCGTCTTGCGGAGGTACAGGCGGACCGTCGTGCCGGCCTCTGTGCCTTCGCCGAGGTCACGGACCCGGGACAAGGTGCCCGGCCCCGCGATGCGGACCTCCAGCCGCTGACCCGCCCGCCCGTCACGGCCGAAGCGGCAGGTCGTCACGGTGATCTCGTCGGCCAGCATGAAGTAGCTCAGCACACCGATGCCGAACCGGCTGTTCGGGTACAGCGTGATCCCGTGCCGGCGCCAGAGCGCCTCCTCTTCCAGGTACTCCGGCATCGTGGTGAACCGGACGCCCGCGTGGGCGAACAGGCCGGTCAGTTCCCGCAGGCCCATGCCGACGCCGTTGTCGACGCAGTCCAGGTACGGGCGGCCGTCCTCATCACCCTGGCGGAACTCGATCCGCGGCTTCCAGCCGGCGGGGACCGGCTGCTTCTCGGCGATCAGGTAGTCGGTCCGCGCTGTGCGGTAGCGGCAGGCGTCCAGGGCGTTCTGGTACAGCTCGCGCACCGCGAGGGCCGGGTCGCCGTACAGCTGCTCACCCATGAGCAGTTCCTGGATCTGGTCCTCGGCCAGCCGGAAGCGGAAGCCTTCCGAGAGGCCGTCGACGGCCTCGAGTTGTTCGGCGTTGGCGTGGGACGGCATACCGGACAGAGCGGCCGGCCCGATGCGGGCGATCTGGACCAGCAGGGCGTTCACCGACTCCGCGTGCAGCTTCAGCGCGTGGTGCACGGCCTGGTGGTGGCAGCGCGCCTTCAACGAGCGGCTGCGGCGCTCCTCCTCCCACCGCGCGCCGGCCAGGGTCGTCGCCAGTTGAGCGAGGTCGACCGGATCACCCGTGCCCATGTGGTCGACGATCACCTGTGAGAGGTCGAGCGGGTCGATGGCGAAGCTGTGGGCCGCCACCAGCAGGAAGCCGAGTAACTGCTCGTGTATCACCTGCTCTTCGTCGGTTGATGCCGCCACGCTGCGTTCGGAGCGCAGGCGGCCGTCGGCCAGGAGGGTGGGGTCCATGCGGAGAGAGCGGAACAGCTGGACGAGGCGGTCCGGGTCGAAGACCTCGCCAGCCAGGCCCTCCGGGCGGGAAAGGCGGTCCGGGTCGTAGGAGGCTGGGCGGGCGACCAGCCATCGCAGGAACAGCCAGCGCTCGATCGTCGTCGCGGCTGCGGGCGCGGACGCGATCCGGCGTTCCAGGCGTGGATAGCCTGCCCGGAAGCGGAGGAAGTCCGGGTCGTCGAACGCTTCCGGCCAGCGGGTGGCGGCCAGGCGTGCCCAATACGCCTGGTGGATGAACGGGAACGCGACCAGCAGCGCCGCGTCCGCCGGGGTCAGGTCCAGTTTCGGCCAGTTGACCGTGCACACCAGCCACTGGACCTTCGCGGACATGCGAAGTGCCAGGGCTTCATGGTCCACCCACGGGTCTTCTGGCAGCCGCGAGACCTCTTTCGCCAATCGTTGGACCAAGGTCGTGGTGTGGTCGCGCAACGTGCCAGCGCCGGTCCACACCTTGTGGTCGCGGACGGCCACGACCCACGGGTGGTCGCCGCTCGGGCCCTCTCGGGGGACCACGACGATCGTGGTCAGGTCTATGTCGGTGCGGACCCTCGCCTGGTGTGGGCGGACCTTGTGTTCGCGGAACAGGACAGTCATCTTGTCCTGGGTGGTCGCCAGGACCTCTGCCAGTGTGCGTGGTTCCGACTCGTCGCGCAGTGCCTGGCTCAGGGCGCGGGAGAGCACACTGAAGCCCTCACCGCTGAAGCCGGCGGTCTGACCCGGGGAGCAGGCGTAGAAGTACGCCACCTGCTGGGCCACCGCCTTGTCGCGCTCCCAGTCGCCCCACGCTTCCGTGTAGCCGGGGCCTTTCTCGCGGAGGCGGATGCCTTCCCGGCAGGCGTCGACGATCACGACGACCGTCGCCGCGGCGCTGTTCTCCACGTACGCGTCGCACGTCACCGGGACGCAGTTCTCCGCCGGGAAGCGGCGGCTGTCGGTCATCGCGGTGGACGGGATCAGGTAGTCCATTCCCCGGTAGTGCACGCCGTGGCCGCTCAGGTACACCAGCAGGGTCTCACCGGGGGCCGCGTTGACGATGAACGTCTCGATCGCGTGCTGGATGCTGTCGCCGTCGGTCAGGCCTCGTTCGTGGGGCTCGATCTCGTAGCCACACGCCGTCAGCGCGTCCGACAGCTCCACCAGGTCGTCGTCGATGAACGGGAGAGCCGGGAACGCGTCGTCGCGGTAGTCGGGGACGCCGACCAGCAGCGCGCGGAACATCAGTCCCCGAACGTCAGCGTGATCGCGCCCTTGCCTGACACCTGGGCCGTGCCCACCAGGGTGATGCCACCCGTTGCCGTCACCTCGAAAGTGATCTGCGCCGACTTCAGCGGGAGCTTGCCGACGCCCTCCGCGATGTCGTCGAAGACGTCGCGGAGGCTGTCCACCGTTTTGGCGAGGTTCTCCCGAAGCACGTGGACGGGGATGTTGCGTACTTTCGGTTCCGCATTACCTTTGCTGAAGATGCCCTTCTCGCCGCCGGTTTCGGGGTCGTCTTCGAATGTGACCAGGAATGGCAGGGTGCTCTCGGGCATGCGGGGGAGCATACGTCACTGCGGGCGGAACCAGCGGTAGCCGTACGCGTCCAGGGTCAGGGTCTTCTTCGGGTCGTGGTCCTCGTTGCCCAGGAGGTCGACCAGGATGGTGCAGTCCACGGGCAGTTTCACGCGTGCCTGCTTCCCGCTCAGGTTGTGGACCGCCACCATCGAGCTGCCGTCCCAGTCGCAGCGGTGGGCCAGTACCGGGCCTTCCGCGTGGAGTACGGAAAGGTCGCCCCAGCCCAGTTCCGGGCATTCCTTGCGCTGGCGGATCAGGCGTTCCATCCAGTTCAGCAGGGAATGCGGGTCGCGGCGTTGTTCCGCCACGTTCGCCGAGCGGTCCTCCGGGATGGGGCGGGACAGGCGGGCGCCCTCGGGCGCCGACGAGAAGCCCGCGTGCCGGTCCGTGGACCACTGCATCGGGGAGCGGCAGCTCAACCGGCCGGGGATGTCCAGGTTCTCGGACATGCCGATCTCCTCGCCGTAGAACAGGGTCGGCGTGCCCGGCATCGAGAACATCAGCGAGTACACCAGCCGGATGCGGTTCTCGTCGTGGTCGAGCATCGAGGGGAGGCGCCGGCGCAGGCCCCGGCCGTAGATCTGCAGCGACTCGTCCGGGCCGAACGCGGCGAACACCTCCTCGCGTTCCTGCTCGGACAGCTGGTCCAGGGTCAGCTCGTCGTGGTTGCGGACGAAGTTCGCCCACTGGCACTCGTTCGGGATGTCCGGCATCGACGTCAGCGTCTTCGCCAGCGGGGCGACGTCCTCGCGGGCCAGTGCCAGGTACATGGCCTGGTTGAGCGGAAAGTTGAACATCATGTTGAGCTCGTCGCCCGCGTTGCCGAAGAACTCGACCGCCTTGTCGTAGGGCAGGTTGACCTCGCCGAGCAGCACGGCGTCGCCGCGGCGGCGGGTCAGGAACCCGCTCAGCTCACGCAGCAGCGAGTGCGGGTCCTTGTGCTCGCCCTCCGGACCGCTGACCTCCTCGAGCAGGAACGGCACCGCGTCGATCCGGTAGCCCACCACGCCGAGCGCGAGCCAGAACCCGCCGATCTTCGCGATCTCGTCGCGTACCACCGGGTTCGCCGTGTTGAGGTCCGGCTGCTCGGCGTAGAACCGGTGGAAGTACCAGCGTTGCGCGTCGTCGTCCCACGCCCAGTTCGACCGTTCCTCGCCGGGGAAGACGAGCTGTTCCTCCTTCTCCGGCTTCTCGTCCTGCCACACGTAGTAGTCGTGGAACGGCGCGTCCCTGCCCTTGCGCGCGGACTGGAACCAGCGGTGCCGGTACGAGGTGTGGTTGACGACCAGGTCGACGATCACCCGCATGCCCCGGTCCTGGGCGGTGCGCAGCATCTCCGCGAAGTCGCCGAGCGTGCCGAGGCGGTCCTCGACGCTGTAGAAGTCGCTGATGTCGTAGCCGTCGTCGCGTTCCGGCGACGGGAAGCACGGCATCAGCCACAGGCACGTCACGCCGAGGCCGGCGAGGTAGTCGATGCGCTCGGTGAGCCCGACCAGGTCACCGCAGCCGTCGGTGTTGCTGTCGAAGAACGTCTGGACATCAAGGCAGTACACGACCGCGTTCTTCCACCACAGGTCACTGGTCGCCGTCCGCTTCCCGGTCATGCCACTGCCTCCTCCGCTCCGTGGCACCGGAACGCTCCGCAGGCTCCGCTCCACCGGCGCCCTCCGCGGACTCGGCAGTGCCCTGAATACCGATGATTCGCTCCGCAAGCTCCGCTCATGCCCCCACCCCCGGCAGGACGTGCTCGCCGAAGCAGTCGAGGAACGCCCGCTGCTCCTGACCGACGTGGTGCAGGTAGATCTCGTCGAAGCCGAGGTCGACCGCCTCGTGCACCCACTCGACGAAACGCTTGGGGTCGTGGGAGATCAGGACCGCGCCGTGCATGTCCTCTGGCCGGACGTGCTTCGCCGCCTGCTCGAACTCCTCCGGGGTGGCGATGTCCCAGCACAGCGGCGCCTCGAAGACGTTGGTGCGCCACTGCTCGTGCGCGATCCGCACCGCCTCGTCCGCGTCCGGCGCCCAGCTGACGTGCACCTGGAGCGCGAGCGGCTTCCCGTCGCCGCCCGCCTCGCGGAAACCGTCCACCACCCGGCGCAGCATGTCTCCCGGCTGCCAGATGGTGATCAGGCCCTCGGCCCACTCCCCCGCCCGGCGGGCGGTGTCGACGCTGACCGCCGTCGCGAGCAGGCGGGGCCGCTGCGTGGGCAGGGTCCACAGCCGGGCCCGGTCGACGTGGACGAGACCGTGGTGGGTGACCTCGTCACCGGTGAGCAACGCGCGGATGACCTCGACGCACTCGCGGAGCCGGGCGTTGCGGACGTCCTTGTGCGGCCAGGGATCGCCGGTGATGTGCTCGTTGGAGAACTCGCCGGTGCCGAGCGCCACCGACAGGCGGCCGGGGAACATCTCGGCCAGGGTCGCCACGGCCTGCGCGACGATCGCCGGGTGGTAGCGCTGCCCCGGCGCGTTCACGACCCCGATGGGGAAACGGGTGCTCGCCAGCGCGGCGCCGAGCCAGGAGAACGCGAACCCGGACTCACCCTGCCGAGGGCTCCACGGCGAGAAGTGGTCCGACGACCACGCGGCCTGGAAACCCACCTCCTCGGCGTGCCGGACGTCGGCGAGGAGCCGGCTCGGCGGGATCTGCTCGTGCGAAGCATGCCAACCAACGATGGTCATCCGTTACCTCAGGCTCGTTGTTTCGCGTTGTCGTACAGGATCTGGATCGTGTCGGAGCCGGCGACGGCGGTCAGGGCGGTGAGGACCAGGCGGGTCGCGCGCGGTGCGAACACCAGGCCCGCGGTGAAGCCGCTGGCGACCCAGACGGACAGGCAGAACGGGCACGTCAGCAGCTCACCCACCGCGTGCCGGACCCCGTTCCCCCTGACCTCCTCGTTGACCTCCCCCGCGCCGGCGGGTTCCTGGTAGCGGGTGAACGGCGCCCGCAGCGGGCTGGTGACCGAGTCCTTCGCGAGCAGCCGGCTGGCCTTGTGCGTGCCGACGCACAGCAGCACGGTGTCGCCGGCGGTCACGCGGTCGGGCAGCCGGACGCCGCGGGCCCGCGCCACGCCGCCGAGCAGCCCCAGCACGGTGGAGTAGACGCCCAGGACCGCGACGTAGCCGGCGAGCGGCCGGTCCTCGCCGTTCGCGTATGCCCGCCGCACGCGGCGGAACAAGGATTCCCTCACGTGTCCTCACCTGTTCTCGTCGTGGCGGTCGTGTAGTGGCCACGCCAGTTCCGCAGCCGGTCGCGGAGCCAGTCCCACGGCGCGGTTCCCGGGCCGGTGCCGGGCAGTTCCCGTGCGGCGCGGTGGAAGCGGCCGTTGCTGGCGAAGTCCTGCGGGTGGACGGACGTGTCCACGCCGCAGTAGGCGCCGGTGCGGCGGGCGCGGGCCAGGACGGCGTCCCAGTCCTCGATGCGGGCGCGGCCGATCGAGCAGGTGCCGTGCGCGAAGAGTCCCAGGTGGATGTCGTCGTACGGCTCGGCGCCGTCCAGGTACCCGGCGAGGGTGTCGCGGGCCGCGCACGTGCCGAACAGCGTCCAGTACGGGACCAGTCCCCTGGCGAGCGGCACGTGGACGTCGATGAGCGCGAAAGAGCTGACCAGCAACCGGTTCGCGGCGTGGCCCTGCTCGGCGTACCAGTCCCGGTACAGCTCGGCGACCGACCCGCTGACCGCGTCGGCGCGGGGGAACGACAGCCGGTCCAGCTCGAAACCCTCGGCACGGCACAGGTCCGTCAGGGACGGCAGGATCGCGTCGTCGAAACCCCACTCCGCCTCGGGGCTGTCGCCGTCGGCGGGTGGCGGGGCCCACGAGCGGCGGCGGGCGCCCTGCTCGGCCAGGAACTCCGCGACGCGGGGGCTGCCGTGCGCGTACTCGTCGGGGGTGGCGTCGCCGACGGCGCCGTGCTGGAACACCTGGTGGGGCCCGATCGTCGTGGTGGGCCACCGTTCCGTGCAGTCGACGACCACGACCGTGCCGCCCGGCGCCAGGTTCTCCCGCAGG
>WUUC01011436.1_pt1 | contig 12329 bp, 11 predicted proteins | sample 6278441 | NCBI WGS metagenome assembly WUUC01 (sample SAMN13675441, study PRJNA597444) | soil metagenome | isolation source: soil | place: USA: Washington | collected 2017-10 | reverse complement strand
AAATACTACCGCGACAATCGGAAACAATCCGAACGCGACCAGCGCCCCTCCAGATGAATATTTCCACAACAATACCGCCCCCACCCAAATTCCCATCAAGGTGAGACCCACCCAGGGTGCGAGTCCTAACACCGCACCCAAGGCTGTCGCTACTCCCTTTCCTCCCTTAAAACCCAGAAACGCCGAATGCAAATGGCCAATGATGGATGCCAGGGCCACAAGAAGCATCGCCGACTCCTGATGGAACACAAGCGTTCCCATCCAGGCCGCGAACCATCCCTTCCCCATGTCACCGAGCAGCGTCAGGATCCCGGCCTTTTTCCCACTGACTCGCAAGACATTGGTGAATCCCACGTTCTTGCTGCCCGCGGTTCGTGGATCTGCGACACCCAGGAGACGTGAAACGACGATGCCGAAGGGAATCGACCCGATGAGGTAACCGAGGAGAGCAAGAAAGCCGATGAGCCAGGGGCTGTCCATCAATATTCACCGGATGTCGGAGGCGAGAGCCGACGGCGCAATCCGGCTACAGTCCTTTGACCCCGACCTGGCGCCAGAAGCTCCAGACATATTGCGCGCCGGATACATATCCCAGGATGAGCGACAGATAGAGGGTGACAATACCTGCCAGATGGAGATTGCCGATGGCTTCCACGACGGTGCCTTCCAGTACAAGGAGGACGATGGCAATGACCTGCAATGCCATTTTGTACTTGCCGGTCGCCTCCGCGGACATGATCAAGCCCTCGGTCGCCGCGATGGCACGGATGCCGGTCACCGCCACTTCCCGGGCAATGATCAAAATGGCGATCAACGCGCTGACTCGATCGACTTGCACCAGGAGGATCAACGCCGAGAGCACCAAGAGCTTGTCGGCGATCGGGTCCAACAGCCGTCCGAGCTTGGTGATCTGCCCGGTTTTCCTCGCCACATAGCCGTCGAGGAGGTCGGTCACGGCTGCGACGACAAACACGATGGCGGCGGACAAGGCGCGATCCGGCGTGGGATCGATCAGTAACATCACGAACACCGGAATCAGCAGAATGCGGACGAGCGTCAAGACGTTGGGCAGGTTGATATTGCTTTCCCGTCCCGCCGACCGCATCAGCACCAGTCCGGCCTGTTTCCAGTTTTCCGCCATCCTCGCCCCAGCTCACGTTCCCCGTGAAACCCCTACACAATGCCGTTTTTTAAGAGGTCATGCAAGTGAATGACGCCCGCCAGGCGATTCGGGGCCTCCAGCACGACCAGCGCTGTGATGGAAAACCGCTCCATCAGGGCCACGGCGGTCGTGGCCAGATCGTCCGGCCCTATCGTCTTTGGGCGACGGCTTGCCAGGTCACCCGCAGTCACCGTGCTGAAGTCTCCACCCGCTTGAATGAAGCGGCGCAAATCTCCGTCCGTGACAATACCATAGAGCACACCTTTTCTGTTCACCACTGTCGTCATCCCGAGCTTCTTCGACGTCATCTCCAAAATCGTGTCCGTCCCGGATGCATCCTGACGGACAAGCGGAAGATGGTCACCCTGCTGCATCAAATCCCGGACCTTCACGAGAAGCCGACGTCCCAAGGTGCCACCCGGATGGAACTGCGCGAAATCGTCTTGCTTGAATCCGCGTTTTTGAAGCAGGGCGACGGCCAGGGCATCTCCCATGGCCAGCGTGGCGGTGGTGCTTGCCGTTGGCGCTAAGCCCATGGGACAGGCTTCCTCGCTGACGGAAATATCCAGCGTCACATCGCTATTCTTCGCCAACGTCGAGGTCATGATGCCGGTCAACGCCACCACGGGGACGTTCAAGCGTTTGACGAAAGGAAGCAGTTGGAGCACCTCCTGCGTTTCGCCGCTGTTGGAAATCGCGATCATCGCGTCCTGCTTGGCCAGCATGCCCAAGTCACCATGGACACCTTCGGCGGGATGCAAAAAAAATGACGGCGTGCCGGTGCTGGCCAACGTGGCCGCAATTTTCTGGCCGATCAAGCCGGATTTTCCCATGCCGGAAATGATGACCTTGCCCTGGCATTCGTAGAGAAAATTGACCGCGGAGGCGAATCGATCATCGAGGCGTGAGATCAAGCCTTCCACCGCGCGCGCCTCGATTTCCAAGACGCGTCTCCCCGCTTGCACGCTGGCGTCAGGCAGGGGTCGGCGGACTTGCTGCGTCCCCTTGTTGGTTAGCGAGTTGGTGGTCCGGCGGCTGCGTCGCATATACGTAATACCCGTGAGAGAAGCGATTCTAAGGCGTGGAGCGGAACCATGTTGGGCCCGTCCGACAAAGCCGAGTCCGGATCGGGATGCACTTCCATGAAGAACCCGTCGCAGCCGGCTCCCGCCGCCGCGCAGGCCAAAGGCTCGACGAACTCCCGCTGGCCACTGGATTTCGTGCCGCCCCCACCCGGCAGTTGCACGCTATGGGTGGCGTCGAAGACGACCGGATATCCGAACCGCCGCATGATCGGGAACGCGCGCATGTCCACCACCAAATTGTTGTATCCGAACGATGAGCCGCGTTCGGTCAACACGATGCGCCGGTTGCCGCATTCTTCGACTTTCTTCACGGCGTTGTCCATTTCCAACGGCGACAGGAACTGGCCCTTCTTGATGTTGACGACTTTGCCCGTCCTGGCTGCGGCAATCAAGAGATCCGTTTGGCGGCAGAGAAAGGCGGGAATCTGGAGAATGTCCACGACGCGGCCGGCCGCTGTCGCCTGTTCTTCCGAATGCACGTCGGTGAGGACGGGCACGCCGATCTGTTGCTTGACCCTCGCCAGCACGGCGAGGCCCTTTTCAAGTCCCGGTCCCCTATAGGACGTGATGGAGGTGCGATTGGCCTTATCGTAGGACGATTTGAAGATGTAGGGCATGCCTAGAGATTTGGTGACCTCTGCAATGCGTCCGGCGGTGTCCATCGCAAGCTGTTCGCTCTCAATGACGCAGGGGCCTGCAATCAGAAACGGCCGATTCCCAGCTCCGATCTTAAATGGTCCGAGATCTATTTCGTATGCCATAGGCTTCAAATGAGTTTCTATGTTCACGGGATGCTCAAACTGATCTTTCAGCAAGGCCGCAGACGAGGCAGAACCGCAGGCGTAGCGGAGCTACGTCGAGGATTGTGCCGAGTCGAGAACGACGTTGAAAGGCAGTTTCAGCATCCCCTACTCAGAGGCCGCACTTGCGGCGAAGAGCCGCGCCCACAAACCCCGTGAAGAGCGGATGGGGATGATGCGGTCGCGAATTGTACTCCGGATGAAATTGCGTCGCCAGAAACCAAGGATGATTCTGCAGCTCGACGATCTCAACCAGCCGGCGATCCGGTGACACCCCGCTCAAAATAAGCCCTTTTGCCGTGAGTCGGTCTCGATAGGCGTTGTTGAATTCGTATCGATGGCGGTGTCGCTCGCGGACTTCATTGACTCCATACATCTTTTCGGCCAGCGTTCCTTCGCCGAGCTTGCAGGTGTAGGAGCCCAGCCGCATGGTGCCGCCCTTATCACTGACCGATTGCTGATCCGACATCAAGTGAATCACCGGATGCGGCGACTGCGCGTCGAATTCTGCGCTGTTGGCGCTGTTCAGGCCGGCAACATGGCGGGCAAATTCGATCGTGGCGCATTGCATGCCCAGACAGAGACCGAGGAAGGGGATCTGATGTTCTCGCGCGTATTGAATGGTGATGACCTTACCCTCGATGCCGCGCGCGCCAAATCCGCCGGGAATCAGAATGCCATCCGCCTCACGCAGGATCCGCTCCGTGCCTTGCCGTTCGACTTCCTCGGATTCGATCCAGGTGATGTTCACGCGGGTTTCATGGTCGATGCCGCCGTGCACCAGCGCTTCCGCCAGACTCTTGTAACATTCCTTCAAGCCGGCATATTTGCCGACCAGCGCGATGGACACCTCATGCTTGGGATGCTTGATCTTCTGCACCATCGCATCCCATTCGCGGAGATTCGGCGGGCCGGTTTCCAATTTGAGCAGGCGGACGATCAGCTCATCCAGGCCTTCTTTGCGAAAGACGATCGGCACTTCGTAGATCGTTTCCACGTCTTTGGCCGTAATGACCGCATCTTTTTCCACGTTACAGAACATGGCGATCTTGGCCTTGAGTTCGGGCGGGAGATACCGGTCGGTCCGGCACAACAGAATATTGGGCTGAATGCCGATTTCACGGAGCTTGTTCACCGAGTGTTGCGTGGGCTTTGTTTTCAGTTCTCCGGCGGCTCCAATGTAGGGCACGAGCGTGAGATGCACGTAGAGGACGTTGTCTCGCCCCACGTCGTAGGGAATCTGCCGGATGGCTTCCAGGAAGGGCAGGCTCTCGATATCACCCACGGTCCCGCCGATTTCGACGATCGTGACATCCGTGCCCTGGGAGATTCGCATGATGCATTGTTTGATTTCGTCCGTGACATGCGGCACTACTTGCACGGTGCCGCCCAGGTAGTCCCCGCGCCGTTCCTTGGTAATCACGGAATGATAGATTCGGCCGGTGGTGTAGTTGTTCTCGCGGGTAAGCGTCAATGAGGTATAGCGCTCGTAGTGACCGAGGTCCAGATCGGTTTCCGCTCCGTCTTCGGTGACGTAGACCTCTCCATGCTGGTAGGGATTCATCGTGCCGGGGTCGACGTTAATGTACGGATCCAGCTTCAGGAACGTGATCTTCAGCCCGCGGCTTTCCAGCAGATTGCCGATGGACGCGGAGGCCAGCCCTTTTCCGAGCGACGACACGACACCGCCGGTCACAAATATGAATTTGCTCATCGTTGCACCTTCTTGTGAATGCGGCCATTTGTCATGACGGCTGAGTGATGCAGCGTCCGGTCTTTTGGCTGCGAAGCTGGTCCAATGCGCCAGGAACGTCTTCAGGGCTATCGATGCGGAGCGAGGCGTGGGTCGTTTCCCATACGCGGATCTGGATGCCGTGTTCCAGCGCTCGAAGTTGTTCCAATTTTTCCGCTTCTTCGAGGGCGCCAGTGGGCAATGCGGCCAGTTGCATCAAGGTCTCGCGCATATAGATATAGAGGCCCAGGTGAATGAAATGCAGTCCTGGTATCGCCGCCCGCCTCGGGTCATCCCGCACGAGCGGAATCGGCGCGCGGGAAAAATAGAGTGCATTGCCCTCACGATCAGTCGTGACCTTCACGACGCCGGGATTGTGCAGATCCTGCTCAGACTCGATCCGTCGTTTCAACGTGCCCATGGCCGCATCGCTGGCCAGGAACGGTATCACCAAATCCGTAATGAGATCCGGGTGGAGCAGAATCTCGTCTCCCTGCAGATCGACGAAGCAGTCGCCGACCCGGGTCTTTGCCACGCCGGCCACACGATCGGTTCCGGTACGGTAGGGCTCCGTCATCATCACGACTTGTCCCCCGAATCGCTCGACCGCCGTCTTGATGCGTTCATCGTCGGTCGCGACCAGAACGTCGTTGACGACGCGACAGGCCTTGGCCTGCTCATACACATGTTGGATCATCGGCTTGCCCAGCAGTCCGACCAATGGTTTGCCGGGAAACCGAGAGGATCCATACCGAGCCGGGATCACGACCGTGACCGACCGGGTCACGTCAGGCCTGTCCCAGCGAGTCAGTCAGTTGCGTCGCCGTCACGGTGGCGGTTCCGATCATCCCCACCACCACGCCCGCTGCCTGATTGGCCAGCACAGCAGCTTCCTGCATGGTGGCACCGGTGGAGAGCGCGAGTGCCAATGTGCCGACGACGGTATCGCCCGCGCCCGTCACGTCGTAGACTTGCCGCGCACGGGTGGGAATATGCCAATGGTCGCCATGCCCTTGGCAGACACTCATGCCCCGTTCGCCCCTGGTTATCAGGACGGTCTGGCATCCCAAGCGCTGACGGAGGACGGTGCCGGCCTTGTTGATGGCCTGATCATCCTCACCATGCACGCCGGCTGCTTGGGTCGCCTCCAGGTGATTCGGAGTGACGACCGTCACACCCCGGTAATAGCTGAAATGTTCAACTTTTGGATCCACAACAATGGGAATTTTGCGCTGCCCCGCTAATCGAGTCAACTCGGTCATCAATGAAGCCGTCACGACACCCTTCGCATAGTCGGAGACGACTAGACAGCTCAGTTCCTTCAGGCGGGATTCGACGTATCGGAGAATGCGGCGTTGCAACAGCGCGGTTAGTTCGCTGCGACGTTCCACATCGTACCGCACGATTTGCTGATTGTGCGCGACGACCCGGGATTTTCGCGTCGTTGGGCGATCGTGATCGATGACGACGCCGCCGCGGCCCTGTCGCCGCCCTCCGAGTTCTTTCAGCAGCAGCCGGCCGCTTTCGTCGGCTCCGATCACGCCGCAGAGATCCGCCTGGCCGCCGAGGGCGAGGATGTTGTTGAAGACGTTTGCCGCTCCTCCCAGCTTGAGCGATTCCGATTCGACGTGGACCACCGGAACCGGCGCTTCCGGAGAAATCCGGCTCACGCGTCCCCATACATAGTGATCGAGTATGAGATCTCCGATGACCAGCACGCTGGCTCTGGAAAAGCGCTGGATGTAGGCGATGAGACGAGCCGCTTCATCCGGCGCTCCATCACCTGACGGCGCGCTTGACGGTCCGGAACGTCCGGATCGCGCTACTGAATGGCCTTTCCGAGCCTTTCCCATCGTACCCATTCGGTCCATGATCCTTGACCGCTCCATGACCAATAAATGCGAAAGGCTTTGCCGCGAACCTTTTCGGTGCGGACATATCCCCAGAAGCGACTGTCCAGACTGTGGTCCCGATTGTCTCCCATCACGAAGTAGGCGTCGTCGGGCACCGTGACCGGGCCGAAATTGTCGCGCGGACTGATGCGCCCGTCGTGAACGGGAGGATCCGTGTGCTGCGTGAATCCCTTATCCTCGAACGGCATGCCGTTCACATGCACGATCTTGTTGCGGATCTGAATGGTGTCTCCGGGAAGACCGATGACCCGCTTGATGAAATCCTTGTCTTCATCTTCAGGAAACCGGAAGACGATGATATCTCCGCGCTGGATCGTGCCGAAGGGGATCACGGTTCGCGAGGAGTAACAGGTGATCGGTGGAAATCCCGGCTTGATCTGACAATCGGTCGGCCATTGCAGGCCGTAGGAGAGTTTGCTCACCAAAATGTGGTCGCCCACCAGCAGGGTGGGAATCATCGATCCGGAAGGAATTTTGAATGCTTGCACGACGAACACCCGGATGGCGAAGGCCAGCAACATGGCGATGATGATCGCCTCGGCATATTCCCGCACAATTGATTTGTGAGCCGGTTGACCTGCACGCATCGTCGCTCCGGCAGGGGGTTGGACGGGAGTCGGGTCGGATGTGACGGGGGCCACCACCGGCCTGGTCGGCGCAGAGGCCTCGTCGGAACGGGGTGAATTTGGCTCGACGCTCATTCGTCGCTCACTTTGAGGATCGCCAAAAACGCCTCTTGCGGCACTTCCACTTTTCCGACCGCTTTCATGCGCTTCTTGCCTTCCTTCTGTTTGTCCCAAAGTTTACGCTTGCGGGAAATGTCTCCGCCGTAACACTTGGCCGTGACATTCTTCTTGATAGCGCCGATGGTTTCGCGTGCGACGATTTTATTGCCGATGGCGGCCTGAATGGCGATTTCGAACATCTGCTTGGGGATCAGCTCTTTCATCTTTTCAGCGACCTGACGGCCTCGCTGATAGGAACGCTCCTTATGCGTGATGAACGACAACGCATCGACCGGCTCACTGTTGAGTAAAATGTCGAGCCGCACCAAGTCGGATTCCCGATAGCCGAGCAATTCGTAATCCAGCGACGCATAGCCCTGCGTCTTCGATTTCAGCTTATCGTAAAAGTCCAGGATGACTTCATTGAGGGGCAGCTCGTAACTGATCATGACGCGCGTGGGATCCAAATAATGAATGCTGCGTTGGATGCCGCGCCGTTCTTGGCACAGCTGTAACAGGGTGCCGACATACCGCTCAGGTGAAATGAGCGTGGCCAAAATAAATGGTTCTTCGAATGAGGCGATCGCACTCGGCTCAGGAAGGTCCGCCGGGTTATTGACCTCCAGCACATCGCCCTTGGTGGTCAGCACGCGATAGATCACGGTCGGGGCCGTCGTGATAAGGGTCAGCTCGTATTCCCGTTCCAACCGCTCCTGAATGATTTCCATATGGAGCAGACCGAGAAAGCCGCAACGGAAGCCAAACCCGAGTGCCAACGAGGTTTCCGGTTCATAAATGAAAGACGAGTCGTTCAGTCGCAACTTCAGCAGCGCGTCTCGGAGGTCTTCGTACCGCGCCGTGTCCGTCGAATAGAGGCCACAGAAGACCAGCGGCTTCACCTCTTTGTACCCTGGAAACGCCTGTTCCGTCGGTTTCAGTGCATCGGTCAGCGTATCGCCGATTTTCACGTCGGCGACTTCTTTCATATTGGCGCAGAGATATCCCACCTCTCCCGTCATCAATTGCGTGCCCTTGGTCCGCTTCGGGGTGAATTGCCCGACTTCGGTGACCTCAAACAGCCGCTCATTGGACATGACCTTGATTTTCATGCCTGGCCGGACGGCTCCGTCCACGATGCGGGTCAGCACGATCACCCCTTGGTAATTGTCGAACCAGGAATCGAAAATCAACGCCTTGAGTGGTCGGGTCGGATCACCCGACGGCGGCGGAATGCGCGTGACGATGGCCTCCAGCACCTCCGGCACCCCGCGCCCTTCCTTGGCACTCACCAGCATGGCATCGCTGGCGTCCAGGGTGAGCACTTCGGAAATTTGCTGCTTCGTGCCTTCAACGTCGGCGCTTGCGAGGTCGATTTTGTTAATGACGGGGATGATGGTGTGATGATTTCCCATCGCCAAGTTGACGTTGGCGATGGTCTGCGCCTGGACGCCCTGCGTCGCATCGACGAGGAGGAGCGAGCCTTCGCAGGCCGCCAGACTGCGTGAGACTTCGTACGTGAAGTCGACGTGCCCCGGCGTATCGATCAAATGCAGCAAATACGACTTCCCGTCCTTGGCTCGATACCGAATGGCGACCGCATGAGCTTTGATCGTGATGCCACGTTCACGCTCAAGGTCCATCGCATCGAGGATCTGTTCTTTGGCCTCCCGGGCAGTGACAGCGCCCGTGGCTTCTAGGAACCGGTCAGCGAGGGTCGATTTACCGTGATCGATATGGGCGATGATCGAGAAATTTCGGATGAGACTTTGCAAAATCCTGGCTCATGTCCCCAAAAATCGGTTCATTATAGTGACCGCTCCCAAGGTTGTCAAAGAAATCGCCCGCCGGTATAATCCGCGCGCGACGCAGTGTTTCCTGCATGCCGCGATTCCCGCCGCCGACTCATATCGACACGCGCGCACAGTCATGACGACCTCTCTCAAGACTACCCGACTCGCCGCCTGGGACCATGCATACCTCTGGCATCCATTCACCCAAATGCAGGAATGGGAACAGGATATGCCATTGATCATCGAAAAGGGCAGAGGCCCCTACCTTATCGATACAGAAGGCCGGAAATATTTAGACGGCACGTCGTCCATCTGGGTCAATCTGCACGGCCACCGCCATCCGCGATTGGATCGGGCCCTCACGGCGCAGCTTCGGAATATTGCCCATTCGACACTGCTCGGTCTCTCCAATCCGCCGGCCATCCGGCTGGCCCGCGAACTCATTCGCCTCGCGCCGAAGGGTCTGCGACGAGTGTTCTATTCCGACAACGGCTCGACGGCGGTGGAGGTCGCGCTCAAGATGGCAGTGCAATATTGGCAGCAACGACAGCCGACTGCCGGGCCGAAGAATTCCTTTCTCCATTTAAAACTGGCCTATCATGGGGACACGGTCGGCGCCGTCAGTGTCGGGAACATTGAACTCTTCCATGCGCGGTTCAGAGCTCTCTTGTTTCCTACCCTCCAGGTGGACCCGCCCTATTGTTACCGTTGCCCGCTCGGCCTCATCTACCCTGCTTGTCGCATGGCTTGCATTGACCCGCTCGAAGCGATCGTGAAAACACGTCATCGGGAATTAGCCGGCGTCATTCTTGAGCCGCTGGTGCAGGCCGCCGCGGGGATGGTGACCGCCCCGCCGGGCTATCTGACGCGAGTCCGCGAACTCTGCACCAAGTACAACGTCCTCCTAATCGCCGATGAAGTGGCGACCGGGTTTGGCCGCACCGGGAAGATGTTTGCGTGCCAGCATGAGGGCGTGACACCGGACCTGATGGCAGTCAGCAAGGGATTGACCGGCGGGTATATGCCGCTGGCGGCGACGTTGACGACGGAGAAAATTTATGGCGCCTTTTTGGGCCGATACGAAGAGTGGAAAACCTTCTTTCATGGACATAGCTACACCGGGAATCCGCTCGGCTGCGCCGTGGCACTCGCGAACATCGAGGTCTTTCGGCGTGAGAAGACTCTCACTCACGTTCGAAAGCAAGCCAGCCTGCTCGCGCGCCTTCTGCGCCCCTTGGCCGCGTTGGATCATGTCGGCGACATTCGCCAATGTGGTTTCATGGTCGGCATCGAACTCGTACAGGATCGCAACACGGGAAGTCCCTACCCGCTCGAGCGGCGCATCGGCCATTTGGTGACGCGGGCCTGCCGCGAGCAGGGGCTGTTGCTCCGACCACTTGGCAATATTCTCGCCCTGGTGCCTCCCCTCTCCATCCGGCCTCGGGAATTGACGAAGATGGTGGCGATTTTGCACAGGGCTATCGTCGAGACGACCGACGATCGCGCTGCCCCATTGTAGAACCTCCCGTCATTGCCGTTGATTTCAATTCCATCCACAGGACTGTTTGGCGTTCATGTCCGAACAGACCCCAGGCTCTTTTTGTGCACACCCGCCATCGACCGGACGGCTGATTATCGAGTGCTACACTTGATTTCATGCTCCCTCACGACAGGATCTCGGCGGACCTGGCATCATGAATCACAGTCGAGTGATGGGGATCCTGCTCGGCATGATTCTCGTTCCATTCGCCACCCAGGCGGAGAACGCGCCACAATCGGATCTCCTTCTTCAACGCATTCAGTTCACTGACCAGGCTCGCGAGTCCGGCACGTCGGCCATTCCGTTTTCGATCGCGACGCCCGTTCTGCATACGTCCTTTCAGGCGACCTCCTTCGCTCCTCCGACCACCTCGCCCAGGCTGAAAGACCTGGTGCCCGACTCGGATCGGCCGCAGACGAAAGGTGTCGGTGCCGCCTCCACCTGGCTCAAGGGACAACTCACAGCCGAAGGGGAAGTGGCCAACAATGCGACGAATGACGCGGGCATGGCCTCTCGTATCGATCAACGTGATGATGGGACCAAACGTATGGTGCGCATGGCGCTGGTGGGGAACAACGGACCATTTCGATACGGGATCAACTACCGGTCGGCCGGGAAGGCATTTTTCAATTCGCCCGACCAAACCGTGCGTGAGATGTGGGGTGAGTGGGGATCGGGAATCACGAAGCTTCGAAGTTCGACCGGACAAACGTGGAACAACGTGGATCTGGAACCGAACCGGTCTCGTATTCAACAGAGCTTCAATCGCATCGGGATCGCGCTGGTCAAGCCGGCCTGGCCGGAACTCAGTCTGACCTATTCCCGTAGCACCCTGGCAAGCACCTTCGATCCCGCGGGAACGACTCCACAGCGGAGCCACAGCAATAGCATGGAAGCCGCTCTGGCATACGCCGGGCTCACGTGGAATGCTCGGGTTTCGTCAAGTCTCATTCTGACGAACGATGCCACCAGAAGTGGCGCCGAGGCGACGGCACTGGCCCAGACTGTAACGGGCCTGTTTCGCCCCATCAATACCCTGACCATCGCGCCGATGCTCAGTTATCGGACGGAAACCCAGAGCTGGTCCGGTGCCAAAATTCAGACACCGATGGCGTCGTTGTCGCTGCTTTACAAACAAAGCCAGCGATTGTTACTGAGCGCCATGGGAGGCTACACGAGCACGAAGTCCAGCGATGGGTTGATCGGAATGGAGAATATCGTGGGACGAAGCATGTTTGCGTTCCACCTTGATCCGATCTACGGCCATCCGACCACGATTTCGCTGGAAGCCGGCTATTCCAATACCACTAACCGAGCGGTGGCCGGCGTCGATAGCGAGGATCTCTCGGGGCTGTTGCGTATCCTGGTGGCGGCGTTATAAGACGAACTGGAGCATACCCTACGCGCCATCGGCCGGAGTTTTGCCCGCTGCGAGCCGTTTGATGGTGCCGGGCGTGAGAACGATCCGTTTCAGCGGTTCCATCTGGTCTCCCATTCACCGGGAGGCCCTCAATGTTTTCACCTACTCTAGTCCGGCGCGGTATAACCTATTACGCTCGTTACCGAATTGACGGAAGGCAGT
>WUUC01114812.1_pt1 | contig 12333 bp, 1 predicted proteins | sample 6278441 | NCBI WGS metagenome assembly WUUC01 (sample SAMN13675441, study PRJNA597444) | soil metagenome | isolation source: soil | place: USA: Washington | collected 2017-10 | reverse complement strand
GTAAGAAGACATTATTAATAATATTAAAGATGGTGTAATAACCAAAAACTTATATTTTTAAACGTGGAAATGCCATATCTGGTGCACCAATCATTAATGGTATAAACCAATTCCCAAATCCTCCTATAAGGGCCGGCATACAAGAAAAAATATCATTAAAAAGCATGTGCTGTTACTATCACATTATATAGTTGATAATTCCCGTCAAATAAAAGTCACCTGGTGCTGATAATTCAATTCTATGAGAAGTGACAACATTGTACCATAAAGCCCGCACCTAGCTAAATATCAAATACAATGTGCCAATGCTTTATGATTTGTGGAAAAAAACCACTTATAAATAAAGTTTTTTAACATAAGCAAAAGACCAAAGGAACCATTAAAGTTTTTTGAAATAAACAAAAGAAAAAAGGAACCATTAAAGCTTTAAAAAATCGCGTAAGATTGAAATAAAAGATTCTTATCTTGTTAATATAACTAAAAAATACATAAAAAAGTTTAAAAATACATTTCAGCTTTTTTAAGTAAATTCTTTTTAGAAAGTAAAAAATAATATTTTATAAAATATCTTAATATATAAAAGTAAGAAACCAACGAAACATGTTAAATATCCATTGGTATAAAAATAGATTCCTAAGAAATTAAAGAAAAATTTAAAAAAATTTTAATTTTTTACTTCTAGATAAGTTTGTATATTGTTTATTGGTGAGTTATATACTACTTTTTCACAGTTTCGCATATTAAGCTTTTTCCACAATTTTTTCCTTTTTTGTTTAAGAAAGGTCGGGTATTTGGATAAAAGGTCGAAATAAACTAGTAAAAAAAATGTACAAAGTTTCCTTTTTTTCAAACATTTGACCCCTTTTATTATTTACTCTTTCCTTAGATATATATCTTGGAATTTTATTTTTAACTTTTATAAATTAAATGTTAAATTTATAAAAGTTAAAAGTAACAAAAAAATATTATTATGGTAATAAGGTTTTTAAATGGATATAAGGAAAAATATTTTGAAGAATAAAATATTCTAATAATACTCCTTAATATAAAAAAAAACTAAGTTTATTAAATTATAAAAAAAATCTTAAAAAATTGTATAAAATATTAAAGAATAAAAGAAAATAAATATAAAATATAAAAAAGAAATAACTTTTCCTAAAGCGTATAACAGTTCATTTTAGAAAATTAAAGAAAAAATAAAGAAAAAAATAGTAAGTATATTTGATAAATACTTATATATATAAATTCTTAATTAACTTTATAAAAGATCTACCATTAGAAAACAGTTCAAAATAATATCTTTAATTAATTATATAAAATTAATAAACTATTCTTTACTTTATTTTTTTTATATAAATTTTTTTAAGATTTTTTTTATATCATAATTCTTTTTCGCATTTTTTATTTTGTCCTTTATTATTTTTTTTGCTTTTAGTTCTATGTATCAAAATAAAACATTTTCTTTATTTTTTTTTCTTTTACCCCTATCCTTTTCTTGTTTTTTATATAATTTTAATTTTCTTATTTTCTTAAATAAGTTCTTAGAACCTATTAATAGTACGCGCTTTTTCCAATTATTTAAAAAATCTTTCTTTTTGTACTTTGGTATTTTGGGATTTTATTCTTTTCATTTTTTTATTTATATTATACTTTGATCTGGTGGAAGGCGTTTATATTTTTACTTGTTTGGGATAAATGGTTTTTTATGGTCATTCTCAAACATGTGTAAAGATTAACAAAAAAGATAAACTTTTAATATAAATAAAGTTAAGCGAAAAAAAATAACAATATTTTTAAAATGGTTAATATAGCGAATAGCATAATATATTAAGAAAGTATAATCTATAAAGCAATAACCCACCGGTTATTATATTAAAAGAAAAAAAACTAATTAAAAACCTAAATGTACAAAAAAAAACAAGTTTTGGCAAAAATATAAATTTTCAAACACCAAAATTTATTTAAAAAACTTTAAAGCCTTTTACAAAAATGTAAAAATTTTTTTTTGTACATTAAATGAAATGTTTAAATATTAAAATTGTTTTTAAAAATAATACTAAGATATTTTACGTACTTATAAAATTAATCCTAATAATACAAGCCCCGGCTAAATGAAATAAATTTTAAATCTACAAATAGCTAAATATTAAATATAATGTTGCTTCTTTATATTTTGAAAAACCCATTTATAACTAAAAATTTTCAGTTGAAAGCTTTAAAAAAGGTGTTAAATTTAAGTATTAAGCTGAAACTTTTTTGCTTTTGTATTCAATATCAAATTAAGAAAATATTCTTTCTTTAAATGTATACTAAAAATAAAATAAAGTACGTAAAGCAGGAAGAAAAAAGAAGTTCATGTTAATATAACCTAAAAGATACTTTAAAGTATAGTGAGAAGTAAATTTTTTTTAGGGTAAAAGAATAATACTTTCTTTACCAATATTATATATAAAAAGTAAAAATAAATAAATATATTTCCCAATGTAAGTTATAAAAATCAATTCCTAAGAAATTTTTTTATTTAAATATTTTTAAATCATTATTATTTCGTTATGCCTCTTAGAGCTCTTTTACTTTACTCTAACGTTCGTTACTACCGTTTTTTTTTAATTTCTTACTTTTCCTTTGTCTATCATCAAACCTATACATCTTCATTTTCGAGGATACTTCATAATTTTGGGGTGGGGGTATATGCTTATAAAAGGTCATAAACTAAACTACAAAAAAACGTTATCCAAATTCCTTAAAGTTACCCTTTTGGGGGGATTTCTTTTCCTTTATATATTAGTTTTTTAAAAACTTTTATAAGAAGTTATAACTTAAAAAACGTAACAACCTAAGAAAAATAAAATTATTATCTTTTAAAATGTTTTAGAAATGATATATACCTGCAAAATACCCCTTGTAGCAACATAAAAACCCAAACGGTGTATTAAATTATACAAAGAGAAATAATCAAAAATTTTTAATATTAATTAGTGTAAAGAAAAGAGAAAAGTTTTTAAATAAAATAAATAAAGAAAAGAAATTAACTTTTCATAAGTCATAAAAGGTCATTTTAGAAATTTAAAGAAAAAAATAAAGAAAAAAGTTTAAGAAAATTTATAAACTTACTCGGATACTATACACATGCTCTTAGATTATCTTTATGTAAAACAACTTCTACCATTAGAAAAAGTTTAAAATAAGTATCTTTAATTAATTATTATAAAATTAATAAACTAAAAAATAATAAATCTTTACTTTTATTATTTTTTAGTTTTTTTATACATCTCTAATTCTGTTTCGCATTTTTTATTTATCTTTTATATTTTTTTACTTCCTCTTTACTCAAAATGAAATATGTTTTTAATAGTTTATCATTTTTTTAGTTTCAACACCCTGTAAGCTTTTCTTTTTAAATAAGTTTAATTTTACTTATCTTTTGAATTGATAAAATTCGCCAGAAAAGAGTTATTAATATACTTTTGTAATTATGTGTTAAAAAATCTTTGTTTTTATATTTATTTGGGGAATTTATTTTTTCATTTTTTTATTTTATTTTTGTTTAGCTATCCTTGGGTGGCCGGGCGTTTATTTTATCTTTTTTATAAATCTTGTTTTTATTATATTTTAAATTACTTTAAATTTACCAAAAGGTAAATTTTTAATATAAAACTAAAAGTTAAGCAAAAAAAAATAAAAAAAATAAATTAGTATAAAAAATATAATATAAAAAAAATTTATTTTTTTTATTTAAGCGGGGTTAAGATATCTTTTAAGATAAAATTTATTTTTTTTATTTTTAGAATCTTTTACTTCTAATACGTTCTAACCTTTTTTCTTTTTTATTTCTATATTTTTAGAGTTTTAAATTTATTTTTTAGCAATTTCCGGTGGCTTTTGAGGGTTATAAAAGTGATAAACTAAAATAAAAAAAACTTTTAAAATTCTTTTCGAAACTTTACCCCGAAGCATTTACCTTTTGCTTAGATGTGTTTTTAGAATTTTACTACCTTAATCCCACTTATACCAGAAGTATATAATTTCAAAAAAGTTTAAAATAGAAAATAAAATTATTTCTTTAGTAAGGAGTTTTAAATATATAATATAAATATTCTTAGTTTAGATAAAATAAATAATACTTTTAGCATATAAAAAAAAGAAATGTGTTATTAAATTATATAAATAAAAATATATTAAAATTTGTATTAATATTAAATAGGTAAAGAAAAAGGAAAAGTTTAAATAAATTAAATATAGAAAAAGAAATTATTTTCCAAGTATAAATAGTATTAGAAATTAAAAAAAAATAAGAAAAAGCGTAGGTAGAGTATATTTGATAAATAACTTACTCGAATATATAAATCTTTACATTCAACCTTTATTATAAAGCACATCTACCATTAAAAGACTTAAAATATTATAAAAATTTTCTTATAAAAATATAATCTTTTATTTTTTTTTATTTATTTTTGATACGTAATGTAACTTCTGATGTTCTACTTGATTTTTTCTTCATAATTCCCCATAAAAAAACCTTTTTTTTGTAACTCGTATTTGATTATACCTTCTTTTTTTAGTTCTAACCTTGAATTTTCTTATATGGAAACTTACTTTATTTTGTTTCCTAGGGGTTTGTAATGTTATAAAAAAAAACGAAAATGCAATCTTTAATATATATTAAAGATTAATGTTTAAAGTGGTTTTGTATTAGTATGTTAGGTTTAGTACTAAACAGGTTTTTTTTTCATTGGTTCAATTGTTAGGTTACCTATATTTAAAATCTAGACACTCTATAATACAATAAATATCTTAAAAAAAATTACATAATAAGCGAAAAACTAAACAAAAAAATAGATTTTAATCTGGATATGAATATAACAATAAGAAAATAAAAATATTTTTTATAACCAAAATACTAGAATCTCTTGTAAATGTAAAGATCACCCAAAGATAAAAATTACATAATGGAAAGTATTATAATAATTTTATTAAAAAAAAAAAGGAAAACTTGTAAAAAATATATTACATTTTTAAAGACCCAGTAATATATTTTTGTCGAGTAAATTTGTATAATTTAAAAAAGAACTTATTTTTCTTTTATAAATATTAAAATAAATTAACTATTAGATTAAATAGTTTTTACTTACAGTAATAAAAAGGAAACGATACATGCTCTTACGGATTCGAAGATTATTATGAAAGCACCTCCTACCATTAAAACAAACTAAAATAATTAAAAAATTTATCTTTTATAAATTTTTTAATTATTATTTATTTTGTTATAGCAATATTACCTCTTTAATATTTTAATTCATCTATTATTTCCCCAAATACCTTTTTTGTACTTTTTTATTACTTTTCTTTTAAATCCTAAATTTCTAACTTTTTATTTTTTTTTTATAACAGAAATAACAACCACACCCCAATATAAACCCCAGGTTGCATAAATATAGAAAATCTTTATTTTAAGGGGGTTGAATTATTTGTAGTAGTTTTTGTACAAGTTTTTGTGTTTTTATTGTTGTGTTTTATATTTTAATCTAACATATATAGAGATAATAAAATATTAAAAATTACAACATAATAAAATAAAAATAGAAAAATCTTTAATATTGAGAGAATATAATAAAAGAAACATAAAAATAGTTTAAAGTTACAAAAAAATACTCAAAAGCTCTTTAAAATCATAAAATGACCCAAAAGAAAAATTAAAAACGAAATAATTAGATTAAATATAACTAAAAAAAATAAAGATATATTAGATTTTGTAATTAAACTACAAAGTACTTCTTTACAGTTGAACCTTTATTATAAAGAATCTTACCATTAGACAAAGAGCTAAAATATTTATTTTTTTTTATGCAAGTTATCTATTTGCTTTGTTTTCTGACTTTTTTATACTAATCTTTAATTTCTTTATTTTACTTCCTATTAGATTCCCAAAAAGAAGATGCTTTTTTTTTCTCTTTAATCATTTTTTATTTTTTTACTTAATTTCTTTTATTATATAACCTTTTTATGTTTTATTTCTTTTTTTTAAAAAAGTTTAAAAAGAAAACATAAGTATACTCTTTTATAGATTATTTAAAAGAACATTTTTATTGTTTGTATATGGGGATATTATTTTTTCTTTTTTATTTAATTTTTTGTAGTTATTTTATTTGGTTTTACATTTCTAAATAAAATTGTTAAATTAAAAAAAGAAACCTTTAATAAACATATAAAAACAACAAAAAACTAAAAATAAACAAATTTTAAAATATTAATATCTAATAGAAAAATATTAAATAACATCTTATACAACCTTAAAGCACAACCTACCCCATTATATAAAAAAAAACAAAATACTTAGATTAAAAATTTAAGTAAAATATTAAAAAACAAATTTGGGAAAAAAACTCAACTCCTTTTGTAAAACGTAATAACCCCAAATAAGTACCTTTTTAGATATTTAAACCAAAAGAATTTATTAAAAAAATGTTAAAGTTATTAAAACCTGTAAGAAATATCCTCTTAGAATTCAAAATTTATTCTAAATCTTCATTAAAAAAGCTTTTCATTAAATATACTTTTAATGTAATATAAAAAGGAAACCATAAATCTTTATAAAATTAATTTAAAGAACTCTATAAGAAAAGAGAAAAATAATACCTGAAAAAGGTTTTCCCAAGCCTAAAAACATTATTTTTCATTAAGTATGTAACTTTGATTAGTATCAGTTAATTCAAGTTTCTACTTAACAAAGAGCTTTTTTATCTTTATAATATACTTTTTATTATCTAAAAAGAAAAACTTCCTCTTACATTCAAAGCATTTATTTAAAGCAACCTCCTATTAAAAAAAGTAAAAATATTATCAAAAAGCTAAAAATTACTTTAGTTCTTGTTTATTATATTTAAAGATTTAAAAGAGAAAAAAGAAAAACTTCGAAATGAATGGTGAAGTACTAGAATAGTTATAATAGCGCTTTTCTCAGGCTTAGGATATATATTTGTTTTTCTACGATAATTCTTATTCACGAATTTTAATCTTTCTTTATCATTTTTCGTTTTATTTAATTAATTTTTTTAAAATGTTCGGAGAGTATACTTTATAGGAAATAAACCTCCTAAATAAAACTAAAAAGAGTTTTATATTAATAGTTACCCCACCTTTTTAAAATAATTTTGCTTTTTTTCTTTATAAGTTTTAAATTTAATCCCTTGTATATACCCTATACCAATACTTAAAGCAAATCAAAATTCTAAAACTAAATCAAGAGAGAAATTCTTTGAACTGGATAAAGTAAAAGATATAAAAGATTAAAATAGAAAAAAGAAAAATTTGATAAAACATTATATATGTAATAAGGATAGGAAAAATTGTTAAATAAAATATAAAAAGTTTAAATTATATACCGGAAGAACTAAAACATACTTTAATTAATATTTATTCTAAAGCAACCTCCTAATTAAACAAATTAATTATAAAAATTTTCTTTAATATAATTTTTTATTTTTTTTATAGTATTATTATTTGTTTCGCATAATTTAACCTTTTTAATTTTTAATTCTTCTCTCTGATTCAAAAATACTTTTTTTTTAATTTTTATTACTTTTAAAAGAAAAGTAATTTTTTAAAAACTTTTTTTTTAGTCCTAAATAACAAAAACAATATACCACAGGTTGATATTTATAAAAAATCTTTATTTTATGTTTTCTTTTGAGGTTTTTGGGTTTTATTCCCGAAGTTAGTTTTATTTAACTTTAAAGTATATAACCATAATAAAATATAATTAATTAAAATAATCTAATAAATAAAAATAGAAAAACTTTAATATTAGATGAATATAAAAAAGAAAATAAAAATTTAGCGTTAAAAAAAATATAAAAGCTCTAAAATCATAAATATACAAAAGTAATAACATTAAATACGAAAGTATTAGATTAAATATAATAAAAAACAAAAAAAGGATATTTTGGAAAAAATATATGAAAAAATCTAATATATTTTTGTTAAAATCGAAGTCTTTTTATAATTTAAAATCGATTATTTTTATTACTTTTATTTTTTTGTAGAAACTTTAAAAAAAATTTATTAGATTTTTTTAATTCCAAACTAACAGGAGTTCATTACTCTTAGGATTCATTTATTCTAAAGAATCTTCATTACAAAAGCTAAAATATATTTTTTTTTATAATTATCTTTTGCTTTTCTTTTGGTTCTTTAATGCATTTTTCTTATTTCTACATTAACCTAAGTCTACTTTTATTATTTAACTGGTTTTATTATTTATTTGATTTTGGGGGTTAAAAAAGTTTAAGAAACCTTAAGTATAACTTAGTATTATATTTAAAAAGTTTTTATGTTTTCGTTTATGATATTTATTTTTTATTTGGTTTTATTGTTTCTGTAGGTTCGATGGTTTTTTTTCGATTTTATTTTTTTACATTTCAAATAAATTTAAAGTTAAAAAAAGTTTAAGAAAATTAAAAAACAAAAAAAACTAAAAATAACAAATTTTAATAAATATTAATATGTAATAACAAAAAAATATTAAATAACACTTTATAAACCCTTAAAGAAAAATTATATTTAAAAAAAGAAATACTTAGTTAAAAAATTTAAGTAAAATATTAAAAAGAAAAAACAAGTTTTAAAAAAACTAACTCTTTTTAAAACCACAAATAAGTCCTTTTTAGAAATATTAAACAAAATTATTTAAATTTTTAATCTTATACAAAATGTAGACTTAACATTCTACATTAACATTTATTGTAAACTTATATTAAAAAGCTTTTTTCATTAAATATACTTTTGTAAGATTAAAAATGAATTAATTCTCTAAGAATTAATTTAAGAACCTATAAGAAAAGAAAAAATAAAACTAAAAAAGGTAAGGATATCAATCTAAAAAACTTTAATTTTTTAACCATATTAACTTTATTAAGTAATTTACATTAATTTTAAATAAAAAGAGCTTTTATTTATTAATAAGTATTATAACTAAAAAGGAAAAATTACACTTAATTGAAATTTATTTAAGAACTCCAATTAGAACAAGAGCTTAAAAGATTAAGTAAAAATTTACTTTAGTTCTTTTTATTACTATTACATAATTCTTTTAACATTTTAAAATTTTACTTCAAAAGTCTTGGACCTAACACTACCTAGACCAATAGTTAAGCTTTTTTTCCTGCTTAGGATATATATTATTTTTCTAAATAATTCTTTTTACAATTTCCATATTTTCTTTTCTTTATAACTTTTTTTTTACTAAACTGTTCACCAGTGACACTTTTAAGCAGTAACTTAAAGCAAGTGCTCGGGATAAAAATCTTTTTCGGTTTTATATTAATAGTTACCCCCGCACCTTTTTAATACTTTTTTATTCTTTTCTTTCCTAAGTTTTCAAATCTTAATCCCTGTATATAGATAAATAATAAAGTAAGAAAAAATTTTAATATGTAGAAAAAGAAAAAACCCTTTAACTGGATTATAGAAGTAAAGAATAATATATAATATAAAAGAATTAAAAGAACATAAATATAAAAAGAAGTAATAGAATATATAAAAAAATTAAAGATTAAACATTAGAAGTATAGAAGCCAAATAGATATTAATATAAAAATACTGATAAAGATTAAAAAGTACGGGACTGGCTAGAGGAAAAATTAGGTTAATAAAACCATATATATGGTAATAAAGAAGGAAAAATTGTTAAAGTAGAAAATCATTTAAAATATTTAATAAAGTAAAATAAAAAAAAGAGAAATTATACGTTAAACAAAAACTACCACTTACCCTTTACATTAATATTTATTATACCAACCCTCCATCAGAAAGCTTGAAATATTAAGTAAAAAATTACTCTTTTAATAAAAATATAATTTTTTTTTTTTTAGGTTTTTATTTATGTTGTTCGATTTATTAATAGTCTTCTTAATTTCTAGTAATTTGTTTTTCCTATAATTAAAAAACCTTTCTTTTAAATTTTAATATTTCTTTTTTTAACATCTACTGAATTCTTAGTTTTCTTGATACTTCTTTTATTTTTATATATTTATAAAAAATAACCCACACCATATGAAAGTTCAAAATATTTAAATTTTTATTTTTAGGTTAAAGATGGTTTCTATTAGGGAGATATGCATTTTTTATGTTTAGATACTATTAGCTGGTTCTAGTTCTCTGAGTTATAGTTCTAGAGGAATTAGATATTTTAAATTTAGATAGTATAAACGTACCAATAAAGATACATTTTAATAAAAAATTACAAAAAATCTAAAAATAAGAAAAAATAAAAAATTTTAATATTGGATATTTAATAAATAAAAAAAATAAAAATATGCGTATTCGTAAAGAAAATAGCCCTGGTAAAATGTAAGATACTAAAACTAAAATTTAAATAGAAGTACTTGGAAAATAAATTTAACACTACATAAGAAAAAATATATTAAATTTTTAAAACGTAAAAATTTTTGTATACTTTGAAAGAATAAATATATTTTTTTACTACTTAGAATTTAGTTTCTTTATAACCTATTTAAATAAATAAATTTTTAAAAAAGTTTTTTAATACAATAATCAAATTGTAAAAGAGTTATAAGAACATCCGAAAACAAAAATTATATTTTTAAAAATTTTCTTCTAACTATATTATTTTTTTATTTTCTTTCTTTAAAGGGCCTTATACTTTTATTTTCTTGTTTTTATTCTTTAATTTTCTACTAGCGTGTTCATTTATTTTTATCTTTAGTTTTTTCTTTATTTTTTTCTTCTGCTACTTAAAATGAGATTTTTTTTTCTATTAATTTGTTTCTATCTTTTAAACTTAGTAATTTTATTTTTTATTTTTTAAAGAATTATAATAATACTAAGTACAACTCTCCCTTTAAGTCATTTTTATTCACATTTTTGGTTTTATATGGTTATAGCTTTTTACTATATTTTTCTATTTTCATCTTATTTTTTTTCTTTTTGAATTCTGGTATCTTATTTAATCTAAATAATTGTATACTTACAAAAAAATAGTTTCCTAGAAACTTAATTTAAAGTATAAAAATAAACAAAAATAATATTTTAAAAATGGATTAATATCGGATAATTATCTATAAAAATTTTTTATAAAACCAAATATTAAAAAAATTGCTTTAAAGTTTATAAAGTAATATAAACCATCTTTATTATATTAAAGAAAATAAGGTTTTTAATATTTTTTTTTTAACAATAATCTTAAACTTATTATAAAGAACCCAATTAACACCAAGTAGTGTTTAATACGTTTTTAGATCCTAAAAAAGAAAAGAAAAAAGGTTTTCTAATTAAAAAGTCATGATTATGTAAGAGAAAAAAAATACTTTTAGCAGAAAAATAATAAAGATTTATTTTTATTCTTGGATTTCTCTAATTAGATTAGCATCGTAGCAAAATTTCTAAAAATTAATTATAGTAAAAAGTCCCTCTTTAAAAAAACTAAATCCACAGAGAATGACTACTAATTATGTAATGTGGATAAACTTCCACCCGGTGCCTGCACTATTCTACGTAAGAAGACATTATTAATAATATTAAATCTTTAATAACCAAAAATTATATTTTTAAAGTAAATGCTATAGATATGGCTCTGTGCAAATCATTAATGTATAAACCATTAAATCCTCTATAATGGTTGAAAAGAAAAAAATATATACTGTGTAAGTTTTAATTATATAAATAACACGCGCTAAAAATATAAATTATAATTGATCTATAGAAATGACGAAAACGACCATAAACAGAACTATAAATATAAATAAAGTAATTTTATATTATAAAAAAAAAACTTTCATGAAAGTTTTTAAATAAAAAAAACAATTAAACTTTAAAAAATAAGTTATTTTATTATGGTTTATATCTAAATATCGTTTATTATTTTATATCTAAATAAATTGTTAACTAAAATAATATTTATTTTCCCTTATAAAATCTTCGAAAAATGTTTCTTCAATAATTCGTGTAATGCTCCAATCTAAAAGAAATGCATCAATCTTTTCTATAAATATGACAAGAATAAAAAATGAGAAATAAAGAACGTACAGAGCTGGCCAAGAAAAAAGAAGGGTTCTTCATGGGTTGTGCTCCAACATAACCTAAAAGAATACAACAGTAAAAAAGCTTAATAAAAATATCTTATAACAGGCTTATACGTTGAGGAACGTAATTCTGTTTTGTGTAGAAGGGTAAGAAGAATAATACACAATAGAACTTAGTAAAGCAATACGCCAGTATTTTTATCAGGAATGGATCGTAATATTGCATGAATGGTAAGAAATACCATTCAGGAACTATATGTTCAGGCGTAAGATCAGAATTGGCGGGATATAATTA
>WUUC01152100.1_pt1 | contig 12334 bp, 10 predicted proteins | sample 6278441 | NCBI WGS metagenome assembly WUUC01 (sample SAMN13675441, study PRJNA597444) | soil metagenome | isolation source: soil | place: USA: Washington | collected 2017-10 | reverse complement strand
TCGAGCCGTCGCTCACGGACTGGCCCAGAGACGGTACAACGTCGAGCAGGGGTTCGGCGACTTCGCTCACGGATGATTCTGGCATGCCGCGACCAAGGGCTGCAACGCGCCGCAAGTGCGCCATGTCGCGGCCGCGCATCCCTCGCACGACAGGGTGCGCTTCCGATCCGGAGCGCCTCCGCCCGAGACGACACGGCAGGCGCGCCGAACCACCACAGGAGCAGCGATGAGGAGTGTATTTCACTGACATCCATCGGGTCCGGCACGCCGGGGACCCGTACCGAACTGACATCGCCATCAGCATGCCTAAAATCGTCCCTTCAGCATCGGAGGACCGGCAGCGCCCGCGGAGCGCTGCTTCCGCGCGGCGCGCCAGCGACCGGCTCTGACGCCGTCGCCGGCTGGAGCATGGGTGTGGCGCCCGCGCGCCCCGCTGGACGGCGCCGTTCCCGATCCACGACCCTCGTCGAGTCATGACTACCTGTGCGGAGCGGGACCCGCTCTCCGGCGGGTTCGCTGATCAGCAGCAGAATGTCACGTAACGGCTCGCGGTCGTGCCGCATTGACGCGGCTGCGGACCTGAGCCCGGTCCGGCGCATGCCGGGCCGCTGAGGCGACGGAGGGCAGCGTGGTCCACCGTCCGCCTGGCATCCTAAATGCAGGGCATCTCAACCCAGGACACGCAACAGTTTGCTGTCGACGGGCCAAACCAAACAGGGCGCGGTGATCGTGTCGTCGCCGCTCGCGGGTGACTGCGCCCGCGAAGGAGAGTCATGTATTATCCAAGCATTCGTTCGAGCATTCGCAAGCAGGCCAGAATGATCAGCGCTCTCGCGCTGACGCTCGCCTGCGGATGCGCCTCCCAAAAATCCAGCACCGGCCGCGCCAGCGATCCAGCATCCCCAGCTCGTCAGGACACCTCAGCAGCCGAGGCCGCGCAGAATCGCGAGTTCATCGCGCAGGCGCAGACCCGGCTCGACGATCTGGAGCAGGAGACCGATCGCATTGAAGAGCAACTCCGGACGGACGCCGATGCCGCCAAGCGAGCGGTGCTGGGTGAGAGGCTGTTCCAGCTCCGGCAGGCGCAGACCCGCGTGCGTTCCGAGCTACGACATCTGGAGCGAGCCCCGGCCAACGAGTGGGCGCCCCGGCACGTGGAGCTGACGCGGCGCATGGACGCCCTGGAGTCCGGGGTGGCGCAAGTGGACCGCGTGCGCACCGCGGACAGCTCCGCCGAGCGCGCACGCGTCGCCGAGGCCGCCAGTGCAGCAGTCAACCTGTGCGCGCTACAGGTCGACGGAGCGGAGGCCGCCGTGCACCAGCAGGGAGAAATGCTGGTCGTGATCGTGACGGCGCCGAATTCAGAGGCCATTGAGCAGATCCAGGAACGCGCCGAGAACGTAACGCAGGGTGAGGACGAAGACACAGCCGGCACGCCGCCAAATTCCAGCCAGCCCGCCGCGGCCGGGGCGCGGCCCGAGGCCAACGCTCCGCTGGTCGTGGATTACGCGATGGAAGACGTACCGGATGGCGTAATTTTCGTCTTTCAGCCCGCCGAGGGCCAACTCGGAGCGCTCCGGACGGAGCTGGAGCGGCACGCCCAACAGGTAGCGGACCAGAGCTGCTAGGCGCCAGCCCGGAAATCAGCGCCGGGACGCGGCGCCGGCGCGCAAAACGGCCTTCTGTCAGAGTCGCGCAACGATTAACCTGGCGTCTCATAGAGTAACGCGCCGTGACACGGGCCGACTCGCCTGCGGCGGCTCATGTCACGGCGCGCTCGGCGCTGCCTGGACGCGAACTATCTTGTTTTTACGGCGCCTTGGGCGCCGCCGTGCCCTGTCTCTCGCCAGAGGACATGCCGTAAACATACCGAAACCGACCTGAGGATTGTTACTTCTGAGAGAGGGCACTAGCCTCGCGCGCGATGCAGCCTTCTGATGACTCCGAGCGACTGCGCGTGCGCGAATACGTGGGCTACGCCCTCGGCGACACCGCCTCGAACCTGTTCTTTCAGACGTTCAACATCTTCCTCACGTACTACTACGTAGACGTGTGGGGCATCGCGGCCAGCGCGGTCGGATGGATGGTGTTGATCGTGCGCTTCACGGACGCCGCCTCTGATCCTGCGATGGGGCTGATCGCGGACCGCACCAACACGCGTTGGGGCAAATTTCGGCCCTATCTGCTGTGGATGGCCATTCCCTACGGCATCTGCGGCTACCTGATCTTCGCCAATCCCGATCTAGGCCCATCCGGCAAGCTGATCTACGCATACCTCACGTATGCGCTCATGTTGCTGGCCTACACGGGCGTCAACGTGCCGTATTCATCGTTGCTCGGCGTCCTGAGCCCGTCCTCACGCACTCGCACGATCGCATCGAGCTTCCGCTTCGTCGGCGCGTTCGGCGGCGGGCTGCTGGTCTCTCTCCTGGTGCGCCCGCTGGTCAATGAGTTTGGAGCCGGCGACGAGGTGCGCGGCTTCCAGTACACCATGGCCATCTTCGCCGTGATCTCGGTGATCCTGTTCTGGATCTGCTTCGCCTCCACGAAGGAGCGCGTGCTGCCGCCATCCGGGCAAAAGAGCCATGTCTGGGGCGAGCTGAAGGAGCTGGGCAAGAACCGCCCCTGGGTCATCTTGCTCGCCGTTGCTGTCTTTTCGACCAGCTTCATCACCCTGCGCTCCGGCAGCACGCTCTTCTACTTCAAGTACTGCGTGGCGGACGATGGCGTCCCCATCCTGTTCGGTAAGTTCGACCGAGCAACGCTATTTTTATCCACCGGCATGGCGTGCATGATGCTCGGCACGGCCTGTCTCGGCATCTTCGCGCGCATGGCAGACAAGCGCAGCCTGGCGGCGCTGTTGTCCTTGATCACGGGCGTGTCCTTCGCGTCTTTCTACCTGCTCCCAACCGACAACTTCGGGCTCTTGCTGGCGGTCAACGCCATCGGCACGTTCTGCATGGGCCCCACTTCCGCCCTGGTCTGGGCGATGTACGCCGACGTCGCCGATTACGGCGAATGGAAGTTTGGCCGGCGCTCCACCGGCCTCGTCTATTCCGCGTCCCTATTCGCGCTCAAGACCGGCACGATGATCGCGGGCTGGCTTCTGCCCTGGGTTCTGGATCACTTCGGGTTCGTACGGAACGTGGAGCAGACGGCCAGCGCGGTCCTGGGTATCACCCTGGCATTCTCGCTGATGCCAGGCGTCCTGGCCGGGCTCAAGGCGGCCACGCTCTGGCTCTACCCGCTCGACCAGACCAAGGTCGACCTGATTGAGCGCGAGCTGCGCGAACGCCGAGCGGATGACCCGCACGCACTCAGCGTTCAGGCCGCCTGAGCCGGGCGAGCCTGCTCAGGCCGTGGCACGGCGCGCTCGGCGCAACCTAGACGCGACACTCCCTTGTTCTTGCGGCGCCTTCTGCGCCGGCGTGCCCTGTCTCTCGCCGGCGGACGACCCCGTGAGACGGTCCGAGACCGACCTGACGATGGTTGCTTCTGAGACAGGACGCTAGGCTGATCTACGTCGAGGCGCCGCCAGGTGATCGGCGTTGATCTGCTGGATCAACTCCTGGAGCACGCGCTCCCCGTCTGCTGTGTCGACCTGGCAGGTGCCCGCGGCGTGGTGCCCGCCCCCACCCTGCTCGAGCATCAGCTCCCCGATGTTGGTGGTGCAGCTGCGATCGAGGATCGATTTGCCCACGGCAAACACCACGTTCTGCTTCTGGCGCCCCCAGATCTGATGGATCGAAATGTTGCATTGCGCATATAGCGCATAGATCATGAAGCGATTGCCGCTCCAGATCGGGTCTTCATTTCTCAGATCGAGCACCACCAGGTTCTGGTAGACCCGCCCGCAACGCAGCAGCTGCGCCTTGAAATCGGCAGCATGCGAGCGGTACAGCTCCACACGCTCCTGTACGTCCGGCAGCGCCAGGATCTCATGACAGGTGTGGTTGCGACAAAAGTCGATGAGCTGCATCATCAACTGGTAGTTGGAAATCCCAAACTGACGGAACCGGCCCAGGCCGGTGCGCGCGTCCATCAGGAAATTGAGTAAATCCCAGCCCTCTGGCTCCAGGATCTCCTCGCGAGTGAAGTTGGCCGAGTCGCCCTTGTCCACGGCCGCCATCATCTCCAGCGAGACGTTTGCCAGGCGTTGAACGCCACCATAATAGTCGTAGACCACTCGCGCCGCGGAGGGCGCCGCGGGGTCGATGATGTGATTGTGCTGCTTACCGACGCGCAAGGTCTCGCTGTGGTGGTGGTCGAAGACGAGGTGTGCGCCCGGGACGTAGGGCAGGTTTGTCGTGATGTCGCGGGCGCTGATCTCGACCTTCCCGTCCTGCATGTCCTTGGGATGGACGAACAGGATATCATCGATCAGATCGAGCTCCTTGAGCAGAACGGCGCACACGAGACCGTCGAAATCACTGCGTGTGACCAACCTGAACTTGCCTTTTTGCATTCTGCTCTCCCCTCGCCCGTTTCAAAGCGGCTCGTTCGAGTGCCCGAGCGATCGGCTCTCGTCTGCGGCTCCCGCGTAGAGCTGCAGCGATAGAGGACGTCGCCGGCGCCTCGCGACTTAACTGCGGCAGTTAAAGCGGCCGGTAAGCTGCGTCGTTGTGGAACGACGAGCACGGCTCGGAGGGCGCGGCACGCGCGCCGAGGCTGTTTAGACCGGCGCGGGCGGATCGGCGCTGCGCGCGCTGGCCTGATCATTGGCGTCCAGAGTGGCCTGGCGTATGACCCGAGCCAGGAGCTCCCCCCAGCTGAGCTGCTGGGCCTGAGTGCTGATCAGATCCTGGCGCAGCTCCAGCTCGACGTGCAAGTTCCCACGTTGCTCCCCATAGTGAGGGACACCATAATCGCTTTGATCACATACGTGATACGGCTGGTTGTCGCCCACCTCCAGGCCCTCCCGCCGCAATAGCGCGAGCAGCCGATGAGCCAACCGCGTATCCCGGTGATACAGGACCCCGCAGTGCCAGGGCCGATCGAACCCCTTGAACCGCGGCGTAAAGCTGTGCATTGCGATGAACACGGTGGCTTGTCGGGCCAGCTCTCGCCGCTCCAACTCCGCCTCGATTCGGCGGTGATAGGGATAGAAAATCTCGCGAGCCCGCGTCTCCGCGTCCGAGGCATTCAGCGACTGATTCCCCGGCACCTCGGTGTACTCGCTGTGTTGCACGATGGAGCTTTGGGCCTCCAACGGCCGATTGCAGTCAATCACCAGGCGTGAATACGTCTGCGTGATCAAGAACGCTCCCAGGCGCACGGCCAGCTCCTGAGAGACTCCGCCAATGCCGATATCCCAGGCGATATGTGTGTCCAGATCCGCGCCGGTCAGGCCCAGCGTGCCGAGGGCGCGCGGGATCCTGCGCCCCGCGTGATCCGCCGCGATCACGAACGGAGAGTCGGGTCGACCGTCGATCACTTCGAACGGCGCCGGCTCGTCTTCTGCGAGAAGCTGGTGGTTTCCGGGCATGGTCTGAGGTGCTCCGCATAAGATCACCACCTCCGGAGCGCAATCACGCAGCCTGCACCGGCCAATTGTCGAATGATTTCAGTAAGAACCAAGCCCAGGCGCCAGCCGCGTGCACCCGGGGGCGTTTCAGGCGCCGCAGCGGACGCCCCGCGCCGGGCTACCGCGCGAGGTCGCCGCCATCGATCGGATAGTAGCTGCCGGTCACGAAAGCTGCCTTCTCCGAGCTGAGCCAGAGGACGAGCTCCGCGACCTCCGCCGAGCTGCCCAGACGGCCGAGCGCGTGTTTTCCTTCCAGCAACTTCAGGCTCGCTGGCGTGAGGCTCTTCTCGATAATGACACGCGATCTCCCGTCCGATGCCCGAGCCCGCGCCAGGCACCAGCGCCACACGGTCTTTCAAGAGCATCGACATGAGCCTCTCCATTACCTTTGCACCTTTGCGTACCTTTGCATCTGGACCAGCGCGCCGCCGGCTTGCGCGCCCGTCCCGGCGCCGGTGCAGCGCCGAGCTGCACGACGAGACGGCCCCGCGATGGGCGCGTGGGCATCCCACATGCGCGATACCGCCGCCTCTGGAAACCGCCCCTGCCACCTGGCAAAAGCTGCGCCAGCTACGCGCAGATGTCGAGCTCGCGGGAGGTGGAGCTCAGACGCGAGACAGAGTCAGTCGTTCCAGCTCGGCCAGCCGCGCATCCAACGTCGTGACCTTCGAGTCAACACGCCCGAGCTCGAGCTCGGCCAGGGCCAGAGCTTGCCGCAGTCGCTGCGCCTCGCGCAACCGGGCCTCTCGCTGGCCGTGGAGAGACCGAAGCTGTTCCTGCAACTGCTGGCGTTCCGCACGCCTCCTTGCCTCCTCGCGCTGGCGTTCGACCTCGGCCTGGCGAGCGTGCTCCGCCACGCGACGCTGCTCGGCAAGCTCCGCCACGCGACGCTGCTCGGCTTGCTCCGCCACGCGACGCTCCTCGGCTTGCTCCGCCACGCGACGCTGCTCGGCTTGCTCCGCCACGCGACGCTGCTCGGCTTGCTCCGCCACGCGACGCTGCTCGGCTTGCTCCGTTCGCCGCCGCTCCGAGGGCTGCTCGCGAGACTGCGGCTCCGCGAGCTGATTTTGATTGGCTGGCTCGGGGCGAGGCCGCGCAGAAACGATTTGAGCGGGCGTGGTCGTCTCTGGGCGCACCTCTATTCTCCCGCTGCGCTCGCGCTGCCCGACCTCGGCAACCGACGACGCTGTCGAGAGCGGACTGCCGGCGGCCTCGAATCCGGGTGCCTCACGGTCCGCCGTGAGCGCACCCGCAGAATCCGGCTGAAAGCCGCCCGCGGCGGCCAGCGCGGACAGGTTCGTCGTGACTCGGCGCAGGGTCGCGTCAGTCGTGGCGTGCCCGGCTGCCGTCAGGATCGTCACGGCGCGCGCCCGCAGCGCGGCGATGGCCTCACGATGGGCAGAGGTCGCGCGCAGGTCGCCGGCACGCAGCCGCGTCGCGCTCGCGAACAGCTCATCGAAGAGGTCCCGGGCCTGCCACCAGAGTTGGTTGACCACCCAGGTCGAGAGGGGCGGGCGTGCCAACTTGACCAGACGAACGGCGCCGGGTTTGTCAGAGTTGGCCTTCAGCTCGGTGGCTAGCCGCTTGCGCTCCGCGACGAACGCATCGAGCGGGGCGCGATAGAGCGCCTCGACCGCTTCAGCAAAGCTCGTGACCATGGGGTAGCTTACCGACCTGGACTGAAGCCCACGACCCTCGCGTGCCGAATGCCACTCGAGGTCCCGGGCTTCGGCCCCGGGTGGAAGTCCCGCCGGCGAATCGGCGGGGTCAGCGCGTGCGCGGCGCGGCGTTCCTCCGCGCCGAGGGCATTCGCCTCGCCCGACGTCGCCAGCCGGTTCCGCTGGCCGGGTTCGCCGGCCAGTGCTTGCGGCGCCTGAAACAGCGGACGGGTTTCGTGGGCTGCCCACAGCTTCTGGTGGTCCGGGCAGCGCTTGACGTTCATCGATTTGATCGCCACGTCTGCACAGGCGATGTGCAGTTGCACGCAGGCATCACGGGGAACCCCCACGGAATCCCGTTGTGGCCCGGTCCAGGCCGCCCCGAAGCTCCAGCTAGCCCACGCGGACCGTCAGGGCGTCTGGGCGGCGTCTGCCAGAGAGCGTGAGCAGGGCCGCCCCCATGGCTGGAGCGCCGGGTGAGCTCGCGCGGCGGCAACGTGGGCCTGGTGCTCAGCGGCGGAGGCGCTCGTGCGGCGTATCAGGTGGGGGTCATCCGGGCGCTGGCCGAAATCCTAACAGACCGACATTTGCCATTTCCCATTCTGGCCGGCGTCTCGGCGGGAGCGATCAACGCCGTCTCTCTCGCGAGCTACGCCGACGACTTCCGGGTGGCGGCCGAGAGCCTCTGGGACACCTGGAGCACAATCACCCCAGAGCGAGTGTATCGAACCGACGTCTGGAGCCTGGGGACGATCGGCTCGCGCTGGGCACGCGAGCTGAGCAGCGGCGGCCTATTGGGCGCCGGACGCGTCAACCATCTCCTGGATACCAGCCCGCTCTATGAGTTTCTGGCAGAGCGGTTGCAGCTCTCGGCGGTCAACACGCACCTCGGACGCGGCGACCTGCGCGGTATTGCGGTCTCCGCGACCAACTACCACACGGGATCCGCGGTCACCTTTTATGACTGCGAGCCACGCGCCATTCCCGCAATAGAGCCGTGGGTGCGCAGCATGCGCATCAGCCGAAAGACGACGCTGCGGCTGGAACACGTGCTCGCCTCCTGTGCGATCCCCGTCTTTTTCCCGCCGGTCGCGATCGATGGAGCCTTCTTTGGCGATGGCTGCGTGCGCCTGAATTCGCCGCTCAGCCCCGCCGTGCACCTGGGCGCCGAGCGGATCGTGGCGATCGGGGTGCGCTACACGCGCAGCGCTCAGACCAACTCTGAGCTCAGCCGTCTGGATCAGCTGCTCGCGCCCTCTCTTTCGGAGATCGGGGGTGTGCTGCTCAACGCCGTGTTCCTCGACTCCCTGGAGGCCGACGTGGAGCTGCTCGAGCGCATCAACAGCACCCTGACGCTGTCCAAGACAGACCTGCAACGACCGATCTTCGGCCAATCACTCCGGCGTATTCCCATCTTGATGCTGCGCCCCTCGCAGGATCTGGGCAAGCTCGCCGTGCGCCAGCATGAGCACTTTCCCCGAGCGCTCCGCTACTTGCTCCGCGGCATCGGCGTGACGCACCAGCGCGGCGCGGACCTGCTGAGCTATCTCGCCTTTGCTCCCGAGTACATCAGCAGGCTCCTTTCGCTGGGTCACCGCGACACGCTAGAACGGCGCGCCGACGTGGAACGCTTCTTCACGCAGGCGTCAGCTTAGGTTACCCTGCCATTTTCGGCAAAGGGAGCTGGGGCATGAAAATCGCGCTGTTTGATACTCACACCTACGATCGCGAGTCCTTCGAGGCCACCAACGTCCACTTTGGCCACGAGCTGAGCTTCCTCGAGCCCCGTCTGACCCGGGAGACGGCCCCGCTCGCGCGAGGGCACGAGGCGGTCTGTTCGTTCGTGAATGACGAGCTACAGGAACCCGCGCTCCTGGGTCTGCGCGACGTCGGCATCCGGCTGATCGCGCTACGCTCGGCGGGCTACAACCATGTCGATCTCGAGGCCGCGGCGCGTCTCGGCCTGGTCGTGGTGCGCGTGCCAGAGTACTCCCCCTACGCGGTCGCGGAACACGCGGTTGCACTGGTCCTGACGCTCGACCGTAAGATCCACCGAGCGTACGCGCGCGTGCGCGAGTGGAACTTCTCGTTGGATGGCCTGGTCGGCTTCGACCTGCACGGGAAGACAGTGGGTATCATCGGGACCGGTCGGATCGGCCAGGCCGCTGCGCGCATTTTTCGCGGCTTCGGTTGCCGCGTGCTCGCTCACGACCGACAGCCGGACGCCGTCCTGATCGCGGAGAGCCGCGTGGAATACGTGGAGTTGCCAGAGCTGTATCGCGACTCCGACGTCATCTCTCTGCATGTGCCGCTGACCCCCGCCACGCAGCACATGATCGACGCTCAGGCGCTGGCCACGATGAAGCGCGGGGTCGTGCTGATCAACACCGGACGCGGCGCCCTGATCGACAGCAAAGCCCTGATCGGCGCGCTGAAGACCGGCCAACTCGGCGCGGCCGGGCTGGACGTGTACGAGGAAGAGGAAGGCATCTTCTTCCAGGACCTGTCCAACCGTGTGCTTCAGGACGACGTGCTGGCGCGGCTGCTCAGCTTTCCGAATGTGCTCGTCACCTCGCATCAGGGCTTCCTCACGCGAGAGGCGCTGGCGAGCATCGCGCGTATCACGCTCGAGAACGTCAGAGCGTTCGAGCGCGGAGAGCCGCTAGCGAACGTGGTCCGCGCCGAAGACGTGCTGCGCCGCTGAAACGGCAAGCCGCCTCTCGCGCCTGCCCGCCGGCCTCGAGACCCGGCGCGGACTTCAGGTTCTTCTACGTTGCCAGCCCCTGGGCGTTGTAGATGCCCTCGAACAAGACGCTGCTCAGGTAACGCTCGCCCGAATCCGGCAGCACCACCACGATCGTCTTGCCGGCGTGCTCTTCCTCTCTGGCCAGACGGGCGGCGACCGCAGCCGCGGCCCCGCTCGAGATGCCGGACAAAATGCCCTCCTGGCGCGTCAGGCGGCGAGCGTACTCGATCGCTTCCTCGTTGCTGACTTGCTCGATCCGGTCGACCAGGGAAAGATCGAGAATGTCGGGGATGAAGCCCGCGCCGATGCCCTGGATCTTGTGCGGCCCGGGCGTGAGCGGCTGCCCCGCGCGCCGCTGCGTGAGCACCGGGCTGTTTGTCGGCTCGACCGCGACCGACAGCAAGGGCTGACCGCGGGTCTTCTCGAAATAGCGAGACACCCCCGTAATGGTGCCACCTGTGCCGACACCCGACACGAGAATGTCCACCCTGCCGTCCGTGTCGTCCCAGAGCTCGGGCCCCGTCGTGGCCTCGTGAATGGCCGAGTTGGCGGGGTTCTTGAACTGCTGGAGCAGCACGTAACGCTGTGGATCCGACGCCGCGATCTGTTCGGCCTGGCCCACGGCGCCCGTCATGCCCTTGGCGCCTTCCGTCAACACCAGCTTGGCGCCGTAGGCGATGAGCAACTTACGCCGCTCCAGACTCATGGTCTCGGGCATGGTGAGCGTGATCGGGTAGCCGCGCGCCGCGGCCACGAACGCCAACGCGATGCCGGTGTTGCCGCTCGTGGGCTCCACGAGCTCCTTGCCCGGGCCGAGCACGCCGCGCTTTTCGGCGTCCCAGACCATCCCGGCACCGATGCGGCACTTCACCGAATAGGCGGGGTTTCGTCCCTCTATTTTGGCGAGAATGAGCGCGCGGGGGCGATCCTGCAGGTGGTTCAAGCGCACGAGCGGAGTGCGACCGATGGACTGCGCATTGTCTTCGAACCAGTGAGCCAAGCTTATCTCCTCGAGGGCGGGTGTTCAGAGGCGCCGCGCCGACCTCTGACATCATGCACGGAGTGTGCGCAGGCGCCAGATCCCGACGCACTGGCCGAGCGCTCGTACTGTGTGGCAGCGCGCCACAACCAGTCCCGGGCACCGAGGTGCGACGCAGCTCCATTTCGCCCCGGAAACGTTTCGCCTGAAACGCGCGTAGCCGCCGCGCCTACGGTGAGCGCTCTCGTCTCGCAGCCGCGCTGGCGCACTGCCCCGTCGCAAGCCAACGCCCAAACCAGGCGGCGGCCTCAGCCTGCAGCACGTGGGGTGGCATGCTGTCATGTGAGGCGCCGTCTACGCGCAGCAAGCGCGCGAGCGGACCCGCTACGCTGGCCAGCGCCAGACTGTGCCGTAACGGCACCTGAGTGTCGGCGGTGCCATGAATCAATAGTTGATGAGCTCGGGAACGCGACACCGCTCTCACCGGCGCCGCGGCGTCGGGATCAAAGGATGCGATACGGCTTGCCTCGTCCACCGCGGCGTCGAACCAGGCTGCGGGGATCAGCTGAAAGGGCGCTGGTAGGTATTTCATTCGATAATCGGCGACCACCTCCCGCAGGGAAGCAAACGGCGCGACCGCGACGACCGCCTGCACTCGGGGATCGCTCGCCCCGAGCTCCAGCGCCACCGCCGCTCCATACGAAAAGCCGAACGCGCCCACGCAGCCGAGCTCGGTTCCCTGCGCGATGAGCTGGTCCAGCAATGTTGAAATGTCCTGGGCCTCCACGGCACCGTAGGTGAGATAATCTCCGGTAGACTCCCCATGACCTCGCAGGTCCACCAATATGCTGCGAAAACCGGCCGCGCTGAAGGCCAAACCGGCATCGACGAGCGAACGTCTATCCATACGAACGCCGTGCAGCAGCACGACGCTGCCGCGGAGCGGCTGGAGCTCGGGCTCGATCCGCCACGCCACGAGTTTTGCAGCCGGCGGCCCCACCTCGGCCTCGATGCGGACCGCGCCTCGCCGGGCGAGCGCCTGCGGCAGCTCAAACGCGCTCTGCCCCTCCGTCAGTCTCAAGGCGTTTGGAGCCAGCGCGACGGCCCTGGCAACGAGCTCCCGCGCGCCCAGGTCGAAGCCCAGGGCTACCGCTATCCCGCAGGCCAGGGTCTTCGCAACGCGCCACTTTCGCGAGCGCGGGCCGTTCTGTGTCGAGTCGTCTCTTTCTCCGGACAAGCAGCGCCAGGCTAGTGCCCTGTCTCAGAAGTAACAATCGTCAGGTCGGTCTCAGCTTGTTTCATGGGGGCATTCTCTGGCGAGAGACAGGGCACGTCGGCGCCGAAGGCGCCGCAAGAAAAAGGTAGTGTCGCGTCTAGGCTGCGCCGAGCGCGCCGTGCCACGGGCCGCCGCAGGCGAATCGGCCCGT
>WUUC01026728.1_pt1 | contig 12334 bp, 10 predicted proteins | sample 6278441 | NCBI WGS metagenome assembly WUUC01 (sample SAMN13675441, study PRJNA597444) | soil metagenome | isolation source: soil | place: USA: Washington | collected 2017-10 | reverse complement strand
GCTCGGCTAGGCTTCCCCGCTCCGATGCCCTGAGGGCCGGCCCTCGGGCCGGCCCTCACCGTTGTCGCAGCGGACTCGCCCACCGGTGACGCGTCGACGGTCTTGACCCCCGTCTCAGTAATGCAACGGATGCGCGGCTGCGGACGTCGCCGTGCTGACCGACGAGCACGACGCGACGATGATCGTCGATCGCGACCACCCCGATGGCGAGGAAGCGAGTGTGAACGACGCCGTAGAGGCCGAGTTCACCGTCGGGGCGAACCACCCCGTCGTGGAACACCTCGATGTACGCGTTCCGGTACACGGCGTGGCGAGCGGGCCGTTGCCACGGCCCAACCACGTCGCGCTCACGCATCTGCGTCGCCGGCTGCGGCTCTGGCCACTGCGACCTGCGCCTGGAGCCGCTCGCCGACGCGCTCGCTCACGCTCTGGACGTCGTCGCTGTTTGAGACGTCGCCGCTCGGGAGGATGGGCGCACCGAACGACAGAGCGAGGACGGGACGCCACGGACTTGCCCACGTGAGTCCCGGGCGCGGCCATCGCCGCTGCGTGCCCCAGATGCCGAGCGGCACGATGGGCGCCCCCGTCGGCAGCGCGATCCTCCCCACGCCGCTGCGGATCCGTTGCAGGTCGCCAACGGTGGAGTCGTCGTTGACCCGGCCCTCCGGCGCGAGAGCCGCGAGCGCTCCTCGCTTGACGGTCGCGACCGCTTCGTCCAGCGCCGCCGCGTCCCGCTCTCCGCGCCTGACCGGGATCTGGTCGTATCGATCGAGGATCCACCCGACGACGGGTCGCTCGAACATTTCCGCCGCGACGAGGAAGCGGGCCTCGCGTTTCAGGCGTTTCGCCACCACGACGGCCACGACCGGACCGTCCAGCACGCTCACATGGTTGAAGGCGATGACGGCGGCTCCGGACGACGGCACGTGCTCGATCCCGTCGACCCGGACGCGAAACAGCAGTGGAACCAACCAGCCGACCAGCGGGACACCGACGCGCCACCACGGGTTGAGCTCGCCGGCGCGCATCGCGCGATGGTAGCCCCATTCGGCGACCACGTTCGGGGCCGTGCTAGCGTCACTCGCGTGGACGTCCACGCCCTGCGCGACCTGGTCGCCGCCCGCGAGCAGGGGTTCATGAGCGATCTCGAAGCCATGGTGAACGTCGACTGCGGGTCGTACTCGCCCACCGGCGTGAACACGATCGCGGAGCGATGCGAGTCGAGGTTCAGGGCCGGGGGATGGTCGGTCGAGCGCCGATCCCCCGACCGCGACGAACCACGTGTCGGCGACCTGGTGATCGGGCGGCGTTGTGGGGCGGGTGGCCCCAACGTGCTGCTCATCGGCCACATGGACACGGTCTTCGACGGCGGTACGGCGGCTGAGCGACCGTTCCGGACGGACGGTTCGTATGCCTTTGGGCCGGGCGTGTCGGACATGAAGGGCGGGTTGCTGGCCGGGTTCGTCGCGATGGAGGCGCTCGTCGAGTCGCGGTTCGACGCGTTCGGCACCGTCACGTATATCTGCAACCCCGACGAGGAGATCGGTTCGCCGTTCTCCGGCCCGGTGATCCGCGAGCTGGCACCCGCCCACGACGTCGCTTTGATCCTGGAGTGCGCGCGCGCGAACGGCGACATCGTTTCGTCGCGGAAAGGGGTGACCGATGTCGAGATCGAGATCATCGGACGTGCCGCACACGCCGGCGTCGAGCCTGAAAAGGGTCGGAGCGCTCTGCTCGAAGCCGCCCACGAGATCGTCGCGCTGCAGGCACTGAACGGTCGCTGGGAAGGAGTCAGCGTGAACGTCGGCGTGGCAAGCGGTGGGTCAAGGCCGAACGTGGTGCCGGAACGATGCCGGTTGGAGGTCGACGTCCGGGCCACGACGGGCGCCGCGCAGGACGAGGTCGCGCGAGCGATCGAGGGGATCTGCGCGAATCCAACGATTGCGGGCGTCCGTTCGGAACCGACCGTGTACGCAACGCATCGACCGATGGAGAAGACCGATGCGTCGGCGCGCCTGGTCCATCTCGCCGTCGCGACCGCGCTCGAGCTCGGTTTCGAGGTACACGACACCCAGACCGGAGGAGCATCCGACGGCAACACGACGAGCGCCGCGGGGACGCCGACGTTGGACGGGCTCGGTCCTGTGGGCGGTGGCGCGCACGGGCCCGACGAGTGGCTCGACCTTGCGAGCGTCGTGCCCCGAGTGTCGCTTGTCGCCGCCCTGATCGCCCGGCTATGACGGCGTTCAACCCGGGCGAATGGCGATTCGACCAGCTCCATCCAGACGCCTATCGCATGCTGGTCGAAGGCGCTCCAGCGGTCCTGTACATCGATCGACCGGACGAGCCGTCGACCAACCTGTACACGAGCCCGCAGGTCGTGGACCTACTCGGGTTCACGGTCCAGGAATGGATGAGCGACCCGGCTCTGTGGCAGACGCAGGTCCACGTGGACGATCGAAAACGGATCGTCGACGCACATCGTCTCTCGAACGAGAGAGGCGAACGTTTCCTCGAGGAGTACCGCTTCATCACGAGAGACGGCCGGGAGGTCTGGCTTCGCGACGAGGCCGTCCCCGTGCGCGACGCCGCCGGGAAGGTGCTGCTATGGCGAGGCGTCATCCTCGATATCACCGAGCGCAAGCACGCCGAGGACAAGCTGAGACGCAGCCTGGAGGTCCTACGCCGGACGCTGCAGCAACGCCGGCAGCTTGCGCAGCGGCTCGAAACGGCCCAGGAGGAAGAGCGGCGCCGGATCGCCGCCGATATACACGACGACCCGATCCAGGTCATGAGCGCGATCGACATGCGGATGCAGATGCTTTCGCAATCATCCGAAGCGGCGACGCCGGACCAGATCGCCGCCCTGCAGCTCGACGTGCGAGCCGCGATCGAGCGCCTGAGAAACCTGCTGTTCGAGCTCCGTCCGACGGCGTTGGATCGCGACGGGCTCGTGGCCGCGCTGCGGCACTACATGGACCACACTTCTCGGCAGACGGGCTGGACCTTCGACGTCCGGAGCACGCTCGAGGGCGAACCCGTGCCAGAGCAGCGCGCTCTGCTCTATCGGATCGCCCAGGAAGCGATCACCAATGCCCGCAAGCACGCCGACGCGACCTTCCTGCAGATCGACCTCGGGCCTGCCGGTGAGGGCATCATGCTTCGGATCACGGACGACGGGCGAGGCTTCTCGCCCGACGCCGAGCCGCCTCGGCCCGGTCACCTCGGCCTGTCGACGATGGTCGAGCGCGCAGAGCTGGCGGGGGGGTGGACGCGGGTCACGAGCGCCCACAGCCGGGGGACGATCGTCGAATGCTGGTTGCCGGTCGACGCCCGAACGCCTTCGACGCCGGCGTCGCGACGCTGATTCCCTCCGCCGCAGCGATATCTACGCGGGAGCGGCGACCTCCCGCGACGTCTCGATGGCGAAGCCGGTATCGGGATCGAAGAAGTGGAGGCGCGCGGGGTCGACCGACAGGCGCATGCGAGACCCCGACCGCGCCCGTGAGCGGGCGTCGACACGAGCGCAGAAGACAGCGCGGCGATCCACCATGAGCAAGATGTCGTCGTCGGGTTGGTCCCCTGCGGCTTGGGTGTCCTCCGTGGAGACCGGGTCCGCGCCGATCCGAAACAGCACGTTGATCTCCGAGCCCAGATCCTCGGTGACCTCCACGTCGACCTCGATCGTCGGCGCGCCCTCGTCGCGCCAGACCTGAGCGTCTTCGAGATCGGCCGGCCGGATGCCAAGGATCAGCGAGCGACCTCTCAGCGCTGTCGTGTCAACGGCGTCCGACAGTGGGATTTCGAAATCGGCAAACGACACGCTGTCCCCAGATAGGGTGGCCTCGACGAGGTTCATCGGAGGCGATCCCATGAATGCGGCGACGAACAGGTTCGCGGGATGATGATAGAGGTGCTGAGGTGTGTCGACCTGTTGCAGCACGCCGTCGCGCAGGACGGCAACGCGGGTTCCGAGAGTCATGGCTTCGACCTGATCGTGGGTGACGTACACGGTCGTCGTCCGGAGCCGATCGTGAAGCCGGACCAGCTCAGCCCGCATCTGCACGCGAAGCTTCGCATCGAGGTTCGACAGCGGCTCGTCCATGAGGAAGGCGAGCGGCTCGCGCACCATGGCTCGACCCATGGCGACGCGCTGCCGCTGCCCCCCCGACAGCTCGGCGGGCTTGCGTCGCATCAGCGTGTCGAGCCCCAGGATATGTGCGACGTCTCGCACCCGGTCGTGCATCTCTGACCTCGACGTCCCGCGGAGCTTCAGGCCGAATCCGAGATTTTGCTCCACGGTCATGTGCGGGTAGAGGGCGTAGTTCTGGAAGACCATGGCTACGTCTCGTTCCTTTGGCGAGAGATCCGTTACCTGCCGGGCGCCGATGACGATCTCACCGGCGGTCACCTCTTCGAGTCCCGCGATCAACCGAAGGATCGTCGACTTGCCGCATCCGGACGGTCCAACGAGCACCATGAATTCGCCGTCGGCGATCTCGAACGACACGTCGTTTACCGCGATGACGTCGTTCCCGAAGGTCTTCGTCACCCCGTCGAGCACGATCTCCGCCATCGTTCCTCCTTCAGCGCCGGGGGCGAGTGTGTGCGGCCAAGCGTTCGTGGGTCAAGCCGTCGTGAGCTCGTCGATGAGCGGCGCGCGACGCACCGACCACATCAAGACCGAGCATCGCGGCGCCGACGACCGGCGGAGCGGTCAGGACGCGGACGGTAGCGCCGGCACAGATCGCCTCAAGCCCGAGGCGAATCCCCTCGAAGAACGGCTGATCGGTGGCGCGGAAGATGCCCCCGCCCAGCACGACGTCCGGGTTTATCGCCGTCATCCGCAGACGTCGGATCGCCGTGCCAGCCATCCTGACGATCTCGTCCGCCTGTCGGTCCACGAGCCTACGAGCGACCATGTCGCCGTCTCCGGCGGCCGCGAACACGATGGGAGCGAGCTCGCGCAGGCGACGCACGGGGATCCGCCCGACGTGGATCGCTTCGGTCACCTGCCGGGGGCGACGAAGACCGAAGTGCTCCGGGACGAGCCGTCGAAGCATGGTCGCGTCGTCCCGCCCTTCCTCGGCGCGGACTGCGTGCCACAGGGCGGCGTCTCCCAGATCGTGTCCGCCGCCCCAGTCTCCGGAGATCGTGCCGAGCGCCGCAAACCGGAAGATCGTGCCGCCCGCCGAGACGCCGGTGCAGTTCATGCCCGAGCCGCAGACGAGGCCGACGCCCCACGCCCGGTCGGTGCCCGCTCGGAGCACGGCCATCGTGTCGTTCCGAAGGATGTCGGAGCCACTCCATCCGCGCGCGTGCAGGCCGCGCGCGATCCTCCTGTCGTCCACCGGAAGGTCGGCGCCCGCGAGGCAGAACACGCCGGTGCGGGCCACTGGGCGTCGCTCCGATTCGACGTTCCCGACGAGGCACGCGGCGTCCACCGCTCGACCGATGTCGTCGAGGAACGCCCGATCTCCTGTTATCTCGTATCCGTTGGTCCGGACGCGAGCCGCGCCGATGACGCTGCCGTCGCGCCGGAGCAGCGCGGCGTCGACCTTAGACGCGCCGCCATCGACGGCGAGGATCGCAGCGGCGAACTTCACGGCACCATCTCCAGGTCCGCGACGGTCACGAACCGAGCGTCGAGCCGTGCGAGCCCGTCAAGCGCGATTGGGAGTGCATCGGCGGTGCCGCTCGGCCATGTGTGAAGGAGGACGACAGAGCCATCACCGTGTTGCGAGGCACCGTCGAGCAGGTCGCCGGCGATCGCGTGGCCCGACCGCCACGGTTCCCAGTCCTCGACCTCGACATGCCAGTGCACGTTGCGATATCCGACGTCACGAAGCACCGTCAGCACACGGTCGTCGTCATGACCGGTCCCAAACGGGCAGCGGAACCACGGGCGGGGATCGACGCCCGCGTGCTCTTTGATCCGCGCCTCGGCGTCGTGCACATCCGCCCGGAGACCGTCGTCGGACAACAGCGTCATCCGGGCGTGGTAGAAGCTGTGGTTCCCGACGAGGTGACCGTCGCGCGCAATGCGGCGCACGCGCTCGGTCTCGGCCTGTGCCCATCGCCCCTGCACGAAGAACGTGGCCACGATCCCTCGATCTCGAAGGCAGTCGAGGATGCGGTCGACAGTTTCAGGTCCCGACGACGGCCGATCGGGATGCTCCGCATCGAACGTCAAAGCGACGCGTATCGTCATTCTCGGGTGGTGACTTTTGTCGCGCGGACGTAGGTGCCCGGTTCCCGACCGCTCGCGACGGCCAGTTCGCGCGCGAGGAGCTGCACGGGGACGATCGACACGGCCGGCGCGAGCGCCCTGTCGAGGTCGCCGATCGCGATCGATTCGTTGCCGGGAACGCCTTCGGGCGCGGTCGTGACCGTCAGGACGGAGGCGCCGCCCTCCGCGAGTTCGGCGGCGAACGCCAGGTCGAGGTCCCGCGTCTCCGGCTCGGTGGCGACGATCAGCGCCCCGAGTTCGGGCCCGGCGAGCTCGAGCGGCCCGTGACGGAACTGCGCGGTCTCGAGCGACTCGACGGGTATGCCCGCCGCCTCCTTGATCGTGAGGGCGCCCATCTCCGCCGCCGCGCGCGCGGGTCCGCGAGCGAGGATCACCTTGTGGGGCCGAGAGCCGATGGCGGCGAGCATGCGGCCGGGGAGCGTGGCGTCGGCGACCAACCGCTCGAGCGAATCGGCCGCGCGCGCCGCGTTTCGTCGCACGGACGTCACCACGTCGTCCGGCGTTCCACCGGTCAGCACCCGCGCCACCGCCGCCAGGGCAACGAGCGACGCGGCGAACGTCATCGTCGACGGTCCCGTCTCGATTCCGGCACGGGTATCCAACACCTCGTCCGCCAGCGTGGCGAGGGGACTGTCGGCCCCGTTCGTGACCGCCACGATCGGCGGCCCTTCGTCGCGATCGGCGAGTGCGCGGGCCAAGCTGACGGTCTCGGCGCTCTCTCCGGACTGGCTGACGGCGATGACGAGCGTGTGGGCGTCGAGCATGTTTGAGCGAAAGTGCAACAGCTCCGCGGCGTCGATCATGAGGCTGAGGTAGCCGTCGCGGGCGAGCTCGGCGACGGCGGGATAGCATGCGTTGTAGGAGCTCCCCATGCCGGTGAAGACGGGGAAGCGGTCGGTCGCGAGTCCCGCAACCGATTCGAGGATGCCGGGGTCGAGGCCCGATCCGGCCCGGCGAACGGCGTCGGACTGCCCGGCGATCTCGGCCAGGAATGGGTCAGGAAACTTTCCTAACGATTGCATCGGCGCGAGTGTACGATGCTCCGACGGTGGGTGTGAAGGTCGCGGTCGTCGGCGGTGGCAGCACCTACACCCCTGAGCTCGTCGAGGGTTTCGTTACGCGAGGCGATCGGTTGCCGGTCGACGAGCTCGCACTCTTGGACATCGACCCGGAGCGGCTCTCTGTGGTCGGAGGCCTCGCGCAGCGCATGATGCGTCGGGTCGGGTGGCCCGGCTCGCTCGTGCTCACCGACGACCGTCGCGTCGCCCTCGAAGGGGCTGATTTCGTCGTGGTACAGCTTCGTGTGGGGGGGAATCGCGCCCGGCTGCGCGACGAGACGATCCCGCTCGAGTACGGGTGTGTCGGCCAAGAGACGACCGGCGCCGGCGGTTTCGCCAAGGGGCTTCGGACCGTTCCCGTTGTGTTGGAGCTCGCGGAGCTGACGGCCGAGATCGCGGCGCCGGGCGCATGGTTCATCGACTTCACGAACCCGACCGGCATGGTCACACAGGCGCTGCTCGACGACGGGCATCGGGCACTGGGATTGTGCAACGTCGCGATTGGTTTTCAGCGCCGTTTCGCCGACCGATTCGGTGTCCAGCCCGAGCGCGTGCGCCTCGAGCACGTCGGTTTGAATCACCTGACGTGGGAGCGGGCGGTCTACGTCGACGGCGTCGACCGCCTTCCCGAGCTGATGGGCGGCTCGCTTGAGCTCGTTGCCGACGACACCGACATGCCGGCCGATTTGATCCGAGCGATCGGTGCGATACCGAGTTCCTACCTCCATTATTACTACCTGACCTCGAGGACGCTCCAGCGTCAGCAAGCTGGCCCGTCCCGTGCAGAAGAGGTCATGGAGATCGAGTCTCGTCTTCTCGAGATGTATCGCGACCCGGCCCTCGACACGAAGCCGGAGCTCTTAGAGCGCCGGGGCGGGGCGTTTTACTCGGACGCCGCCGCGGCGCTGATCGCGTCGCTCCACGCCGGCACAGGCGACGTGCAGGTGGTGAACGTACGGAACGACGGTGCGGTTCCGGACCTCGCGCCCGACGACGTCGTCGAGGTGTCGGCCACCGTCGAGGAGACGGGTGTCCACCCGTTGCCGGTCGAGCCACTTACCCCGGGCATGCTCGGGCTCGTTCAGCATGTGAAGGCGTACGAACGACTCGCGATTCGTGCCGCTCTGACCGGAGACCGGCGACTGGCGCTTGAGGCGCTCATGACCAACCCCCTCGTCGGCGACTACGACCGGGCGGTCCCGCTGCTGTCGGCGCTGCTCGAAGCCAATCGCGAGTACCTGCCACGGTTCTTTCCGTCCGTGTGACGATTCGCGCGCGGTGGAGGCCCCCGCCGGGCCCCGCGGCCGGGAACGATCATTCCACCGGCGACGTTGGAGCGACGCGCCGCGTGAGGTTCATCCACGTCAGGAGCGCTCGGTAGACAGTCTGGATGTCGTTGGCGGCGAAGGACAGCGTGCGCGCGCCGGGCCGCTCGGACCCCGGAGCGATCGCCGCGATGTCCGCCACGGCTGTGTTGACGGTGTCGACCTCGAGCGTGAATGGGCCGGTCGGCGCGAAGAACTCCGGGTGCTCCACCCGAACCGCTTCGCGCACGATGCCGCGGATCGCCGCGCGTGCCTTCTGTGGCGACCGCGAGCGCCCCGCCCGGCTGCCGAATCCGTCCTTGACGGCCACCGTGTGCACGCCGGGGAGCCGTTTGGTCGCCTGGTCGCAACACGCCTGGTCGCCGGCGACGAACACCACTGCGACGCCGAACGAACCCGCGAGCGCCGCGTTCAGGGCCGTCTCGTTCCATGGGTCTCCGTTCACTCTCACCTCGCTGAAGGCGCCGGTGTACGTGTGGTCGAGTATGGCTCGCTCGGTACCGGCTCCGGCGTGGTATCCCACGAACACGGCGGAGGCGAAGGTGTCGTCGATGCCGGCCATCATGCTCCATGGGAGCTTCGGCGTTCCCTGCACGAGATCGGCCCTGGGATCGAGCATGTCGGGCAAGATGTTGCCCATATCGCCATGGGAGTCCGCGACGACGACGACGCGTGCGCCGCCGTCGAACGAACCGGCGACGGCGGCGTTCGCTTCCTCCGTCATGAGGCGCCGCCCCCACTCGTAGTCGTCCGTGCCGCGCACCGTCTGACGGAGGGTCGTGATGCCGGCGACTCCCTCCATGTCCACGGAGATGAACACCGACTTTGTCGGTGCGCGCCGGCGAGGAACCTCAGGTGCGGGGTGCCCCGATGGCGACGCGTCGCTCGGCACATCGGACGGTGAAGGATCGGTCGCAGCGCCGCTCGGGGCGGATGTGTCTGGCGGGTCCGGCGAATCCGGTCCCTGTTCCTCTTCGCGCTCGTCGGGACCAGTCGGAACGCTCATCCGCCGGATGCTAATGCCCCTCAGGCGCCAGGCACAGGACTCGAGACGACTTCGGCGGAGACGACGATCAACGGCTGGCCGAACACCTGCACGAAGCGTTCGTTGACGCTCCGAGGCCGCCAGCCACTCGGAACGGGCGCCACGACCTCGAAGCCGTCGCGGAGCCAGTTGCACGATATGGGCGCCGGCTCGTTCGGGGGGATCCGCCGGTTGAGCTCGTCGGCCAGAGCGAGCGCCGTCGCGGCGCGCAGAACGGCCGGACGATCCGACTCGTCCACGAGGGTGGCATATGCTCCGAGCCGACCGTCGTCATCCGCTTGCCGAAGGATCGCCGTCAACGTGCCGAGGTCGCCATGGGAGAACCCGGCGAGGTTCGACGTCGTCGCGATCATCGCCGCGTGTCCGAAGCGGTCGTAGTAGTCAATCGCTCGGCCGATATCGAGCACCGTGGCCGCATGCTCGAGCATCTCGCGGACCGGCAGGGCCGCCGCCGGATCGAGGGCTTCGTGCAGGCGAAGCGCCAGGCCGGCACGTCGCTCCGCCGCCGGAGAGTTCCACGTTGCGAAGCGGGCGGCGAGCGTTGCGATGGAGATCGAGCGGACCCACGCCGGGGGCGGTAGGTCGCCCCCGTTCGCGTCGAGTGCCAGTCCCTCACGCAGTCCGCGGCTCGAGACGAGCAGTCGTCTCGCGCCGACGTGTTGCATCACCGTCTGGACGACGAGGGCGCCGCCAACGATCGTGTCGGCGCGGTCGGGGTTCAGGCCCGATACCTGTCCTCGGCGCTTCATCGAGCGCTCTGCGAGATCGTCGATGATGGCTTCGAGGCGTCGCTCTGAGAGCTCGTACCCATGGAGCAATGGCAGCGGATAATCGTTCCTCCGAAGATCCACTTTGGCGAGGTTGCGGACGGTGCCGCCGATCCCGATCAGGTCGTCACGCAGCTGCAGCTCGACCACGCCGGCATCGCCGAGCGCTCCGGCGACGGCCTTGCGCAGCTTGGCGATCTCTCGGCCCGTCGGCGGGTCGCTCCGCAGGAACCGGTCGGACACTCGAAGCGACCCGAAGGGAACGGACCACGAGCGCTCGAGACGGCGGTCGACGAAATGCGATATCTCGACGCTGCCACCGCCGATGTCCATCGTGAGACCGCTCGAGACCGGGAGGTCATGCACCGCGCCGAGGAACCCCAGCCGTGCTTCGACCGCTCCGTCGATCACGTGCAGCTCGATGCCGAGGCGACGTGCTCGTTCGACGAGTTGACGGCCGTCGGTCGCGTCTCGCACAGCCGACGTTGCCACCGCGATGATGCGGTCGGCGCCCGCACCCCTGGCCACGGCCTTGAAGTCGTGAAGCGCTTCGATCGTGCGCTCGATCGCCTCTGGCCCGAGCGCGTCGGCGTCGCGGAGTGGGCGAGCCAGGCGCAGCGGGGCGCGAGCGTCCTCGATGACGTCGAGGTGCTCGCCCCGCCGCAGTCGGAACACAATCATGCGGCCCGAGTTGGACCCCAGGTCGATCACCGCGAACGGTTCGTGGCGAAGACCCGCATCATCCGTTGACACCGTCATGGGCTCATCGTCCCATACCGCCCGCGCGTGGTTTGACATCGACGTCCTCGGGCGTCAACCTCAGCGACCCCTCGGTCCCGACGCCGTGACCGGGGGAGAATCTCAGCCACGATGAATCGACGACTTCAGGCTGCCGCCGTCTATCTCACATATATGGCGGGCGATGGGTTTCTGACCAGCCTGACCAGGACCATCTATAGCGTGTTCGCGATCGTACGGCTCGGGTTGGACCCGTTTCATCTCGTGTTGCTCGGCACGATCCTCGAAGGCTCGTACTTCGTGTTCGAGATCCCGACCGGCGTCGTCGCCGACACCGTGAGCCGGCGCCTCTCCATCGTCGTCGGCCTCGTCGGAAGCGGGTTCGGGTTCCTTCTCCTCGGGCTGTCGACGGCCTTTTGGATGGCCGCGCTCTCTCAGGTCGTGTGGGGCGTTTTCGCGACGTTCACGAGCGGCGCCGACGTCGCTTGGTTGACCGACGAGGTCGGTGAGGAGCGTGCACGTCACCTCTACGTCCGCGGCGAGCAGGCGTCGTTGGTCGGGTCGCTTGCGGGAATCGTGCTGAGCGTTGCGCTGGCGTCGATATCGCTCGCTCTCCCGATCGTCGTCACCGGCGCCGGCCTGGTGCTGCTTGGCGGCATGCTGGCAGTGGTCATGCCCGAGGAGGGGTTCACGCGGCGCCAGCGTCATGAGGGCCAGCGGCTCCACCGCGAACTCGTCTCGACAGTGCGCGCCGGCGCACGACAGGTTCGCGCTCATCACGTCCTCGCGTTGATCCTCGGGACGGCGGTTCTACACGGTGCCTCGACGGAGGGATTCGATCGGCTTGCCGACTTCCATCTCCTCGTTGACATCGGGCTTCCGTCTTTCGGCGATCTCGACCGGGTCGTGTGGTTCGGTGTTCTCGACGGAATTGGATTGCTCGCGGGAGTCGGGTGCCTCACCGTCGTGCGTCGCCGGCTGCACCTGGAGGGTCACGCGCACGTCGCGAGGATTCTGTCGGTGATCGACGTCCTGCTTGTGGTGAGCGTGGTTGCCTTCGGCTTGACGGGGAGCTTCTCGGTCGCGGTTGCAAGCTTTTGGCTCGTTGCCGCGCTCCGTAGCGCTCGCGAGCCCATCTTCACCGCGTGGAT
>WUUC01160145.1_pt1 | contig 12335 bp, 12 predicted proteins | sample 6278441 | NCBI WGS metagenome assembly WUUC01 (sample SAMN13675441, study PRJNA597444) | soil metagenome | isolation source: soil | place: USA: Washington | collected 2017-10 | reverse complement strand
GCGGCCGGGTGGACATCTCCTGGGAGTAGGCGGAGAGCGTCTGCCAGTAGTAGCCGCCCTCCGCCAGCATCGCCCGTTCCGCGTCGTCGGCGTCGCGCATCTCGTCGTCGGTCGGGGTGAAGAGGGCCATGTTCAGGTGGATGCCGGCCAGCCCGATCCCGGAGCGCTGCTCTAGGGCGGCGAGCTCGGCGGTGACCGAGGCGCCGAGGTCGCCGCCCTGGGCGAACCACCGGGTGTAGCCGAGGCGTCGCATCAGCACGGCCCAGGCCCGCGCCGTGCGGGCGAGGTTCCAGCCGGGGCCGGTGGGGCGTCCGGAGAAGCCGAACCCGGGCAGGCTGGGGATCACCAGGTCGAAGGCGTCGGCAGCGGTGCCGCCGTGCGCCTCGGGGTCCGTCAGCGGGCCGATCGCGTGCCGGAACTCGAGGACCGATCCGGGCCAGCCGTGGGTCAGCAGCAGGGGCCGGGCGCCGGGGACACCCGAGCGGATGTGGACGAAGTGGATGTCTAGTCCGTCGATGCTGGTCCTGAACTGGCCCCAGCCGTTCAGCAGGGCCTCGGTGCGCCGCCAGTCGTAGGTCGTGCTCCAGTGCTCGACGAGCCGCTGGATCTTGGCGAGCTGGGGTCCCTGCGTGGTGTCGTCGACGGTCTCGGCGTCGGGCCAGCGCGTGTGCAGGAGGCGTCGGCGCAGGTCATCGAGGTCGGTCTGCGGCACCTGCAGGGTGAAGGGGGTGATCGTCATGGGTTTCCTCCAGGTCAGGTCGTACGGCTGAGGAAGCTCTGAGCGACAGATCGTCTGTGGCTGAGACTATCTCTTGCCGAGAACGTATCACCCAGATACTGTTGTGGCATGAGCGACAGCGGGCCCGAGGGGCGAGCGGCCGAGGCCGCCATCGACTGGGAGGCGGGCGGGATCGAGACCGAGCTGGGGTGGTCCCTGCAGGCGATGTACCAGGGCTTCTCCCGTACGGCCGCCCCGGCCGTCGCCGCGGTTCCCGGCGGTCCCCGGGGATATCAGGTCCTGGTCGCCGTCACGACCGAGGAGCCGACGTCGCAGCTTCTGCTCGCGCACCGGCTGGGGATCGACAAGACCGCCATGACGTACGTGATCGACGCCCTCGAGGGCGAAGGCCTGGTGGAGCGGCGGGCCAACCCCCGCGATCGCCGGGTCCGCGAGGTCATCGCCACCGAAGCCGGCCAGGCGCTGCTGGCCCGGGCGCGGACAGCGCTCCGCGACGTGGAGCACACGTTGATGCGTGACCTCGACGCCGAGGAGCAGACCCAGCTGCGACGCCTGTTGGCCCGGGTCGCGCTCGGCGCCGGTGATGCCGAGGCGTGCGCGACCGTCCCGCCCGGGCAGTCGTTCGAACAACCCGTGGCCGCGCCGCACAAGTCAGCGCGCCGCCTCCCCTCCCCGCCTGCGGAAAGCTGAGCCCGTCACCATGACCACATCTGTCCTCGTCGCCGGAGCCACCGGCGACCTCGGCCGCCGCATCACCCGGGAGCTGCTCACCCACGACGTGCGGGTCCGGGCCCTCAAGCGGCCCGGAAGCTCAGCGGCCGGCCTCGACCCACGCCTCGACGTCGTCGAGTCCACCTACGCCGACCCGGCCGCCCTCAGCGGCGCTCTCGCCGGCATCGACACCGTGGTCTCGGCGCTCAGCGGCACCCGTCCGGTGATCGTCGACGCTCAGCGGGTCCTGCTGGAGGCGTCCGTCCGCGCCGGCGTGTCCCGGTTCGTCCCCTCCGACTACTCCGCGGACTACCGCCGGATCGCTCTCGGCAGCAACCGCAACTTCGAACTCCGCCGCGAGTTCGCCGCGGACGTCGACGCGGCCGCCATCCGATCGACCTCGATCCTCAACGGGGCATTCGCCGACATGCTCACGGGAGAGGCGCCGATGATCTCGTTCGCCCGGCACCGCGTGCTGTTCTGGTCATCGGCCGACCAGATCCTCGACTTCACCACGAAGGACGACGTGGCCCGGACCGTCGCCCTGGTCGCGCTCGACGCCGACGCCCCCCGGGTGCTCGAGATCGCCGGCGACCGGGTCACGGCCCGCGATGTCGCGCGGACGATGACCGAGCTGACCGGGACGCCGTTCAAGCTGCAGTGGGCGGGAACCACCATGTCCCTGTCGGCCATGAGCAAGGTGGCCCGGCGCTTCTCGAGGGACCCGGACGAGACGTTCCCGGCCTGGCAGGGCATGCAGTACTTCGTCAGCATGTTCAGCGGTCAGGCCCAGCTGCGCCACGTCGACAACGACCGCTACGGCCGGCAGCCGTGGACCACGGTGCGCGACGTGCTCGCCGCACATCTCGCCCGGCCGGAAGCCGCCGCGGCAGGCCAGGTGAACGCTGCCGCCTGACCCCGTCCACCACCACAGGAGAGACACCATGCCGCAGAACGCAGGATGGGGAAAGCCGGCTGTCGACCCGATGAATCTCCGGTCGATGCTCATGCTCGACGTCGCCCGGGAGATGATGGTCGACGAAGCCTGGACGCACAAAGCTCTGTCGACCGTCATGCTGAACCCCGCCGACCCGGACGCCCCCGCGGTCTCTTTCGTCGGGGTCAACGACCCCCGGGCCATCGCCGAGGTCAACGCGGGACGGGTCAGCGTGGCCACGCTCAACCCGGTGGTCATGCTCACCATGGCCCGCCTCGGCACCGGACCCTTCACGACGGCCATGGACCTGGCCACCATCGCCGTGCTGCCGCACTACGACCAGCTCGCCTTCGCCGTCTCCGACCGCCTCGGATTCCGCCACCTCGGCGACATCGCCGCGGCCCGGTATCCGCTGCGCGTATCGGTGCGGGGATCGCTCGACGAAGTCACCGCCATGAGCATCGACGTCGTCCTCGGCGCACACGGATTCAGCCTGGCCGACATCCGCGCCTGGGGCGGCACGGTGCACTACGACCAGCCCATGCCGAACCACGAGACGCGGCTCGGCCGGCTCAAGAGCGGCGAGATCGACGCCATCTTCGAAGAGGGCACGATCATCTGGGTGAACGACGTCACGGCCGCGGGCGCATCGGTCCTGCCCATCGACGACGAGCACCTGGCCGTCCTGCAGCGGCTCGGTTTCCGGCGGGGGATTCTCGATGCGGCCACGTACCCGACGCTCGGCGGCGACGTGCAGACGGTCGACTACAGCGGATGGCCCATCTACTGCCGAGCTGACGCCCCCGATGACCTGGTGCGGCAGTTCTGCACGGCGCTCGACCGGGCCAAGGACCGCATCGTGTGGAAGATCGGCCCGAAGGACCAGCCGCCCCTGCCGATCGAGCAGATGGTGAAGGAGTCCCCGGCCACCCCCTTCGACGTACCACTTCATCGAGCCGCCGAGGAGTACTGGACGGCTCGGGGTTACCTCGAACGGTGAGGAGGGGGCCGTGACCGGTTACGCACCGACCAGGGCCGGGGCGAGTTCGCGCCACGGCTCGGTCGGCACCTCGTACGGTGATTCCATCAGCACCTGGACGCAGACGTGGTCGGCGCCGGCGTCCAGATGCTCGCGCACCCGCCTGCGGATCGCCGCCTCGTCGCCCCAGGCGATGAGCGCTTCGGCCAACCGGTCCGAGCCGCCGCGGATCAGGTCCGTCTCGTCGAAGCCTCCCCGCAACCAGTTGTTGCGGTAGTTCGGCAGGCCGGTGTAGATCTCCAGGTGGGCGTGGGACCGGCGCCGGGCGGTCTCACGATCGGAGGTGAGCACCGCGCCCATCTCCACGGCCACGATCTTGTCCGGTCCCAGCGCCGCCCGCACGGCAGCGGTCTGGGCCGGCGTCACCAGGTAGGGATGGCTGCCGTCGGCGAGGTCCCGGCTCACCTGGAGCATCCGGGGACCGAGGGCGGCGACCAGGACGGGCGGGCGTGGCTCGCCGGCCTCCGCCGCAAGGAACGTGGCGTCCGCCATCGCCGTGAGATAGTCCCGCATGGCCGAGACCGGTCTGGTGTAACTGCCCCCGCGGACCCGCTCGACCAGGGGCCGATGACTGACTCCGAGCCCGAGCACAAAACGCCCCTCGGAGGCGGCAGCCAGGGTGCGCGACGCCGCGTTGGCCGCGACCGCGTCACGAGCCCGGATGGAGGCGATACCGGTGGCCACCCGCATCCGCCGGGTGGCGGCGAGCAGCAGCCCGGCCTGGGTGAACGCTTCCCGGCCGTAGGCCTCGCCGAACCACAGCGTGCCCCAGCCCTGCCCTTCGAGCTCGGCCGCGATCTGCCCGGCCACGGCCGGAGGCACCGCGTCCAGGCTCGCGGTCCAGATCCCCACGCGGCCGAGCGCCGCCTCGTCAGCCACCGCCATGCGATGTCTCTCCCGTCTGGTTCGTCGGTACTTCGCACCGTCGGCGGTCGCAGAGGTGCGCCGGCCGTTCAGAAATCCTCGCCACGGTCGGCTTTCTCCCGCAGGGATGCCGGGGGCCGGAACCGTTCGCCGTAGACGTCAGCGAGGTGGTCGGCGCGGTCGACGAAGGCTCCGATGCCGTACGCGTTGATGAACTGCAGGGTGCCGCCGGTCCAGGCGGCGAAGCCGATACCGAGGACGGATCCGATGTTCGCGTCGGCGACGGAGGTGACGACGCCCTCATCGAGGACGCGCACGGCCTCCAGCGACTGGACGAACAGCAGCCGGTCCCGAACGTCCTGTTCGGACACCTCCGCATCGTCCGATCCGGCCCGGAGGTCCGCCAGGCCGGGCCAGAGGGTCTTGGGGCTGCCGTCCGCCGGATAGTCGTAGAAACCGGCGCCACCCGCCTTCCCGGTGCGGCCCCAGACCCCGGTGAGGATGCTGAGCAGCTCGTACGCGGGCTCGGTGCGAGGGTCGCCCGGTCCGGCCCGGTCGGCCGGCGCTTGTTCCCGGGCCTGGAGCGGGAGGGTGAGGGTGATCTCATCGAGGACGGCGAGCGGGCCGACGGACATGCCGGCCCGCTGCGCGACGTTCTCGACCAGCGCCGGAGGTACGCCCTCGGCGACGAGGGCGACGCCCTCGGTGATGTAGCCGCCGAAGACGCGGGTGGTGGAGAAGCCGCGGCTGTCGTTGACCACGATCGGGGTCTTCCTGATCTGGAGGACGTAGTCGAAGGCGCGGGCCACGGTGGCGTCAGAGGTCTTCGCACCGCGGATGATCTCGACCAACGGCATGCGGGCGACGGGGGAGAAGAAGTGCAGGCCGATGAACCGTCCGGGGTCCGGGACAGCGCCGGCCAGGCCGGTGATGGGCAGGGTGGAGGTGTTGGAGGCGATGATCGCGTCCGGCCGGGCGGAGGACTCGGCCGCGGCCAGCACCGTGGTCTTCAGGCCTCGGTCCTCGAACACGGCTTCGATGATCAGGTCGCAGCCGGCCAGGTCCGCGTCGTCGCCGGTGACGGTGATCCGGTCGAGGGCGGCGGCGTGCCGCTCGCCCAGCGCGGTGGCGATCCGGGCCCGGCCCCGTTCGGCGGCCGCCACGGTGGCGTCCTTCATGATGACGTCGATCCCGGCGAGCGCACTGACCTGCGCGATGCCCGTGCCCATCAGGCCCGCGCCGAGCACACCGACCTTGACGGTGCGACAGGGAGCATGGCCGGACGGCCGGGAGCGGCCTGCTCGGAGGTCGTTGAGCTGGAACCAGAAGGTGCCGATGAGGTTCTTGGCGACCTGACCGGTGACCAGCTCCACCAGGTATCGGCTCTCGACCTGCAGGGCGGTGTCGAAGTCCAGCAGGGCGCCCTCGACGGCAGCGGCAAGGATCTTCTCCGGTGCGGGGTAGCAGCCGTGGGTCTTCTTGCGTACGACCGCGGGGGCCGCGGCGAGCAGTTCGTACGACGCCGGGTCGAGCGGCCTGAGGTCGGGCACCCGGTGGCCGGGGTCGTCCCAGGGCTGCCGGGCGGTGGGGTTGGCCCGTACCCAGGCGGAGGCCTTGCCCAGCAGCTCCTCGTGGTCGGCCGCGAGCTCATCGATCCAGCCGGCGTCCCGGGCCTGGCCGGGGCGCAGCCGCCGGCCTTCGGTCAGGAGCGGCAAGGCGGCCTGGACCCCGAGCATCCGCACGGTGCGGGTGACGCCACCGGCGCCGGGAAGCAGACCGAGGCCGGCCTCGGGAAAGCCGATGCGCACGGCGTCATCGTCGAGGCAGACGCGATGGTGGCAGGCGAGGGCGATCTCCAGACCGCCGCCGAGCGCGCTGCCGTTGATCGCGGCAGCCACGGGACGGCCCAGGGTCTCGATGCGGCGAAGCTGGTCCTTGATCGCGGTCAGTTCGGCCGCGAAGGCCTCGGCGGTCTGCGGGGTGACGGCGATCAGGGCGTCGAGGTCTCCGCCGGCGAAGAAGGTCTTCTTGGCGGAGGTGACGACGACGCCGGTGAGGTCGTCGCGTTCGGCCTCCAGCCGGTCGACGGCCGCGGCCATCGCCCTGCGGTAGTCGGTGTTCATGATGTTGGCCGAGCCCGGCAGGTCCAGGGTGAGGGTGACGATGCCGTGGCTGTCGCGCTGGTAGCGGATGTGATCGGTGGTCATGGCGTCCGGCTCTCAGATCCGCTCGATGATGGTGGCGATGCCCATGCCGCCGGCGGCGCACAGGGTGGCGACCCCGCGCCGCAGGTCGCGGCGTTCGAGTTCGTCGAGCAGGGTGCCCAGGATCATGCAGCCGGTGGCGCCGAGCGGGTGGCCGAACGCGATCGCGCCGCCGTTGGGGTTGACCTTCTCCTCCGGGATGCCCAGATCGCGCTGGAACCTCAGGACGACGGCGGCGAAGGCCTCGTTGATCTCGAACAGGTCGATGTCGTCGAGGGTGAGCCCGGCCCGGCCCAGTGCCTTGCGGACGGCCGGGGCGGGGGCGGTGAGCATGATGGTGGGCTCGGCGCCGATCACCGCGGCGGCGAGGATGCGGGCCCGGGGAGTGAGGCCGTGTTCCCGGCCGGCCCGCTCGTTGCCGATGAGCATGGCCGCAGCTCCATCCACGATCGGCGAGGAGTTGCCCGCCGTGTGGACGTGGTCGATGCGCTCGATGCGCGGATAGCGGTCAATGGCGATCGAGTCGAAGCCGAGCCCGCCCTGGACGGCGAAGCTGGGTTTCAACCCACCGAGCTCCCGCAGTGTCGTGCCGGGGCGGACGGCCTCGTCCCGGTCGAGCAGCCGGATGCCGTTCTGGTCGGCCACCGGGACCAGTGAACGGGCGAAGTACCCCCTCGCCTGCGCCTCGGTGGCCCTGGCGTGCGACATGACCGCGAACGCGTCGACATCCGCGCGGGTGAACCCCTCGAGGCCGGCGAGCAGGTCGGCGCTCACGCCCTGCGGCACGAAGCCGGCCGCGAAGCTGGTCTCCGGGTCGGTGATCCAGGCCCCACCGTCGGAGCCCATCGGCACCCGGGACATCGACTCCACACCGCCGGCGACCATCAGGTCCTCGAAGCCGGCGGCCACCTTGGCGGCGGCCAGGTTGACTGCTTCCAGACCCGAGGCGCAGAAGCGGTTGAGTTGCACGCCGGCCGTCCGCACGTCCCAGCCGGCTGCCAGCACCGCCGTACGGGCCAGGTCGGCGCCCTGCTCGCCGATCGGTGAGGCGATGCCGAGCACGACATCGTCGACGGCCGAGGTGTCCAGGCGGTTGCGTTCCGCGAGCGCCCGCAACATTCCGGCGGCCAGCGTGACGGGTTTGACGCTGTGCAGGGCCCCGCGTCTGCCCCGGCCGCGCGGGGTGCGGACGGCGTCGAAGATCAGCGCTTCGGTCATGCTCGGACCGTACGGACCGGCCCGGGCCGGCGGCCGTGACCGTAGCGCTCGAGATCGTTGACCCGGGCGTTCCGGCTTCGTGGCGGCGGTGACGGACTCGGGTGGTTACGGCGCGGGCGGGTCAACCGCCGGGCTGGTAGGAACGGGGTGCGGAGCCGGTCCAGCGTCTGAACGCGCGGTGGAAGGCGCTGGGCTCGGAGAATCCCAGCTGCCGTGAGAGGTCCTCGATGGAGACGATGCCCGCGACCAACGCCGCGATGGCCACGTCACGACGCAGCTGGTCACGGATCTGCTGGAAGGACGTGCCTTCCGCGGCCAGCCGGCGGCGTAAGGTCTGCGGGCTCACCGCGAGCCGCGCGGCGACGTCCTGGGGCCGTTGCTGGTGGTCCGGCCGCGACTGCCCGAGCAGTCGCCGCACCTGGGCGGCCGTGGTGCTGCCGTAGTCCACGCGCGCGAGCAGACCGCCCGGTGCGTGCCGGAGGAAGGCTTGCAGCCCGGCCTCGTCCTGGAGCACCGGTTGATCGAGAACGGCGCGGTCGAAGACGAGGGCGGTGCGCGGGGCCCGGAAGACGCAGGGAGCGCCGTAGAGCAGGTCGTACTCCAGGGCATGACCGGGCGCCGGATAGCTGAACTCGGCCCGGACGAGGGTGATCCGCCGGCGGATCAGCCAACCCATGAGCCGGTGCGCGACGACAGTGGCGGATTCGGCCAGGTAGCGATCGGGATCGTCGAAGGCGGCCAGATCAAAAGTCACCCGCGCCTCGTCGTCGGCGTCGGCCGGCTCCACCAGGTGCAACCCCGGCCCGCCCGGGAACAGCCGGTAGAAGGCACTACCGCGGCCCACGGCGGAGCGCAGATCGGGGCAGTGCACAACAACGTGGCCCATCATCGCGAAGGTGCCGACCTTCAGCGGCTGCGGTCCGAGGCCCAGCAGCTCGTCGTCGAGGGCCTGCCACACCTCGTTGGTGAGGCGGGCGAACTGCGTGGGTGAGACCCGGGCGAGCGGGACCTCCAGGAGGCGCGGTGGGATGCCCGCCCGTACGAGCAGCGCGGAGATGTCCACGCCCTGCCGCTCGGCTCCGCGCAGCGAGGCCCGCACGTGGTGGATGGCCACCGAGCGGGCGGGCACGTCGTTCGCGGGCGGGTCGTTCCCGGTCGGTGCGGCCATGATCGCCGATCGTAAAGGACACCACGGTCAACCAGGGTGAGCGCGGCAGTCATGACGGCCCACCCGGGCGCCCGGCTAGCGTCGGACCATGATCAGGAACGGCTATTTCGGCGACGATCACCAGGCCTACCGGTCCGCGCTGCGCGGCTTCGTCGAGCGGGAGATCGTGCCGAGGCAGGCCGGCTGGGAGCGGGCGGGGATCGTCGGCAAGGACATCTGGCGGCTGGCCGGCGAGCGGAACCTGTTGTGTCCGTGGGCCGATGCCGCGTACGGCGGTCTGGGCCTGACCGACCTGCGATACGAACAGATCATGGTCGAGGAACTGGCGAACGCCGCGGAGTCCGGCTTCGCGGTCCCGATGCACTCGGGTGTCATCGCCCCCTACCTGGCCGCGTTCGGCACCGAGGAGCAGAAGGTCCGCCACCTCACCCGGGCGGTCTCCGGGCAGGCGGTGCTCGCCATCGCGATCACCGAGCCCGGCACCGGCTCGGACGTGGCCGCCATCCGCACCCACGCCGTGCCGGCCCCCGACGGCGACGGCTGGCTGCTCAACGGGACCAAGACCTTCATCTCCAGCGGCATCAACGCCGACCTCGTCATCGCCGCCGCCCGCACCGGCGAGGACCACTCGATCGGCCTGTTCCTCGTGGCCGCCGGCACCGCCGGTTTCACCCGGGGCCGCAAGCTCGACAAACTCGGCCTGCGCACCTGGGACACCGCGGAGCTGTTCTTCGACGACGTCCACGTCCGGGACGCCGACGTCCTCGGCCCGCCGGACCAGGGCTTCGCCATGCTGGTGCAGCAGTTCGCCCTGGAGCGCCTGATGGTCGCCATGGGCTCGGTGGCGTCCGCGGAGGCCGCGCTGCGGGAGACCATCGCGTACGCCAGGGAACGCTCGGCCTTCGGGCGTCCGCTGACGAAGTTCCAGGACACCCGCTTCCGGCTGGCCTCGATGCGGGCCCGGATCACCAGCGCCCAGGCCTTCGTCGACGCCTGCGTGCTGGCGCACAACCAGGGCACACTCACCGCCGACGAGGCCGCCCAGGCGAAGCTGGTCGCCACCGAACTGCAGGGCGAAGTCGTCGATGACTGCCTGCAGATGTTCGGCGGGTACGGCTACCTGTGGGACTACCCGATCAGTCGCAGATACGCCGACGCTCGGGTCCAGCGGATCTACGGCGGCACCTCGGAAATCATGAAGGAGATCATCGGCAGGTCCCTGGACCTGTGAGCCCGGGCGGCGGACCGTCAGCGCGTTTCACCGAGAGCGGCGTACGCCGTGCGGGCGCGGTCAGCGAACGCCTCGACGGCGGAGACGTCGGGCTGGTTTCCGGCCTCCACCATCGCTGCCTGCAGCATCGGCCCGAGCTTTCCGGGATGGGCGCTCAGGTCTTGCGGGCGGATCGGTTGGAGAATGACGTGCAGGTGAGACGGCCGGCCGCCGTGGTGCGACCACTGACAGGTGTAGACCTGCGACGGATCGGTCAGCTGCGTCACGACGGCCGGACGCACCACCGGGCCCAGCTCGGCGGCCTCCTGATCGGACAGGGCGGCCACGTGGACGACGTGCCGCAGCGGGACGACAGCCAGCGCGCCGAGTCCGAAGGAGCCGGAGACGTGCATCACCGACCAGCCGCCGGTCTGGTGGATCCGGCCGCCGGGCAGCGGGGCCCGGCCGGCCAGCGCGTCGCAGGGAATGCAGCCCGGGACATCGTCCATGCCCTTCGGGGGTCTCCGCCCTGATCGAGGTGAGCGGTCAGGTGAGGTGGTCACCGGGCCTGCCGGTAGTGCTGAACGGCCAGCACCGTCCCCGTGACCAGGGCGACGACACCCAGGGTGATGCTGACGAAGAGGGGAATGCCGAGGCTGGACGTCAAGGCGTTGCCGGCCACGCTGACGATGAGGACCACCCACAGCAGTGTGCGGAGGCCGGTGTTTCCGTGGTTCTCGCTGTTCTCAGTCATAGGAGTAACGGTAGGAAAACGCCGGGCCGGCGCCCATCCCGGCAGCGCCCCGGCCGCGGTACAGCAGGCTGTACTCCTTTGTCAGGCGGTCACGTCGCCGGCGCGGGCGTCGTAGGCGGCCCGGGCCTGGTTGATCTGGGGCAGGTGCTCCGTGCTCCACCGCAACAGCGGGGTGGCGGCCTCGAGCATGACGGTGCCCATCGGGGTCAACTCGTAGGTGACGTTGGGTGGCATGACGTTGTGCACCGTCCGGGTCACGATCCCGTCGCGTTCCAGGCTGCGCAGGGTGACGGTGAGCATGCGCTGGCTGATGCCGTCCAGGCCGCGTTTGAGGTCGGTGAAGCGGCGAGGTCCGGCACCGAGGCTGGACACGACCCGCATCGACCACTTGTCCGCGACGACGGCCTTGCAGCCCCCGCGTGCGGCCATGGTTACCTCCAGAGAACCGGGGCACGGAAAAGTGCCTGATTGTCAGACTTCGAGGGGACCTCGAAGCTGGTTACCAGAAGGCACCGAAGACCAAAGGTAACCGCCTTCGACCCCGGCTCCGAGGAGACAAGACTTTCCATGACCACATATCTGCTGGTACACGGGGCCTGGCACAGCGGGCGAGCATGGGACCGGGTGGTCCCGCTGCTGACCTCGGCCGGGCACCGGGTGCTCGCGCCGTCGCTGACCGGGTACGGCGACCGGGCCCACCTGCTCGGCCCCGATGTCGGCCTCGACACCCACGCCGACGACGTGATCTCCCTCATCCTGGCCGAGGATCTCACCGACGTGGTGCTGGTGGGGCACAGCTACGCCGGGATGGTCATCTCCGCGGTGGCTGACCGGGTCCCCGACCGCATCACCCACCTGGTCTTCCTCGACGCGATGGTGCCGGTCGACGGGGAGAACGCGGTCGACGTCATGCCGGTGACCCAGCACCTGATCGATCTCGCCGCCCGGTCCGGCACTCCCTGGCGGATCCCGCCGTTGCCGGAGCTGCCGCCGCCGATGGGCCTCTTCGGGGTCACCGATCCGGCCGACATCGCCTGGTTGCGCACGATGACATCGGACCATCCGGTGCGCTGCCTGCAACAGCCGGTCCGGCTGGGGAACCCGGCCGCGGCCGCGGTCCCGCGGACCCACATCCACTGCGTCGGCTCCGAGCCGGAGGGCTTCGAACGGCGGCCGGTCCCCGCGGTCCAGCCCGACGGCACCCCGGCTCAGGTGTGGGAGCTCACCAGCGGGCACGACTGCATGGTCACCGTGCCGGCCGAGCTCGCCGGCCTGCTGCTCAAGCTCGGCTGATCGTCGGTCAGCGTCGGCCGGGTCGTCCGAAGGTGCGGTGCGGAGCCGACCCGGTGACGAACCACATCGCTGACCGCCTGACGCCACCGCCCGGCTACGCCCGGACGGCGCCGACGGGGCGGTAGGGACGGGTACGCGGCCGGGTGCCCGCCACCACGTTCGCCGCCAGCTGCGCGGAGAACCGCGTCCACCAGCGGG
>WUUC01132780.1_pt1 | contig 12335 bp, 15 predicted proteins | sample 6278441 | NCBI WGS metagenome assembly WUUC01 (sample SAMN13675441, study PRJNA597444) | soil metagenome | isolation source: soil | place: USA: Washington | collected 2017-10 | reverse complement strand
ATGGTCTTAACCTAACGATGGGCATGTTTGAGGGCATGCTCAATATCCTGGGTCCCTTCGCAGATGTCTTCGGCCAGGTAGCCGGATACGCGTTGTCGGCTCGCGCGAGCTGGATTCTGTTCGCGGGAGCGATCGGCTTGGTGGCCAAAGCGTGGAACCTGCTGAAGCCGTCCGAGTGGATCGGGCGTCTGTCCGGGGTCTCGGCCGCGATGAGCAACGCAGCGGCTGCGTCCGGCGGCTGGGTCACCCGGATGACGGGCAGCGAAAAGGCCGGGGAGCGCTTCACCACGGTGGCCAACAAGATGGGCAACGCGGTGGTCAAGACCGCTGCCTCGCTGCCGCTCCTGGGTACGGCGTTCGCGATCGGCAAGGCCGCAATCGATCACTTCTGGCCCTCGGCCGACACGCTGGCCGACAAGATCCAGCAGGGTGGAGCGGCGGCCGAGGAAGCCCGGGGCCAGATGTACGACCTCGGGATGGGGTACAACCAGGGCAGTCTCTGGGCCCAAACGTTCGCGGCCACGGGTGACGAGGTCCAGGCCGCGATCGATAAGCAGCGCGCGAGCATGACTGGGTTGGAACGGGCACAGCAGGACGCCAGCAAGGCTCAGCGGGACTACGACTACGCAGTCGACCGGTTCGGCAAGAACAGCCCTCAGGCGGTCCAGGCCCAGAAGAACCTGGCGTACGCGACCGACGAGGTTGCGTACCAGCAGGACAAAGCAGCCGAAGCAACCCAGACCCATACCGACAAGATCATTGAGCAGACCAACCTCATGCTCGGGGCGATCGGGGCCCGGCTGAACTACCAGTCCTCGCTACAGAACCTGGAAGAGGCCCAGCGCAACGCTACCGACGCCATCAAGGAGCACGGCGTAGGCAGCTTGGAGGCCCGGACCGCAGACACCCAGTACCAGCAGGCGATTCTGTCGACGGTCAACGCGTTGGGGCAGCGGGTGCTGGCCGAGAATGCCGCGTTGGGGGAAACCAAGGCGAGCGAGCTGGCGACGGCCGCGATGCGGATGGAGATCGCGCGTCTGGCGGTCGAGGCCGGGACCAACCTGCCGCCCGCGCTGGCCGAGATGGCTGCCGGACTCACCGACGCGGAGCTGAAGGCGTTCGGGGTTGAGCGCCAGGTCACCGACACCGGCACCGCGATCTACGTCATGCCGGACGGAAAACAGATCACGTTCCCGACCAATGCCCCGATCACACAGGGGAAGATCGAGACGCTGACTACGGCCATCTACAACCTGCCGACGGGGGACAGGTGGCTCAACTACTACCTGAACTACGTGGTTAAGGGCAGCCCCCCGGCCGCCAGCAACCAGGGCAACCCCGGTATGTTGGGCAACGCCACCGGGCAGCGTGCCCAAGGTGGCCCGGTCAAGGCCAACTCGGCGTACTGGGTCGGTGAGCGCGGGGAGCCCGAACTGTTCTTCCCCAACATCGACGGATTCGTGTTGTCCGGACGCGACTCCAAGGAGCTGATGCGCCGGATGAACGGGGTTCCTGCCGAGCGTCGTATCCCGTTCGCCGGTGGCGATGGCGCGAGCATCCACGACGGGCCGGGGCTGACCGCCGAGCAGGTGGAACAGGCGTTCCGGCAGGCTCTGTCTGACATCCGTCTCCAGATCGACGGGGACCAGTGGGCTACAGTTGTCAACAAGACCAACGCACGGAACGGGGTGAGGTAGTGGCGATCAATCGGCACCGGTTTTACGCGGGGCCCCTGGGCGCACTGCGGGCCCTGCCCCCGCACGCGGCCGACGGGGCCCCGGAGTTCGCTCTGGTCCGTCCGGCCGCTGTCCATACCGCGTTGTCTGGGAGGTCGACCGAGGACAGCACCGGCCGGACACGCCGGGGGTGGAACCTGGCGTGGAAGTGGATCACCGAAGACGAGGAAACCTGGCTGCAGGCGCTGCAACGCCGGACCGCGAACGCGCCCCTCAGGTTCATCGACCCGCGCAAGCGCAATCTCGTCCCGGAGGATGTGGCTACCGGCGGCTCCCGCACCCGAGGAGTCTCGGCGTTTACCCGAACCGGAGCGGGCACGCTGGTCTACACCCTGTCCGGCGTGCCGACCGACTTCACGGGGGTACTGCCCGGACGGCTGGTGTGGAATGGGGTCACCAACACCGCGACCCTGTACGGCACGCTGGAGAAGCTGCCGATCCTATCTGGCTCGACCTACCGCGTCTCGGCCTACGTCAAGACCACCACCACGTTCCGATTCTCCGCCCGTCCGTTCAACACCTCGGATGTGGAGCAGGCCGCCGTGACTGACGCGACCAACAACGCGTCGACGGCGGGGGTCTGGACGCGGCTGTCGTGGCTGTACACCCCGGCGGTCGGGATCGGGTCCGCGTACCTGGGTCTGACCGCGACCGGCTCGGGCAACGTCGAAACCACCGGCTGGCAGTGTCAGATCGACGAGCCACTCAAGGCGTGGACCTACGGCTACGGGTGCCCCGAGGTCCGGATCTCCCCCGCTGCGTCCGGTAGCTACTGGCGGGCCAAATACCATAACCTCGCGTTCCAGGTTTTGGAGGTGTAGGGTGCAGCTGCCCCTTGATGTTGATTTGGCGGCTGCAGTCGAGGCCGACCGTCGTGACCTGATCTGGAAGCTGGAGATCGACTGGAGTCGCAACGGGCTGTACAACCACGCGCTGTCGAACCTGACCGAGGTCGTGAAGTCGATCGAGGTGGACCGCGACATCAACAGCAGCCTGCCACAGGAAGCCACCCTGGTCGAGGGGTTTCTCGCCGCGCAGTGCCGGGTTACGCTGGGCGGCACTCGCCCGGGAGACACCGACCCGATCGCGCGGCTGCTGTCGTCATGGAACGCGAACAGTCCGCTGTATGGGGAGAGCCGAGTCACGGTGCCGGTGCGGGTCCACATCGGGCACCGCGTGGCGTCCGGGGCCGAGACCCTCGTCCGGCAGTTCACCGGGACCGCGTCGGACTTCAAGGTGGACTCCCGGTCCGGCGAGGTCCACTTTGTTTGCCTGGATCCCGCTGACGACGTTACGGCCGCCATCGATCTGCCGCTTTGGGCCCAAGAGCAAGGCTCGTTGACCCAGCCAACCGATGACTGGCGGGTCAATTCCCAGTGGGTGATCGACTACGTCTTTCGGCGCAACGGGATTTACATGAGCCCCCCGCCCATGCCAGGTTGCATCTGGTCGGCTACCGGACATGGTTCGCTGATCCCTGAAGTAGGCCACAACGCCTTCCTGGACGGGTTTAGTTCGGTAGGTTCCGTGACCCCGGACGACCAGGTCTACTACCCCGGTCGGGCCGGGTGGGGGCTGGCGTATGGCGGGCAACCGGGTAAGATTCCGGCGACTTACGGCCGGACACTGATCACCGGGTTCTCATTCGCGGCGGGCAAGTCGATCTCGTTCCAAGCCCAGATAGACATGCGGTACGTGGCCGCCGTCCAAGGGGCGGGGATGTGGGTCGCGATGGGGTCCGACGATTTCGTGATTGGAGGTTCTGGGGCCGGTTATCAGATCCGGAACCGAATCGACACCACAGGCAAACAATGGTGCGATATCTACAACCCCGGGCCTGGCTTGGGGACTCTGGTGGTGTCGCTCGGGGGGCCGACCTACCCGCTCACGGGGTTTGCGGATGTGTGGGTCCGGGTTGACTTTGGTAGCCCGCTGTCCAACTCGTTCGTCACGTTCCCGGGGACCGGGCCGATCGCCATCAACCTGTCCGGGCTGGTTACCACCGGGAGGACCTGGCCCCATCTCCCGGTCATCTTCGCCCCGCCCTACCCGATACACGACCTGCAGATCTGCGACGCTACCGGCCGTGCAGCCGGGTCTACGATCTACGACGCGGCCGGATGGGTGCCGCAGGCCGACCTGGATCCCGGGCTCAACGACTTGACTGGGCTCCCGCTACGACGAGGCGTCAAGTCGTGGGAGCTGCTCAAGGAGGTGGTCGGGGCCGAGTTCGGGATCGTGGGGTTCGATGAGAACGGGCGTCCCTTCTTCAAGAACCGCGACACCATCCGCAGGCAGAACCTAACTGTCGAAAAGACGCTGTCCCAGGACAAGCTGATCACCGAATTGGCACTCTCGGAGCGGTCCGGCTCGATCCGCAACAAGGTGACGGCCGAGGTCACCTCGCGGCGTGTCACAGTGTGGTCGGGAAGCAACAAGTGGGACATCGTGTTCCGGCTCCGGGACTCCAGCTCGATCGTGTGTCCGGCCGGTACGAGTTTCCACCGGATCAAGCTCGATACGCCTGCGTGGATACAGGACGGCTCGGACATCGTGTTTTACACTGTGGCCGCGAACTGGCCGCCCGCTGACAACCTGATCCAAAACGCGGGTCGGTTCTGTGCGGTCCGGGAGAAAGACAACTCCACCGAGCAAGCCGGGGTCACGGTCGCGGTGGTGACGCTGCCACCGGACCAGTACGGGCCGGACATGATCCAAATCAACGTCTTCAATCCCGGCCTATTCCCGATCGTGTTCGCGGACACCGATGGGGCCCCCGCCCTGTGGTTGGTTGGCCGCGCGTACCAGGATGAGGATGCAGGCGATTTCGCAATGTCGTTTGCCTCGTCGGTGGCCAAGTACAAGGAGCGGGTCCTGCCACTGGAGAGAAGCGACTGGCACCAACGGACCGAGTCGGTCCAACTGATCGCCCGTAGCCTGTTGAAGGACCTGCGACTATCCGTGCCGATCGTGGACCAACTCCAGATCGTCGGGGACTGTCGACTGCAGCTGCAGGACACGGCCGAGGTCCGGGACGATGGCGTCCTCGGGGGGCCGATGTTGACCACGGTCACCGGGACCACACGACGGCTGGTTGTCGAGGGAGACGGCGGGGCCGCTAAGCTGACTGACGCGCTTACGATCCGGCCGTTTGCCGCTCCTGGGCGTTGGATCTTGGGACACCCGACCTGGTCAGTCCTCGGTTCTACCACCAAGCTGTGAAGGGAGGACGACATGGCCGCATGGGACACCTCGATGCCGCTCAACATGACCGATGGTGACATCGTCGACGAGCTGGACATCGACCCAGTGCTCAACAACGTAAACACGCTGCGCTACGCCACGGTGTTCCAGGGCGGGCAACGCCGGACCACCGATCAGGGCGGGATCACGGGCACCGCGAACGCCGTGGTGACGACCCCGGCGACGACGCTGGAGGCCGGACAGCTCTACGAGATCAAAGGCGTCATGAAGTGGCGTTCGTCGGCTACCGATGTCGACACCCCCGAGATCCAGATCCGGCAGGGCACGATCCTGGGGTCGTTGCTGCTGTCGTTTGCCGCGCCTAGAGCGCAGATCGCCAACGCCGGGTACAGCTCCACGTTCAGCGTTTACATCAAGAACACGGTCCTGACGGCGGGGGTCATCTTCACGCTGTCGTTACGGCGGCTGTCCGGCACGGGCAGCCTGACCTGCGACTCGACGTCCTGGATGGCCGTGTTACGGTCTGGCGACAACGCGTTGATGACCGACGTGTGAGAGAGGGTGCCGTGAATGAGCTTGTTAGCCTCTTTGGCGCTATTACGGGAATGCTGGTGGCACTCACCGGATTCGTCGGTGCGGTCGTCACGGGGGTCAAGCTTCTTCGGAAAGAGTCCAAGAGTGCAGCCAAGACCGCTGCCGGTTTGGCTATCGAAGCAGCGGCCGACGGCGAGATCACGCCTGAGGAACTCAAGGCGATAAGCGAGGCGGACCAATGACCACGACGCGAGACGCCATCGCCGCCGAGGCCGCAGACAGGACCTACGACGCCAAGGGTCACCGGGCGCTTCGGTTCTGGCTGGGAGTGCTCACCCTGGGGCTGTTGATCCTGGGTGCTACCGCCGTGATCCAGGCGCTGCGGGATGGGGACCAAAAAGACGCGATCATCCAGCTAGCGGAGGACCAGCGTGCCGCCGTGGCCGCCGGGGAGACCCTCGCTGACCAGCTCCGTGACCTGGGAGTCCGTCCCCGGACCGAGATCCCACCTCCGGTAGACAACATCGACCCGGACGATCCGGAGATACAGGACAGCGAGCAGCAGGACGGCGAGATCCAGGACCCGGAGGTCCAAGACCCTGATCCTAACGACCCCGAGGTCCAAGACGGTGACCCGGACGACCCCGAACAGCAACAGGACGAGGTCAACGACCTGGACCCGGACGACCCCGAGATCCAGGACGAGGAAGTCCAAGAGGACGAGATCCAGGAGTCGGAAATCCAGGAGCCGGAAAACCAGAACGCCCCCGTTTGTCCGCCCGGGTACAGCCAACAGCCGTTCGTTTGGAACGGCCCGGACAACGTGCCAGGGACCGAGGACGACCGCAACTGGATCCTGTGTATGGAGGACGAGCCGAGCTGAGTTACCGGCGAGGTACACTCGGATCATGAGCGTTGCAAGATGTCTGGAGATCAACGCGCGGCTGCGGACGGCCGGGATCACGGTCCGGGAGGTCGGCGGCTGGCAGGACCGGGGCAACGGGCAGGTCTCGGCCTACGAGGGCGGGCTGATTCACCACACTGCGAGTGGATTCGGGGTCGCTCTGCCCGGCACCGGGATCGGGAACCTGCTGATCAACGGCCGGGACGACCTGGCAGGCCCACTCTGCAACTACGCGGGCAACGACGACGGCTCGGTCACGGTGATCGCCGCGCACCCGGCCAACCACGCGGGCGCGTCCGGCGGTCGGTCCATGGGGCCGCTGCCGATCACGACTCTGTTCAACCGGCGGGTGCTGGGGCTGGAGATCGTCTACCCGGGCACCGAACCGATGCTGGGTGTCCAGTACCGGACCGCCGTGGTCTGGGGTCGCGTCGTGGCGGACGTGGTCGGCAGGGGCGATTTCGAACGGATCCGGGCCCATGCCGAGACCAGCATCACCGGCAAATGGGATCCCGGGTTCGCGCCCGGCAAGACCTACAACATGGCCGAGTACCGAGACGCGGTTCGCGTCGTCGGCACCACAGTGGAGGAGATCGAAGAGATGGCAAGCAACGTCGTTCTGATGAGAGGCGATGTCTCCGCCCACACCTACGCGGTCAAGCTCGACCCCGAGTTGCAGACCGCCGAGGGCGAGCCCACCTCCGCGATCCGGTGCTACATCCCCGGACCGATCGGTCCCGCACTGATCAAGGCATGGGGCCCGGTCCTCATGGTCCCTCAGGCGTCGCTCGACGCGATCGCCAAGGTCCCTGGTTCCGAACAGTAGAGGAGAACACCATGAGCAACATCGACCCGAGCACCCCGCGCAGATCCTCGACCAACGCGCCCGTACCCAAGGTCGCTGCCGCCGGTCTCGGCGGTGCGGTCACGTTCCTGGTCGTGATCATCGCCAAGCAGGTCGGCGCGGACTGGATCAACGAGGAGGTCGCGGCTGCGGCCGTCGCCGTCGTCGCGTTCCTCGCGGGCTATTTCAAGCGCCCGTAGCCGTGCTACAATGGTCTTGGTGCTCCCCACCCGGAGACCCCCGACCGGCTATCGACCCCCGCCACACCCTCTCGGCGGGGGTCGATCGCTATACCGGGAGCGCCTTGCCCGTCACGGGGTCGTAGTGTCGGAGCAGGCTGGCATCGTCGTGGGGCTCAACCCAGATGTGTGTCCGGGGGGCTTCCTTGTCCAGGTGCAACTCGACGGCCCCGTACGCGGTCACCTGGCAGTCGTTGACCCAGACGATCCCCGTGGCCGCGTCGAGTAGGTGCTTTAGCAGGTTGTCCTGATCGATCACCTGGCGGTTCGACCGAAAGAAAAACGCCGAAAGCCGGACATTTCGGATCATCAGCGGACCGGTGTAGTGCTTCCGCAGGTACTCGCGCGTCCGGTCCTCCGCGTCCCGGTCCTCTTTGGGCTGGTGGGTCCGGGGCATCTTGCCGGGAACGGCCTTACTGATTCGAGGCCGGAGCTTCGCCCAGGGCTCCCACGGGAGTACTATCTGCCACTCGCTTGGCGAACTCACTGGCGTACTCCCCTGCCATCCGGGCCGCGACCTGGTCCTTGACCGGCCAATCGAACTCGGTCGCGATCGCGGCCATGGTCTCGACCTCGGGCAGGCGAGTTCCGGACTTGTACCGGCTCACCGATGCGTGGCTCACCCCGATCCGCTGGCCGATGGCTTCGTTCGATAGGGTGCTCACGAGGGTCTCCTAAGTAGTGTTGAGCGTGATGCCAGTGTACCAGTAGGGTAAGGATCGGGTTTGGGGGTTGTACCGCGATGGTAAGTATGGTTTAATAAACGGGACAGCTTCTCCTCACCCCCGAAGGGGCCTCCAATGACCAAGACCGCCACCGCTGCCACCGACCAGCCGTCCACCTGCAAGTGCGGTTGCGGCGAGACCGTGGCCCGCCAGTTCAAGCAGGGCCACGACCAGCGCCTGGTCTCGAACCTGGCCAGCGACCTCGTCCGGATGGATGTCTGGGACGGCCGTTGCATGGGCATCCTGACCAAGGCCGACGTCAAGTCCGACCAGCAGGCCAAGATCGACAAGGTGTCCGGATACGTCCGCGACAAGCTGTCGGACGCGCTGGCCACCAAGGTATACAACGCCGCGATGCGCGCCTGGGAGCTGGACAAGACCCAGGGTGCCCGCAACGAGGCCAAGGCCGCGCGCAAGGCCGAGCGCGACGCCAAGGCGGCCGAGCGCGCGGCACGCAAGGCCGAGAAGGCCGCCAGCCCGTCCGAGGAAGCCGGGCCCGCTGCCGCTCCGGCCGAGCGCAAGCTGATCACCAAGGCCACAGCGTCCAACGACGACGTTGACGCCGAGGAGGCCCGGATCGAGGCCGACGCGTCGGCCAACGGGTTCAAGCCCGGCGACAGCGTCCGGGTGCTGATCGGCAAGCGCAAGCGCAACGCCACGGTGCACGGGATGAACCAGGCTGGCAAGGTGACCGCGATCGTGCTGACCACCAACGGCAAGGAGACCATCAAGACCGACGGGTTCACGATCGTCCCCTCCTGATCACCCCAGGCCACGGCCCCCGCCACTTCGGATGGCGGGGGCCGACCTGTGTCTAGGGGGGATAGGTCGATACCCCAGTACTCGCGCGCGAGGGGGCTGTACCCCGTGACCTAGGGATTATCCCTCCTCCCTGTTTGACGCAGCGCCACCAGGTGCGCCGGACACGAGGCCACCCACCCCTGGGGGTAGTTGTGGTTCGCCAGCCAACGCAGTTTGGCCGCCGGGTTGTACTTGTCGCCGTTGGGCCAGCGCAGGGGCGCGGTACCCGGGCGCGCCGCGATGGCCAGTCCGTCCGTCCGGGTGCAGTCCGGGGACCAGCATCGGCCGCCGTACGCCTCGATGGCCCGGTCACGCGGCGAGACTCGCGGAGAGGCCACCGGGGCGGCCGTAGCGCATGCCATGCATCGCAGGGTCGTGGCCTCCAGCAGCTCGGGTTTGTTCGCGATGAACTCGTACCACTCGTGCCGGGTACCGATGTCGTATCGCTCCCGGGAGTGCCCCCGGACCTGGATCCGCATCTCCTCGTGCGGCCGGACCTGCCCGCACTCCTCGCAATCTCCGCCCAGCAAGGTGATCAGCGTGGTCCGGGCCTGCTTGCGGCGAGCCTGTTGCTGAACCATCCAGTTGCCGGACTTCTGCTCGACCTTGGATCCGAATGGCTCGATGAACCCACCCTGGCCGTCGCGGGCCCAACGCAGGTGAGCAAAACAGACCCCCTCGATCGTGTCGGCGGGGGGGTTGGTGGCCAGCCACTCCTCCACGGTGGAATACGGGTTTCCCGTCTCGTCTAGTCCCCAGACGGGGTTGGAGTCCTGCCGGACGGTTTCACTGGGCTCACCGCACACGCGGCACTCGTTGTGTATCTCGATCAGATCGCGGAGCGGGGCCCCGCCAGCGGTGGTTGTCATGGGCCGGGATACTACCAGTAGGGGGGAGGGATTATCCCTAGGTCACGGGCGCTACACCGGGGACGGTCCCCCGTACCCTGGGGATTATCCCTCCCCCCTAGCGGCAGGCCGTACCACCGTGGTAAGATAGGGGTCGGTCGGTGAGCGAGAGGGTGGTGTTGGGTGTGTCTGTAACCACGGCTGTCCGGGAAGCGTCCGGGGCCAAGCAGACCAAAAAGGGCAGGCCGCCGTGGCGGTGTCAGTTCTGTGTCACGGGGCATCACGCGTCATGCCCCCGGGCGACTGAACACAACGGGGTCCTGTGGCTCTGCCGGTGCGAAGACGGGGACGGCCAGCACGCTGGCCTGCATTGCACCGTTTGCAAGCACGAGGGATCCGGCGAGGTGAACGAGAGTACCTGGCGCTGCTTCGACGAGCACGGCTGCGCGGCCCGGCACCAAGCCCGCAAGGACACCAACCCGATCTGGCGGATGGTCCACGCCGCCCGGGTGCATTCCGCGATCGTGAACAAGCAGAAGCGGCTTATGCGGGCCGGTGTGCAGCAGCAGATCGATCCGTCTTTAGACGAGGGGATCGACCGCCTACAGGACCGTCTCGATGTTCTGTTGAGCGCACGGGCCAAGCGGAGCTATACTCCTCGCAAGAAGAAGGACCCCAAGCCAGCTGTAGGGAAATGCGAGTGCTGCGGGGATCCGACCAAGGGCGGACGCTTCCTGCCAGGCCATGACGCCAAGCTCGGATCGCGACTGGTCGGCGAGGTGACGAAGTCCGGCAGTGCCGAAGCCTACGCCGAACTCAAACGCCGGAACTGGCTGTTCAAACTGCCCGCCAAGGTCCGCGACGAGTGGGCTGCAAAGGAGATGTCGTGAGCGACCAAGGAAGAGACACGGTGGCCGAGGTCGTGGGGTCAGCGTTCGGGTGGGCTGCTGGCCTGATCTCGGGTCCGGGGGCGCTGGTCGCGATCGGGGTTGCGATTCTGGTCGTCCTGTTCATCGCGGTCCGGTCCGCGTTCCCCAAGAAGGTGCACCGGTGGTGCGGCGGCAAGGGGCACTGGGGAGTCGGCCCGTTCCGGCGCACCTGCGGGGAGTGCTCGGGCTCGGGGCTGGTGGACCGGTGAGCACTCGACAGAGTATGCGCGAAGCGATCATCGCTTTGCAGGAGGAAAACGCCCAACTGCGGACTACGGTCGCGGGAGTCCGGGAGGCTTTGGGCGCAATCGAGCCTGGCGACACGATCTACGCACTAGAGCGCAAGGTGAGAGGGGTGCTGGATCATGCCGAGAAAGACCGCCGCCGCTGAGTCCGCGACGCACCAGGGCAGCCTGCCAACGCCCGAGGAGCTGTCGCTTGAAGTAGGCGACGCGATCGTCGTCCGGCACAGCGAGCTGGCCGACTTCCGGCACTGTCCGCTAAAACACCGGTGGGGCTGGACCCAGGGCTGGTACTCGCCGTCGCGAGAGTCCGGCGGCAGACGCGAGCTGGGTACGGTCTGGCACGACGTGCTCAAAGTCCGGTATCGCTACCTGCAACAGTGCCAGAACGATGGCGTGACGCCCGATGAGGCTGTCATCCTGCAGGAGGTCGGCCAGGTCATCGCGACCGCCCACACCGAACTCCGGGAAACGCTGTACTGGATGTACGACGGCTACCGCGAGCACTTCGGCTGGGATCCGGACTGGCGTGTCATCTCAGTCGAGCAGAAGCTGGTTGTGCCGTTCCACGACGAGAACGACCAGCCGATGACCGTCTTCGACCACCGGACGGGGCTGATTCGCCCGGTGCTCTACAGCTGGATGACCGACATCCTGGTCGCCAGCCGGACCTACCGAGGCATTCTGGTCGTGGATACCAAATCGACCTCCCAGGCGATGTCCCAGATGGACGTCGACCTATCCGACCAGTTCGGGCTGTACACCGTGGCGTGGCGTCGGCGCGGCCTCAAGGTCGTGGGTCAGCTCGTGAACATGGCGCAGACCAAGAAGCTCAAGCGCCCGCAGACGATCGAGGAGCGGTTCGTCCGGCGGCCGTCGATCCGCACCCCCAACGAGTTGCGCAATATCGAGCTGGACGCGGTCCGGACGATCCGCGCGATGTACTCGGAGGCAAACCACCAGGGCAGTTACTCCGCCCCGGACCCGCGCACCTGCAGCTGGAAGTGTGACTTCAAGGAGGTGCATCTCCGGCTGCGCCGCGAGGCCGATCCCGAGGGCCGCACCGAGCTGATCATGAAACGGTTCGGGATGGAGACCGGGGCCACCCACGGCCAGTGATCACCACGGTGTTACCAGGGTGGTAAGATCCCTGGTCCGACAGTAGAGAGGGACCCCTAGCTATGCCACGAAAAGGCGCGGCCACGGCCGCCCCGCCCACCAAGCCCACCGAGAACCTCGGGTCCGAGGAGACGATGGCCGAAGTCGCATACAACGAGTCAGTGGCGGCCGAGGAGACCCAGGTCACGGAGGACAAGCCCAAGCCCGCCC
>WUUC01115143.1_pt1 | contig 12335 bp, 9 predicted proteins | sample 6278441 | NCBI WGS metagenome assembly WUUC01 (sample SAMN13675441, study PRJNA597444) | soil metagenome | isolation source: soil | place: USA: Washington | collected 2017-10 | reverse complement strand
CGCCGTCCTTGATGATCCCGCCCTGCTCGTACTCGGCGCCGACCATGTAGCCGGTGGTGTTCTGCAGGAAGACCAGCGGGGTGTCGGACTGGTTGGCCAGCAGGATGAACTCCGACGCCTTCTTGGCCTCCTCGCTGAACAGCACACCGCGGTGGTTCGCCAGCACGCCCACCGGATAGCCGTGGATGCTCGCCCACCCGGTGACCAGCGAGGTCCCGTAGAGCGGCTTGTACTCGTCGAAGTCCGAGCCGTCGACCGTGCGCGCCAGCACCTCCCGCGGATCGAACGGCACCTTGGTGTCCGGCGGCAGGATCCCGAGGATCTCCTCCGGGTCGTAGCGCGGCGGCTCGGGATGCAGGGCCGGGGCCGGCCCGAGCTTGTGCCAGTTGATCCGGGACATGATCCGGCGGCCGATCCGGATCGCGTCGTGCTCGTCGACCGCGAAGTAGTCCGACAGGCCCGAGACGCGGCTGTGCATGTCCGCGCCACCGAGCGACTCGTCGTCGGACTCCTCGCCGGTGGCCATCTTGACCAGCGGCGGACCGCCGAGGAACACCTTCGCGCCCTTGTCGACCAGCACCGCGTAGTCGCACATGCCGGGCACGTACGCGCCGCCGGCCGTCGAGTTGCCGAAGACCAGCGCGACCGTGGGGATCGCCATCGACGACAGCTCGGTGAGCTCGTGGAAGATCCGCCCGGCGGGAACGAAGAGATCGGCCTGGGTGGGCAGGTCCGCCCCGCCGGACTCGACCAGGTTGATCACCGGCAGCCGGTTGACCCTGGCGATCTCCAGCGCGCGCAGCGTCTTCTTCAGCGAGTACGGGTTCATCGCCCCGCCGCGGACCGTCGGGTCGTGCGCGATGATCACGCACTCCACGCCGGAGACCACGCCGATGCCGGTCAACTCGCTGGCCCCGACGGTGAACTCGGTGCCCCACGCCGCGAGCGCGGACAGCTCGAGGAAGGGGCTGTCCGGGTCGAGCAGCAGCTCCAGCCGCTCGCGGACCGGGAGCTTGCCGCGGTCGCGGTGGCGCCGGGTGTAGCGCTCGCCGCCGCCCGCGATGGCGATCTCGAGCTGCTCGTTCAGCGCGTCGACCAGCTCGAGCTGGTGCTTGCGGTTGCCGGAGTACGCCTCCGAGGAGACGTCGAGCGTGGACTTGAGGACCGTCACTGATGACTCCTGTAGTGCGCCGCGTGCCGGTCGCGGACGACGTTCTTCTGGATCTTCCCGGTGGACGTGCGCGGCAGCTCGTCGACGACGATCACGGACTTGGGCACCTTGTAGCCGTCGAGCCGGTCCTTCAGCGCGACGCGCAGCGCCGCGGGGTCGATCGTCTCCCCCGGCTTGGGCACGACCACCGCGGTGATCGCCTCGCTCCACCGCTCGTGCGGCAGCCCGACCACGACGACCTCCGCGACCTTCGGCTCGGCGTCGTACACGGCCCGCTCGACCTCCAGGGACGCGACGTTCTCCCCACCGGTCTTGATCACGTCCTTGTACCGGTCGGTGAACCACAGAACCCCGTCCGGGCCGAACCGCCCGACATCACCGGAGTGGAACCACCCGTGGCGGAACGCCTCCTCGGTCGCCTCCGGGTTGCGCAGGTACCCCTGCATCGTCGAGGGGCCGCGGTAGACGATCTCGCCGGTCTCACCGTTCGGCAGCAGCCGCCCGTCGGCGCCCATGATCCCGACCTGCACGCCGGTGAGCGGCGTGCCGACGGCGCCGACGTGGGAAAGCTGGTGCTCGGGGCGGAACAGCGTGGTGATCGGGCTCATCTCGGTCTGGCCGAACAGCAGGGCGAACTCGCAGCCGTATCCGTCGAGACAGGCCTTGATCTGCGCCTCGGGCATCGGTGCCATCGCGTACGTGGCCCGGCGCAGCGACGACAGGTCCCGCGAGCCGAACGTGGGGTGTTCCAGCGCGGCGCGGTACATCATCGGCAGGCCGAAGACCTGCGTGATCCCTTCGCTCTCGATCGTGTCGAGGAACCGCTCGGGCTCGAACCCGCGCTGGACGTGGATCGTGGCACCGACCAGGACCGCCGGCGTGCAGAAGGCGTTGAGCTGTGCGGTGTGGAACATCGGCATCATCGCGACGAACCGGTCCGCGACGCTCCAGCCGTTGTCGAGCGCGGCCGACATCGACTCCAGGTACACGCCGAGATGGGTGCCGACGACCCCCTTCGGGAAGGCCGTGGTGCCCGAGGTGTAGAGGTAGCTCAGCGGGTCCCGGTCGGTGACGACGACCTCGACCGGCGGGCCGTCCGCCTCGATCTCCGCCAGCGTGATCCAGGACCGCTCGGCCGGTTCCGGGCGCCACTCGACACCGGTGCCGGGAGCGACGATCACGTCGGTCACGCCTGCGGACGACCCGATGGCCGCGGCCATCGCCCCGACCAGCTGGGACTCGACCACGATCCCCCGCGCCCCGGAGTGCCCCAGCACGTAGGCGACCTCGTCGGGCCGCCAGCCCAGGTTGACCGGGACGCACACGACGCCGAGCCGGCCGCACGCGTAGTAGACGGCCAGGAACTCCCCGCTGTTGCCCGACGCGAGGGCCAGCACGTCGCCGCGGGCGTAGCCGCGCCCGGCGAGCCCGCGGGCCAGCCGGTCCACCCAGCCGTCCAGCTCCGCGTAGGTCCACCTTCGGGCGCCGTCGACCACGGCGACGTGCGCGGGCCGGGCCGCCGCGCTGCGCCGCAGCGTGTCGGCCACGTTGATCCGTTGGATGAGGTTGTGCCCGAGCTCCATTGCTCCTCCTCCGCTGTCGGCCGCTCAGTACGACCGGGGCAGGCCCAGCCCCTGCTGGGCGACGTAGTTGAGGACCATCTCCCGGCTGACCGGGGCGATCCGGAGCAGCCGCGCCAGGCCCCAGTAGGGCAGCAGGCCGAACTCGGCGGACACGCCGTTGCCCCCGTGGGTCTGCACGGCTGCGTCGATCGCGTGCAGCGCGGCCTCCGCCGCGGCGTACTTCGCCATGTTCGACGCCTCTCCCGCAGGCAGATCGTGATCGTGCAGCCAGGCCGCCTTCTGCGTCATCAGCGCCGCCAGCTCGGTCTCGATCCGCGCCTCGGCCAGGGGATGGGCCACCCCCTGGTGGGCCCCGATCGGGCGGCCCCACACCTCGCGCTCGGTGGCGTAGCGGGCAGCGCGGGCGAGCGCGTAGCGGGCGATGCCGACGCCCAGCGCGGCCCCGGTGATCCGTTCGGGGTTGAGCCCGTGGAAGACCTGGCGGAACCCCTGGCCCTCCTCCCCCACCAGGGCCGACGCCGGCAGCCGAACGTCGTCGAAGTACAGGGTGAACTGCTTCTCCGGCAACATGACGTCGACCGGGATCCGGCTGCGGGTCAGCCCCGGGGCGTCGGCGGGCACCAGGAACAGCGAGAGCCTGCCGTTGCCCTGCTCGTCGCGGCCGGTCCGCGCGACCAGCAGGATCGCTTCCGCCTCGTCCACCCCCGAGATGTAGTACTTCTCGCCCCTGACCACCCACTCGTCGCCCTCCCGACGCGCGTGCGTGTCGAGTTGGTGGGTGTTCGACCCGGCACCGGGCTCGGTGATCGCGAACACCACGCGGGTGCGGCCGCTCGCCAGGCGGGGGAGCCACTCCTTGCGCTGGGTGTCGCTGCCGTACTCGGCGATCACCTCCGCCGAGATGGCCGCGGAGACCAGCAACAGCAGGATGGGCGCGCCCTGCGCCGCGATCTCCTCGCACACGAGCGACAACTCGACGAGCCCGCCGCCGCCCCCGCCGTACTCCTCCGGCACGTTGACCCCGACGAACCCGGCGTCACCCAATGCCTGCCACAACTCCGTGCACGGCTCGTTCGTCCGTGCGTGCTCCGCGTAGTAGGCGCCGCCGTACGGCATCGCGATCGCTGCGACGGCCGCCCGCAGATCACGGTGCTCGTCGCTCTCCACGAAGTCCACGTCGACTCCCCGCCCTCGCCCCGAAACACCAGTGGATGGGTGATTCCTGATTCACTAATAGCGAACCGTAGCGAACTCCTGACACGATGGCCAGATGGCGTCCCCCGAACCGCGCACGACCGACCAGCCGCCCGCCCCGCCCCGGCGCCGCGACCCGGCACGGAAGGAACGGATCCTCGCCGCCGCGGCCGAGCTCGCCGCCCGGCGCGGCTTCCACACGGTCGCCATGACCGACATCGGCGCCCAGGCCGGCATCGTCGGCTCGGGGATCTACCGCCACTTCCCCACCAAGGACGCCATCCTGGTGGCTCTGCTCGACCGCGTCATGGATCGCCTCCGGACGGGCGCATCCGAGATCGTCGAGCGCCGCCTGGAGGATCGCCCGACACTGACTTTGCTGGTCAGGGACCACATTTCGGTCGCGATCCAGGACCGCGCCGTGCTCGCGGTCTACCACCGCGAGGCGCACACCCTGCCCGAGGAGGAGCGTCGGAGGCTGCGCCGCGCCCAGCGGCACTACCTCGAGGAGTGGGTGCACGTGCTGGCCCCGCTGCGCCCCGACCTGGCCGACGGGGAGCTGCGCCTCGCGGTACACGCCGCGATCGGCGCCATCCAGTCGACGCTGTTCTTCCGCAGCGGCCTGCCCGTCGACCGGCTCGCCGAGCTGCTCGACGAGATGGCGCACGCGTGCCTCGGGGTGCCGCCCACCACGAGCTGATGCCGACCCGCTAGTGAACGAGAAATGACTCCGGCCCTTGACCATGCGGCACCGGCCGCCCAATACCCGCCGGCGTCCGCACCGGCAAAGGGGCTGAGCGAGCATGACGACCACCGGGACCGAGACGACCGACCTGCCGAACGGCGCGGGCCACCCGCCCGCACCTCCTGAGCTCGACGTGGTGACCCTGCGCGGGCGCCGGGCCGTCCACCGCTGGGAACGCACCTCGGTCGGGGACGTCTTCGAGCGGCTCACCTGGAGTTACCCGGACCGGATCGCGATCGAGGGGACCGCGGGCGCGCACGGCGAGCCGGAGTTCGCCACCGTGACCTTCCGGCAGGCTGATGCGGCGGCGAACCGGTTCGCCCACGCCCTCGCCGACGCCGGCCTGGCCCCGGGGGACCGCGTCCTGCTGGTCTGTGAGAACTCCGTCGAGGCGTTCCTGGCGAAGATCGGGATCGCGAAGGCGGGGATGGTCGCAGTTCCGCTGAACCCCAACCTCGCGACGGACGTCGTGGAGCACCTCGTCGGGGTCACCGAGCCCCCGTTCCGGAGGGCTTCACCGCCACCCCGGACGGTCGCCGCGGACTGCAGAGGCACCTCGCCGTCGACGCCGGACCGCCGTCCCTCGCGTCTTCGAACTCGTAGCCGGTCGCCGCGATGACCGTGTCCTACCTCGCGGCACGCCCAGGTATGCCCTGGCGTCGTCGCTCGCCCGGCGGATCGACCGCGCCGTCGGCGGCGGGCGGGCGGTCGTTGCGCACGGGGCTCACGATCGGGCCGCCCGAGGACATCCGGACCACCGCCCGGCTGGTAGACCGTGCAGTCCTCACGGTGGATCGAGCTCGACCCGCGCGAGTACGGTTGACGCGCCGAGAAGATCGTCAAGCTCGCACCTCCGGACGGGGACGACGCGAGCCTCCACCAGGTCCTGGGACCTGGCCTCGCAGGAAGATCCCAGGGCGTCGCCGCGTTGCCCCCGCAGGAGCGTGTGCCCAGGTAGCAGCCATGCGACCGACGCCACGCGAACCGGAGCACCCAGCATCGATCATCGTTTGTCGGCAACGAGCCGATCATGCGTCTGCGGGGTCGGAGCGCCGTGGCGAGACAGCCTCGGTTAGTTCATGTGAGACGACCCATCCCGAACACGAATCAGGGCCCTGATCCACTCGCGTGAATGCACACCGGGCCGCGGTCGCCGCGGCCACCACCGCCCAACGCCAGTTGCGCGCGCTGGTGATCACCGCCCCGGAACCGGTCCGAGCCCGGTTCCGCGGTCAGACCAGCCGAGAGATGCTCACCACCGCCGCCCCGCTGCGCCCGAACACGACCAGCGCCGACGTGCACACCTTCACCGCCGTGTCCACGCTACGGGCGCTCGCCCGACGGGTCCACGCCCTGGAAAACGAGGCGACCGAGCACGAGCGGGCGATCCGGGCGATCGTGCGCACCTGGCGCCCGGACCTGCTCGAGCTGACCGGGTCGGCCCGATCAACGCCGCCACCGGGCTGACCGCCTGGTCACACCCCGGGCGATGCCGCAACGACGCCGACAGTCCCGTGGCGGTGTCTCCGCTGCCTAGAGCTGGCCGCCGGCGTCGACCACGACGGTGGTGCCGGTGATGTGGCGACCGCTGTCGGCGACGAGGTGCAGCACGGTCTCGGAGATGTCGTTCGGCTCGAGGGCGGCCACGGGGAGCCGGTTGAGCGTTCGGGCGGCTTCCTCGAAGTCGGCGCGGGTGGGGTTCTCCAGGTCGGGGCGGAACAGCTTGTACGTGGCGTCGTTGAGGATCATGTCGGTGGCCACGGTGGTGGGGTGGATCGTGTTGACCCGGATGCTCTGCGGCGCGATCTCCTTGGCCAGCACCTTCATCAGCATCACCAGGCCGGCCTTCGCGGCGCTGTAGTGCGCGGTGTTCTCGTTCACGGCGATGGCGGCCAGCGAGCTGGTGATGACGACCGAGCCGCCGCGGCCGCCGGCGACGATGTGCGGCACCGCGGCCTTGAGGGTCTTCCACACCCCGGTCAGGTTGATGTCGATCATGTCCTGCCAGGTCTCGTCCGGCATCTCCAGCGTCGGCGCCGGGCTGGAGATGCCGGCGTTGGCCAGCACGATGTCGAGGCGGCCGAGCTCCGACACACCCTCCTCGACCGCCTCGGCCAGGGCCGCCGAGTCGCGCACGTCCGCCTCCCGGGCGACGATCCGCCGGTCGAGCGCCTCGACGAGCCGGACGGTCTCGGTCAGGTCCTCCGCGGTGGCGAGCGGGTACGGGACGCTCGGGACCTTCGCCGCGGTATCGATGGCGATGATGTCGGCGCCCTCCTGGGCGAGCCGCACGGCGTGGCTGCGGCCCTGCCCACGCGCAGCCCCGGTGACGAATGCGACCTTGCCCTCGACACGACCCATCTCACGCCTCCGACCTGCACGGTTACGAATCGGCGCCAGGTTATGGCACGGTGTGCAGTAAGTCCAGATCGACTTCTCAGGGGCCGCCCAGGGCACCCCGTGCGACCATGCCCGGGATGCCGACCCCGACGAACGCACCGGACCGCGGAGGGCGGCCCGCGATCACCAGCGCCCGCCACCTGGCCGAGGTCGCGCAGGCGCTGTTCGTCGAGCACGGGTTCGAGGCGACGTCCGTCGACGACATCACGGCGGCCGCGGGCGTGAGCCGCAGGACGTTCTTCCGGTACTTCTCCACGAAGGCCGACGTGCTGTGGGTCGAGTCGGCCGCCGAGCTCGGCAGGTTCCGCGAGCTGCTCGCCGGCGCCTCCCCGGACGAAGCGTGCCGGGACGCCCTCTGCCGCACCGCCCCCGCGGCGCTGCACCACCCGCCCGAGGAGCACACGTGGATGCTCCACCGGGCCCAGCTCCTGCTCACCGTGCCCGCGGTGCAGGAGAAGGCGGCGCCGCGCTACGCGCGGTGGCGCGAGATCGCCACCGAGTTCGTCGCGGCGCGGCGCGGGACCGGCACCGACGACCTCGTCGCCATCGCCGCAGGCCACGCCGTCCTCGCCGCCACGCTCGGCGCCCACCAGTACTGGATCGCCCACCCCGGCGAGGACCTCAAGTGCCTGCACGAGCGGTTCCTGCGGCTGCTCATACCCGACGTCTGACGGACTGGCGACCCAGCCCGTCTGGGGAAGCACCGCCATCCTTGGTCGTCGTCGGCACCTCGTCACCGCCCCATCGGATGCGGGCGGAGCGGAGTCCGGTCGTCGTCGACGTGAGCTCTCATGATTCCCTTCGAACTACCCGCCGGTCGCAATGCCGGACAGGGGTCCGCGACACCGCGGAGCCGATCTCGCCGAACACCCCGACCTGCGCGACGAACTGGCCGAGGACCGCAGCCTGCTACCCAACGCCGTCGAGGAGCTCTTGCAGCTGAACTCGCCGCCGCCGACCAGGCCTCGTGCGCGCCAGCGCGCGAACACCTCGCCAGACGTGGCTCACCGGGGCGGCCGCGCTGGGCAGTCGAGCATCTGGCCGCGCTCGTGCCGGCGTCCGCCCTCACCGAGCGGCACATCGAGGCCCGCCGCTAGCACCGCCTGGTCACGCGGGCCACGGTGCCGGTGGTTGTGCTGCGAACCGGACGAGACACCCACCGAGGCCTACAACCAGTGGGCAAAGGTCAGCGAGGTTTCTGCACCTGGCGCTTCTCGAGCATGGTGCGCATCGACTGCTTGTCGATGCCTGATCCCCTGGATCTTCGGTCGCCCCGCGGTTCGTCGACGAACACTCCCGGCGTGAGGGACCGGCCGGTGTCGCGTCGACCTCGACGCGACGGGCCGCTACCCCGTGAAACGGGCTGCTGTCGACTCCGGCTGAACTCTGGCCCGGCGTGGTCCGGTTGAAATCTGACCCACCTGGTTGCTGATCTTTAGTTGTCGGCTTGCCAGTGGGGACGCGGCCGAGGTCGCGGTCTTTGAGCCGGTAGCACGCTGAGGCGCGGCTGCACGGAGCGCATCGAACGCGAGGGGGTACGTCCGCGATCGCGAGGAGGAGCGCCCGACTGACGATCGCCAACTGTCGTACGCAACTCCCGGATTTTCGGTCGGATGCCCAGTGCACCACGTCACACCGAGCGCTCAGTCTGACGGAGGACGAACCCTCGGAAGGGCAACGAATATCAATGGCGATAGACGAAGCTACGCAGTTGCTCATGCAGTCGCTCGCGGCACAGGGGCGAAAGCCGATCAACGAATCGACACCGGCGGAAGCACGGGCGCTCGGTCCCGCGAGCTGGGCTCTCTACGGTGACGGGCCGGCCATGCGGTCCGTCGAGAACATCACCCTGACCGCGGCGGACGGCGGCGAGTTCGGCGTCCGGGTGCTGCGACCGGACGGTGACCCGCAAGCGGTGATCGTCTACCTGCACGGTGGCGGATGGGTCGTCGGCGACATCGACGGGTTCGACACGCTGGGCCGGATACTGGCCCGGGACGCGCAGTCGACGGTCGCCCTCGTGAACTACCGGAAGGCGCCGGAGAACCCGTTCCCCGCCGCGGTCGAGGACGCGTGGACGGCCACCGGCTGGGCCGCGGAGCACCTGTCCGAGCTCGCCGGGCCGGGCGTCCCGCTCCTCGTGGCAGGCGACAGCGCGGGCGGCAACCTGGCGATCGTGACGGCCCTGCGCGCCCGCGACCGCGGCGGTCCCGCACTCGCGCACATGCTGCTCGTCTATCCGGTCACCGACTCCGACACGACCACCGGTTCCTACCTCGCCCCGGAGAACCAACTCCTCCTGACCAAGGAGGGGATGGAGTGGTTCTTCGCCCACTACGCGGGCCCCACCGATCCCACCCACCCCGAGATCAGCCCGCTGCGCGTGGATGACCTCGGCGGGCTTCCCCCGGCCACCGTGCTGATCGCCGAGCACGACCCGCTGCGCGACGAGGGCGAGCGGTTCGCGGCCAGGCTGGCGGAGGCCGGGACGCCGACCGAGACGAAGCTGTTCACCGGGCAGCTGCACGGGTTCTTCTCCATGGTCAACATCCTTCCGGCAAGCGCCGAGGCGCTCACCTACCTCGCGGAGCGGGTACGGACCTCCGTCGTCGCCCACCGCCGGGCCGCCGGGAGCACGCCGGCATGACCACCTCCTTCCGCGAATCGGCACATCACGACGTCCTGATCATCGGCGCGGGATTCGCCGGGATGTACGCGATCCATCGGCTGCGCGATCGGATGGGCCTCGACGTGCACGTCATCGAACGTGGCGACGGGGTGGGCGGAACGTGGTACTGGAACCGCTATCCGGGCGCCCGCTGCGACGTGGAGTCGCTGTTCTACAGCTACTCCTTCGACGATGCCCTGCAGCGCGAATGGCGCTGGTCCGAGCGCTACCCCGCCCAGCCGGAGATCCTCGCCTACGCCAACCACGTCGCCGACCGCTTCGACCTGCGGCGCAGCATCCGGTTCTCGACCTCGGTGACGTCGGCGGAGTTCGACGAGCTCGCCGACACCTGGACCATCACCACCGACACCGGCTCCCGGATCACGGCGCGCTACCTCGTCACGGCCGTGGGCTGCCTGTCGTCGTGGCAGATCCCGGACCTCCCGGGCCTGGACACGTTCGCCGGCGACGTCCACCACACCGGCAACTGGCCCCACGAGGGTGTCGACTTCACCGGCAAGCGGGTGGCCGTCGTCGGCACCGGCTCGTCGGGCATCCAGTCGATCCCGGTGATCGCCGCGCAGGCCGAGCACCTCACCGTGTTCCAGCGGACCGCCCACTATTCGATGCCCGCCCGCAACCGCCCGCTGACGGACGTAGAGCAGCAGGACACCAAGGCGCAGTACGACACCCTCCGGTCACTCGCCCGGATCAGCCGCGCCGGCCTGGTGACGGACGCGCCGATCGGTACCGCGCAGGACACCGACCCGACGATCGCCCACCTGGAGCTGGAGAGGCGCTGGTGGCGCGGCGGCACCGGCATCGCCGGTGTCTTCACCGACACCGTGACCTCGCTGGAGGCGAACGATGTCGTCGCCCGGTTCGTGCGTGACAAGGTGCGGACGCTCGTGGACGATCCCGCGACCGCGGCCCTGCTCGAACCGCGGGACTACCCGATCGGGACCCGGCGGATGGTGATCGACACCGACTACTACGCGACGTACAACCGCCCGAACGTCGAGCTCGTGAGCGTGCGTGACGACCCGATCGAGAAGATCACGCCCGCGGGCATCGTGGTGGCCGGCATCGAGCGTGAGTTCGACGTGATCGTCTTCGCGACGGGTTTCGACGCCATGACCGGCTCGCTGAACCGCATCGCGATCCGCGGGACCGGCGGGCGGACGCTCAGCGACGAGTGGGCCGAGGGCCCGAAGACCTACCTCGGTGTGGGCGTGTCCGGCTTCCCGAACATGTTCATGGTGACCGGGCCGGGCAGCCCGTCGGTCCTGTCGAACATGATCGTGTCGATCGAGCAGCACGTCGACTGGATCGCCGACTACATCGGCCATCTCGACGCCGAGGGTATCGCGCGAACCGACGTGACGCCGGATGCGCAGGCGATCTGGGTCGCCCACGTCAACGAGCTGGTCGAGGGCACGCTGCTCACCGTGCCGGCCTCGTCCTGGTACATGGGTGCGAACATCCCCGGCAAGCCACGCGTCTACATGCCCTACGTGGGCGGGGTCGGCGCCTACCGGCAGCACTGCGCCGAGATCGCCCGGACCGGCTACCCGGGGTTCGTGCACAGCGCCCGAGCCGCGGCGCCGGACGATGCCCCGACCGTGGGTACCGACCCGGCACAGGTCTCCGCCTGACGGACCCACCCGCGCCCCGCACCTGGTGCCGCCGTCCGCTCGCTACGCGGACGACCCCTGCCGATCCGACGTCGGCGCATCCGCCGACGCATGCACGGAGGACCCCACTTCACGAACCACCCGGCACGACGGCTACGAGTCAGGAGAGATGTCATGACCACAGAGCTCGTGGACAACGGCGTTCACGATCCGAGTCAACCGGGATACCGGCGGCGGCGAGCCCTGTCGACAGTAGGGGCGTTCTCGCTCATGCTGACGATCTCGCTCTCGATCGCGCTCGGCTTCCTGGTGGTGCCCGGGTCGCAGCATTTCGGCGTGACCACCGCGCAGTTCCTGTTGTGGTACAGCATCTACACCCTCTCCAGTGCCGCCGTGTTCACCCTCCTCGGCAAGGTGATGACGGTCCGCGGCCCGAAGGTCGTGGTGATTTCCTCCGCGATCCTGGTCACCGCGTGCCTGGTCGGTATGGCCTACGCGCCGACCATCACCGTCTTCTACCTCCTCTCGATCCCGCTGGGATTCGGCTGGGCAGGCTGCACCAGCCTCGCGGCCAACGCGATCGTCATCGGCTGGCACGTCCACAGCAGACGCGGCACGATCCTCGGCATCGTCGCCGCCGCGACGGGTCTGGGCGGCTTCACATGGGGTTTCCTGTTCCCACCTGTGATCGCCGCGGGAGGCTGGCAAGGCGGGCTGCTGACGATCGCGGCGTTCGTCGTGGTCCTCGCGATCCTGCCCGGGGTGTTCCTCATCTCGAATCCACCGCGCGTGACGGTGGAGTCCACTGCGGAGATGCCGGCCGACAAGCGCAAGGCGATGCGAGCGGGCATCGGGGCGGTGGTCGTCGTGTTGACCGTTGCCGCCGCGATCTTCGGCCTCGAATCGGCCTTCGCGAACATCATGCCGGCGGTCTTCGCGG
>WUUC01042583.1_pt1 | contig 12337 bp, 11 predicted proteins | sample 6278441 | NCBI WGS metagenome assembly WUUC01 (sample SAMN13675441, study PRJNA597444) | soil metagenome | isolation source: soil | place: USA: Washington | collected 2017-10 | reverse complement strand
TGGACATCGACAACTCTGTCAGCACTCAAATCATGAGCAACCGCATTGGCGTATCGACGAATGGACTCGCGATTGCGAACGGCACTGGGATTCGGCTCGGGACGTCGCCTGCAGTGGTTTCGGGAAATTTCATCGCGCATAACGACGGCGCCGGGCTCGATATCGATGCGGCGGATGTGACCATCACCGGCAATTCCATTTACGAAAACGACGCTGGCATCGTGTATGCCACTGCTCCGTTTAGCGCGCCCGCTGGCGTCCTCGTGATGCGTACCGATCCCAGAGACAGCGACAAGATCGGCGTGTTCGTCGCAGTCGCGCCGACCGGCGCACCAGCAGAAGTCACCCTGGAAATTTTCGGCAATCGCACTTGCGAAAATCCACAAGGACGAGTGCTGCTTTTGAAACGTAGCCTCCCGGGCAACAAAGCGCTCGTAGAGTTCTTCGCCACCGAGTCATGGAATTCATTCGGCACACTGAACGGCTTCACCGTCACCGCGACCCGCGGCACGGCGACGAGCACCTTCTCGGCCTGCTCGGAGGCGAAGCCCTTCACCGACTCGGACGACGATGGCGCGATGGACCTGTTTGAATTCGTCGGCGGCGATCGCAACGACGATCGCATTCCCGACATCGATCAGCGAAACGTTGCGACCCATCTCTCCCTAGCCGTTGGCGGCAGTCCGCAGCTTGTAACGTTGGTGTCGGCACCGGGTACAACGTTGCAGCAATCCGCCGTAATCACCGGGAATTTGCCGCCCATCGAGGGTGTGACTTATACCGTAGGGCTCGCGATGTTCGACATCCAAGGTCTGCCTGCTGGAACGCAAACTACTCTGGACATGATTCTGGAATCGGGCCGGCCCACCGACGATTTGCGATACCTGAAAATCCGCACCGTTAACGATACACAGCCGCTCTTCCTGCCCGACACCGGCACAGGCGATCGCGCCGAGCGCACCTCGACGGGCTGGCGGCTGTATCTCACCGACGGCGGTCAGTACGATATCGACGGCACAGTTAACGGGCGCATTCGCGATCCGGGCGGCCCAGTGAAATATTCGATGACTCCGCCGACTCAGAATCCACCGGCGGCGCAAAGTGGCAAACGCGGCGGCGGAGGCTCGATGGATTTCGCGCTATGTCTGTTGCTGAGTGCGCTGGTTCTCGGACGACTTATCAGACGAAGAGCCGGGAGGAATGGAATTCTAGGCGCTTAAGGAATCAAGTCCCCTCTCTCCTCGTGGGAGAGGGTTAGGGAGAGGGGGACTCTGTTCGAACGAACAGAGCATCGAAAAGACTCTTCGCTATCAATCTCCTTCTTCCTAACTGCCTGCTCACATTTCGACTACAGAACACTCTGAGCCGAATGTGCATTTGCCTCACGTCGGTTGATTGATGAATCTTCTAATCGGCATCAGTTGGCATCGATCGAACCGTCCGGACTACATTCCACGAAACAAGGGAAGGATCCTTTCGTTCGAATACATCAAGCGTGTCTGCCCGTCCTTTCTGCATTGCGCAGAGCCAGCCGGCCGAGTTGTCCACGCCGGGGGAGTGCATCATCGCGCGACAGCGCTCGAGCACCCGGGACAACTGTCATCCTTGACGACAGCTTCACCACCGAATTTCCAGGCTTCTCCCATTCAGCGTCCAACGCTTGTTCGATGGCCGACATCACATCTGTCTCCCCGACGCATCAATATCCGCATACGACTTGGCGACGTGCCGAGCGATGTCTAACGGCCTCGATTCGAAGCGGGTAGCTTTACGCAGCAATTCACGCTTCGGTCTCGTCGACGTCAGTTTTTCGCCTTGGTCCTCTTCTCCTGTTCGCGAGCGCCAGCCAGGATTCCTGGAAGTGCGTAGTTGCCCTCGTGGCATGCATATTCGTAGATAGGCGATGAAATCTGATGCAATGGATACTCGCCACGCCACGGACTGGCAAAGATTTCTGGATCTTCCACTTTGAACTGATAGTGAATACTCGTCGGTCCGGTGCGCGTGAAACGTTCGACAACTTTCAATTTTGAAGACGTTGGCGCGCGACGATAACTAGCGCCCGCGCCGATCTGTATCTGAATGTATTGCTGAGGATTAAATTGACTCGTCTCGACGACCAGCGTGTCGCCTTCCCAGCGCCCCACTGAATGGCCGAGCCAAGGACGGATAGCGTCCGGCAGTGGCGCGCCGCCAAGATGAATGACGCGGACATCGTGAGGCATTTCGACCATGATCATCACGTGCTTCTGGTCCTGCACGATCTGGTAGTTGCTGTTGTAGATCACCGGCAACATCGGAGGCCCGGATGCATTGCCGAACGCTGCGAGACAGCGCTCGCCCAACGGGCGGCCTTCTGGGCCTTCGAATGCGCGCTCACTCGTGCTGTTGTTGAGCTCTGCCGAAAGCTTTGTACCCAATGGCGTGTACGGAGGCAGTCGCCCATTACTCGGCTCGATAGTCACCGAGCTATGAAATTCGCCGTTGACGTAAGCAATCTTGGAACCCAGTTCCATCCAGAATGCGTTGTAGCCGCCCGGATCTCCCCCGCTCCTAAGTTCTGTGCCAGGATTGCTAGGCGCATCCGCGGCCACCATGCGCTTCGCCATCGCCGCTTCCATTTCCCGCGCTTCCTGTTCCGTCAGTACGAGCTTGTTGCCGAGGCTAGCGGGTCGCTCGACTGGCGTAAGTGTGGAGTTTGTCCACACGCCTTGTAAATCGGGTTGCCCGTGTGACGTTCGAGGTGCACGGTACTCCGCAGCTTCAGTGGTCGAAGCCGTTAATGCGAGAAAACAGACGAGCAGTGCAGTCGCGTGAGAATTAATCATGGGATGTTTTGGATCCGTTGCTGCGAGTGTGCAGGTTAGGATACTCCCCGCTAGGGCTTAGCGGACTGCTAATAGGATAAACGCAACTTGCAGCCGCTGAGGAATCGTGGCATTGGCGATGAGCCGGGACGGATGCCGGAGTTTCAGCTGCAACATTTGGTCCAAAGCGCGCGTCTCATCCGGTCCGCTGGTATTCCTGATCTATTGGATGTGGCGCGTCCGCTTACGCGGCCGAATGCGTGGCCTAGTGATCGGCAACACGTTGTCGAATTGACGCTCCGCATGCGAAGTGATCACTTCGGCCCGATCCTCAAGATCTCGCCGTTCTCTTCATCCGTAATGGCGTAGATCAATCCGTCTGGACCTTGACGCACGTCGCGAATGCGGCGGCAGCGATCGCGTAACAACTTTTCTTCCGCGACGACGCGCTCGCCGTCCATCGCCAATCTCACGAGCTGAAATCCGGACAGCCCGCCACTGAAAATGCTGTTTTTCCAACCAGGCAGTTTATTGCCCGTATAGAACATCATCCCCGACGGCGCAATCGAAGGCGTCCAGAAATAGTTCGGCTGCTCCATGCCGGCTTCGCTCGTTTTGCCGTTGTTAATCAAGGTGCCGTTGTTCTCTCGGCCATAGCTAATCACGGGGAACCCGTAATTCTTTCCCGGGCGAATGACATTCAGTTCGTCGCCACCCCGAGGTTCGTTCTCGACGGCCCACAATTCGCCGGTCTTCGGATGCAGCGCCGCGCCTTGCTGATCGCGAAAGCCTAGCGCGTAGATTGCTGGATCGGCGTTGGCGGTGTTGATGAACGGGTTGTCTTTTGGGATCGTGCCATCGGCATTGATGCGAAGCACTTTGCCGAGCAGGCTCTGCAGCGATTGCGGATTAGGACCTCCCGATGCGACCTCCGCAGACAAGACGAACAACGTGCCGTCGCGCGCCTGAATAATTCTGCGCGGCATCATCCTGCCCTCGCGCAAGACTTTGACGTTCTCGAGGCTCTTCTCGTCCTTGGCGAGCGTCGCACTTGCAATGGTGCCCGTCAGGTCGGCAGCAGACTGGCCGCCGCCGGCGATGTAGCTGAAATAGATCGTGCGATTGCGCCTGAATTTTGCGTCAAGGATGACGTCCTGCATCCCGCCGAGTCGCGGCGAAGCGCCAAGCGTCGGTACGCCTGCGAGCGGCTGCGATACCTGGCCATCGACATCGACCACTCGCATTCCGCCCGGTCGGATCGTGACGAGCATTTTGCCATTCGGCAAAAATGCCAGCCCAAAGGGGCGGTTCAACCCGGATGCGACGACATCGACTTTGAAAGCTTGCACTTCGGTTGAGCGCGGCGCCCGTGTTTGACCGGCGAACGCGGGTGCGGGTCGATACTCGTCGGCCGCGTTACGCGGAATTCCGCAAGTTTCAATATTGAGCTGATCTTCTTTGTAGGCCGCTGCCAGTTGTTCGGGCGTCGGCTTCGGTGGCCCGAGTTGCGCATGAGCGGCGGGCAATAGGATTGCCGACATCAGGAATGCTTTTACGAATGTTTGCACGGAAATCCCATTTAGTTTCGGAGCTGTCGCCCTCTGCTTACGTTCCCTCCGCGCGCATGTCGCGGAAGGCGCTGGCACTTTAGAAGAACGCATCTAGAAATCAAAGTCCGCGCTCCGCTATTTCAATCCACATTTGTGAAGATGCATAGAGCGTTTAGACGATGGTTTGTACTCGCCAACTGATTGTCTGCTGTATTGCGGTTCATCGGACTGCGGTTTCGCAAATGCCTGTTAAGCAATTGGCTCAAAGATCACACATCGCGGTCCCATGAGGTAGGACGAACGGTTCAGTTTATCTGTGCGACTGCCCTGATACCTTCATATCGTTGTTGCGTCACCGGTGTCTTCGGAGACTGCATCAACACATTGGCTGCCAAAGCCGGATTCAGCACAACTCTATTCCCACCCGGTCAGCGAGGGATCCTCGAATACATTTGTCGCGCTCAATGTCGTGATTCGCCCCTGGAATGCGACTTCCTCTATTGGGCCCATCAACTTGTAGGCGGAGTCGACAATGAGCAAGAACTTTAAAGCTGCAATCTTCATCCGGAAGCTGCTCGCACTCGGAGTATTAGGCGTATCGGTGTTGCTGCTCGGATGCCCTGGCCCTCAATCGGGCACACAACCACACCCCGACAAAGTGACCATCCAAGGCGAGATCACCACCCTTGTGAAGGGCGACTTGAGCCCGGGAACGACTGCAAAGGGATCATGGTGTTGCAGCAGTTGTTCGACCGCAAACACGCTCTCGTGCAGCGGCTGCAGTTCAGTTCCTGCGGGCGGTTGCCCTACAGCTGGCAGCGGCGATGGTAGGAAGCCAATCCTGGTCGATTGTCCTGGGACGACTACCTACGATTCCACGACGGGCAAAGTGACCTGCCTCTGATTTGTCGTGGCGCCGCGATCACTCGCGGCGCCATTAGGGCCGGCACCAGCATTGAACCTCAGCTCGCAACACCGGACTGCCTAAAAATCCGCATTCCCCGGCGACCGCGGAAACGGGATCACGTCGCGAATGTTCGCCATGCCGGTGGCGTATTGAATCGTCCGTTCGAACCCCAGGCCGAAGCCTGCATGCGGAACGGTGCCGTATCGACGCAGGTCGCGGTACCACCAGTAGTGATTCTTATCCAAATGCATCGAATCCATTCGCGCATCAAGGGCATCGAGCCGTTCTTCGCGTTGAGAGCCCCCGATGATTTCCCCGATGCCGGGCGCGAGTACGTCCATCGCGGCGACGGTTTTCTCGTCATCGTTGAGACGCATGTAGAAGGCCTTGATGTCTTTTGGATAGTTCATCACCACAACGGGTCGGCCGACATGCTCCGTCAGATACTTTTCGTGTTCGCCTTGCAGGTCTAGCCCCCACTTCACGGGGAACTCAAAAGTACGCCCGGATGCCTCGAGTAGCTTGATCGCGTCCGTATAAGTCATTCGCTCGAAGCTCGACTTGACCAAGCTCTCCAGTCGGCCGATGCATTCCTTATCGATGCGTTCGGCAAAGAACTTCAGGTCGTCAGGGCGCTCGCTGAGCACCGCTTGGAAAAGGTATTTCAAAAACGCCTCGGCCAAATCAGCATCCGCGCTCAAATCGGCGAAGGCGACTTCCGGTTCTATCATCCAGAACTCCGCTAGATGACGCGGCGTGAATGATTGTTCGGCTCGAAACGTGGGTCCAAACGTATAGACCTTCGACATCGCCATGCAGTAGGTTTCGACATTGAGCTGACCGGATACGGTGAGAAAGGTGGGCTTGCCGAAAAAGTCCTTGGAGAAATCCACCTGGCCGTTGGCGGTCTTCGGCAAATTCGCGATGTCCAGTGTGGAAACGCGAAACATTGCCCCCGCGCCTTCCGCGTCGCTTGCCGTGACGATCGGCGTGTGGATCCAGTAGAAGCCCTGCTCGTCGAAGAAGCGATGTGCGGCCATCGCAAGCGTATGACGAACGCGAGTCACCGCGCCGAACGTATTGGTTCGCGGCCGAAGATGCGCCACTTCGCGCAAGTATTCGAAAGTGTGTTGTTTCGGAGAAACCGGATAGGTATCGGGATGCTCGACCCAGCCGATTACCTCGACTCGGTCCGCCTGCATTTCGATCGCCTGACCTTTACCTTGCGATCGAACCAGTTTGCCGGTGCAAGCGACCGCACAATGCGTGGTCAGTTGCAGCACCTCGGAAGCGTAGTTCGACAACGAATTCGGAGCGACGACTTGGATGCTATCGAAGCAAGAACCGTCGGAAACGGCGAGGAATGAAAAGCCGGCCTTGGAATCGCGACGTGTGCGGATCCATCCTTTAACAGTGGCAACTTCGTCGAGCGGAACTCGGCCGGAAAGAAACGTGGCAACAGAGGGAGTGGACACGGTTGGGCCTCGCGGAGTTGGTTTGCGACAGTATACTGATGTGCCATTTTGACCGCTGCCCCGCAGGGGTCCCTTCGTCGTCGCCCACCTGTTTTGTGAGGGTCGCAGTGATACACGGCGAGAAAGTGCCCGCACGATGCTATTGGTCAGCCTCGTCACCGAAGGACGAACGCGCAGCTTCATCGCGATCGTGAGGGATGTGCCCGACAATATTAGTGATCAGTAGCTTCACCGCAGGACAACGCGCCGCGTCACCGAAGTCTCCACCCCATTCGGCCTTTAATGTCGACATCAGTGGCTGAGATGCGATGGCAACGACAAAGGGTCCCCTACGTGTCGACTACAGAAATGGTTCTAGCTCCCTTCTGCGGAGAGGACCGGAGAAGCCAAAGGCGCGCTGGGCGTCGGGAGTCTTTGACGGGAGCCTCCATAAAACAGGGATGTTTTTGGCGGCAGCAGCTACAGGGGTGAAGCGGTGTCGTTAAGCGAAGCGCAGCTTCGGTCCGCTGAACGCCCAAGTGCCTGCAGGCACTTGGGCTGGGTCGCTCGCGACTACTTGCGTCGCGGTCCCGGCGAAGACTCCCGACGTCCGGCGCGACCCCAATCGACTACGATGACCTCAGCCTTAAGAACGCGCCAACATTTTTATAAGCCAATAAGGAACCCTCGCTGCCACGCGGGTGAGTATTTGATGGCCCGCCGGGCGGATGCACAGAGAAAGCGAAAACGCGGCGGCGAAGGATAAAATGCGGAAGATGCATCGAGCCGATGTCCCTGAACCGAAAATTCTTCGCCAACGCTCGCTATACTAGCCCTCCTGACTATATGTCCCTGATAGGAACGAGAGAGCGATATGACTTCCGTAGTGCCTGAGAAGTCCGTCCATTTCATTCGCAAGATCATCGCCGACGATGTCTCGGCGGGACGTTCGCACGTATGCACGCGCTTTCCGCCGGAACCGAATGGCTACCTGCACATCGGCCACGCGAAGTCGATTTGTCTCAACTTTTCGATGGCGGCGGAATTTGGCGGCGCTTGCAACTTGCGCTTCGACGACACAAATCCAGAAAAAGAAGAAGACGAATACATCGAGTCCATCCAAGCCGACGTGCGTTGGCTGGGATTCGAATGGAATGAGCCTGTTCGCTTTGCCTCCGGTTACTTCGATCAGTTGTATGAGTGGGCACTGCATTTGATCAAGCACGAGAAGGCCTACGTTTGCGATCTCTCGCCCGATGAATCGCGCGCCTATCGCGGCACGCTGACAGAACCCGGCCGCGACAGTCCTTATCGCAACCGTACCGTGGAGGAGAATCTAGCGTTGTTCGAGAAGATGAAAAGCGGTGCGCTGCCTGAAGGCGCATGCGTATTGCGCGCCAAGATCGACATGGCGTCGGGCAACATCAATCTGCGCGACCCAACGCTGTATCGCATTCGACACGCGCACCATCATCAGACCGGCGACAAGTGGAAGATGTATCCCACCTACGACTACGCGCATGGACAGTCGGACGCTATCGAGGGCATTACTCATTCGATTTGCACATTGGAATTCGAAGACCACAAGCCACTTTACGAATGGTTGCTGAACAATTTGCCGGTGCCCGCCACGCCGAAGCAGTATGAGTTCGCGCGACTCAATCTCACCTACACCGTGATGAGCAAGCGCAAGCTGAAACAGTTGGTGGACGAAAAGCACGTTTCCGGATGGAACGACCCGCGCATGCCGACCATTTCCGGTCTGCGACGTCGCGGCTACACAGCCGCTGCGATCCGTCATTTTTGCGAGGTCATCGGTGTCACGCGCAGCGAAAGCGTCGTCGACGTCGGCATGTTGGAGTTCGTGATTCGGGACGATTTGGATAAGCAGGCGCCGCGAGCGATGTGCGTACTCAATCCTTTGAAGGTCACCGTCACTAATTTTCCGGCCGACACGATCGAACACTTCACCGCGGCGATTCATCCGCAAAATGCCGCGATGGGATCGCGCGAAGTGCCGTTTACCCGCGAGCTATACATCGATCATGCGGATTTCCGCGAAACCGCCGAGAAGGATTTCAAGCGACTTGTGCTTGGGCAGGAAGTTCGCCTGCGAAATGCCTACGTGATTCGGGCGGATGAAATCGTGCGTGGACCCGACGGCCAGATCGTCGAACTCAGGTGCAGTTACGATCCCGACACCCGCGGCAAGAACCCCGAGGGCAGAAAGGTCAAAGGTGTCATCCACTGGGTTTCCGCCAAGAAATGTATCGATGTCGAAGTGCGCCTTTACGATCGTCTCTTCACGGTCGAAGCACCGGAGGCGGACAAACAAAAGACGTTCTTGGATTTCATCAACCCCAATTCGCTGACCGTGCTGAAGCACTGCAAGGCGGAACCGTCGATTGCGAATTCGATACCGGAGACACGGTATCAGTTCGAACGCGAAGGTTACTTCAGCGTAGATAGCGTCGATTCGAAACCGGGCGCTCTGGTCTTCAACCGTACGATCGGGTTAAGAGACTCCTACGGAAAGTAGGACCGCTAACGCAAGGTCACTTCGCTTTTTCCGCGGCGAGAGCCACGGCTTCAAACTCGAGAAGGTTCAAGGAGGCTCCCGGAGCGCAGGTTTCTAGAGCCCCTGCATGTCAGCCCTGGATGAGTGTTTTAAAACCGCCGTAGGCCATTTTCGACGCGTCAAAAGGCATTGCGAAGTTTTCGGCTCCTGGCATTTCGCCGAACTCTTTGTGCACCTTCTTATTGACTTGATTGCGATGCGCTTTCGATTTGAAGACGATGAAAGCGAATACCACGGTTTCATTCTTCTTCGTTTTGCACATCTGCGGAAAGTTTTGGCTGAAGGGTGCCTTGATGTCATCGGCCACGCATTCGTAATAGGCAAGTGCGCCGTGCTTCATCCACGTTTTGCATCCCAGCTTGGCCATCTTTTTGTAGGCGGTTACTTTGTCTTTCGGAATCGGTATGACGAATCCATCAACGTAGGCGCTCATGAATGCTCCTTGGGGATGACTTCAGACATTGGGTGCAAGTTCGGCCACTTATAATAACGATCCCGCGAGATATGTGTACCCCTCGCAGTCGACAACCTTTCTTCCCGAATTCGCATCCTGCACCGTTCCGTCTTGCATCACGAGAGCGAGCGTGCCACCCGGTTTGAGCAACGAGCCAAGCGCTTGCTGCTCTTTGCTGTTTGCCGCTCTGATCTTCTGTACGGCCGGGACTAACAATCCGATGAGAATGGCGATGATTCCCTTCTCTGTGGTCAAGACCTTGAATCCGCTCGCGCTCGCGAGACCAACAAACAACGTGTCCGCGCCACGCGGATACAGCGCACTGATTTGCCGCGTCATGGTCGCGATGTCGAGTGCGCGTTGTACGCTGCGATCGCCGGGCTTCAGCACGACTTTGAGCGTTCCGGACTGAGTGATGACTGACATGCGACCCCCTGCTAACGAAGTTCATCCGAGTATACGGAAGGCGCGCGGCGAGCACGGACTCGTATGCCGAAAGTACAGTAGCTCGGGTGCTCCTGTCCGGGTGAAGCGGCCAGCCATCGTTTGGTGACCCGGGTGACTGCGGCCCTGCCCCTCCAGTTGAGCGCATGTACCCCGCCTCGGTCAGATTCCAGTCGAGAAGCTCGCTACAATGACCCCTCCCCAACACGCTGCTTCGATCCGAGAGTACTGCCCATGAAACTCGCCGCCGCATTACTAGCGCTCGCTTTCTCCAGTGGGCTAGTAGCCGCGGAAGATTGCACGTTTGATCAAGCTAACCAAGCAACCGTCATCGCTGCGGTCGCCAAGGCGAATCCCGGCGGAACCAAGGATGCGGCGAAAAGGCGCGCCACGTGGGCTAACAAATCCGACGGCACTACTACGTTCATGTACGGCGGCTGTGTGGACTTTGGATCTGTGGTCACTCGATCAACCGCAATGACCAGGGCGCGAAGCAAGGAACAAGTCTTCGCGCTGGCGCGCCAACTTGCCAAACAGTTCTGGAACAATGACATCGTTGCTGCAAACGCAGCCAGTGACGCGCTCATGAGCGGCATCAACAGCGGTAAATACATAGCGGAGCCTCAAGCCGAAGGTACGACGTACAGTGTGGATAACGAAGGCTATGTGCAGCTGTACGTCAGGCACGAGTTCAAGGATGGAATCGATCGAGTAACGATCGCTTGGCAGGGCAACTTCTAATGCCCGGTGATCCGATGCTCCCGAAACGAAACATTGGCCAAATCATGACCTTCACTGATGTTCCCGATTCGATCGATTACGTGGCGGCCAACTTTCCGTCAGTTCTGACGTTTCACTCGCGGCGCTTCGAGCGGACCCGGAACAATTCTTTTTGGTATAGCGCTCATCATTCAGAGCGAAGTTGCGATGCAAGAGACACTCGTATCGATATTTAGTGCGGGCCGCATAACAGCCTTGGTGCAAGGCGATGCAGGATTGGCATCTGTCTTCGGCGGGCCGCTTGAGCTACCCGTTGAAGGCGCACCTACGGATCCGCTTCATCACATTGCCACGTTGACCAGCAGCGAGTTCGCTGGCGATGCACTGCAGTCGATATCGCTCCCACTGATCTATGGGCTGACCTTCGGTGGTTGTGCTTTGGAGTAACGGTTCGGCGATGAGTTGATCGACATCGAATCGATGCATCCGACGTTAATCACCCCCGATTGGCCGTATCCGAACTACCCTAGCCTCCTGCCGCGCGTTCCACTGAAGCGAGGCTCAAGCGTCGCGGGTTCATGGCAACAGTTCTCACGACAGGCAGCCAACCTTCCCGACGAACCACCGGCAGAGATTGTCATTCTTTGTCCGCCGCCCGCCAACATCGGTCATTCAATGTGGGGAAAGCTCGGAGATGCTGAAGGCGTGACGATCGTGTTCGAGTGTTCGTCGCTAGATCGGCGTGTGCGTGCTTACAACGTTTGCAGCTAGCGGGCACGGTAGAGCGTGGTCATCAGTACAGGCTACCCACAGTCTCTTTTTTTGCTTCGCCTCAAGTTCCGAATGACTTTGCTTCGAGATCTCCAAAAAGTAGGTCAATGCTGAGTGAAATTCGCGCCGCAGCAATTCTTGAATTTCTTACCGCTGCCGCATGAGCACGGATCATTCCGACCGACCTTCGGCTCCGTCCGTTTGAATGGCTCGATGACCGGTTGCCGCTTCGCCTGAAAGAACTTGTATATCTGCGGCAACGAGGCCGCCAAGCTGTTATGGACTTCGTCTCGCTCGGCTGGCGTCAAAGTTTCTGTGCGCAGCTCCGGATCGGGATCGTCCTCATGAACCAGTAAGAGCATCGGCAGAACCAGATCGCCCGTCTCGTCGTCGTTGACGAACGACTCCCACGCATCGAACCGCATCTCGACCCCAACCATGAAGCCGGCAGCCCACCCTTGCCCGGAGGCAAACCCCTCCTCGTCTTGAATCAGGATCGGCTCGTAGATTTCGGCCGCATCGAGCGTGCTCGAGATCGTGTTCCAGTGTCGCGTGATGAGCCCGAGTATTTCCTCGGCTTCTTTCTGCGTCTTGAACTCAAAGCCCTCGTCGCCGATCACCTCAGGCCAGTACTCACTAAACATGACAAGTT